>ERZ773070.1927-NODE-1927-length-12130-cov-10.800083_pt1 | contig 12130 bp, 8 predicted proteins | sample MGYA00580618_ERZ773070 | MGnify/ENA primary metagenome ERZ773070 (study PRJEB29015, sample SAMEA2738023) | human oral metagenome | biome: human oral; feature: human-associated habitat; material: dental | place: China | collected 2019 ...
CCACCTGGGGCGGCAACCAGTACGCGTGGACCAGCCCGGTCATCATCGGCCTGGGGGTCGTCGGCCTGGTGTGCTGGGGCCTGTTCGGCTTCGTCGAGACGCGAGCCACCGACCCCATCCTGCCCTGGACGATCCTCACCAGCCGCACCTTCCTCGTCTCCACGCTCGTCGGCATGCTCGCGATGGGCGGCATGATCGGCGTCATGAGCTACCTGCCCACCTACCTCCAGATGGTCTACGGCTACTCGGCCACCGCCTCCGGCCTGCTCCTGGTGCCCATCACTATTGGGATGCTCGTCTCCTCGATCCTCTCCGGCGTGCTCGTCTCGCGCACCGACCGCTACAAGATCTACCCGGTCGTGGGGCCCCTGATCGCCGCCGGCGCCGCCTTCTGGCTCTCCCGCCTGTCGACGACGTCGCCCGTCTGGCAGATCTCCGCGGCCACCTTCCTCATGGGGGCGGGCATCGGGCTGTTCTTCCAGCTCCTGGTCACCGTGGTGCAGAACGCCCTGCCGGCCAAGCACCTGGGCACGGCCACCAGCGGCAACAACTTCTTCCGCGAGGTCGGCGTCTCCCTGGGGGCCTCGCTCATCGGCGCGGCCTTCTCCTCCGGTCTGACCTCCAGCCTGGCCGATCGGATCGGGGCGCTGGCCGCCGGCTCTGATCCGACGGTGCTGGACTCGCTGGCTCGGTTCGGCGACGCCGATACCTCCTCGCTCACGCCTGCCCTCGTCAACCAGTTGCCCGCAGCCCTGCGCGACGCCGTTGCGAGCTCCTACGCCGATGCGCTCCTGCCGATCTTCGGCTGGATGATCCCGTTGTTCGCGGCCACGGCCGTCATCGCCCTCTTCCTGCCGGAGGTGCCCCTGTCCCGCAAGAACGGAATGGAGCAGGTCGCCGATGCCGAGGGGGCCGTGGCCGGGGAGGCCGATGGGGCTGGGGCGGCCGAGGGCGCCGATGGTCATGCCGCTGAACGCGTGGGCGAGCAGTAGAGGCGGGCAAGGATCCGCATTCCGGCACGCGAAGAGCCCGACGGCCGATCGCTCACGCGACGCGCGCGGTGATGCCTCGATATGCCGATGTGGAGTCCTTCGCGCATGGGGAGAATGATCCTTGACGCCTCGGCTCTCCGATTCATAGTGTGATCGAATCCGGGCGGGAATTCTCCCCGATGGCACGATATCCGCGGCGAGCAGGGGGAGGGCGATCGTGAGCGGTCGTCGAGGTCGGCGTCCAGTACTGATCTGCCTCATTGTGCTCTGCCTCGCCTGCGTCGCTCTTATGACGAAGGCGGTTATCTCCTTCGTCTCATTCTCCCCCCGATACGATCCGGTCGCAGACGAGCCGGAGGTCCTGTTCGATCTCAACGCCTCGGATTATGGGGAGAGGATGCGGATCGTGCCCTTGTCGGGTGACGCCGAGCGGAGCACGCTTCATGAGCCCGGGTCGTCGGTGACCTACGTCGGGATGAGTGATGGGGCGTCATCCGTGATCGTCGCCCTGGATGCTGCGACGGCCGAGGTGCGGTGGGACGCGCGGTTGACCGACTCCCGACCGCGTTGTGTGCCGTACGGTCCGGAGCTCCGGTGCTCGACGGGTGGAGAGCTCGTGGGCATCTCGGAGAGCGATGGGACTACGACCGTGCTGACGGCGCTTCCGTCCGATGACTACCGGGTGAGCAAGAATCAGGAGGAGCGCATCACGTATCTCCTGCCACCGGTGGACGGCCGGTCCCAGGACTACCAGGTGATGTGGATCGATGAGAGGGATCGCGTCGTGATCCTGCCGTGGTCGCCGCCCCCGACTCCGTGCGCCGAGGCCTCCGGGACGAGCTTCAAGGATGTGGACCCCCACACCGGTGTGGGCGACCACGATCTGCTGGCCGCGGTGGTTGTTGACGGGTGGATGGTCCTGTCGGCGGTGGACACCGGGGAGATCGTCGACCAGCGCTTCGGCGATCTTCGGGAGAGGACTGGCGAGAGCGGCCCGCTGCTGTCGGGCGACGAGGCGTGCGGGTCGGAGTGGAGTCAGGTGGACGTGTCCTACCCTCCTCCTCATCGAACAGTCTTCAGCGTGGTCCCGCTTCCGGCGGAGAAGGTGCCGACGTCTCCGCCCGCGGACGAAGCGAGGCCGGTCCTCTGGAGAAATGGGGGGCGCACTCGATGGTGCGTCACTCCGGACGGCGAGTTCGGGGAATGGCGTGAGGGGTCGATGTGGACCTATGACGTCGTCGATCTGCGCGGTTCTCGTGTGGAGAACGCCTTCACGGACGGAATCGAAGTGGGCGAGGGCGCCGTGGCGGGGACGACGATGGGAGGGCTCTCGGAGAAGAGTGATGAATACTGGGTCATGGTCTCCGGGGGCGGCATGGTCTCCGTTCGGAAGAATGGTGAGGGCGAGGATCGTCATAAGATCGTGTGGAGTGCGGATATTGGGGACGACGAGTGGGAGGCGAGAGGCGGTGCCGTCATGACCCGCGACTCCGATGGGCGGGTGACCGCTAGGAGCATTGATAGCGGAAGAAGGCTGTGGGACCTGGATACTCCGGGAGAGATGCACTGGGAGGAGAACTCGGGGGAGCCCCGAGGATCAGTCGATAGCAATCCCGTCCTCATCCTGACCGCGGATTCCCGCATTCTCATGTACGGGCACCGGGGCTGACGGGTCCGACGGGGACTGGCGCGGAGGGGATCGGGAGCGGATCGGCGGAGCCTCGCGGGGCGCCATCGGCTCAGGACCGGGCCAACGGCCCCTCCGCCCAGGCGATCTCATCATCCGCCAGCCCGGGCAGGGCCTGACCGGAGACGATGAAGCGGGCGCGCTCCCACGGTCGATCGGCGGCGAAGAACGGGCGCTCGCTGCGCGCCCACCAGTGCCAGAACTCCACGGACTCCTGCTCGTCGCCGTTCGTGCCCTCGTCGATGTCCCGCGCGATGCCGCGCCGCTCGGCGACCTCGTCGTCGGTCTGCATCCAGATGTGGATATCGACGAGGTCGGCCACCGCGCGCATCCCCGAGCCCGTGCCCTCCACGATCACGAGCGGTGCGCCCGCGGTGATGGTGATGGAACCCTCGCGTCCGTGGCGCTGCCATGCCGGGGGCCTGAGATCGAGGGATCCGTTCCGGCGCAGCTCGGTGAGTGCGGCGACGAGCAGGTGATCCCACTGGAACAGGGGCTCGTTCCAGTCGAGGTCGTCGATGTGCAGCACCTGCGCGTCGGGGACGACGGAGGTCAGTCGTGAGGTGACGGTGGTCTTGCCGGAGCCGCTGCGCCCGTCCACCGCGATGATTCCCGGACGACCGGCGGGTTGGATCACTCGGTTGAGGACGGCCAGGACATGGTCGGCGAATGCGCGCTCATCGCTGGCGTACCAGTCGGGGACCGGCGGCTCCTCCGGCTGGAGCGCCGCCCGATCCTGAACCGGCAGAGCGCGCCGTGTGATGGCCGGGACGCCCGAGCGGGGCTGCGTCGCGTTGTTGGAGCACATGGGTCGATACTACTAACTCAACCGCGGATGCGGGTCGGTCCGGCGGGCGCTCACGCCGCCGGTCGGGGCCTCTCGGGGGAGAGGAGACCGGGCGACATGGAGATGATGACGAGACCGAGGACCGGGGGGACGGAGATGGCGTCCCGGAACATCGTCGCGGCCAGGACCATGCAGATCAGCCCCAGGCCGATGCCTCCGACGATCCGTGACGCCAGGTTGAGGGAGAACCAGGCGAGTACCACCCAGATGAGAGCCGCCCCGCAGCACGACGCCACCGCCGCATGGGCCGGGAACGTCGAGACGGCACCCGTGCCCGATGCCTCCAGACGGTACAGAACCGCGAGTCCGATGGCGGAGGCGCTCCCCAGCGCGACCGGTCCCCAGACGTGCACCGCGGGGCGGGAGAAGCGCCCGGACACCCACAGGCCGAGCGCCATCAGCAGGGGGATGAAGGCGATGAGGCCGACCGGAACTCCGAGCGTCAGGAGCACCTCCCGTGGGGCGACGGCGGAAATCCCAATGATCCTCATGATGACGCACGCGGCCGCCACTGCTCCGAGCGCCGTGGCGCAGGCGCCGAGGAGCCGTATCGACCGGACTCTCCATCGGGGCAGGTCCATCTGCGGCAGGTCCCTCATGATCCTCCTGGTCGTCACGGCCCGCGGCGCTGCCGCGACCCGCGGTGCTGCGGCCCACGGCGCTGCCGCGGCCGGTGGCCGTGCCGGCTTCTTATCAGCGGTCGAGACGACCAGGAGCACCACCGGAGCGGCCATGGCGTACATCCAGAGGAATGAGAAGGCGATCCAGACTGCCGGTGCCAGCAGCGCGCCCACTGCGATCCCGGCGACGGCGCGCAGTCCCGGGTCCAGCCGCCTGCTGACGGGTCAGACCGCTGACGGCGATCGCCACGGCGGCGGCGAGCACGACCCAGGAGGCACGATTGAGTGTCATGTCGAGGTGACCGAGCAGCGGCTCGGGGGCGCCGAGGTTCTTGGCGTCGTAGCTGAACGTCATGGCGATATTCGCGACGGCCCCGATGACGCCGGATATGACGGAGGTGATTGCGGCGGCAAGAGCGTGCCGTGGGGCCAGCCAGCCGCGCTCGCGGGCGAGGCTGAGAAGCCCGATGGCCAGGAAGGCGGCGCTGAGGGAGGCGGATGCGCCTGTCACCCAGCGGAGGAGGTGATCATCGGCGTCGGCCTGCACGAGTGACGTGCCGGCCAGGAAGACGGCGAGGGACACGGGGGTCAGGGCGAGCAGGAGAAGCGAAGTGATGCTGCATCCCATTGCCGTCTTCCTGCCGAGCCTCATCCCCATGCGATAGGCGGGGGAGGCGCTCGTCGCGTCCCCGTTGCTGCTGCTATCGGTGGCGGGGCTGCCGGCGCTGTCGTCGCTGGGGCCGGGGCGAGGATACTGAGGAGACATGAAGTAGCTCATTCCGGGCTCACTGTGCTGGAAGTACGCGATGATGGTCCTGGAGTTCAAGCGTAACGAGGATTCCCGCCTGTGCCGAGGGCGGGACGCGGAGCCCGGTGCAGGTCATGCCCTCTGCGCGGATGTCGTGCGGGGGCGCTGGCACGCGAGGATGAGCCCGCCGACGAGGGGGATGGCGGGCGCGGCATGGGTTGTCAGGGAGGGAATTCCCAGTGCCAGCAGCTGCGTGTAGAGCAGTCCCGCGGCGACTGCCAGAATGGCGCGTCGCACTGCGGACATGCGCGCTCTGCGGATGATGGTCCAGCCGATCGCGGTGCCGCCGCAAGCGGCCGAGACGACCATGGCCAGGGCGATCCAGTCGAGATCGGGTGAGTCCAGGAGTTCCGCGATCGCCATCGCCACCACCGACAGACTCGCCAGCGCGATCGGACCCCAGGTGTGGATCGGGGCATACGGCGAATGGTCCGAGAACCGCAGACCGATCGCGGCGAGCAGGGGGAGGATGGCGAATAGTCCGACCTGGACGCCTGCGACCATGAGATCGGGCGCCATCGACGACGGAAGCATCGCGCGCACGGCCGCGCAGCCGATTCCCACCAGCCCCACCAGTCCGAGAAGGGCGGCGCAGGCGCCGAGCGGCCGCACCCATCGGGTTCTCGTGAGAGTCCTCGCGGGAGACGGGGCGGCGGTCGCCCGTGGCTGAACCGGCGTCTGCGGCGGATCGGTCGATTCGGATGGTTCGGTCACGGGCTGGACTCCCCGCCCGCGGGAAAATGCGAGGACCATGAGCACGATGGAGGCTCCGGCGATCGTGAACAAGGACATCGTCAGGGCCAGTCCGCCCACGGGCGCTAGGAACGCGCCCGTCCCGATTCCGATGATCATGCGCGGCCTCGGGCGCAGCCGTTCCGCGATGACGCCGTCGAGAACGATCGCGATCGCCGCGGCTCCCAGTCCCCAGGCCGCAAGGCCCAGCGGTACGTAGAGACGCCCGGAGACCGGGATGGGATCGCCGACGTCGGCGGCGGTGAACGCCGCCGTCCACGAGACCTGCGCAATGGCAGCGAGAATCAGCGATAGCGTTGAGATGGCGGCGGCCCATGACGTATGGCTCGGTGGCAGCAGGTCGCGCTGGCATGCCAGTCCGAGGGCGCCGATCACCAGGGGCAGCGGTGCGAGGGCCATCGACGCGGTCGGTGCCCACATGAGGAGGCCGTTATCGAAGACCTCCAGGGGGATGACGATCAAGGCGATGCTCATCGCGCTCAGGAGAAGCGCGGTGATCCCGCACCACAGGACTTGCTTCGTGGTGAGCTGCATCGTCTCATCCTCCGTCGACGGGGGCGCTGATGCCGGAAACCGTAGCAGTGGGGCGGGCAGTCGTGCAGGGGCGCCAGTGCTTTCGCGTCGGCCCGCCGGCCGAGGACGGGCGGGCCGGTCGAGCCGCTAGGCTTCAACGGTGAGAGAGAGCGGGCCAATGGGTACGACCGACTCGTCCTCGCCGATCGTCGGCAGCAGACCGCTGTTCATCACCACTGGGAGTCGCGGTGACGTTCAGCCGTTCCTGGCGCTGGCCCGCGCCCTCGCCGAGTCCGGGGCCGGCCCCGTCGTCGCCGCGCCGAGGCGCTTCGGCGACCTGGCCACGCGCTTCGGCGTCGAGTTCGTCGGCCTGGACGACAGCATCCTCGATCTCCAGGACGACCTCGTGGGGGCGGGGCCGGTCCGGGCCGCGCTCTCGCTGGGTCGCATACGGCCGCTGATGCGGCGGTGGCTGGACGATCTCGCTGAGCTCGCGAACAAGGAGGCCGGTCGGGCCGACGTCGTCGTCTTCACCCAGAAGGCCCTGGGCGGAGCGAGCATCGCGGAGAGACTCGGAACCCCCGGGCTGCCCGCTCAACTCATCCCCACCGGGCCGCCGACGAGCGACTTCCAGGTTCCGTTCGCCCCGGCCGGGACGCCGCGGTCCCTGCGCCGCGCCTCCTGGTCGCTGGTCGGGGCGTCCGAGGCGCCATGGCGAAGGATGGTGGCTCAGTGGCGGTCGACGCGTCTCGGTCTCACGACGCGCCCGATCCCCTTCTCCAGGATCATCGCCTCGCGGGGGATTCTCAGCGCCTGGAGCCCCCGTCTGCTGGCGGCGCCGCCCGAGTGGCGCCCCTCCCAGGGCCCCCTCGGGTTCTGGCGGTCGCGTGCGACCGGGACTCTTCCGGCGGACGTCGAGCGCTTCCTGGCCGCCGGGCCGCCACCCGTGGTCGTCGGCTTCGGAAGCATGATGCACGGCGACCCGGCGCGGCTCGCCCGAGAGGTGGTGGACGGCCTGCGCCGTGCGGGGCGCAGGGGGATCCTCCTGGCCGGATGGGCGGGGTTGAACGCGTCGGGGGGTGATGACGTCCTCGCCATCGAGGAGGCTCCTTTGGATGGGCTCCTGCCGAGGGCCGCGGCCGTCGTCCACCACGGCGGAGTGGGAACCGTGGGCGCCGCGCTCCATGCGGGGACTCCGCAGATCATCCGCCCCTTCTTCGGCGATCAGCCCTTCTGGGCCGGCCGTCTCCGCGAGCTGGGGGTGGCGCCGCGTCCGCTCAAGCGCGTGACCGGGGAGGCCCTTGCTGAGCGCCTGCGCGTCATCGACGACCTGGCCGCCGTCGGCACCACCGCACTCGTCATGGCGCTCCACGTGTACGACGCCGCCTTCTCCGCCTCCCTGCGCCGTCGGCTCATGGACAAGCTCGCCCGACTGCCGCTGGGCTGGTTCGCCTCCCGCGGCTCCGGAGAGGTCAAGAAGATCGTGGGCGACGACGTGAACTCCCTCCACTACGTAGTCACCCATGCCGAGACCGATTGCGTGGGGGCCGTCGCCACCCCGCTCATCGTCCTGATCTACCTCTTCAGCGTCCAATGGCGGCTGGCGCTCGTTCTCCTTCTGCCGGTCCTCGCCTATGTCATCGTCATGGTCCGCATCATGAGGCGCGACGCCGACAACGTCGCCCGCTCCCAGCGCTACACCTCCCGGATCAGCGCACAGACCCAGACCTTCATCTCCTCGCGCCAGGAGGCGCGGGTACTTGGAACCTCCTCCGTCGTGGACCTCCCCGGCACCCTGTCCGAGGCGGGCGATTTCATCGCCGACTGGCAGATGCGCACCGGTCCCGTCAAGATCATCGCCGTCATGCTCAACCGTCCCACCACGGTTCTCGGGCTGCTGCTGGTAAGCGCTTATCTCATGATGATCCCCGGTTGGGTGAACGCGGCCGAGCTGCTGCCCTTCCTCATCCTGGGAACCTCCTTCGGGGGACAGCTGCTGGGCATCTCCACCAGCATCGGAGCGCTCATGGCGAGCCTCCAAGCGCGCGACGCCCTCGAGACCTTCCTCGGCACCCCGGAGCTCGCCGCGGCGCCCGCCCCCTCGCCCTCCCAGAGCGGCGTCGGCCCGCCCTCCGATTCCCGATCTTCCCGATCGAGTCCCGGCCGCCTCGCCCTGGAGAGCGTCACCTTCGCCTACGACGCCGGCCACCCCGTGCTGAGCGATGTCAGCCTGAGCCTGGAGCCCGGCGTCGTCACGGCGCTGGTCGGTCCCTCGGGGTCGGGCAAGTCCACGGTCGCCGCCCTCCTGGCCCGGCTGTGGGACCCCCAGGGCGGGCGCGTCACCCTCGACGGCGTCGATCTGCGCAGCCTGACTCAGGATGAGCTCTACGCCCGAGTCAGCATCCTTCTCCAGGACGTCCAACTCATTCGCGCCACGGTCCGCGACAACATCGCCCTCACCCGTCCCGACGCCACCGGCCCCGAGATCGAGGCCGCCGCCCGTGCCGCCCGCCTCCACGACACCATCACCGCCCTGCCCCAGGGCTACGACACGATCGTGGACTCCTCCCGCCTGTCCGGCGGGGAGCGTCAGCGTCTCGGGATCGCCCGGGCCCTCCTGGCCGACACCCCGGTCGTCATCCTCGACGAGGCCACCGCCTCCGCCGACCCCGACTCCGAACTCCAGATCCGTCAGGCCCTGAGCACCCTTCTGAAGGGGCGCACCGTTCTCATGATCGCGCATCGACTCCACACCATCCGCGATGCCGGGAGGATCGTCGTCATGCAGCACGGGCGGGTCGTCGAGACGGGGACGCACGACTCGCTCATGGCCGACGACGGCCCCTATGCCGCCCTATGGGCCGCTGCTGTCGGTCCTGACGGCCCTGACGGCCCCAGCGCCGTCGGCACCGTCGGCGCCGTCGGCCCTACCGTTCCCGACCGCGACCCTGACCAGCGTCACGAGGGGCAGGAGGATCCCGCATGCTGAGGAATCTGCACGCGGTGGTCGGCGGAGGCGCCCGTTTCTGGGCCTTCGTCGTTCTGACCGCCGCATCGGCCGTGATTCAGGCCGCCGCCGTCCTGTCCCTCCTGCCCATTCTCTCTCGACTCCTCGGTCCCGATCCGGCCTCCGCCGGCGGCTGGCTGCTCGTCCTCGTGGCGCTCATCGCCGTGGCCTGGTGCCTCGACGTCGTCAATGCCCGAGTGGGACTGCGGTTGGGAATTCGCGTGATGCGGACCATTCATGGCAGCGCGCCCCGGGCCATCATGACCTGGCCCGCCTCCATCCTGACCTCGGCCAAGATCGCACGGCTGCGCACCCTCGTCTCCTCGGGCGCCATCGAGGCCACCTCGGCACTCCTCCTGCTCATCAGCCCCCTGGTGGGCGCGGTCGTCTTCATAGGCGCTCTCGGAATCGGCCTGCTGCCGATCAGTCCCGCCCTGAGCGCCGTCACCGTCGGCGGAGGAGCGATTGTCCTGGGCGCCCTGTGGCTGTCCACCACCTGGGAGGCGCGCGCTCAGGAGGTCTTCTCCGACGCCATGGAGGAGCTCGACTCGCGCCTCTTCGAATTCGCCTGGGCGCAGCCCTCCCTGCGCACCGCCCGCCGCATCAGCCTCGGACGGCGAGCGGTGGACCGGGCGATGGAGGAGAGCCGATCGGGCGCACTGCGGGTCCTGGGTCGCCAGGTGCCCGGGCAGCTCGTGCTGAGTATCGCCATGCAGATGGTGATGGGCGGCTTCGCGTTCGCCGCCTGGAGGGCCTATGCCGATGGCCGGGTCGATGGCGCGGGGGCGGCTGCTCTGGTCATCATCCTGCTGCGCGTGATCGAGCAGGTCACGGTCGTCTCCGGGGCTGTCGGCGGACTGCTGGCCCTGCGACGCTCCCTGGCCGAGGTGCGCGAACTGGTCGAGGCCCCGGCCATGAACAGGGGCGAGCCCCTGGATCACGCGCCCTTGATCACGGTGCGGGATCTGCGCGTCACCTACCCCGACGGGACGGTGGGCCTGGGGAACGCCGATGATGACAGAGGTGTTGACCTGAACCTGCAGCCCGGGACCGTCACCGCGATCGTCGGTCGCTCCGGCTCGGGCAAGACCACCCTCTTGCGAGCGCTCGCGGGCGTACTGCCCTACGCGGGCGGAACCGTGGCGCTCGATGGCGCGGCCGCCACCGCCGATGAGCTGACCGCCAATGCCACCATGGTCTTCCAGACCACCGTGCTCGGCGCCGGCACCGTGCGAGACAACATCCTGGCCGTCAACCCCGCTCTGACGGATGAGGACCTGGAACGGATAGCCGAAGACTCGCAGGTCGGCGAACTCGTCGCCCGCCTGCCGCACGGGTGGGAGGCGCCCGCGGGGGAGTGGGACTCCCAGTTGTCGGGCGGTGAGCGCCAGCGCGTGGGGATCGCCCGCGCCCTGGCCAAGCCCGCTCACCTGCTCCTCGTGGACGAGGCCACCTCCGCCTTGGATCTTCAGGCCGAGCGGTCCGTGGTCCAGGCCCTGGGGCGCGTGCGCAGTGACTACACGACCGTCGTCGTCACCCACCGTCCGGCCACAATCGCCGTGGCCGATACCGTGGTGGTCATGGAGGGCGGGCGCGTGGCCGAAGTCGGGACGCGTGCGGAGCTCGAGGCCGCGGGCGGCCTGCTTGCGCGCTTCATGGAGGAGTGGCGGACGGCCTCGTCCTGGCGCGTGTGAGCCGCGGGCGGCGATCTCCGACGGATCGACGGGGCCCCTGCCGGGTCGCCAGCGCGTGATGAACCTCGCGCATTTCTGCATGGAGTGCAACTCTGCACTGAGTGCATGATTGGGGTCGTGACTCGAACCGACCTGCGCGCCGCCCACACGCGGCGGACTCGTGCCGCCATCCGGGCGGCCGCCCTGGCGCTGACCCGTGAGCGCGGCTACACCGCCATGACGATCGACGACGTCGCCGCTCTCGCCGGAGTCTCGCGGCGCACCGTCTTCAACCACTTCTCCTCCAAGGTCGAGCTCCTCGTCATCGGCCCTGAGACCCCTGAGCCCGAGGCGGTCGAGGCCTTCGTCGCCGGCAGCGGCCCCCTCCTGGAGGACCTCGGCACGCTGCTGATCTCCGGCGCGCAGGCCCTGGAGCCCGAGCGCGCCTGGCTCATGTCCTTCCCCCAGATCGTGCGCGACAACCCCGAGGTGGAGCGCGCCGTGCACGAGCGCTTCCAGGCTGTCGAGCGTGTTCTGGAGGACGCCGCCTCCAGGCGCTTAGGACTGCCCTCCTCCGCCCCCCAGGTGAGGGCCGTGCTGGCGCTGTCCAGTGCGGTGCAGAAGGCCGCGATCCGCATGTGGGCCGCCTCCTGCGGCGCCGACGATGGCGCCAACGGCCCGGCGGATGACCGGCAGGCCGGCATCCCGGACGGGCCCGGCACTGGAAGCGGTCGGACCGGGGGGCGTCATGAGCCGGCCACCGTATCGGTCGGCGAGCAGCCCGACCCGGTCCTCAGTCTGGCCGACGCCGTGCGCACCGTGGCCGCCGCTATTGACGAGGTCCTCGCACCTGCCGCCCCGCGGCGGCCGGCAGGCCCCGGCTCGCCACCCGGTCCGGCGCAGGCCCGGCCGGTCGCGGCGTCGTGCCCGCCCTCGGGCCTCTCAGACCACTCCGTACCCTCAACACGTAAAGGCACTACCTCGTGACTCAGTCCGCTACGGCGTCGCAACCCCCCGGCACCAACCCCACCGAGGCCGGGGGCGACTTCCGTCCCGACCGCCGCTTCTGGGCGGTCTACGCCTCCCTGCTGGTGGTCATGTTCCTGTCCGCCATGGACCAGACGATCGTCGGCACCGCCTTGCCCACCATCGTGGGGGACCTCGGCGGCGCCGCGCACATGGCCTGGATCCTCACCGCCTACACCCTGGCCATCACCGTCGCCATGCCCG
>ERZ773070.1928-NODE-1928-length-12118-cov-5.228219_pt1 | contig 12118 bp, 7 predicted proteins | sample MGYA00580618_ERZ773070 | MGnify/ENA primary metagenome ERZ773070 (study PRJEB29015, sample SAMEA2738023) | human oral metagenome | biome: human oral; feature: human-associated habitat; material: dental | place: China | collected 2019 ...
CGCGGCGCGCACCTAGTCCTGCTCTCCAGTAGCTAGGTGTTCTGCTTGTTCGATGACGAGCTGTACGGCTTGTTCACGCTTGTCTGGCGGGTACTTGTACTTGGCAAGTAGCCGTTTGATGCGTGAACGCATGCGGGCACGCACTGATTCTTTGACCGTCCAGTCCAAGGTGGCAGATGAGCGGATTGTAGTAACCAGTTCCCGAGCGATCGTCTTCAGGGTTTCGTCGCCCATTTCGAGGATAGCGGAGTCGTTTTGGATGATGGCGTCGTAGAGGGCGATTTCCGCATCACTCAGTCCCAGCTGCTGGGCTCGTTCACGGTCTGCACGCATGTCCTTAGCCAGGCTGACCAGCTCAGCGATAATCTCTGCCGTCGTGAGCGACCGGTTGGTGTAGCGGGTCAAGGCATCATTGAGCATCTCGGAGAACTTGCGGCCCTTGACTAGGTTCTTCCGGCTGACGGTGCGGATCTGGTCCCCCAGCAGTCGCCTCAGCAGTCCCAGCTGAAGGTTGGGAGTGGTGGAGTGTGCGACGGAGTCAAGGAACTCATCCGAGAGCAGGGATAGTTCCGGGGAGTCCATGCCGGCGAACTGGAAGACGTCAATGACCTGGTCTGCGGTGACCGTGTCATTGAGCATCTGCCCGAGGACGGTATCAAGGTTGCTGCCCCCGCGCCGTGATTCACCTGAGTTGGGGTTGAGTATCTTCAATACTGCGGCGCGCACATCGGTGAACAGGCGGACGTCGTTGCGGATGGCCTCAGCCTCGGGGCGTGAGGCCACGAGCGCGAACGCCTTCGCCAGGGCGAGCACTTGGTCGTTGTACCTGGCGGTGAGGTCCGGGTCAGACAGGACGTGGTCAAGTACGGCGGCGTACTGCGCCAGACGCTCCTTGGCTGGCAGGTCCGGGGAGGAATTGAAGGTGACGCCGTGGAGTATGCCCCGCACCACGTCATGCTTTTCCAGCATGACATCGACGAGCTCTTGGATGGGCACACCCGCCTGCTCACGGTCTGAGGGTGAGTACACGCTCAGTGCCTGCTGGAGGGAGGCGAACAGGCCGATGTAGTCGACGATGAGTCCGCCGGGCTTGTCCTTGAAGCGCCGGTTGACTCGGGCGATGGCCTGCATGAGGCCCGCGCCCTGCATCGGCTTGTCCACGTACATCGTGTGCATGGACGGCGCATCGAATCCGGTGAGCCACATGTCGCGAACGATGACGATCTCCAACTCATCATCAGGGTTCTTCGCCCGGAGCTTGAGGTCACGCCGTTCATCCTTGGAATAGATGTGTGGCTGGAACTCGGCGGGGTCAGCAGCAGAGCCTGTCATCACGACCTTGATACGGCCCTTGTCGATGTCATCGGAATGCCATTCGGGGCGCAGGGCTGTGATCTTGTTGTAGAGGGCGACGGCGATGCGCCGACTCATCGTCACGATCATTGCCTTGCCGGCCATGGAGGAGCGGCGCTTCTCCCAGTGGGTGACGATATCGGCGGCAATCGCATCCAGCCGCGCTTCGGCACCGACGAGAGCCTCGAGGCGAGACCACTTGCTCTTGGCCTGCTCAGACTCTGTCTCGCTCGCCTCAGTGGTCTCGTCCACCAGTGCGTCCAGATCTTTGAGCTGTTCCTCATCAAGGGCGATTTTTGCCAGGCGGGACTCGTAGAAGATCTTGACGGTGGCTCCGTCCTCGACTGCGCGAGTGAGGTCGTAGACGTCGACGTAGTCGCCGAAGACAGCGCGGGTGGAGCGGTCATTGGTCTCGATCGGGGTGCCGGTGAAGCCGAGGAAGGTGGCTCCCGGTAGTGCGTCACGCAGGTGCTTGGCCAGTCCGGCTTTCAACCTGCCCTCGCTGTCGAGGCTTTCCTCGAAACCGTACTGGGACCGGTGAGCCTCATCCGCGACGACCACCACGTTACGCCGGTCAGTGAGGATCGGGTTGGTGTCACCATCCTGGCCGGGCGCGAACTTCTGCAGCGTGGTGAAGATGATCCCACCCGAGGCACGGCTCAGCAGGCGGCGAAGATGATCACGGCCAGTTGCCTGGACCGGAGTTTCAGGCAGGATTTGAGCTGGCGCAAATACCTCACCGTAGAGCTGGTCATCGAGGTCGTTTCGATCGGTGATGAACACGAGGGTGGGATTGGCCATGCGCGGGTCACGCATGAGCTTGGCGGCGTAGAAGACCATCTCGAAGCTCTTGCCTGAGCCTTGAGTATGCCATACGACGCCGCCACGCTTGTCTCCGCCTGGGCTCGCAGCACGAACTGTTGATTCTACAGCCGCGTTGACAGCCCAGTACTGGTGGTACTTCGCTATGCGTTTGATGATGGCACGGCGCCGCTGTCCAGTTGTCTGATCGGTGACCGATTCGTCGGAGTAGACGACGAAGTTGCGCAGAATATCGAGGAATCGGTGGGGATCGAATACTCCCTTGAGTAGCACTTCGAGGGCAGGTCGGTTTGTGATAACATCTCGCCCGTCAATGGTCTTCCATGGAGCGTAGTGCTCAAACCCGCCAGTGAAGGAACTCATCGCCGCGCTGGTCCCATCAGAGATGACGGTGACGACATTGGGGATGAACACGCTGGGGATTTCACTCCGATAGGTCTGGATCTGATTCCAGGCCCTACGGAGATTGGCGTTTATATCGGCCGAGTTTTTCAGCTCCAGTAGGCCGACGGGCAAGCCGTTGAGGAAAATGAGCATGTCGGGGCGGCGGTTATGGCCGGCTTCGATGATGGTGAACTGGTTGAGAGCTCGCCAGTCGTTGTTCTCCGGTGCATCAAAGTCGACGAGCCGCAGGCGTACGGTGGAAGGCCTGCCGTCGTCACCAGTTGTTTCAACCGGTACCCCGCGCACCATCAACTCATAGAGTCGCTGGTTCTCAGTCATGACGTCCTGAGACTCCGCACGCTGAATTCGCGCCACGGCAGAGCGAATATGATCAGGATCAGCGTCGGGATTGAATCGGGTAAGCGACTCAGCTACGTAGGACCACAGGATGCAATCGCCAAGGGAACCCCTCACGTCATCCACCGCAGCATCAACTGGTGCGTACCCTGTGTAAAATCCAATCTCGGCTAGCCACTCTTTCGCGGCCTGCTCTACAGTTGACTCATCAAACCGTGTGCCCACCATCAGCGTGCCTCCTCGTTAAGAGCCTCACTGACAAGTCTACCAGCCTCATTCACTCGCATGCAGCCACTCATGAGTTCAGGCAGTAGTGCATCGCGTAGCTTTGAGAGCCGACAAGTTTCGGATTCTTTCGCCTCTTGCAGGCCAAGTAAAGGCTGAACTAGTGAATTGAATTCCCTCACGGATGCCCTGTCGGGTGCATCAAATGAAATCGATGCTAGCCCACCCTTAGAAATCTCCTTGAAGGTTGATCCGTTTGCTGATGAAACAATCTCAGGGGTGAGCTGTTTCAGGAGATAAAAGGTGAATGCGGTACCAAACTCAGGGTGCGGCACTATGGACTTAAAACCTTGGTTGGTGGATGTCTCGCCGGATGCGATTGCGATATAGCCAATGGGGGCTCTTGAAGTGAAGAGCACCGTACCTCTGGGGAGTAAACGCGCAGAACTTTTTCGTAGACCAAGTTCGGAGATATCGATTGCGCCATGATGACGGAAAGTAGAACTATCCCTCGCAAGATCTTTCGGCGTCAGCCATGCAATGCCCGAGTCCACATAATATTCCTCAACTTTTTTAGAGGGGGTGCCGCCTCCGATAATCTCACCTAGATCGCCTATCGTTAATTTCCCCTTAGTCGTACGATCTTTCCGCAATCTAAATCGACTACGGAACAATTCCTCCGACAATAGATTGATCAGCGAGCATATTTGCCGGTTGGATTCGATTTTGTCGTCCAACGTTCCCAGCAGCCCAGCAATCCGCTGTTGCTCCTCGATTGATGGCAGGTCCACGATATAGTTGCGCAAAGCATCAGCGTGAACTCGTTGTCTGCCCGAGCTGCCGTTCATGTTTGCGATCAGATGCGCACGCAAGTCTGCTGTGCGCAATAGGTAGTATGCAAACTCAGATGTGCACTTACCTGGGATACCACGTACAATGATAAACTCTGTGGATCCACCTGCCGGAGTATTTTTATCTAACTGATCGGCTTTGTAGATTGAGGTCTTTCCGTTTTCTAGAGAGGGTGTTATGCGTGCGACGAGTACGTCGCCATCAAGAAATTTCGACCCACCTGAGAACTTTTTTCTTCCTTTCGCGTGTGCGGTCCGGTTCCAAGGTTCGATATCTGCCATTTCGACGAATGGTACTTCAGTATTCTTTGGAATTCGTATCTTGGGGTCGACCTCAAATGCATCACCGAAGGCGCTAATCATGACCTATCCTCTAACATCTCGCGAATTTCGCTCTCTAAACCCCGACCGCGGTCAAGCTCGGCAAGGAGTTCTGCCGTAAGACGGGCGATCTTCTGTTCGGTGGGCTCAGTGTCCGGATCCTCGGTCTGGTCGATACCGACGTAGCGGCCAGGAGTGAGGATGAAGTCGTTCTCAGCAATCTCACTCAGTGTGGCTGCCTTGCAGAACCCGGCGACGTCCTCGTACGTCTGATGCGCTTCCCTGGAACGCCACGTGTTGTAGGTGCTGGCGATGCACGCGATGTCCGGCTCGGTGAGCTGCCGTTGGGCGCGTGTGATCATCTCACCCATGTTGCGGGCGTCAATGAAGAGCACTTCTTGGTGGCGGTCACGGTGGCCGTTGCCGTGCCTGTTTTTTGAGAGGAACCACAGGCAGGCAGGAATTCCTGTGTTGAAGAAGAGCTTGTCGGGGAGCGCCACGATGCAGTCCACAAGGTCCGCCTCAACGAGTGCCTGACGAATCGTGCCGTCCGTCTTCGCTTTGGACGACAGTGCGCCGTTAGCCATCACGAAGCCCGCCGAGCCTGAGGGTGCGAGATGGTAGAGGAAGTGCTGGATCCATGCGTAGTTTGCGTTGGAGTCGTTCGGGGTGCCATAGGCCCAGCGTGGGTCATCCTCCAAGACCGCTGACCAGTATCCCTTCAGATTGAAGGGTGGGTTGGCGATGATGTAGTCCGCTCGCAGGTCGGGGTGTTGGTCTTCGGTAAAGGTCTCCGCGTCGCGCGGGCCAAGGTCCGCCTCGATGCCGCGTAGTGCCAGGTTCATTCTCGCCAGACGCCAGGTGGAGGCAGCCTTTTCCTGACCATAGATGGATAGTGAATCCCGGCTGCCCCCGTGAGCTTCCACGAAGCGGGCTGACTGTACGAACATGCCACCGCTGCCGCAGCATGGGTCGTACACGCGGCCGGAGTAGGGTTGAAGCATTTCGACGAGAAGGTTCACTACGCTGCGAGGCGTGTAGAACTCGCCTCCATCTTTGCCCTTCTCCGCTCCGGCAAACATGCCAAGGAAGTACTCGTAGACGCGGCCGAGGATGTCGTCAGCCCCATGATCGCTGTCCGCACCGAAACCGATGGAGCCGATGAGGTCAATGAGCTCACCGAGCATCTCATCCTTGAGGTCCTCACGACCGTAGTTGCGGGGCAAGACACCGGTCAGTGCGGGGTTCTCACGTTCGATGAGCCGCATCGCCTCGTCGATTGCCTGACCGATTCCAGGCAACTTGGCCCTGGCTTGCAACTGCTCCCACCGGGCACCATCAGGAATCCAGAAGACGTTCTTACCTGAATATTCGTCTCTGTCTTCCAAGAATGATGGGATCTGGTCGTCGTCGATACCCTCGTCCATCAGTTCCTGGGTGAGCTCTTGGCGTCGCTCGGAGAACTTGTCGGAGACGTATTTGAGGAACACGAGTCCGAGCACCACGTGCTTGTACTCGGATGCCTCCTGATTGCCTTTGGCACGCATCGACTCGGCGGTCTCCCAGAGAGTTTGCTCGAGAGTCATTTCGTCGCTCTTTTTACTCGCCATATGAGTCATCCAAACCTGTAGTTTTCTTGATACAGCGATTGTGTAGGAGGCTTCAGTTCATTGATCTCCATCAACTGGCAGTTCAACGCTTCACAGATACACACAAACGCTGTGGTCGTGACGGTCTCATCCTAGCTGAGCTTGCGAGCTTCGGGGTGGCGATTTTCACTTGCTCCTGGAAGTCTTGCTCAAACGATCATCTATCAACGAACATATTCCACAATGGTCTGGTTGGTTTTGAGGTCGCTAGTCAGGCCAATCATGAGGGTTTCTTTTGCTTCGTAGGACCCTCAAGGTTGTTGTAGTGCCTCTGCTACGGGTCCTTGCTAAATCGGATGGTGGTTGCGTTCCGAAGGACGATTAAGGCCCGCTCTGTTGAGGAATCTGAACTTCCCAAGCAGGATAGATTTACTATTCGATGGATGTGAGAGCGATGTGCTCATGTGTCAGATGTTGCAGGCGGCTCTGGTGCATGATTCGGTCCTATTGGTGGCGCATCAGTTTGTCGACTGCACGTGCACCCACGGTCATTTCTGTGCGTTGTTTGGTGCGATGGACGCAGATGAGCATGCCCCTCCGTACGGTGTTCCTTGTCGACCATGGTGGTCGGCAATGTGACCCAGAGGAGGGGATAGGATGTCTCAGAAAATTGCCAACGATGGAGATGGCAACCAGATCGCGCAGTTTGGTGGGGACCTGAACGGAACGCTTAATCAGATCAACGGCTCGCGGACGTTGGCGTCCCTGACGCTGCATGAACTAGGCGAAGAGTATCTGTTGGCCAGTTCGATTGTGTCGAGGGAGCGGAAGTCAAGACTCAAGACGTCAGCAATCGCGGCGTTGGTGTGCCTCCTGTGTTGTGGCATCACTGTCGTCATGTATTGGCTGTTCGGAAAGCCGTCTCTTAGGGAGATTGTCTTCAGCCCGACAGAAGGATCGAAACTCGAGTTGAGTATGAATCTGACGCTAGCAATCCCCGTGGTTGCGGCTGCTCTCTCAGGGGCAGGAGCATATGGAAAGGTGATAAACCCGAGTGAGCTCGAGGTTGATCGGCAGCAGCATCGAAGGAATGCCTACATGGTGGCCCGCCAAAGGGGCCTCAGTGAGCGAGAGTGGTACAAGGTCGTCGAAGCCGCCAAGCAGAGCTAGATGTTGGTAGGCGTGGGAGGGTGTGCGCACTCGTACCTGCACATCCGCCCGCGCCTGCGCACACAATCGCACAAATGTGCAGTTATGATCCGCACCACCGCACGAGCGTGCGCCGCTCCGGCAAGCAATGAGGTGGTTCGTACCAATCCGTATCGAACAGTATTTGTCTGGACTAACGCAGTCGCTAACACGTCTGACAAATCAGCCAAAAACCGCCGCAACCACACCCCAAAAACCCGCCACGACCTCGTCCCAAAGGGGCCCGGAAAGTGAACGCCACCACCCGCGTGTCCTAGGATTGGGGGCACGCCGACGCGCCCCCAAAGACGGGAGCAGCCGGCACGCAGCAGCACCGCACACGCGGCACCGCAGGGTGGGTCCAGCAACGAAGACGGGCACGCCAGGCACCACCGCACCCCCGCGGAGCCGCCGCACCACACAACCAACACCGACGTTGACCATACACGCAGGAGAGTCCCATGAAGCCCCGCCTCGCAACCACAGCCCTCGTCGCCGCCTCCGCATGCGCCCTCGCCCTCGGAGCCTGCACCCCCGGAGAAACCGCCCAATCCTCGGCCAACACCAACACGGGTAGCTCCAACGCGACCCACGACGACGGCAACTACACGATCGCCGTCGTCCCCAAGGACGCCACCAACCCCTGGTTCGTGCGCATGGAAACCGGCGTGCAAAAGTACGCGGCCGACACCGGCATGAACGTCTTCCAGAAGGGCCCGGCCGAAACCGACGCCACACTGCAGGCCCAGGTCATCCAGGACCTCATCGCCCAGGGTGTCGACGCGATCTGCGTGGTCCCCGTCGACCCGGGTGCAATCGAACCCGTCCTCAAGCAGGCCATGGATGCCGGCATCGTCGTCGTCACCCACGAGGCCTCCTCCCAGGGAAACACGATGTACGACATCGAGGCCTTTAACAACAGCGAATACGGCGCGTTCATCATGGACAACCTCGCCGAGGCAATGGGTGAGGAAGGCGTCTACACGACCATGGTCGGCCACGTCACCAACGCCTCCCACAACGAGTGGGCAGACGGCGCAGTGGCTCACCAGAAAGAGAAGTACCCGAACATGACGCTGCTCGAGGCCGAGCCGCGCGTCGAAAGCCAAGACAACGGGGAAACCGCCTACCAGACCGCCAAGGAGGTCCTCAAGAAGTACCCCGAAGTCAAGGGCATCCTCGGCACCTCCTCCTTCGATGCCCCCGGCACCGCCCGAGCCATCGATGAACTCGGCCTGAAGGGATCCGTCTTTACGGCCGGCACCGGCATGCCCGCCGCCAACGCCCAGATCCTCAAGGACGGATCCGTCTCCGCCCTGACCCTGTGGGACCCTGCGGGCGCCGGCTACGCGATGGCATCCCTGGCCACCAAGATCCTCAAGGGTGAAAAGATCGAAGACGGGGTCGACCTGGGCGTCGAAGGATACGAGAACATGCACTTCGCCCCCGGGTCCGACAAGGTCCTCGAAGGTAACGGATGGCTCAAGATCACCAAGGACAACGTCGACTCCCTCGGCTTCTGAAACCGCCCACACGACACACGCCCGGCCCCGGCCTTCACCCAGGCGAACGAGGCCGAGGCCGGGCACCCCGACACCGACGCGACAGTAACGGGCCGGGAGGGGACAACGCGAGGAAAGGACCCCACATGGAAACCCCTGTGCTGGCGGTGCGACACGTCAGTAAATCCTTCGCCGGCGTGCGAGCCCTGGTCGACATCGACCTGGAGATCGCGCCCGGAGAAATCCACTGCCTGGCCGGCGAAAACGGGTCGGGCAAATCCACCCTCATCAAGGTCATCTCCGGCGTCCACACGCCGGAAGAAGGAAGCGTCGCCATCGCGGGACGCGAGTACACGCACCTGACCCCCTCCGCCGCCATCGACGCGGGCGTACGCGTCATCTACCAGGACTTCTCCATCTTCCCCAACCTCTCCGTCATGGAGAACATCGCGCTCGGTAGCGAAGTCGCCGCCGGACGCCGCCTCGTCAACCGCTCGCGCATGCGCGAAGTCGCCCGCGAAGCCGTCGCCAAGATCGGCTTCCAGGTCGACCTCGACGAACTCGTCGGCAACCTCTCCGTCGCAGACAAGCAGCTCGTCGCCATCAGCCGCGCGCTCATGGGTGACGCCAAGCTCATCATCATGGACGAGCCCACCACCGCCCTCACCAAGAAGGAAGTGCGCGCCCTCTTCGACATCGTCGCCGACCTGCAATCCCGCGGCATCGCGATCCTCTTTGTCTCCCACAAGCTCGAGGAAGTCTTCGAGATCGCCCAGCGCTTCACCGTCCTGAGAAGCGGACGCAAGGTCATCACCTGCCCCAAGGAGGACCTCAACCGCGCCAGCTTCGCCCGCCACATGACCGGACGCGACTTCGATGAGGCCCCCTACCGCACCGGCCTCATCGACGCCGACCCCGTCCTCGAGGTCCGCGAAGCCACAGTCGCCGGCGCCTTCGAGAACGCATCCCTGAGCGTGCGCCCCGGGGAGATCCTCGGTATCACGGGCCTGCTGGGTTCGGGGCGCACCGAGCTGGCCATGTCCCTCTTCGGCATGATTCCCCTCGATGCGGGGACCGTGACCGTCTCGGGGCAACAGGTGAGCCTCAGGGGCGTGCGCGACGCCATTAAGGCTGGCATCGCCTACGTTCCCGAGGACCGCCTGACCGAGGGGCTCTTCCTGTCGCGCTCGATCGGCGACAACATCACGATCGCCGAGATGGATGCCTTCACGCACTACCTCGGCTTCATCGACAAGGAAGCCATCCGTGCCGAGGAGAGACGGTGGGTCGAGCGCCTCGGCGTTCTCACCCCCGACCCCGACAACGCCGTCAACACCCTGTCCGGCGGAAACCAGCAAAAGGTCGTCCTAGCCAAGTGGCTCGCCACCAACCCGTCCGTCCTCATCCTCAACGGGCCCACCGTTGGAGTCGACATCGGAAGCAAGTTCACGATCCACTCCATCCTGCGCGAACTCGATGCGCAGGGTATGGCCATCATCATCATCTCCGACGACATCGCCGAAGTACTCACCAACTGCTCGACGATCGCCATCATGCGCGCCGGACACCTCAGCGAGCCCATGAGCCCCGACGCCCTCACCGAGGCCGAGCTGACGCGCCTCCTGTCCGAAGAAGGTACCCCGGCCTCGTCAACCGAAGGGGGAGAGAACTAATGCCCCGACTCACCACGAAAGTCCTGCGCGCCAACGAATTCTGGGTGTTCCTCGTCATCGTGGCGCTCACCCTCGTCATCCAGGTACGCTCCGGACAGTTCTACACGGCGAACAACCTCGTCGACCTGGCGGGTGCCATGGTCGTTCCCGGCCTCTTCGCCGTCGCCGCGCACCTCGTCCTCGTCTCGGGTGGCATCGACGTGTCATTCCCGGCGCTGGCCTCCCTCGCGGTCTACGTGACGACGAAGATCCTCGTCGACAGCGGGTGGAACGGGTCCGTCATCGTGCCCTTCCTGATCGCGGCAGCCCTCGGCGCGGTTCTCGGGGCATTCAACGGCATCTTCACGTCGAGGCTGACCGTCCCCACGCTGATCATCACCCTGGGCACCGCCAACGTCTTCAACGGCGTCATGCAGGGCGCGCTCAAATCCGTGCAGATCAACATGATCCCCGAATCTATGCGCTCCTTCGGATCCGCCTCCCTGTTCGTCGCCCGAAACGAAAGCTCCGGGCTGCAATCATCCATGCCGGTGTCCTTCCTCATCCTCGTCGCCGTCGTCGCAGTCGCCTTCTTCATCACCCGCTACACGATGTTCGGACGCTCCCTCTTCGCCATCGGCGGCGACGAGAGCGCGGCCGCCCGAGTCGGCTTCAAGGTGCGCGCCACCAAGTTCTGGCTCTACGTCATTGTCGGCATCATCGCTGCCCTGGCCGGAATGGTCCGCACCTGCTCCATGGGTCAAATGCACCCCACCAACCTGCTCGGCATGGAAATGATGGTCATCGCAGCCGTCGTCCTGGGCGGCACCGCGATCACCGGCGGAAAGGGCTCCCTCACCGGCGTCATGCTCGGCACGCTGCTCATCGTCATCGTCCAAAACTCCATGATCCTCATGGGAATCCCGACGTTCTGGCAGGGCTTCGCCCTGGGCCTGCTCATCATCGTCGGAACCGGCGTCTCCGCGCTCCAGGTCGTGCGGGCCCGCCGGGCCGGACAGTAGGAGGAACACATGTCAACGCTTCTCGCCTCCCCGCGCCTCGCTTTCCTCAAAAAGGACAGCTACATGACGCGACTGATCATCGTCTTCCTCCTCCTGCTCATCTTCTTCGCCGCCGTGCGCCCCGGCCCCTTCTTCGCCGTGCGCACCTGGCAGTCGATGGCCGTCCAATTCCCCGAATTCGGCCTCATGAGTCTGGGCGTCATGTTCACCATGTTCACCGCTGGCATCGACCTGTCCGTCGTCGCCATCGCCAACGTCGCCTCGATCTGCGCGGCCCTGACGCTTCGCGCGACCCTCCCGAGCGCCGTCACCCCCTCGTCCATGCTCTTCGCCACCCTCACCGCCCTCGGAGTCGCCCTGGTCGTCGGCCTCGTGTGCGGACTCATCAACGGCCTCCTCGTCGCGGTCCTCAAGATCCCACCCATCCTCGCCACCCTCGGCACCCTCGAACTTTTCGGAGGCGTCGCCCTGATCCCCACCGAGGGCAAGTCCGTCTCCGGGGTGCCCGAGGCCTTCGGGGCCGTCTTCTCCGCGCGCGTCGTCGGCCTCGTCCCGGTCCCGCTCGTCGTGTTCCTCGCGTGCGCCCTTATCGCCGGAATCATCGTCGCCTGCACGAGCTTCGGCACGACCATCCTCATGCTGGGTACCAACGACACCGCGGCCCGCTTCTCGGGCCTGAAGGTCACAAGCCTGCTGATCCGCACCTACATGCTCTCCGGCGTTATGGCCGCCATGGCCGGCATCGTCATGCTCGCCAACTACAACTCCGCCAAAGCCGACCACGGGGCCTCCTACACGCTGCTCACCGTCCTCATCGTCGTCCTCGGCGGCGTCAACCCCCACGGCGGATCC
>ERZ773070.1931-NODE-1931-length-12107-cov-4.096581_pt1 | contig 12107 bp, 7 predicted proteins | sample MGYA00580618_ERZ773070 | MGnify/ENA primary metagenome ERZ773070 (study PRJEB29015, sample SAMEA2738023) | human oral metagenome | biome: human oral; feature: human-associated habitat; material: dental | place: China | collected 2019 ...
CTCCAATTCCATTCGCAATTTTTTTACATTCTTCATTTGCCCCTCCAAGATGTCCTGAAAGCAATGAAATCACAAAATTAGCGTGGTCATCAACTGTAATAACAGCTGGGTCTGTGTCCTTGCTTTTAAATTTCCCTTCAATAATTCTCACAACTGCTCCAGTCGCTGCAACGAAAATATGTAAATCATATTTATCAAATGTTTTTTCTAATAAAATTGGCACTCGCTCATTTATCACAAATAAATTTTCCACATTTTCACTTTCAAGATTGAGCATATTTGCCACTCTTTGTGACACATAAATATGCAAATTTTTATAAACATTATTTCGTATTTTTAAACATGTTTCATATCCGTTTTTGCTTACGCAATAAATTGCTGCTCTCATTTTATCTCTTTTTTTCTATTTCTTTATAAATTTAATTTCTATTTTATCTTCATCAATTACGCTGCCATTCACAATATATTTTCCATTTTTATCTTCCATTTCTCTTGCTGATTTCCACTTGAGTGTTTTAAAATCTACATTTTCAATTTTTTTAGACTCTACAAAATTAAATCCTGAAAAATAATCATAAAAAATTACAAACAAATTATTTTCATCTCGAACATATATAATTTTTTCCGTTATTGGCTCTTTCACAACTTGAAATTTTTCAGGTTTTACATCTTTTAATTCAAGACCAAACAAATAAACTTTATTTTTATCTTTTCCAAAATCATCTTTATTTTCTATATTTTCAAAATATAATACTTCAAATGATTTTACATCTACATTTTGAACTTCTTGTATATCCGCATATTCTTTACTAAAATAAACTTTTTTATCGTCTTTTGTATAATAAGGATTTAGCACTTTAAAATTTTTAGGATTTAATCCTTTCAGCTCTTTTACCATTTCATCTTTTCCATCCATAAAATTTATGTAATATACTTTGTTTTTATCTTTTGCATACATAAAATAATCTTTTTCATAATCTTTTACTATTTGAAAACTTTTTCCATCCACATTTAAAACTGTTCCGTCATTAGAATAAAATTGATTTTTATCTCTTACCAAATGTTCATTAATTCTTTGAAAAGTATACGGATCAGAATTTTTTATTCTTTCATTAGAATAATACAAATAATTTTTATCTCTCGCAAATCCTGCATAAGTATCAATTACTTGAAAAGTTTTTGCATCTGCTCCATCTATTTTTTCATTTCCTGCATAAACATTATTTTTATCTTTTGAAAAATTTAATTCCATTATTTTAAAACTTTTAAAATCAGCATTTTCCAGTTTATCTCCTTGAAAATAAATATTATTTTTGTCAAAAAAATAACTGGAATTATCATCAAAAAATTTTAATGTCTGTAAATCTATTTCTTCTTTTTTTTCTCCATAAAGATACACATTTTTTCCATCTGTAAAAATATAGTCTTTTAAAACTTTAAAGTTTTTGGGATTTACTTCCGCTATTTTTTTACCAATATAATAGACACTATTTTTATCTTTTGAATACTTTCCACCAATTAGTTGAAAAGTTTGTTTGTCAATATTTTTTAAAATTTTTGGAGATATTATCCCATTATCTAAATCGGCAGGAAATCCTCCACTAGTTGGCAATAAAATATATAATCCATTTTTGTCCTTTAAATAAATCAAAAATTCATCTGCCATTATCTCAAGAGTTTTTATATCTATATTATTTACCTTGTACTGAAAAAAATAAAGATTATTTTTATCTTTTCCCAATCCAGAACTAATTTTTGATAATGATTTAAAACTTTTAGGATCTGCTTCATTAAGAACATTTTCTTCATAATAAACATTATTCTTATCTTTTGCATACTCACCATCTTCAAAAACTTCAAAAGTCTTTGCATCAGCTCCCTCAATTTTTCTATTTATGTAATAAACTTCTCCATCTTCTATTCCATAATTTTCATTTAATTTTTTATTTTCTGAAAAAATCAGATTGCTAATTAAAAATATTAGTAAAAATATTTTAATAAAATTCTTTTTCATATTTTTACACCTCTTCTTAAAATTTTCTACACTTCCATCCTGAATACATTAATTACAGCAGTTTCATAAGGATGTGCTTCCTTCACTAAATAATACGCCAGTTCCTCGAATTCTCTTTTTACCCTGAACTTCATTATTTTTTCATCTGCAACACTTGATTTTCCCACTTCTCCATCAAAAGGACTTCCACCTTCCAGAGTTTTCCAATGTCCAATCGTATCAGATGTAGAATAGACATCAGCATAAAATCCTTCTGTCAGTAAGGAATATCTCTGCAGATTTTTCACAATTTTCTCTACATATTTTTCTGGAACAAAAACCTCAAAAGAACTGTATTCCTGCTTAAATTCCAATTTTGACCCTATTAGGTCATCATTTTCATAATCTAAAGTCAGATAAAAGAATGGAGAGTTTTCAAATAGCAGTTTCAGGAAAATCTTATCCCCTTCCCATAGCCTAAGCTCAAGAACTTCATCTTTTGAAATCCATTTTAAATCCCCTTCATCACATTCCTTCTGTATCCCATTAAAATCAGAACTTGTATAAAGGTACATAAACAAAGGCTCATCAGCATTATAGTTGAAAATTACAAGTCCCCTGTACTCAAAGCTGTTCAGCTCATAGCCTGTTTCTTCCCTGACTTCCCTTCTCAGACATTCTTCAGGAGTTTCCCCATTTTCCAGCTTTCCTCCTACACCAAGCCATTTCCCTTTGTTTATATCTATTTCCTTTTTATTTCTATGTAACATCAGATATTTATTATCCTTTTCAAGATAACACAATGTTGTAATCATATTTTTACTTCCTTCTTAATTTTTAGTTAAAGTATCTCTTTAAAATTACTCTAAAATTTTTCCTAGTAAATTTTCCTTCTGTTTTAATTTCTATTTTTTAATTATAACATATTTTTCAATATACTATACATAATAATATCAATATATAAAAATATTTTTCCCTATTGACTTTATATTATAAAAAGAATAGAATATAATTAAAGTTAAAATATAAATACATTTGTACATAGAAAATATTGCTAAAATATTAAAAATAAAATAATTTATGAAAGGAGTGAGCTATCTATGGGAAAGGAGATATTAAGCATATTTTGTCCAAGTTGTGGAGCTCCTGCAAAATTTGATATTATTCATCAGATTTATCAGTGTTCTCATTGTGGAGGAAAAGTACAAATCGAAGATGCACGTCAGGAAAAGATTGAATCTCAGAAGGCTCAGAATGAAAAGTTAAAAAAATCTGCCAAAAATTTTGAAATGTCAACAACATCTTGTAGTGGTTGTGGAGCAACTCTTGTATTTGAAAAAAATGAAGCCTTGTCTAAATGTGAATTTTGTGGACGGAGCCTTGTCAGAAAAGATTATGTATATGACAGTAAAATGCCTCAAAATGTTATACCCTTTGCCATAACAAAAGATGAAGCTTCAGGACTTCTCATAAAGTGGTGTGAAGAAAATAAAAATAAACCTGAAGCTAAACATCTGCTGAATAAAATACCGAAATTAAAGGGATACTATCTTCCTTACGAAATGGTTCGTGGTCCTGTTCGTTGTACTGTAAACAAAACTGGAGAACTTAAAGAATTTGAAGCGAATGGCTATTTAAATGATGAATTTGTCAACCATTCTTCACAATTAAACAACCTGCTTCTGGACTGTATGGAACCTTTTAATCTAGATAACCTTAAGGATTTTGATTTTTCCTATGTTGCAGGACAACGTGTAAAAATTCCTGATATTAGTGAAGAAGAGGCTCAGAAGAGACTTAATTATGAAACAGCAGAAAATTATCGAGGTAATATAGAAAAAATTTGGAACACAAAAACTATTCAGATTAAGGCTCAAGTAGACCCGGTAATAAAAATTCCAGTACTTCTTCCAGTGTATTATATTACTGAAGAAAAAGTTCAGGCTGCTGTAAATGGACAAACCGGTAAGGTGAGTATTCGTGCTGAAAAAGCTACAAAGTATTTTTCTATTCCGTGGTGGATAAAAGGTTTTTCAATTCTTGCCATAGTCTGTGCAATACTTTATTTTACATTTATGTCTATGGAAGATATAAACAGCCCGATTGAAGCACTTAGTCTCACAGGAATGATAGGACTTGTTTTTCTGATTATATTTGCTGCAATGTTTGATGGTGAAAATAATGGCTTCAGTGTTACAAAATACTATAATATATTTTCTTCAGGTGATCAGACTTACAAACGGGAACGTGGGCAGTTGCTATTGCTACTATTTTCTTTCCAGTGATTATAGCTTTATTTGTAAATGGTTTTAATTTTGAACGGCTTTATATTCCAGCCTCTGCAATATGGTTTTTTATTACCGTACCTACTGTACCTATTTGTTTTATAAAATTTGGAATTCAATCGCTATATGAATCACCATGGATTTACACAATATCTGAAAATGGTGAAAAGAAACGTTATCGTGAAAAACTTGGAATTAAATCAGAAGATGTATTAAAATTTATATTTTCTGCTCTGTTTACATATCCAATCTGTCTTGCAGCATGGTTTGCTCTCATAATGTTTATTATGACAATATACTTCACAGCTTTTGGAATGTAAGAAATTTAAATTCTACTATTCCAAATATTACTTTTTCTCTATTTGAAAAAATAAGAAATGATGAAAAGAATACTTTCTGATCATCATTTTTTATAATTATTCAAAATTTTTATTTAATTTTATTGATTTTTATAGCTTGTAAAGATCTCTTCCAAGTTTTTTCCAGCTCCATATAAATCCAATTATTGAAAGTATTGAGAGAGCTATAGCCATGATATAAAAGCCCACATCAAAACCACGAACGATTTTAATGCAGGCTATTATTCTTAAAATTTTATTACATTATGTAATTATTCTTCTGTTGAGTAATCCATTGCTGCCATTCTCTTATAGAAGTTCCATGTATCTTTTGCATTTTTAAGGTTCATTTCAAACAATACTTTTGCATGATCAGGGAACTCTGCAAGTAATGTAGTATATCTTCTTTCTCTCTTCAGGAATTCTTCATATTTATCCCATGCAGGAGATTTTGAATCTAACTGTAAAGGATTTTTTCCTTTTTCAGCTAATCTTGGATCGAATCTTAAGATTGGCCAGTATCCTACTTCAGTAGCAAGTTTTTCTTCAGTTTGAGATTTTCCCATACCTTCTTTCAATCCATGTGCTATACATGGTGAGTAAGCTATTATTATTGAAGGTCCTGGATAAGCTTCAGCTTCTCTTATTGCCTTCAATGCCTGGTTCTGGTTAGCTCCCATTGAAATTCTTGCAACATAGATGTTTCCATATGTCATAGAAATTGCTGCCAAGTCTTTTTTCTTAACTGGTTTTCCGGCAGAAGCAAATTTTGCAACTGATCCTGCAGGTGAAGATTTAGATGCCTGTCCACCTGTATTTGAGTAAACTTCCGTATCAAGTACAAGTATATTTACATCGTCTCCTGATGCCAATACGTGATCAAGTCCTCCATAACCAATATCGTATGCCCATCCATCTCCACCGAACATCCATATTGATTTTTTAACAAGATACTGTTTCAGCTCAAGAATTTCTTTTGCTTTTGCTCCTGTTTCCTTTTCAAGTAATGGAATCATTTTATCTCTTAATTCAGTTGTTTTGTCACCGTCATTAATGTTTTCTCTCCATTCAACAAATAAGTCGGCTAATTCTGGTGCTACTTCACTTTCACACTCAGTCATTATTTTCGCTATTCTCTGTCTTACAGTATTTACAGCCTGATACATTCCGTATCCGTACTCTGCGTTATCTTCAAACAATGAAGACGCCCATGCTGGACCTTCACCACATGAATTTTTAGTATATGGTGTAGATGGTGCAGAACCTCCATAAATTGAAGAACATCCTGTTGCATTTGCAATTATCATTCTTTCTCCAAATAGCTGTGTTACAAGCTTAACATAAGGAGTTTCTCCACATCCCGCACATGCTCCAGAGAATTCAAACAATGGTTTTGCAAACTGTGATCCTTTTACAGTTCCTTTACCCATTATCTTATCTTTATATGAAACATTATTAAACAGATAATCTGTATTTACATCTTCTTTTCTTTCCAATTGTGAATCAATCGGTTTCATTACAATTGCTTTTCCTTTTGGTGCCGGACACACGTTAACACATGATCCGCATCCTGTACAGTCTAATGGTGATACCTGTATCTTAAACTGCAGATTTTCAAATCCTTTTCCAATAGCTTTTATTGTAGGCATTCCTTCAGGTGCTGCAGCCATTTCCTTTTCATCAATCAGGAATGGTCTTATTACCGCATGAGGACACACGTAAGCACACTGGTTACATTGAATACACATATCAGGCTGCCATTCAGGTACTTCAACTGCAATTCCTCTTTTTTCATAATGTGTTGTACCATTTTCAAATGTACCGTCTTCATATCCTATAAATGCTGATACAGGTAAATCATATCCTTTTATTGCATTAACAGGATCTGCTATTCTTTTTACAAATTCCGGTTTATTAGATTCTATAATTTCTTCATTTACTGGTAAATCTGCCCATGAAGGATCTACAGCGATTTCTTCAAGTCCTTCAGTTCCTTTATCTACTGCAGCCCAGTTTTTCTCAACAACATCATGTCCTTTTCTTCCATAAGTCTTTTCAGCATAGTCTTTCATATAATCCTTAGCTTTTTCATAAGGTATTACCTGTGTCAGATAGAAGAAAGCTGACTGCATTATTGTATTTGTTCTGTTTCCAAGTCCAACTTCCTTAGCAAGCTCTGTTGCATTTATAATGAAGAATTTTGCTTTCTTTCTTGCAAGTTCTCTTTTTATTTCGTTTGGTATAGTTTCAACAACTTTATCTTTATCCCAGATTGTGTTAAGAAGGAATGTTCCACCTTCCCTTAATCCAGAAATCATATCATATTTTCCCATATATGCCGGAACCGAACATGCTACAAAGTTAGGTTTTGTAACTAGATAAGTAGATCTTATTGGATCTTTACTGAATCTAAGGTGTGATCTTGTTACTCCTCCTGATTTCTTTGAATCATATGCAAAATATCCCTGAGCATATAAGTCTGTCTTATCTCCAATTATTTTTATTGAGTTTTTATTTGCCCCTACTGTTCCATCAGATCCAAGTCCAAAGAACAGACATTCTTTTGAATCTTCATTTCCTGCAAAGATTTCTTCTTCAAGAGGTAATGATGTAAATGTAACGTCATCTACGATACCTACTGTAAAGTGGTCTTTTGGTTCAGGTTGAGCCAAGTTTTTATAAACAGCTATCATCTGTTCAGGAGTAGTGTCTTTTGAAGACAGTCCGTATCTTCCTGCAACTATAATAGGTGCATTTTCTTTTCCATAATAAAGTGATTTTACATCAAGATATAAAGGATCTCCTAAAGCTCCAGGTTCTTTTGTTCTGTCTAATACTGCTATTTTCTTTACAGTTTTAGGCATAACTTCAAAGAAGTATTTTTCAGAGAATGGTCTGTATAAGTGAACAGATAAAAGTCCTACTTTTACTCCCTGTTTAGCTAAGAAATCTACTGTTTCCTTAATTGTTTCAGTAACTGATCCCATTGCTACGATTACTCTTTCAGCATCTTCTGCTCCGTAATATACAAATGGTGCATAGTGTCTTCCAGTTACTTTGTTTATTTCCTTCATATAGTCATTTACTATATCAGGTACTGCGTCGTAAAATTTATTTTGTGCTTCTCTTGCCTGGAAGTAAATATCATCATTTTGTGCTGTTCCTCTTGTTACCGGTTTTTCAGGATTTACTGCTCTTTCCCTGAATTCCTGAACTGCTTTTCTGTCTAATAGTCTGTCATATACTTCATAATCCATTACTTCTACTTTGTTTATTTCATGTGAAGTTCTGAATCCATCAAAAAAATGTAATACAGGTACTCTTGATTTAATCGCTGCCAAATGTGCAACTCCTGCCAAATCCATTACTTCCTGTACTGATCCTGTTGCCAACATTGTCCATCCTGTCATTCTTGCTGCATAAATATCTTGGTGATCTCCGAAAATTGATAATGCCTGTGCTGATATCGCTCTCGCAGACACATGTATAACTCCTGGTAATAATTCTCCTGCGATTTTATACATATTAGGTATTTTAAGCAACAATCCCTGTGATGCGGTAAATGTTGTCGTTAAAGCTCCTGCCTGTAATGATCCATGAACTGTTCCTGCTGCACCTGCTTCCGACTGCATTTCTACTACTTTTACTGGCGCACCAAATAGGTTTGTTTTACCATAAGCAGCCCATTGATCTACAAATTCTGCCATATTCGATGAAGGAGTAATAGGATATATTCCAGCAACCTCAGTAAATGCATATGCTGCATGAGCTGCTGCCTGACTTCCATCCATCGTTTTCATCACTTTAGCCATTGTTCCTCCTAAAAAATTATTATTAAAATATTTATTTAACTATCTTTATTTACTATACAATAATACAATTTTAACTCCCTCTAGTCAAGTGTTTTATTAGCTTTGAAGCTTTTTTTATTTAGTTTGAAAAGTATATATTTTGTCATTCAAACTATTCTTTATTTGTAATTATTTCATAATTACTTTAATTCTAGGCATTTTGCTCTAAAATTAGTTTATATTTCAAAGTATTTTTTCATATTTTTTTTTGAAATATTATATATTTAATTTATGGTTATAGAAATGAATTATAAAAAATATATAAATTATAATTTTTTTACAATTAGTAATTTGATTATTTGACAATTTTAGGATATAATAACTAAGTAACATAAACTAATAAACTTTTGAGGTGATTTATAAATGAAGAAATTATTACTTATTTTAATGACATTAACAGTATTTAACACAACCCTTGTAGCAAAAAAGACAAAAGTTGATACAACATTCACTTTCCAGAATTTTGTTCCTTCTTCACCTGATGCAGTGAAAGAGTTTCACAGAACAAAACTTTTAGGTTCTTCCCGTATTGAATATCCTTCTTTTTCAGGAAACAATCAGGTTGTTACCGCCATGAACAAGGAAATGGATAAATTTATTAATGATTTCAAGGAAACTAAAAACTATGTCTACAAAGTAACTTATTCCGTTACAGGAAATAATGCTTATTTTGTAAGTGTACTTTTCAATGTGGAACGTAAAAACAAAACTACAAATGAAACACTTACTTACAATGAAGCCATCTCCTTTAACGCAAAAAGTGGTAAAGCTTTGTTGATGAAAGATATATTTGTTCAAAACTATGAAAGCGCACTAAATGCGGCTGTTAATGATAGAGTAAAACAGTTTGGTATAACTACTTTGGATGAAAAGAAAAGAAAATTTGAAGGTGTAGATAAAAAACAGAAATTTTATTTAGAAGATGACGCAATTGTATTCATATTTAATCAGGATGAAGCAACTGATTTTGGTGACAAACAGTTATTTATTCCTTTTATTTTAAGTGACCTGATTGGACTCCTTAAATAACATAACAACATTTAAATTTATAAGAATATTAAAAAGAAGCCTTTCAAATTTTTATTATTTGAGCAGCTTCTTTTTTAATAAATTATCATTTTCTATTAGTTATTATATGATATTATTTTACAAGTTGTGCATTTATTATAGCATATAGATTTTTTCCGTCCTGCTGGAATTTAACCTGATATTTATAACCTTTTTCTGTTCTGCTTATGTCTTCAGGCAGCTTATCCAGTTTAAGTCCTCCTTCTGCATTTATAAGAACTACTTTTAAATTTTTTATATCTTTTGAAGGTTTCCCTTGAAGAATAACATCAATATTTACATTTATGTCTTTATTTTTTTCTTTTAATATTTTCTCTTTTTCTTCATCAGATATTTGAGCTTTTCCTGATACTTTTACAATTTCAGGTTTTTGCAATTCCGCACCTTCAGTATTTGTCAGCACTAATAATTTATCATTTGATTTTACTTGATTTATAGCTACAGCAAATACCAATTTTTCAAAATTTTTAACATCTTTTACAATTATATTTTTAGTTTTTACTTCAAGAGTATTTCCTGTAATAACATCAAATGGTGCAACTTTTCCATCCTTAAGGTTTACATTACGGCTTCCTCTTCCACCAAATAATACAGTTCCGGCTCCAAACTTTGGAGTTCCTTCTATTATTATCTTATTATTTATTACAGATCCTCTATGGCTGTATCCACCATAAACATTTCCCTGCACATTAGAATTCCCTCTTATTATTACTGTATTGTCACTTACCAGCGTAGCCTGACCTGCAGCTCCGTAAACACTTCCACCTCTTATGGATTTGTCTTTTTCCCATACTCCATTTGTTGCCAGAACTCCTCCATTTATAATTACCTTGTTATTCTTCATTACTTCGGCTTTTTCGGTTTCTGTTTCACCAGCTCCAAAAACACGTTCAAGTGGTGCTCCACCTCTATTTACATAAACTGTATTTCCTTCAAAACTCGTTGAAATTCCGTAAGAATTTTCCAGACTTTTATATCCCAGAATCTGGTCTCCTTTTCCATCTTTAGGGTATGTTTTTGTTTCTCCTGCAAATAGAGTCATTCCCATCAAAGCTGCACTTGCCAGTACAAGTAGTCCTTTTTTCAATGTTTTTTCTATTTTCATGTTACTGTGACCTCCTATAAAAAATTATGTTTATCTAGGCTATTTTACATTTTATTTCTTTGTTTGTCAATTATTAAGTTAGTCAAAGCAATTTATTTTCTATTAAATTTTAAATCATAATTTATTAAAAGTTTTCTAAAATTTGTGGAGATCTCTACATTATTAACTTTTTTCATTTTTTGCACTCTATCTAATATATAATCTCTTAAATCTGATTTTTCAAAATTATCAATATTATTCTCAGTTAAATATCTCAAAGCAGGAAATGCTATTGAATTACTTTGTTGTGCTAAAAATCTTAATTGAATCTCTATTTCACCATTATTCTCCTCTTTAAAATATTCTTCTAAATAATCTAAAACTGAAGGGCTTTTTACTAAAATAGCACTTTTCCCTATTGCTACAGCTAGATTTGAATTTCCTATATTTTTTATATTTTTTAAATCTTCATTTGAAATTAAATTAACAATTGTTTTATCCAACTCACCTTTTTTACCTTTTTGTATAATTAATTCTTTAATTATATGTTCAAACTTTGATATTTCAGCTGGGGTAGCCCCTTGATTAATTTCTCCTATTTTCTTAAAAACTTCTAAATAATTATCAGTTTTTATTACAGTATATGTGCAATTTAATGAACTATCTGTTATAATCTCTTCAATAATATCTTCTTCATCTTTTTTCCAATTTATTATTATTATTCTTTTACTTAATAGGCTTTTTTCTTTTTCATCCAGTGAATTTGAAAAATTTTTAATTATATTTTTTATATTTAAATCTGTTAATGAATATCCTATAAATATTATTGGTGAATTTAATAATGAAGAAACTATTTTAGAAGTTATTAATATTGAATTTTTATCATACTCTCTATAATCTTCTTCTGTTATGACTATAGAATTTGGTTCTTCTATACTTCCATGGATTTTATATAGTTCACAATATCCACTTCCCCCTTGAAATAGCCCTTTTTGTCCTATATATTTTTTTAAAGGATTTATTTCATTATTATCAAAATTATCTTCTATAAAAGTATCATAGTTAGTAGTTAAAATTACTCTAGTCTTTTTTAACATATTTTTAAATTCTTTTAGTTCTTCAGACTTTGGATTAATTAATTTACTATCTGAGAAAATATTAGCTAAATATTTTTTAAAAGGATTTATTTTATTTTTAAATACTTTCTCTTGATTTAAATCATCTATTTTTAACTTTTCTTCGATAAATAAATCTTTTACTCTTTTTTCTATAAAAGAGGCAACCTTAATATTTACATAAAAATCTTTATTATCTTCATTTTCTAATTTTAATCCTTCAGAAATAGAGTTTAATTCAGAATAAAAATCTTTTGATTCTACCCCTTCACATTTTTCAGTTTCTTTCCAAATTTTCTCTAATAATTCTAACCAGCTAGGATAATTTTTTAAATATCTTTTTGATATTCCTGAACCAATAAATATTATTGGA
>ERZ773070.1932-NODE-1932-length-12103-cov-4.684180_pt1 | contig 12103 bp, 12 predicted proteins | sample MGYA00580618_ERZ773070 | MGnify/ENA primary metagenome ERZ773070 (study PRJEB29015, sample SAMEA2738023) | human oral metagenome | biome: human oral; feature: human-associated habitat; material: dental | place: China | collected 2019 ...
TACTACCATGAGAATTTGGTGGATTTACAGACTCTACTTAAATGTTACAACTCCAGACCCAGTTTTATATATTCCTTTTAAAAACATAAAACCCGTCATTCCACGTTACATAGTTAGAATAGTCTTTTCCACCATAATATTTTATTCCATCAAGACCGCATTCACTACAGCAATCCGATACAAATGAGGGAATTAGGTATGCTCTTGGTCGTTTACTATTATCTTCATCAAGTGGAAATCTTACGAATTTAAGAAAAACATTTAAGCCACGTAAACTTTTAGCTGATAGATCCAACAATTTAGCTTTTCCATTCGTCCCTATTTCAACCGTTTGTATAACTTTCTTTTTTTTATCATCAGTTGACAAATGCTTCTGAATTTCTTTTTCTGCTCCCTCTTTCGTATCTGCAAAATAAAAATAAGCTTGTCCCTCATGATTATATCTTCCAGGAAAAGTAACACCGTAAGGTGCTGCTTTCATTTGCTCCCATACATACGGTGGCTCATCCTTATTTCTCGCCCGACAGTGATAATACTCGGCTTTGTCGAAAGAATGTGTTTGTGAAAAACTGGAAATAACTTCGAATATTCTTTGTCCTACTTCATTTCTCATTGCCATCATCGGATGAGAATCCAAGTAGCTCATAAAGTCCATTAACTCGTTTTCCGTAAATTTTTCTTTTGACACAACATCCAGAACACCTTCTGTACCGCAGATTATATTCATTTCATCAACCGTAGCCGTTGATTCCGAATTATCACTTACAAATTTATGCAAATCACTTCGATATGAAATACTATTATTATCCGCTAATCTTACAGCACTGGATTTATTCAAAGCCTTTATATCCGTAACAAAGCCAGGTGGGAGCGTTATCTCTTTGCGTAGCGACTTTAATAAATCTGTCGTTTTAAAAAAAGCCAAATCGGGCATCCGTATATCACTTGAGTCTAATACGCTTTGCATTGCCTGAATACATCCAAAAACATTAGATTCTGCAAGACTCACCTGCAGTTCTTTTATCATATTTGTAGCGCCCGATAAACTAGCCATAAGTGAGGCCGATGACTGTAAATCAGCCACTTTTTTTATTAAATCTTCAGAATGACTGCTAAACACCTTAGATTCTATATAGCTTTGCTGAAACAGTTCGGACAATTTCTTTTGCATTGCTATATAAGGCCTTGCCGCATCTATTGCAATACTAATTTGTGCACTGGGCACCTGTATTTGCTTCGCATATTCAGACAACAAATTTTGAGTTTTTAACATCCCTTCCATATTAATTCCATTAAGCAACTTTTTTTTGGATTCTGAAAATTGCGAAAGAACTTCAGTTAAATTTGTTGAATTATCATTATTTCCCATTACTGCATACACCTATATCCATTTCTCTCTAATTTAGATAGTTTTTCAAATATTTCCTCAAAGCCGGATCAACCGCATAGACATATGTTCCAAGTATTTCTCTAGTCATTAATGTAAGATATATATTAATGACGTACTGTCTCATTGCACTTGCTCCATCAGGTTTTGTGAAATTATCTTTGAGTTCTCTTCTATTTATATCTATTCGACAAGATTTACCATCGTAGTACATCTCTTTACCAAATATTACTCTTGCATACTTTAGATCAAATCCCTTACTCTTATGTATGCTTATAATAACATTATCTTTTGTACTATTTTTTTCTCCTGCCCAATGATAGGTTTATCCGTCAATCACTATATCTTCACTTTTACTCCATCCTGAATCATTCAAAACCCGACATACTCCTAATTGACTATCTTTTTCATGAATACCATCAAACAGTGTTTCAATATTATCCACAACTTTAGCATAATAATTACAAATCTTCTTATAATCACGAATAGTTAATCCTTCGCTACTGAATATCCGCTTAACATATTCATAGTATTTATTTCTACCCTTGCATCGCATTTGAGAAAACAATGCATAATATGCAAAAATATGAGGCTTATAAATATTGTCAAAACGCCCTTTATCTATATCTGTAGCCCTTATTGTTTGAAGTTCATCATAGAATAGAATCTGTATCCGGCTACTTTTAATAATCCAATCCAATTCTGTTAAATCTGATTTCTCCTTCTTGAAGTCATCTCCCATAAGTCTTTCATTAATACATCGAACTTTGCATACATTTGTAGTCCTGGAAGGTGGTGGCGTTGATATAGTCTGTGTGCCTCATCAACAACTAGTAAATCATATATTCCTGAATCATTAATAACATCCTCTGGAGCTAGAACCATATTTGATGATAGTCCATCAATAGAGTCAAAACATCCCTTCATTGTTGACCACAATTCATTCATAGGAACAACAAATCCTATTTTTTAATTGCATAATGTTTCTCGAAATCACCCTGATTATTTCAGATATTTCAACATCATCAAGGTGTATTTCATACCTTCTTATTATTTGTAATACCGGTTAATAATTTAATTAGATATACCGCTAAAATAGTTTTCCCTGTACCCGCACCACTATTAATCTATATCATTGACCGATATAACCCATTCTTAATCAAACTTAATTTCTTTAATATGTCATATGATGCATTTTGTTGTTCTCCGTTAAGCGATTTATAAGGAGAATACTTAAATAATTCTGAGTTTTCACTATCAGATATGCTTTTTGATGCGATTTCCAATCCTAACAATGATTTCCATATTGCTTTAAAATCATCTTCATATGCTTCCTTGTAAAAATAATTATGATCTACAACACTTGCATTAACATTAATAAGCTCATACGAACCATCTGCCATTGTCATCTACACCTGATATACATGTAAGATAATCATATACTACACACGATTTCACCTTTACTACTACATCTTTCGTATCACCAAAAACTTCTCGTATTCTGTTTATATATATTTCCTCAGTGTGAATTAACATTTTATTAACGTAATTGATTCCTCGAGTGCAGAAGTGAGCGCATTCAGTTCAATATTGTCATTATAATTTTCTAATATTCCAAAATCGGCTCGCTCACCCGATTGACATGTTTAATATGTTAATATTTGTCCAAGCTTACAACTATTCCCAACATTCATTTTATACAAACATATTTTTTATCTAGCTTATCTATAAAACCAATCTCTTTTTCTTCTTCAAAACTTAGTGCCGTTATATCTACAGGGTATAATGTTTTTTGTTGTATAAACGCTTTAATTATATTAATATTCCTTTGAATATCAAAAGAGAAGTCTGAATATAATAATAAAATATCGATATCATTTGAGTATTTGTCTTTTCTTAATATGGAGCCAAAAATAAAAACTTTTTCAAACTCACAAAATTGCTTAGTATTTTTCTTAATGAAATTAATTACTTCTATTTTATTTAATTCTATTGACATATCTATAAAACTCGTTCATTGTAAGTAATTCAACGTTAAACTCTTTCGATGAATCTAGAGCTTCTTTCGATATACAACATGTTCCATTCCAATTATGCAAATTTACAATCACATCACTAGCTTTGGGCATCATTCTATATAAAAATTCCTTACTTAAACAGTATTCATATACAAAGACTATGTTAACATCATTTATTTTAATTTCTCTCAATATATCCTGATTACTATATTCAAATGATATATTTCTAGAGTTTAAATATTTTAATGCAAAATTTAAACTTTTAAATCTGACTCCAACTTCTTCAAAGCAATTAAAATCATAATACAACTGCCTTACCCTAGGAGTATCATCCATAAATATCTTTTCTCCATTTTTCAGTAATATATATGGTTTGTCTATTCCTAAAACAACTTCTTCTAGCATATCTTTATCTCTAAATGTTTTTAACAGTTTTTCTAAAGATTCAGTAGACGGAAGTATATTATTACTTATCGGCACAATTCCAAAAATAGAATTTATTTTTTGGGGAAAAAGCACCTCTCTAATTTTTTCTTCATCACATCGAGTGTTTTTAAATTCTTCAACATGAATTATGAAATTTTTAATAATTTCTAAATTTGAATATTCTTTAACTGGATGCTTTTGAAATAAACTAAGATTATTATCAAATAACAATTTTAGCTTTTCGTTATTTGATAATATTAGAGGCTCAAATTTATCCCATAAATACTTATTACCACTTATGTAATAACTTTTATATATGATATTGTTTTCACTCAAAATTGGTACAACTTTTTCTTTAAGTTCATCAAAAGAACTCAGTTCTACAGAGAAAAATTTTTCTAATTCATTTCTTCGAATCTCTTTCCATTGCTTAACATTGTTTTCATCTATAAAACCAATTTTATCAAATTTCTTATGACAATTAGGGCATAAAACTATCAAGTTTTCATATGAATTATCTTCTGTTTTGTAATATGCACCAATATGTGCTTTTTCCATGATATCATTATTGTTTATAAATAATTCTTCTTTACAATCTGGATTCATACATCTTCCCATAGATTCCGACCATAATCTACGTTTTACATTTTCAGATATTGCTTTTCTACTCATTTTCTAACCTCCAAATTATTTATATAGAAATTTGTCGCCAAAATTAATTTAATAAGCCATCTTAAAATGCTTCAACGCATCCAAAATCGCTTCTTCTTTTTCAATTGTGCACTGTGGAACTTTCTGTTCCTCGTTATTAGAAATATTATAGTGTTCTCTAACATCTAAACCATATTTTCTCTTCACTTGTGCAATACAAAGTGTCGATACCTTAAACCCAAACTTTTCTAAAACATAATTTTAAATTTCTTTATAGGTTGCTTTAATCTCAGCACTTGTTAAGTCCATATCATTCATCGGAAGTTCTACACTAATATAATTCTTTGAGTCCAATTTGGAAAGTAACACTACCGTCTCCACATGCATCGTCGCCACAAACATATCCACTGGTGTCGCCTCCACGAACTTGTATCCGAGTTCGCCCAGCAGCTTGATGTCGCGAGCCAGTGTTCCTGGGTCGCAGGACACGCACACTATCTTGTCCACGTCACAGCTTGCGACTGCTCGGAGAAGTGCCTCATCGCAGCCTGCGCGCGGAGGGTCGAGAATGGCGATCTTTGAGGCATTTTCATCGATGTAGTCGACAAAAAGCTTATCCTCCTTGTCGAGGAGTCTCGGCATTACCTTCTCGGCGCGGCCTGTGTAGTAGCGCGCATTTACAATTCCGTTGATTACGGCGTTGCGGTTTGCGTCGATAACGGCGTTTTTTACGGACTCGATTCCGATAATCATGCCAGCATCGGCCGCCATACTGAGGCCGATGGTTCCGATGCCGCAGTAGAGGTCGAAGACGGTTTCACCGCCCTTGAGACAGGCGTATTCCCTGACCTTGGCGTAGAGCTTGCTCATCTGCTTCGTATTGACCTGGTAGAAAGCCGATGCGGAAATCTCGAATTTCATGCCGTAATCCGTGATGTCGGTGATTGTGTTTGAGCCTGCCACCACCTCGTAAGCGGCTGCGGGTTCGCGGATGTCTTTTGCCTTGTTCACCTCAACAACTACGCTCTGTAGGAAGTACGGCTCCTCATCGGTCGAAACTGCGTCGATTGCGTCGCTGATGGTGTAGATGACCTTCTCGGCGTTTGGCAGCTGCTTGGATGTGCCTGTAAATATGAGCATCATCTCGCCCGTGCCCTCACAGACCTTGATGGTGAATCCCCTTAGAAATCCTTTTCCGTGTCTCGTATCATATACGGTTAGTAGCTTGTCTTTCAGGACTTCGCGGACTGCATTGGCCGCTGCCATTGTTGCGCGTTTCTGGAGTAGGCAGTCGGTGCAGTCGACTATTTTGTTGCTACCGCGCTTGTTGAAGCCGACGAGCGGGCCAGCGCTCGTCATCGCCACAGCGAACTCAGCCTTGTTGCGATATCTGAGCATCGATTCGAAAGCCTCGCTTTCAGCACCGTCAGCACTCTCAATCTGCTCAGGTTGCCCAGGTTCCTCAATCTGCCCAGTCATCACAGTCTGCCCTATCTGCCCTCCGTCGGCTCCGATTCTATCTGCGGCGCCCAGGACCTCCCTGACAGTTGGCTCCTCAAGGGCGCCTATACGCTCGAGCTTAGTGATTATATTTTTGCGCTTGATTCGGAGCTGTTCGTCATAGCTAAGCTCGAGCATCGAACAGCCGCCGCAGTCCTGATAGTATGGGCACGGCGGCTGCACTCTGGCTGCGGAAGCCTCAAGAAGCGTGATCGTCTCAGCAAATGCGTAGCGCTTCTTGAGCCTCGTGATGCGGGCGCTCACTTTATCTCCCGGAACGGCTCCCGCCACAAAAATAGCAAGGCCAGACAACCTGCCCAGTCCCTTGCCATCATCAGTCATATCTGTAATTTCGAGCTCTACTGTCTGTCCTTCAGTAACTACAAGATCAGCAGTCTTATCCATGTTATCGCTCATTTTCACCTCTGAATATTTTTATAAATTTATCTTTGTTTAGTATTGATTTATAAGGATAAGGATGCTAGAATCCAAGCCGATTTTATATGATTTTAGGCTTGCTTATTAACCTCCTAGCCGCTAAAATCAATTACTTTTGTGCTCGATTTTGAGTTCCAATCCACTAAAATTCATCCCCTAATTTCTTCATAATCAGGATTTCCTTCAGCTATCGCAATCGCTAAAATCTTTATCCATAATTCTTAATAATCAGGTTTGATTTCAGATCTCGCAACTGCTAGAATTCCATCCTCTTTTTTTGTTTTTTGATTGCTTCTCAGTCTTGCCTCTGCTAGAATTTCACACAGCTTATTAGTTGGAAAATCCCAAGCATTATTCATTAAGGGGGCTTAATTCCAGGTCTCACGCTTGCTAAAATCCCTACTCCAAATTATTAATATTTGAGCTTGATTTTATACTCCGTGTCTGCTAAAGTCCCATCCTCATTTTTCATTTTATACTTGATCTCAGATTTCCTAGTCGCTAAAATTTCCACCAAATAATTAGCCATGAAACTCCCTAAGTTTCACACCAAATAGCCTAAAATCCACACTCTCATCTAGCACAACCAAATTCCTAATCCCCGATTACTAAAAATCTCCCAACAATTTCTGGTCTCTACCTGCTTAAGTTTCAGCAACTACCATTCCCAAGCAATCACTTTCAGCGCCAAGTTCTACCTCTCCAGCCCCTCCGCTATCTCCTTCAGCTTAGCGAAGCGCTTACTCACGCCTGGTTTCTTGATTGGCGGGCTCAGGGCCTCGCCTATCTCCGATAGGCTGGCACCTGGGAGCTCAAGCCTGAGCTCCGCAGTGTCGCGAAGTACAGGTTCGAGGTTTTCAAGGCCGAGCTTCTCTTTGATGGTTTCTATATGTCGGATCTGCTGCTCAGCGGCGGTTAGGGTTCGGTCTACATTGGCGTTGTCGCAGTTCGAGATCCTGTTTACTTCGCGCCTGAGCCCTCTGCCGATTCTTATATTTTCGAATTCCAGCATCGCCTCATTAGCACCCATGATTCCAAGCATATCGCTTATGTATTCAGCGCGCTTCAGGTATACTATGTGCTCCTCTCCGCGCTCGATTAGGCCGGCTGACATGTTGACGAAGCTTCCTATAAGCTTTTTTAGGTCCTGTGCGACATGCTCGCTACTTAGCACAAACTCTAGGTGATAGCTCTTCTTGGGGTCGGACATGGTGCCGACGCCTAGGAATAAACCCCTTAGGTATGCTTTCTTGCAGCATTTGCTCCTGACAATCGGCTGGTATATGCCGTCACTAAGGAACTCATCGCCTTCTCGGATGAGCATCATGCCTGTCTCGCGCAGTATCTGCGAGCTCTTTTCCTCTGGCCTGATGACAAGAGAGTACCTATATCTGTAGTTGCCACGCGATTTACCCGGCATCTGAGAATTACCGACTTCGATGCCTGCGGTGCTACCGAAGTATTCCTTGATCAAGGTCTTATAATGCCTTGCAATCGCTGGATTCTCTGTCGATGCTACTATTGTAAATTTTCCACCACCAGCCAGCCTGAGGCTGCCTGCTACCCTTAGAAATCCCGTAATTTCCGCAAGCATGCAGCATTTCTTGCTCGGCATGACGCGCGCTAGTTCGCCCTTAGTCTGTGATGAGAAAGACATCTATCTGTATGACTCCCTTCAAGTTATAATTTGTACCGCTTGATCACTGCATAAGGGCTAGCGCTTATTTTAGCTGTCTACCGCTTATTTATAGACTTTTTATAGATATCTTTTGATTATTTTTAGCTATCTAATGCTATATGATGCTTATTTGCTATCTTTCGCTTATCTATAGTCTATCTATTTCTTGCTAATTCCCTTTGCGATGAAATCAAGGTCTCTATGTGTCACCGTCACTCTGTATCCGTCCTCGTGGAAGAGCTCTGCCATCTTGTTGGCGATTGCCACTGATCTGTGGTGACCGCCGGTGCATCCAAATGCGATATTGAGATGATATTTACCCTCATGGATGTAGCCAGGTATGAGCTCCTTGATGAGCGCGTGGTACTTGTCCACGAACTCATTTGCAAGGTCCGACTTGAACACGTAGTTTACGATTTTCTTGTTGTTACCGGTGAGCTTCTTGAGGCTCTTTACGTAGTACGGATTCGGTATGAACCTGACATCCACCATGATGTCTGATTCGCTCGGAATTCCATGCTTGAAGCCAAATGAAGTCACGTTGATGTTGAACTGATTCCCTTCCTTGCCGAGGAATATCCTTCTCATCGCCAGGTTGAAATCAGCAACCTTCATAGTGCTGGTGTCGATGATATAATCAGCCTTCTTGCGTACGCTCTCAAGCCTTGCTCGCTCCTCTTCGATTACAGCCTGTGTAACCTTTCCGCTCGCGAGTGGATGGTGCCTTCTCGTCTCGTTGAATCTCCTGACCAGCGTTGGCGTCGACGCATCTACGAAGAATACTTCGCTCTCTATCTGCTCGCTGCTCTTCAGCTGATCGATAACCTCAACAAGATCGGAGAAAAACTCACCGCCACGAACATCGGCAACGAACGCAATCTTGTCCATGCCATTTGTCATCGAAAGTTCTACAAAATTCATCACCAGCTTAGGTGGCATATTGTCGATGCAGTAGTACCCCTGATCCTCAAGCCAATCCGCGGCCTTCGTCTTGCCTGCACCCGACATCCCTGTGACTATGACAATCTTCATCTCTTACCTCTTCTCAATATTGACAATTCTCTCTAGATTGAGCCCTGCCTCCAGAGCTCTCTCAACCCCAGCGACATAAGTACCGACCTTATCCGGCACATGCGCATCGCTGCTTATGGCAAATTTCACGTCGTAATTCGCCGCTATCTCGATTTCCTCCTTGGTGAGATGCGTGTGACGAGTGCTGATTTCCATAAGCGTATTCGTCTCTTCACAAGCCTTGCAGAGCTCCTTCATATCGAACGGGCCCTTGTCACCAGGGTGTGTCAGTAGAAATATATCGTTCTCATACAGAGCCCTTAGAGCCATGTCGGTGTTCTTATTTTTGAGCTGCTCCCTGCTTCCAGACGGCAGTCCTGCGTGCCAGCATATGTAGTTTGCAGTCATGTAGCCGTGCGGAAGTCCGTAGTGGTATCCAGCATTGACGATATCGAATTTACCTAGGTTCTCCTTCTTGATATCTAGTCCATTAGGAGTGTTGATGATATTGGCCTCTACTCCTAGCAGGACTTTGACATTCGGAAACTCTCTCATCGCCTCCTCGATGTCCGCTCTCATAGTTGCCAGCTTACCCATCTTGAGTCCGTAGAACTTGTGTCCCGGCCCGTGATCCGTAATCGCCAGCTCGCTCAGTCCCTTGGCTGAAGCTGCAGCGACATTTTCAAGGACTGTCCCCTTGCCATGCGCATACATCTTACCGTGCGAATACCTCGTGTGAGTGTGGTAGTCCGCCGTTAATTTATATAGCTTTTTAATGTTATTTTCCATCAGCTTATCGCTTCCTTTTTCCCTTATACCCTTTTAATTCTATTCTGCATCGATAATCCTCACCTCAGGCTCGAGCTTAATCCCCGAATTCTGCTCGACTTCCTGAGCCACTATATCGATTAGTTCTCTCACGTCCTTAGAGGTAGCACCCCCTATATTGATAACGAAGCCCGAATGCTTCTCAGACACCTGCGCGCCTCCAACGGTTCTGCCCTTTAGTCCTGCCTCCTCGATTAGAGCTGCCGCATATCCGCCTACAGGTCTCTTGAATGTACTGCCTGCGCTCGGAAAATTCACCGGCTGCTTCATTCTGCGCTTCTCAGCGAGTTCGTTCATCCTCTCTGTGATAGCTTCTTTATCATCCCTCTGCAATCTGACCCTTGCATAAATTGCAATATCATCATTATGCTGCAGTACACTATCGCGATATGAGAACTTCATCTCCTCACCTGACAGCTCATATGCCGAGCTTCCGTCAGATTTCATAAGAGTTACGCTCTCGACTACGTCCTTCATCTCTCCGCCATATGCACCTGCGTTCATGAAGAGTGCACCGCCTAAAGTCCCTGGGATTCCCGATGCGAACTCAAGTCCTGCTAGACCGTTATCTCTAGCGAAATTGGCAGTGCTCGATAGCATGCGAGCTGACCCAACCCTTATCACATCATCTCCCGATTCGAGTAGCTCGATATGCTCGAAATCACCTCCGAGCTTTACTATCACGCCGCGGTATCCTTCGTCGGTGAACAGCAGATCGGAGCCATTTCCAATCAGCATATATCTAGCGTCCTCAGCATGAAGTAGTTTCAGGAGTTTGCTAAGCTCCTCTTCACTACAGACGGTCACAACTACATCAGCTGGACCTCCTATGCGAAATGACGAGTGCTTACTCAGCGGCTCATCCTGTCTTATCTGAGCTTCAGGTATGAACTCACTTATCTTATCTATTAGGCTTGTCTTTATTAAGCTTCTCTGTGGCATGATTCTCTCCGTATAAATCCTTCTCTTCAATACCGAACTTGGCATAATCTGTATACGACCTTATGTCGGTCTCCTTGCTTCGTTTTCTAAGCTTATTGTTGGTCAGCTTGCCTGCATATCTATAGAACACTGCAAATACCGGTACGCCCAGCGCCATGCCGAGGAATCCAAATAGACCTCCTCCGATAAGCACCGCTATCAGAACCCAGAAGCTACCTATTCCTATCGCACTGCCGACAATCTTAGGACCGATTACGTTTCCGTCTAGCTGCTGAATTACGAATATCATAACGATGAAATATCCAGCCTTAACAGGATCTTCCAGCATGAGGAGGCACACCGATGGGATAGCTCCTAGGAACGGTCCAAAGAATGGGATCACGTTCGTCACGCCGACGATCACTGCGATGAGCAGTGCTAGTGGCATGTTCAATACGAGCATGCACACATATGTCAGGATACCAATTATTATCGCATCGAGAATTCTTCCCACGATGAATCCGATAAATGTCTCGTTTATAATCTTTGCAAACTCATAGAGGCTTCTCGACCTCTGCTCGGAGCACGTCGCTGCGACTATCTTGCGAGTATTTGCAAATATTATCTCTTTATAATTTAACAGGTATATCGATATGAGTATGCCGACGAACACATTCGCACTTCCGCGCACAACACTGATGATCTGCGCAGAAACCATGCTGGCAACATTCTGGAAGTTGTCTTTCAGGATGTTGTCTCTTATCCAGTCGATAATTTCGCTGGTACCTGCGTTTGCAGCTTCGTTTATCCACTTAACAATCTGCGGGAAGTTCTGCAGGTGGTGCTCCGACCATGACGAGAAGTATGCAAGTCTCTGTGGCATAGTGTTCATCAGGTTAACTATGCTCATGACAATCTGTGGCACCACAAAGTATCCTATAAGTGCAAAGAACGCTACGATTATCAGTATAGAAATTGCACTCGCACTAATCTTGGCAATTGCGAGATTCCTCTTAGTACGAGTAGTAGCATCCTCCTGAGGCATGTTTCGTCCGCCAGCAAACTTCATGCAAACTGGCCCTTTGCAGTCCTCCGGAGAGCGATTGCTGTTATCCCTAAGCTTCGTATAAATAGCCTTAACCAGTTTATTGTATATAGGGCACAGCAGAAATGCTATGAACACGCCGATATACACCGGCATGAGCGTCTTGTTAATCGTCTCCATGCCAGCGGTGAATCTCGTCT
>ERZ773070.1933-NODE-1933-length-12102-cov-28.115464_pt1 | contig 12102 bp, 10 predicted proteins | sample MGYA00580618_ERZ773070 | MGnify/ENA primary metagenome ERZ773070 (study PRJEB29015, sample SAMEA2738023) | human oral metagenome | biome: human oral; feature: human-associated habitat; material: dental | place: China | collected 2019 ...
CCCGCCCCATGGAGGTCGTCACCGCGCCCTTCTACCGGCGAACGCAGTAACCCCTCCAGCCCGGCGAGAACCGGCTGTCGCCGTCGACGCCGCCGGGCGCGGCGAGCCGCTCGGCCAGGACGAGGACATCAACATCCTGCCCCAGGGTTCGCCCGGTGGGCGTGGTACGCCGCCGACGCGGCGACGCACCGCGCCCACCACGAGCGGTCGACCGGCGGCTCAGCGCAGGCCCAAGATCTCACCGGTGGGCGCGACCTCGATGCGCTCGGCCGCGGGGTGAGTGGGCAGCCCGGGCATGGTGGAGACCGTCCCGCACAAGGCGTAGACGTAGCCGGCTCCGGCGGCGAGCCGGACTTCGCGCACCGGCAGCCTCCAGCCGGTCGGCACGCCCTTGAGGGCCGGGTCGTGCGACAGGGACAGCGGGGTTTTGGCGACGACGACTGGAAGAGAGCCGAACCCATCGGACTCGCAGTCGTCCAGGAAACGGGCCGCAGCGGGCGCGTAGTCGACGCCGTCGGCGCCGTACACGGATGCGACCGCCCCGATCTTGGTCCGCAGATCGTCGTCGGGACGGTACACGGGTCTTCCCCGCGCGACGGCTCCCGCCCGCGCGCGGTCGCAGGCCTCGACGACGGCATCGGCGAGCTCGAGGCACCCCTCCCCGCCGTCGGTCACGGGTCTGACGGCGGCCGCCCTGGCGCCTGCTCCGCGAGCCAGCCGCAGGACCTCGTCGATCTCCGCGTCGTGGTCGGTGGGGAAGACGTTGACGGCCACGACCGGCTCCAAGCCGAAACCGCGCACGATGTCCAGATGCTTGAGCATGTTGGGGGCGCCGGCGCGCACGTCGTCGGCGCTCTCGTGCAGCATCCGGTCGGGCGGCTCCTGGCGGCCGGCGAGATGGTGCCGGCCCGAGTGGACCTTGAGAGCGCGCACGGTGACGACGAGGACCGCGGCCTCGGGTCGCATGCCCGACGTCGCGCACTTGAGGTCGATGAACCGTTCCAGGCCCATGTCGGCGCCGAATCCCGCTTCGGTGAGCACGTAGCCCGGTTCGCGGGCCCGCCGGTCGCGGGTCGCCGGCCGACCGGCGAGGCCGCGAGCCGCGACGAGGTCGGCCAGGACGGAGGAACAGCCGGTGGCAATGTTGCCGAACGGACCGGTGTGGACCAGAGCGGGCACCCCCTCACCGGTGCGCAGGAGGTTGGGAGCTAGAGCATCACGAAGGATCGCGGCCATGGCGCCGGCCGCCCTCAGATCCTCCGCGGTCACCCACCGGCCGTCGCAGTCGCGTCCGATGATGATGCGTCCCAGACGCTCACGCAGGTCCGTCAAAGACGTGGCCAGAGACATGATGACCATGATCTCGCTGGCGGGAGTGATGTCGAAGGAGGACTGCCGGGTGACGCCGTCGGCTCTGGGCCCTAGACCCGTGACGATATGGCGCAGGGCGCGGTCGTTGACGTCCAAGACGCGCGGCCAGGAGACCGTCCGCTCATCGATGCGCAGAGCATTGCCGTGGTGGAGGTGGTTGTCGATGAGGGCCGCCAGCAGGTTGTGGGCGGCGGTGATGGCGTGGAAATCTCCCGTCAAGTGCAGATTCATGCGCTCGGCAGGAACGATGCGGGCCCCGCCGGAACCGCCGGCGCCGCCCTTGATACCGAACGTGGGGCCCATGGCGGACTGGCGCAGAGTGAGTACGGGGCGCCGCCTGCGCAGAGCGAGGCCCTGAGCGAGGCCGATCGCGGTCGTGGTCTTGCCCTCTCCGGCGGGCGTGGGGGTGATACCAGTGACGACGATGTAGTGGGCCTCCTCCCCCGGCGCGGCGGCGGGTCCGTCGTCAGCCAGAACATTCAGGGCGATCTTGGCGACGTCGCGCCCGTAGGGGATGACATGACGAGCCCCTATGCCGGCGCGCCCGGCCAGGTCGTCGAGGTCAGTATGCCCGGTGAGGTCGGCCTCCGGCGTCTCCTGTCCGACGGCCGGGCGCCCGGAAGCGGCGGAGGCGTGTGAGGGTGTGCTCATGCCTCCAGGGTACCGATCCTCGTCCCGACCGGCCGGGTCCCGTCAGTCCTCACCCGCCAGCGCCCGCTCGAGGGCTTGCATCGCCACCTCGTGGGAGTAGCCCTTGCGTCCGAGCAGCGCCAGGGTCCGGCGCCTGCGGACCGGGGGTTCGAGCCCCCGGGTCGCCGCGATCTTCTTGCGCGCCAAAGTGAGAGCGGCCGTCGACTCGTCCTCGCACCCGATCTGCCCCAGGGCCGCCGAGATGGAGCCCTCCCCCAGGCCTTTGAGACGGAGCTCCTCGGCAATGGCCCTGCGCGCGGCGCCCTTCTCGGCGAAACGGGTGCGGGCCAGGGCGGCGGCATAGGCATCGTCATCGATGAGACCGGCCGACTCGAGGCGGTCGAGAATCTCCTGGGCGATGCGGGGGTCGATCTGCCTGCGCTGCAGGAGATCGGCCAGAGCCGCGCGCGGGGCGGGTGAACGGTCGAGGCGGCGAAGAACGATGTCCCGGGCCGCCTCGACCTCCTCCTGGTGCTCATCCGGGGTGAGCCACGCCATCAGAAACCGCCGGCGTCCTCGCCGAAGGCGGAGATGTCCAGCTCGGCGGCGTTCTTCTTGGTGCGCTTCCTGGCCTTCTTGACGGCGCCCTTGGCGGCCGCGTCCCTCTCCTTGACATCAGCCTTGGCATCGGCCCTGGAGTCGGCCCCCGCCTGCGCCGCAGCATCCGCAGCTCCCTCCCGAGCCCTGCGCCCGGGCTCACCGATGCCGAGAGCTGCCAGGATCTTGTTCTCGATCTCGTCAGCGAGCTCGGGATTGTCCTTCAGGAAGGTCCGGGCGTTCTCCTTGCCCTGGCCGAGCTGGTCGCTGCCGTAGGTGTACCAGGCCCCCGACTTGCGGATCACGCCGTTGTCGACGCCGAGGTCCAGCAGGCCGCCCTCCCGGGAGATCCCCTGGCCGTAGAGGATGTCGAACTCGGCCTGCTTGAAGGGCGGGGCCATCTTGTTCTTGACGACCTTGGCCTTGGTGCGGTTGCCCACGGGCTGGTCGCCGTCCTTGAGGGTCTGGGTGCGGCGCACGTCGATGCGCACCGAGGCGTAGAACTTCAGCGCCTTGCCGCCGGTGGTGGTCTCCGGGTTGCCGAAGAAGACGCCGATCTTCTCGCGCAGCTGGTTGATGAATATGGCGGTGGTGCCGGTGGACGAGAGCGCCCCGGTGATCTTGCGCAGGGCCTGGCTCATGAGACGGGCCTGCAGGCCGACGTGGGAGTCGCCCATCTCCCCCTCGATCTCGGCCTTTGGGACGAGCGCGGCGACGGAGTCGATGACGATGATGTCCAGGCCGCCGGAGCGGATGAGCATGTCGGTGATCTCCAGGGCCTGCTCGCCGGTGTCCGGCTGGGAGACGAGGAGGTTGTCGGTGTCCACGCCCAGGGCCTTGGCGTAGACCGGGTCGAGGGCGTGCTCGGCGTCGATGAAGGCCGCGTTCCCCCCGGCTCTCTGGGCGCTGGCGACGGCGTGGAGCGCGACGGTGGTCTTGCCGGAGGACTCCGGCCCGTAGATCTCGACAATGCGGCCGCGCGGGAGGCCGCCGATCCCCAGGGCGATGTCCAGGGCTGTGGAGCCGGTGGGGATGACGGCCACGGGCGGGCGGTTGTCATCCCCCAGGCGCATGACCGAGCCCTTGCCGAAGGACTTGTCGATCTGGGCGAGTGCGGTGGCCAGGGCCTTGGACCGGTCCTTGGTCTGGGTGGCGACGGGCATGGGTCTACCTCGGGTTCTCGGGCGGCTCGACGCCGCGGCGGTCATGGCTGGTCCTGTGGTGAGGTCCCCTCTCCGGGGCTCACGAACGACGTTATGCCGGACCACCGACATGTTTCACCGCGCCTTGTCGAGCCCTGTGGGCACCGGACGCGCGAACGTCGCCTGTGGACTACTGTAGCCGAACACGTGTTCGAATCCCAGTCGGACCCACGGCGTGTCGCTCACCGCCGGGATGGGCGCCGTCGGCCATCTTCCCGGAAGACCCAGCGGTCGGCCTCACCGACCCGCGTCTCGTCGCACAGAGCGTGCCAGACCTCGCGGGGAGGCACTCCCGCGGCCAGCGCCTCGACGCAGGTGGCCCCCAGACCGGGAACCACGAGGTCCTGCGCGAGCGAGCGCCCGTAGGCGGAGCCGTGCACGGTCTCCACGGCCTTCCAGAACTCGGAGTGCTTCATGCGGGGTCCTTACCGCGTGTGCGGAGACGTCCGTGCGGCAGAAGGCGAAAAGCCTCCCGCGCCCCGGCAGACTGTCGGAGGCACACCTGTCTCCGGCGTCGCGGGGGGGGACGCCGGAGACAGCAGGACGGCTGGTCGCGGTGCGCGGTCAGCGCAGGGGCACGCCCTGCTGGCGCACCAGCTCGTCGGGGACCGTGTCCGGGATGGTCACGCCCTCGGTCACGGCGATGCGGTCGGAGACCTCGCGCAGAACCACGGACAGCGGGGCGTCCAGGGCCTGGCAGATGGAGGCGAGCAGCTCGGAGGAGGCCTCCTTCTGGCCGCGTTCGACCTCCGAGAGGTATCCGAGCGAGACCCGGGCCTGGCCGGAGACCTCGCGGAGGGTACGGCCCTGGTGCTGGCGCACCGAGCGCAGGACCTCGCCGATCTCACGACGCAGGAGGACGTTCTCGTGCTTGCTGGCGGTGGCGTCCGCAGCCGCACCGCGCCCAGCCTTGACGGCCGGCCGCATCGGCGCGCGTCCGACCGGTCGAGCGGGTCGGGTTGTGCGGGGGTGAGTCGCGTTGTTCATCGTGTGGTGCAACCATTCACTGCGGAGATTCATTCCCGTCGCCGCGAGGCTGTTCCTCGCCGGCGGCAGGATCATCAAAGCCGAGAATCCTGGAAGAACCCTGGGTATCAGGCCGGTTCCTTGCTGAGGAATCAGGCCTCGGCCGCGTCGAGCAGGGCGACGGCGAGCGCGAGGACCGCCGTGGTGGCCCCGTCGCGCACCTGCGTGCGGTCTCCGTCCAGGTGGAGCTCGCGCGAGACCGTGCCCCAGGAAGAGGCCACCGCCACATGCACGGTTCCCGCGCGGTGGCCGTCGGCGGGCCCGGGGCCCGCCACCCCCGTGGTCGCCAGCCCCAGGTCGGCCCCCATGAGCGCGGCGACGCCGCTCGCCATCTGCTTGGCGACCTCGCCGTCCACCGGACCGGTGCGCTCCAGGCGGCGCGCATCGACCCCGAGCACCTGAGCCTTGATCCGTGTGGCGTAGGCGACCACGCCGCCGACGACGACGGCCGACGCCCCGGGAACGCTCACGAGGGTCGAGACGACCTTCCCGCCCGTGAGGGACTCGGCGACCGCAACGGTCAGGCCGCGGCTCTCGGCGCTCGACAGGAGCCAGCGCGCCGCCTCGACCAGGGTGGAGGCCCCGGGGGCGCCGTCGACCGGGCTCACTGCTCCGCTCCGTCCGCAGCCGCCCGCCGCGCAATGCGCCAGGCCTGGGCAACGTAGTCGACGCCGGTGACCACTGTGACGACCAGCGCACCGGCGGTGACGACGTAGGCGAGCGCGGTGATCCCGCCTGCGATGGTGTCGGGCAGGAGCACGCCCCAGGGGGTCAGCAGGCCGACGATGCCGAGGATCTGCAGCGCCGTCTTGAGCTTGCCGCCGCGGGAGGCCGCCATGACGGCGCGCCGCAGCATGACGAAGCGCAGGAGCGTGATGCCCAGCTCGCGCACAATGATGACGATCGTGACCCACCACCACAGGCGGCCCGCGACCGACAGCAGGAGGAAGGCCGACAGGGTCAGGGCCTTGTCCGCGATCGGGTCGGCGATCTTGCCGAAGCTGGTCACCAGGCCCCACGACCGGGCCAGCTGCCCGTCAAGACGGTCGGTGAAGGCCGCGAGGATGAAGACGAGGGTCGCGGCCAGGCTCGCCGCCTCGCTCCGGCCCAGCATGAGCCAGATGAAGACCGGCACCAGAATGAGCCGCAGCACGGTCAGGGCGTTGGCGATATTGAGCAGGGGCGCCCGGCCCGGTGCCGAGGAGTCCCGCGAGGTCGGGGCCCCGGCGGCAGCGTCATCGCGACCGCCGCGGTCGTCACGGTCCCCGTGGCCCCCGCGGTCCTCGCGGTCAGAGGGCGTCGGAGTGGCATTCATCAGGACAATCCTAACGGTGCGGGCACCCTCTTCAGGTCAGGCGCGGTACGACGACGGCCGCGCGCGAGATGCTCCGTGTGGGCCAGGGCACGACCTCACATCCGGAGTCCTTTCAGCAGCATGGCCGGGCCCCTACCCTGAGAAGCATGTCTCCTCACACCTGCGAATCCTCTCGATCCAATAGGTCCTTACAGTCCTCGAGCCCCGGACCGCGCAGCCGGCGCACCGGGCTGCTCGCGGTCATCGCCGTCGTCGCCCTGGCATGGACCGGTGCCGGCAGCGCCTGGTTCCTGACCGGCTGCGCCCGCTCCACCACAGACTCGACGGCGACGGCGTCCGAGGAGCCCGCGGCGAGCCCCTCCCCCACGCCGCCGCCCGACGTGCACCTGACGATCGGGTACGGCGGCGACGTGCTCATGCACGTGCCCGTCATGGACGACACCGAGGACGGACAGGGCGACATCGCCCCGCTGACCGCTGCGGCCCAGCCCTGGACCAGCGGGGTCGACCTGGCCCTGTGCGGCATGGAGGTCCCGGTCTCCCCGACCGGCGTCGTCTCGGGCTTCCCCACCTTCGGGACCCTGCCGGGCGTCGTCACCGCCCTGAAGAGCACGGGCTGGGACGGGTGCGCGACCGCCTCCAACCACTCCTGGGACCAGGGGATGGACGGCGTCGTCACCACCGCCGACACGCTCCAGGAGAACGGCCTGGGCTGGAGCGGCACCAACCGCACCCAGGCGGAGGCGGACAGGCCCTACCAGATCTACGAGCTCCAGCGCGAGGGGCGCACGGTGCGGGTCGCCCAGCTGTCCACCACCTACGGGCTCAACGGCTTCGCCGCCGACCCGCAGTGGGCGGTCAACCTCAACGACGTCGAGTGGGCCGCCAGGCAGGCGCGTGCGGCCCGCGACGCGGGAGCCGACATCGTCGTCCTGCACTCCCAGATCGGTGAGGAGTACACCTCCGACCCGGTGGCCGAGCAGACCGAGTACGCCCAGGCCATCGCGGACACCGGCGAGATCGACCTCCTGTTCAGCGCGCACCCGCACGTGCCTCAGACCAACGAGCTCCTCAAGGGCGGTCCCGACGGCGCCGGCATGTGGGTGTCCTACTCGGCCGGCAACTTCATCTCCAACCAGTCGCCCGAGCTGGGCAACGCGCTGGCGGGCACCGGAACCTTCGTATGGGCCGATGTCACCGTCGGCCAGGCGGCCGACGGCACGAGCAAGGCACGCGTGGACGCCCTGCACTGGCACCCCTTCACCGTGGACAACAACAACGGCCACCGCATGATCGACCTGGCGGCCGCCCATGCCGGCGACGTCCCCGAGGGGTGCACGCTGAGTGAGGAGGAGCTCGCAAGCCGGTGGGACGCGGCCACGACCTCGCTGAACATGGAGACCTACTCCGATGACGTGCCCGTCATGACCGGCCCCGAGCCGACGGTGGCGTCGCGCGACTGAGGCGCGGCGGCCGGCACAGGGCCCCGGCCCCGAGAAGGCCCTGGGCCGGCCCTCACCAGGAGGAGCCGCGCCCGGTCAGGCTCCAGGCGTCTTCGGAGCCGTCCGAGGAGCCGTCCGGGGGACCGTCGTCCCCGGGCCGCGAGTCCGACCGGTCCGGATCGGTCCCGGGGCCGGAGGCGGGCGAGGCGGCCGTCGGCTGCTGCCCGTCCGCGCCGGCCTGGCCGGCCGGCTGGGCGGAATCGACCTGCTCGGCCTGCGCGGGCTCGCTCCCGGGCGCGCCGCCCTCGCCCTTGATCCAGGCCAGCGTCTCCTGGAGCTGCTCGGGCTGGACCAGCACATCGCGGGCCTTGGAGCCCTCGGAGGGGCCGACGACCTCGCGGGACTCCAGCAGGTCCATGAGCCGGCCCGCCTTGGCGAAGCCGACCCGCAGCTTGCGCTGGAGCATGGAGGTCGAGCCGAACTGGCTGGAGATGATGAGCTCGGCGGCCTGCAGCAGCAGGTCCATGTCGTCGCCGATCTCCTCGTCGATCTGCTTCTTGACCTCCGGGACGGTGACGTCGTCGCGGTACTCCGGGGTGAGCTGGCGCTTGACGTGCTCGACGACGGAGCGGATCTCGGACTCGTCGACCCACGAGCCCTGGACGCGCACGGGGGCCGAGGTGCCGGGGCCCAGGTAGAGGGCGTCGCCCTGGCCGGTCAGGGTCTCGGCCCCGTTCTGGTCCAGGATGACGCGCGAGTCGAGCTGGGAGGCGGTGGCGAAGGCCAGGCGCGAGGGCACGTTGGACTTGATCAGGCCGGTGACCACCTGGGCCACGGGCCGCTGAGTCGCCAGCACCAGGTGGATGCCGGCGGCCCGCGCCAGCTGGGTGATGCGCTGGATGGAGGCCTCGACGTCCTTGGGCGCTGTCATCATGAGGTCGGCGAGCTCGTCGACCACCACCAGCAGGTACGGGTAGGGCGAGATGACGCGCTGCGAGCCGGGCAGGGGCTCGACCTGCCCCGCGCGCACCGCCCGGTTGAAGTCGTCGATGTGCTTGAAGCCGAAGGAGGCGAGGTCGTCGTAGCGGGCGTCCATCTCGCGGACCACCCACTCCAGGGCCTCGGCCGCCTTCTTGGGGCTGGTGATAATGGGGGTGATCAGGTGCGGGATGCCCTCGTAGATCGTCAGCTCCACGCGCTTGGGGTCCACCAGCACCATGCGGACCTCCTCGGGGGTGGCCCGCATCATGATCGAGGTGATCATGGAGTTCACGAACGAGGACTTACCGGACCCGGTCTGACCGGCCACGAGCATGTGGGGCGTCTTGGCGAGGTTGGTCACCACGTAGTCGCCCTCGACGTCCTTGCCCAGCCCCACCACCAGGGGGTGCGTCTGCTTCTTGGCGGCGCCCGAGCGCAGGACGTCGCCGAGCTTGACCATCTCCCGGTCGGAGTTGGGAATCTCCACGCCGATGGCGCTCTTGCCGGGGATGGGGGTCAGCAGCCGGATCTCGTCGCTGCCCACCGCGTAGGCGATGTTCTTCTCCTGGCCCGTCACCCGGGAGACGTTGACGCCCCGCCCCAGGTGGACCTCGTAGCGGGTGACCTGGGGGCCGCGGGTGTAGCCGGTGACCGTCGCGTCGACCTTGAACTCGGTGAAGACGTCCTGGAGCTTCTCGACGATCGCGTCATTGGCGTCGGTGCGCGTGGCGTGGCCGGCTCCGGGCTCCAGCAGGCTCTCGCTGGGCAGGGTGTAGGTCGTGCCGTCGGGCAGCGCCATCGATCCCATCGCCGACATGTCCGTCATGGAGAGCTCGTCGGCCAGGTCGGTCTCGAGCGACGGGGTCTCCTCGGTGACGGCGTTGGGCTCGGCGGGTGGGACCGGACGCGGCCCCCGGGGGTGCGCCGCGGTGGAGCGCTCCGGGCGCACGGCGGGGGGCGAGTCGGGCTCGTCGTCCAGGGGCGTGCCCGCGGCCGGGGTCGACAGCACGGAGGTCGCCGTCCGGTCGCGGGTGTCGTCGTCGAGGGCGGGCTGGGCCCCCGTGTCGGCCGTGTCCGCGGCGGGGGCCTGCGTGCGCTTGCGGCGCCCGCTGCCCCGGCGCCGCTTCTCGGTCTCCAGCGCGGTGCGGAAGGGCTCGTCGCCGTCGTAGGAGCCCAGGGGGCGGGTCTGGGCCTCGTCCTGGGCCCTGCGCCCGCCCGCGGTGCGGCGCATCGCCCCCAGGACGCGCGTGGCCAGGTTGTCGCCGGGCTCGCCGTCCTCCCGGCCGGCGGTCCCGCGGCGCTCGGCGAGCTGGTCGCGCAGGTCCGCGATGGTGCGCCCGGAGATGACCAGGGCGGAGAAGGCGATGAGCAGGACGAACAGGATGACGGCGGCCACGGAGGAGAACAGCACGACCAGCGGGTACCCGACGGCCCAGCCGAGCAGCCCGCCGGCCTCCTCCAGCGGGCCCATGCCGTATGCCAGGGAGGGGTTGCCGGAGGCGACCTGGATGATGCCCGTCACGCCCGTGAGCACGCCGAGGGTGCCGACGCTGATGCGGGCGTGGACCGTGCCCAGGCGGCGGACCCGCAGCATGGCCACGCCCAGCGCTCCCAGCAGGAGCGGGACGGCGATGCCCAGGACGCCGACGGGGCCGGCGGCCAGGTGGTGCAGGACGCCTCCGGCGGTGCCGGAGACGCCGAACCACTCGCGCAGGCCGGTGATCACGGCCAGGGCGAGGACGACGAAGGCCCATGCGGTGCGGCGGTACCGGCTTCCTGACGGAGGCTGCTCCATCGGCTGCGTGGGCTGCTTCGAAGCGCGTCCGCGGCCCCGGGCGCCGGAGCGGGCGGAGGATGAGGGGGAAGTGGCCATGGTGCCTGCGACATTATCGAGCTGGCGGCGTTTCGGCAGCCACCCACGCCAGTGAGATCCTCACGTGTGCGTCACTTCCGGGGCGGCTCGGGCGCCGAATGCGGCCTGGACGGTCAGGAGCGCGTCGATCTCGTCGCGCCGCGGCGAGCGCGCCGGGCCCAGGCGGCTGACGGCCTCGGCCGCGGCGGCGTTGGCGCGGCGCGCAGCGGCGACGACGTCGAGCCCATCCATGAGGCCGGCGACCAGGACACCGGTGTGCGTATCGCCGGCACCCGTGGTGTCCAGGACGTCCCGGGCGAACCCCGGCACCTCGATCATGTCGCCGTGGGCGGGCCACAGTATGCAGCCGTGCACCCCGGTGCGCCGCACGATGAGGGCATCGGGAGCGGCCTCACGCATCGCCGTCTGACTTCCGAGGCGCGCGGAGAGCTGCGTGATCTCAAGATGATTGCCCGTCAGCAGATTGGTGCGGCGCAGGAGCGGATCGATGATGGAGCCCGGGATCTCGGACTCGACGGGACCCAGGTCGGCCACCAGACTGACGCCGACGGGCAGCGCGAGAAGCCATTCGGCGAGCACGTTTCGGGACGTGCGATGAGCGAGGTCGTAACCGGTGGTGTAGACCCAGTCGCCCGGGATGAGCTCAAGACGGTCGAGGTCCTCCCGCTGGGGCTCGGCCTCGACCCCCTCGGTGGTGATGAAGGTGCGCCGCCCGGAGGGCTCGATGAGGGTGGTGCAGGTGCCGATGTCGCCGACGAGCTCCTCGACGACCAGCTCGACCCCGTCGATCATCATGGTCTCGCGCACCTGGGCGGAGTTCGGGCCGGTGCCCAGCGTGGCGGCCAGGGCGGCCGGCACGCCCTGCCGGGCGACGGCCGACACGACCGTGTACCCCCCGCCGACGGCGGGGCCGGAGGACATGGCGGTGACGGCACCGCCGGGCGCGGGGACGCGGCCGACGTGGAGCGGGAGGTCCATCAGGACGCTCCCGGTGGAGATGAAGCACGGCGGGCGGCGCATGCTCGGCGGGCTCATACCCTCATCCCCCCGGTCATGCCTCGATGACGACGGGAACGATCATGGGCCGACGGCGCAGACGGCGCCCGATCCACCGCCCCAGGGCGCGGCGCATGGCCTGCTGGAGGGAGCGGGCGTCGGCATTGCCCTTGTCGAGGGCCGCCTGGAGCGCGGCGGTGACGTCGGGCAGGATCTCCTCGAAGACGGAGTCGTCCTCGGCCATGCCCCGGGCCTGGATGTCCGGACCGGCAAGGATGGTGCCGGTCTTGGTCTCCACGACGGCGTAGACCGACACGAAGCCCTCCTCCGCCAGGATGCGGCGGTCCTTGAGCTCGGTCTCGTCGATCTCCCCGACGGAGGCCCCGTCGACGTAGACGTAGCCGCACGGCACCGCCCCGGCGATGCGGGCGCGCCCGTCGAGCAGGTCGACGACGACGCCGTCCTCGGCGAGCACGACGCGCTCCGGAGCGATCCCGGTCTTGACGGCCAGGGCGCCGTTGGCCACGAGGTGGCGGACCTCCCCGTGGATCGGCATGACGTTGCGGGGCCCCACGATGTTGTAGACGTGCAGCAGCTCCTCGCTCGAGGCGTGCCCGGAGACGTGGACCTTGGCGTTGCCCTGGTGGACGACGCGCGCGCCCAGGCGCA
>ERZ773070.1936-NODE-1936-length-12099-cov-3.253570_pt1 | contig 12099 bp, 12 predicted proteins | sample MGYA00580618_ERZ773070 | MGnify/ENA primary metagenome ERZ773070 (study PRJEB29015, sample SAMEA2738023) | human oral metagenome | biome: human oral; feature: human-associated habitat; material: dental | place: China | collected 2019 ...
ATTACAATTTATTTTTCAAGATGCAAACGTACGACAATGTGTGTGATACAAAAGCAATTTTAAAAATCAGCTTGTATAGCTTTGATGAGTTCATCAGGGTCTTTGAATTTTACAAAAGCTCCATTCTTGAAGTAAGAGATATGCCCTGTTTCTTCAGAAACTACTAATGCAGTAGCATCGGTTTTTTCGGTAATGGAAATAGCAGCTCGGTGGCGCAATCCATAGCGTTTAGGCAAATTGATTTCACTTGCTACTGGCAATATCACTCTTGTTGCTACAATATGGTCGTCTTTTATCACTATAGCTCCATCGTGTAGCGGACTGTTTTTATAAAAAATACTTTCGATAATAGGCTCAGAAAATTCTATATTCACCTTATCTCCCGTTTCAGTTACAAAATCAAGGGGCATATTGTGTTCTAAAACGATGAGTGCTCCTGTATTGGTAGTTCCTAATTTCAAACATACATTTACCAAACTTTCGATATTGAGTAGAATTTCTTTTTCTTTGAAAAAATGAAATACGCGTTGTAACTTGTTGCGTGCTGTGATATTAGTAGAGCCCAATGTGAGCAAAAAGCGACGTATTTCCTGCTGGAACACAACTATTAATGCAAAGACTCCTACCCCGATAAACTGACCTAATATACTGCTGAGCAACTGCATTTGCAGGGCTTCAGTAATTTTCCATATTAGGTAGATGATCACAATACCCATAAAAATATTAATGGCTACCGTACCCCGAATCAATCGGTAGAGGTAGTACAAGAGAGATGCAAATAGCAGTATATCAATCGCATCGACAACTGTAAAGTCTAAAATATCGAATAGTTTCATTGTATTTTTTCAAAGAGTGTTACACATTCTTTAGCTTCTTTTACATCGTGTACCCGCAAGATGTGTGCCCCTTTCATTAGAGCAATGGTATTGACTATGGTAGTAGCGTTCAGTGCATTGGCAGGGTCAGTTTCTAACAATTTGTACAACATCGACTTGCGGGAAAAACCTACCAATAGCGGACAACCAAAACACTGAAATAGTTCTAAGTGCTTCAAAACTTCGTAATTCTGGTCTAAGGTTTTAGAGAATCCAAAGCCTACATCTACTATAAAATCATTAATTCCTGCTTCTAAGGCTTTAGCTTTGCGTTCGGAGAAATAGTAGCGCATATCGCTGATGATATCCTTATAATCAGTATGTTGTTGCTTTGTTTGGGGGGTACCTACAAGATGCATCGCAATATAAGGCACCTGAAATTGTGCCACTACGGGCAACATCTGCTCATCTAAGAGTCCGGCAGAAATATCGTTGATAATACAAGCTCCTTCTAAGAGCGATTGACGTGCCACTTCACTGCGAAAAGTATCTACCGAGATACGTATCTCAGGAAAATGTTGTACCAAAGAGCGCACTACAGGTACTACCCTACTGAGTTCTTCTGTTTGTGAAACTTCAGGCGCATTGGGGCGGGTACTATAGCCCCCTACATCAATAAAATCAGCTCCTTGAGCGAGCATTGTTTCAGCGCGTTGCAAGAGTGTTTTTTCGGTCACACGACTTCCTTCGTAAAAAGAGTCAGGAGTATGATTGAGGATTCCCATCACTTTTGGGGTATCCATAGAGAGCAATTCTCCTTTACAATTGATGGTCATAAATATTAGGTGTCAGGTGTCAGGTGTTAGGTTTCAGGGTTCAGGGGGGTTAGCAGTCTGCCATATTTACGGCGACGGCTAAACCACCTTCGGAGGTTTCTTTATATTTAGAATTCATATCTTTGGCTGTTTGCCACATTGTATTTATCACCTTGTCTAAGGGTACTTTCGCATTCTTAGGGTCGGTTTCGATAGCCAATTCGGCAGCGTTAATTGCTTTGATTGCCCCCATTGCATTGCGCTCAATACAAGGGATTTGCACCAATCCGCCAATAGGGTCGCAAGTAAGCCCCAAGTGGTGTTCCATTGCTATTTCGGCAGCGATGAGCACCTGCTCAGGAGAACCACCTAAGAGTTCACAGAGCGCACCTGCCGCCATTGCGGAAGATACACCTATTTCAGCTTGACAACCACCCATAGCCGCCGAGATGGTTGCCCCTTTTTTGAAGAGACTGCCTATCTCGCCTGCTACCAAGAGAAATTGCTGAATGTGCTTCTCGGTAGCCTGTTGGTTTTCAATAGTTACGTAGTAGAGCAACACCGCTGGAATTACTCCTGCACTTCCGTTAGTAGGTGCGGTAACCACACGCCCTAACGAAGCATTCACTTCATTGACAGCCAGTGAAAAACAACTCACCCATTTGAGGATTTCGCGAAACTTGATATTCGTTTTCTTGATAGAGTTCAGCCAATTTTCAGGACTATCATAAGTAACTACCCCGATGAGGTTCTTGTGTATATCATAAGCGCGACGGCGCACGTGTAAACCGCCAGGGAGTACCCCCTCGGTATGGCAACCTATATAAGTGCATTCCAACATTGTATGCCATATACGCATCAATTCGCTGTGTATTTGCTCCTCGGTGCGCAAGGATTTTTCGTTTTCATAAACTATTTCGGATATTTTCTTTCTCTCTTGGCGACAATAGTTTATCAGTTCTTCAGCTTTATCGATAGGGAAAGGAAAATTGCGTCGGTTATCATCTTTAGTTATTGCTTGTTCACCTTCTTTTACTATAAAGCCGCCCCCTACCGAGTAGAAAGTAGAAGCATAACTGAAGTCGTCACCTTCAGCAGTAAAAGTGAGTCCGTTTGCGTGAAAAGGCAAGAAATTTTTGTTAAAAACGATATTTTCTTTAGGGTTGAAGTTGATAATCTGTTCGTTACCCAAACAGAGTTTTTGATTGTTAGTAATAGCTGTAATGATTACGTCTAAGCTCTCAATAGGCACATACTCAGGGTCGGCACCACTGAGACCGAGCATTACTGCTAAATCAGTAGCGTGCCCTTTGCCAGTGAGGGAAAGAGAGCCATACAAATCTACGTGTACTTTTGTTGTTTTGGACAATAGGTGCTTCTCTCTCAATTCCTTGAGGAAAGCCTCGGCAGCACGCCAAGGACCTAAAGTGTGAGAGCTGGAAGGTCCTACCCCTATTTTGAGCATATCAAATACGCTTATTCGTTCCATTTAATTTACTATAAGAGTTTTAAGATTGCAAAAGTAAAGAGAAATTTGGAATTTAGCAAAAAATTATTTGGGTAAAGAATTGACACAGAATGATTTTTTTGATTATTGTTTGTTTATTATTATTTGTTTTGTATCTTTGTACTCTCAAACGAAAATTCTCAAAAGAATATGATTACCAATAAAGAATTAGACTCCTTAATACACAAGGTAGATGGGGCTGTAGATAGGCAATACGATTTTATCAGAGAGATGAAAGGTATCAAAAACTACCTTTGGGAGCTAAAAGCTACAATGCAGGAAAGCCCTGTAGAAGAGATTGTAGCTCCTCCAATTGTAGAGACAACTATAGCTCCTGTTGTACCTGAGGTAGTTGAGGAAGAAAAACTCACACCTACAATAGTAGAAGAAAAACTTACACCTGCAGCAATGGAAAATATTGTAGAAAAAACTCCTGAAGAAACAGTGGAAAAAGTTACAGAAGAAGTTACAGAACCCCCTATTATTACCCCTCAAATAATAGAAGAAGCAAGCAGTGAAGAAACTGCTATTGCACCTCAGCCTGCAGTGGAAGAAAAACAATCTTACCATAGCAGAAAACCTGATTTTGAAAAACAGGTAGACGATTGGTTCAAACCTAAAGAAGCTATCAATTGGGAACGCTTTATCGGTGAAAACTTATTCAGCAAAATAGGGATAGGAATCATTATCATCGGGGTGTTTATAGGGGTGAAATACTCTATAGAACACAACTTGATTAGCCCTGCAATGCGATTGGTATTGAGCTACTTAGTGGGTGTAGGACTCTTTGCAGCAGGAGCGATGCTCAAAAAGAAATACGAAAACTTCAGTGCAGTACTCGTAAGCGGAGCAATGACGATTTTCTACTTCGTTACTTTTATAGGCTATTCGGTATTTAATTTCTTCCCGCAGTCGCTTACCTTTATACTGATGTTCCTCTTTACTGCCTTTACGGTAGCCGCCTCACTGAATTACAACAAAGTAGTGATTGCTCTCATAGGCTTAGTAGGCAGTTATGCTGTACCATTCTTACTGAGCGATAACTCAGGGCGCGTATCTATTTTGTTTGCTTATACGGCTATCATCAACATTGGAGTACTCATCATTTCGTTCTACAAACAATGGCGTTCGCTTTATTTATCAGCTTTTGTTTTCACTTGGCTAATGTTGTTATCACTATCGGGCAACGCTTATAAATACGAGGATTTTACACCTTATTTCATTTTCAATTTAGTTACTTTCCTCACTTTTTATATAGCTTTTATCTTCCAGAAAATACATCAGGAAAAAGAGTTGAAGGAAATAGATGTAGTATTATTCCTCTCCAATAGTTTGCTATTCTTTGGTATGGGAGTGTGGTATATTTACGACTATTACACTATGGAAAATCGTACAATTATGGCTATGTTCACTTTGGTAAATGCCTTATTGCATTTTGGGGTAGCCTACTATTTCCACGTGAAAAAATTCCCTTCACAAGGTCTAAAATACTTGATATTAGTATTGGCACTATCTTTTGCTACTTTAGTAATACCTATTCAGTTTAAAGGCAGTTGGATTACAGTATTCTGGAGTGCCGAAGCTGCTTTGCTCTTCTGGTTTGGTCGCCGCAAAAACTTGCTGGTATACGAGCGAATTTCATACGCTGTAATGGTATTGGCGAGCATCAGTTTATTAATCGATTGGGTAAAAGCTCCTAATATTTTGTATATTGTAAACCCTGATAAATTCATTTATTTAACTCCATTTGGCAACGCTTTGTTCATCAACGCATTGTTATATAGTGCTGCCTTTGGTTTTATGGCATATACACACCATTTGACTCAACTTGCTAACAAAGAAATCTACAAGCTCCTTAGCATTATACTAAATATTTTGTGTGTAGCTTCACTCTACTTTATATTTTTTAGAGAAATAACTATTCTATGTGATGTGAGAGCCCTCCAGCAAACACCTAATCTCACCAACAACTATGTTGCTTGGGAAGCCTTGAATAACTTTAAAACTATATGGAGAACAGTGTATAGTTTGCTATTTGTTGCTATCTATACCTTGCTGAATATAAGAGTGTTCAAATCTAAACAATTGGGTGAAATACAATTTGGCATCAGCATAGTGCTCTCATTCATTTTTATGACCTTAGGTTTATACACTTTTAGTGAATTAAGAGAAAGCTACCTCGCCAATCCACAGTTATCACTTTGGTTTTTGAATGTTAGATATGTAGGGATTGCAGTTTTCGCCGTATTCTGTTATACAGCCTACTTATTGAGTCGTTTTCTCACTTTGAAAGAAGAAATACAAAAAAGTTTAGAGTTTGTTCTACACCTTATTATCTTATGGGTTGCCAGCAGCGAGCTCTTGCATTGGACAGAACTTTATCGTTCGGCTTCTAACTACAAATTAGGACTTACCATCTTGTGGGGTTCTTATGCACTGCTTTTAGTAGTCTTGGGTATTTTCAAACAAAAGAAATATTTGCGCATTTCGGGTATTGTACTTATCGGTTTCAGTATGTTAAAATTATTCTTGTACGATACCACCCATTTAGATGCTTTGAGAAAAACTATTGTGTTTGTAATTCTTGGTTTCTTAGTGCTTGTAGCGTCATTCTTTTACAACAAGTACACAAACAAGATTGAAGAATCAGATAAAGCAGAGAACAACAACACTACAGATAACAATGTAACGAATTGATATTCAAAAGTGTAAAAAAGTAACTTTTAAACATATTAAAATTTTATGAAAAGTTTAAGAAAGAAAAAGCTTTTCATATTAAGAAACTTTGTACTTTTGTGCGATAATAACCAATATAAAATAAAATTTTGCAATGATTAGAGATTATAGAGACATTGAGCTCACTGTAGAGCGTCCTACTCCAATTGACAAAGAAGTAGGTTGGAACAAATCACAAGTAGTGATTAGTGAAACCGACGTTTATGGTCGTATTACTAACGTGAATGATGTATTTTGCAATGTTTGCGGCTATTCACCAGAAGAGATGATAGGGCAACCTCACAGCATTATTCGCCACCCCGATATGCCTAAACTCGTTTTTAAACTCCTTTGGGATAACCTTAAAGTAGGTAACAACTTTATTGGAGTTATCAAAAACTTAGCTAAAAGCGGTGAATACTATTGGGTAATTACCGATTTTGAAATGCGTCGTGATGCGACGGGTAATATCACCCACTATATCGCTCGCCGTAAATCAGTTCCTAAAGCTGTGATTGAAAACTACGTAGCACCACTTTATGAAACCTTATTGAAACTTGAAAAAGTAGGTGGTATGGAACTCAGTTCTCGTTTCTTCAAAAACTATTTGGCTAAACAAGGCAAGGATTATATCGATTTCATCATTGATGTAATGAATGAAAACCGCGAAAATGTAACCTTTGAAGAAATACCTGTATCATCAGTAGATACCAGCACTGTTGTATCCGATGATATTGTAACAATGAATGAAGCTCAAAACGAAAAACGCAAAAGTTTCTTCAGTCACCTATTCAACTAGGAGAAAATTATTACTGAAGAACTTATTTTATTAACAATAAAAAGAGAAATAATATGTCAGATTTTCAAAATCCAGTACCTACTATCGAGCGTCCTACCCCTATAGACCGTGAAGTGGAATGGGATAAAAGCAAAGTACTCATCAGTGAAACTGATGCAGCAGGTACTATTACCAATGTGAACGATGTGTTTTGTTCTGTGGCACACTACTCAGCTGAAGAACTCATCGGGCAACCTCACAACCTTATTCGCCACCCCGATATGCCTAAAATTATTTTTAAGATTACGTGGGATAATATTTTAGCAGGTAGAAATTTTCACGCTATCATCAAGAACTTAGCAAAATCAGGTGAATACTATTGGGTTATCACCGATTTTGAGGTAGGAAGAAATATTATGGGTGAAGTGGTAACCATTATGGCACGCCGTCGTGCTTTACCTCAATATGTAATTACCGACCACATAGAGCCTTTATACCAAACTCTCCTCAAACTTGAAAAGATTGGTGGAATGGAACTCAGCAACCGCTATTTCAAAGGATTCTTAGAAAAACAGGGCAAATCGTACATTGAGTACATAATGGATATTTTAGATGAAAATCGACGCACTGAAGGTGTTTCTCATCAAGATATCGTGTTTGAACCTGTATCTAATACTCATCACACTGAAGGTAACTTTGGTGATTATGAAATTTCCGATGAAATCTTCAGTGAAGAACATCCTGAAGAAGAAAGTATGATGCAACGCAAAAGTTTCTTCGCGAGATTGTTCTCTACAAATTAATTGTAACTCCTAAAACAGTATAAAAAAAGAGTGTATCTATTGCAAAAGTAGATACACTCTTTTTTGTGAGTATTTTTTAGCATTATGCTTCTTTTTTCTCTACTTCTTTCTTGTCGTCTCTCAATCTAATGGATAGTTCCATAGAGATAGCCGAACGTTCAAATTTTATTTTACCTGCAAGGGTTTCAATCACACAAGTATCGTCGGTAAGTTCTACAATGCGACCGTGCATACCACCTTTGGTAATTACTTTATCACCTTTCTTCATTGATTGTATGAAGTTTTTTTCTTGTTTTTGTCGCTTCGCTTGTGGACGAATCATTAAAAAATACATTACCACAATCATCAATGCGATAATCAAAAAATTGTTACTCATCAAATTTTGCATATATACTTAATTTTAGTTTTTAATTTTGTTACTTACAAAAGTCCTCTTCCAATCTTTTTAATAAGTTCTTTTTCACTGAGTTCCTTGTGTACTACATTCAGCACCCCATTGATAAACAAACTACTTTTAGCAGTAGAATACTCTTTGGCAAGTTCTAAGTACTCATTGATAGTTACTTTCACAGGAATACTTGGGAAGTGCAAAAACTCACAAATAGCCATTTTCAAAAGAATAAGATCTAACACTGCCACGCGTTCCTTGTCCCAATTGGTGAGTTTATCCTCTACAAAACTCTTAAGTTTAGCATCGTTAAGGGCAGTTTTCTTTAGTAAATCTACTAAAAACTCTTTTTCTTCACTGTTGTTGTAGAGAGGAGGAGTAAAATACTTTTCAGGAGGATTCGGACGTAAATTTTTAAACTCTCTTACTATAAAGGTGTTTATAATAGGAAAATCATCCATCCACGTAAGGTTATAGTCCTCTATATATTCATAGAGCCCTTCATCAGGAGCTATGAATTCTTCAAAAATTTCAATTAAGAATTTTTTGTCGGCTTCAAAACTTGCTTTTTGTTTACTATAAGCTTGGTAAGTATCGCTTTCCACAATACGTTTATAGAGCGTTCTCACATATTCTTCTTGGATATTCCAAAAATTGATATGAGCTTCAGCAATAGCCTTTTGTAACATTTCATTAGTAGCAATAAGTGAAAGTAGCTCGTTGTCTTTCATTTTTTGGTGTAGGAGCTTATCAGTAGGAGTTGCTAAGTATTTTTTTTGTGCTACTTCGTACTGATTTACCGCCAAAGAATGAAGCTCTGTAAGGAGTGCCATTAGCAAGAGATATAGATTTTCCATCTCATTGGCACTATTTTGCAAGAATTTCAATTCTTTGTCTAAATCCTGACTTTGGCTTTGCTGCATTGCATAGACTGATTGCATCACTTTAGCCCTAATATGTCGTCGTGTAAGCATAATTTATAAGAACCTTATTTACTTTATTTTTGAGGGTGCAAAAGTAGGAAAAAAGCTTTAACAAGCAAAGAAAAAGGGGTAAAAAAGTGTTTAAAATGTTAATTTTTTACTAAAATCGCATTTTTTCTTGTTTTATCTTTGCTATAAACAAATATATTACTACCTTTGTACCAAGTTAACTATATTATACAATTTATAATATGAACAAAACAGAATTAATCGATGCAATTGCTGCAGAAGCTGGCTTAACAAAAGCTGATGCTAAAAAAGCAGTAGAAGCGTTCTTTTCAAGTGTTGAAAAGAGCCTTAAACAAGGTAAAAAGGTAGCTATCGTAGGCTTCGGATCTTGGTCAGTAGCTAAGAAAGAGGCAAGAGATGCAAGAAATCCTCGTACTGGTGCTGTTATCAAAGTTCCTGCTAAGAAAGTAGTAAAATTCAAAGCTGGGACTGAACTTTCTGAATCAGTAAACAAAAAGTAATTGCACTAAAAAGTCCCTTTCTCATTAAGAAAGGGACTTTTTTTATTTACTAATTTTCTAATCTGTTAATTATTATGACAAACTTAATGAACGAACAAGAGTTTACTCAGCTATATATTGATGCTTTGAGAGAGGCTTTCCCCGATATTACTATAAATAGCACAGCGACATTGGAGGTAAGTACAACAACTCCTGATGACCAGCGAGAAGTAAAACATTTTTTGGATAATTGTTTTAATGAATATCTAACCAATCCGAATGATTTAAATGATATTTTAGACAAATATCTCGCTCCATTGGTTAGAATATACAAGCCTGAGGAAGCAACAACAATCACTGATTGTATCTTTCCTACAATCAAAGATACAACCTATATAAAGAAATTGAAGAGTATAGCGCCTGATGCTGAAGAGTTGCCAATGGTATATGAGAAGTATAACGATGAGTTGTATGTGTTTTACGGGGTAGATGACGGCGATAGTATAGGCTCTTTGTCTACTTCGGACTTTGAGGAGTTAGGAATGAGTATTGAAGCACTACGAGAGTTGGCTCTCAACAATTTAGCTAACACCTTGGAAATAGAAGCACAAGCTGATGAACATCTCATTTTTCTAACAACAGATGGCAATTATGAAGCAAGCCTTATTCTTCTGACGGATATATGGACAAAAGAGAATTTTCCAGTAGAAGGAGAGATTGTAATAGGAGTTCCTGCACGCGATGTATTAGTAGTTTGTGGCAGTGAAGATGCAGAAGGTTTGGCAAAACTAGATTCGGTTATCAGTGATATATATAGTGGAGGGGATCATATTATCAGCGATAAGAAATTCGTTTTTAGAAACGGGAAGTTTGAGGTATTTTAAAAACATCTACAACGTAACTTTTAGGATAAAGTATGGACGGTAAAGACGATTTTATTAATGAGTATATAAAAGAAACTCAACAAGACTATACGAATCTATATATCAAGGAATTAAAGAGAAGATTTCCTCATATAGAAATAGCATCTACCGTGCCTTTAGAGATTGTTACTTCTTTGCCCGATGAAGAGGAAGAAGTAAAGCTTTATCTGCACAATAGTTATAAGGAATATGTAGGTGCTCCTGAGCGTCTCAATGAGATTATGGAGCGCTATATGAAGCCTTTAGATGATATTTACACCCAGAACAATGACTTTGTAGTAACTGTTGATAACATATTTCCTATTATAAGAAATAAAAAATATCTCAACCAGCTTGAAGCGCTGTCTAAAAAAGCAGTTTATGAGTCATATAATTCTGAACTTTTTATTTTTTATGTTATTGACAAAGGACATAGTACACAATCACTTAGTTTATCGGATTTTGAAAGTTTAGAAATTTCTATTGATAAACTTCGAGAGATTGCTGTAGCAAATTTGCTTCATAACATCAAAATAGAAGCTGTATCCAATGGTAATTTAACTTATCTTTCAGTTGATGATTACTATGAATCGAGTTTAATTTTGGTAGAGGATATATGGACAAAAGAGAATTTTTCAGCTAAATGCGGGAGAGTTCGTGGCTATCGTTGGGCCTTCTGGCTCTGGAAAGACGACCTTTCTAACAACTCTTGGACAACTCCAGGAAGCATCGAGTGGAAAGATTTTGGTAAAGGGAAAGGAAACAGGTAGTTTGACGGAGAAGGAGAAAACAGACCTCCGTTTTAGAGAGTTTGGCTTTATTCTACAAGCTTCAAACTTAATTCCATTTCTAACGGTCAAGGAACAGCTGGATTTGATTGACAGACTAGATAAGGGAAAAAATAGCAAAAGTGACCGAAAAGAGCTGTTTGACTTGTTGGATTTGGAAAAAGTACAAGATCATTATCCCAAGGCTCTATCGGGTGGCGAACGTCAACGTGCGGCCATTGCTAGAGCGCTTTATAATAATCCGAGCATCGTTCTTGCAGATGAGCCGACAGCCAGTCTAGATACCCAGCGTGCTTACCAAGTAACAGAAATGTTGGCTGCCATTGCCCATGAACAAGGTAGAGGAGTTGTCATGATTACACATGATACACGCCTTCTTGATAAGGTCGACCGTATCTATGTTATGAACGATGGCCACCTAGTTGAAGAAACACATGCATAAAATAGAGTGAATGGTACAAGTTACTGTTCACTTTTTTGATTGGGAAAGATAGAAATAAGTTTAACTTTTTGTGAAACTCTCAGTATTCATAGCTGATTTTTGAGAAATGTGGTATAATTTTTCTTATGGAAAAGATTATTATTACAGCAACTGCTGAAAGTATTGAACAAGTTGAACAACTACTCGAAGCTGGCGTAGATCGTATCTATGTTGGTGAGAAAGATTTTGGCCTTCGTCTGCCAACAACCTTTAGTTATGAAGACTTACGCACTATCGCCAAGCTCGTTCATGATGCAGGCAAGGAATTAATTGTTGCAGTCAATGCCCTCATGCACCAAGATATGATGGACCGTATCAAGCCCTTCCTAGACTTCTTGGAAGAAATCAAGACAGACTATATTACAGTAGGAGATGCAGGTGTCTTTTATGTGGTCAACCGTGATGGCTATTCCTTCAAGACTATCTACGATGCTTCAACTATGGTGACAAGCAGTCGTCAGATTAACTTCTGGGGTCAAAAGGCTGGCGCATCTGAGGCGGTTTTGGCGCGTGAAATTCCATCTGCTGAACTCTTCAAGATGCCCGAGATTTTGGAAATTCCGGCTGAAGTGTTGGTTTATGGTGCTAGTGTCATTCACCATTCTAAGCGTCCGCTCTTACAAAACTACTATAACTTTACGCATATCGATGATGAAAAGACGCGTAAGCGTGACC
>ERZ773070.1937-NODE-1937-length-12094-cov-3.268710_pt1 | contig 12094 bp, 12 predicted proteins | sample MGYA00580618_ERZ773070 | MGnify/ENA primary metagenome ERZ773070 (study PRJEB29015, sample SAMEA2738023) | human oral metagenome | biome: human oral; feature: human-associated habitat; material: dental | place: China | collected 2019 ...
GTGCTGTTGAGATTAAAACGCATAAAGCCTCAAAATCACCAAATGTTACAATTTCGTCCGCTTATCAACTTTATACAAGTAAAGAAAAATTATATCTCGTAGTATACTCTTTATCTATACATTCGCAAGGGCTTAGCGTTGAGGACATTGTGGGGGATCTTGCGCAGGGTGAGCATCTTGCTCAGCAGCTGCGAGATCTCGACCGAGGTCGTACCTACCAGCACGGGGCGTCCACCCTCTACGAGGCGGACGATCTCCTCGATGACGGCGGCGTACTTCTCACGAGCCGTCTTGTAGATACGGTCGTTGAGGTCGTGACGCGCGATGGGGCGGTTGGTGGGGATGACCACGACGTCCAGCTTATAGATATCCCACAGCTCGCCAGCCTCGGTCTCGGCCGTCCCGGTCATCCCAGAGAGCTTGTGATACATGCGGAAGTAGTTCTGCAGCGTGATCGTGGCGAAGGTCTGCGTGGCGGCCTCGACGTGGACGCGCTCCTTGGCCTCAATGGCCTGGTGCAGCCCGTCGGAGTAGCGACGGCCGTCCATGATACGACCCGTCTGCTCGTCGACGATCATCACCTTGCCGTCCATGACGACGTACTGGTCGTCCTTCTCAAAGAGGGTGTAGGCCTTGAGGAGCTGGTTGACCGTGTGTACGCGCTCGCTCTTGACGGAGTAGTCGGCGAGCAGCGCCTCCTTGCGAGCAGCGTGCTCCTCGGGCGTGAGGCCCTCGGCAGCGAGCTCCGCCAGGAGCGAAGCGATGTCGGGAAGGATGAAGAAGCGGCTGTCATCGGTGCCCTGCGTGAGGAGGTCGATCCCCTTGTCCGAGAGCTCGATGCTATTCTGCTTCTCGTCGATGACGAAGTAGAGCTCATCGGTGACGATATGCATCTGGCGCATGTTGTCGGCCATGTACTCCTCCTCGACCTTGAGCATACCGGTCTTGATACCAGGCTCGCTGAGGTACTTGATGAGGGGCTTGCTCTTAGGCATACCCTTGTAGGAGCGGAAGAGTAGGAAGTAGCCCTCCTCCTGCTCCTTCTTGTCGTCGCTCCCGATCTTCTTCTTGGCGTCGATCAGGAGCTGCTGGCAGAGGCGGCGCTGCGCCTCGACGACGGTCTCCACATTGGGCAGGAACTGCTCGAAGAGCTGGTCGTCACCCTTGGGCACGGGGCCTGAGATGATCAGTGGCGTACGGGCGTCGTCGATGAGCACAGAGTCCACTTCGTCCACGATAGCATAGTTGTGCTTGCGCTGGACGAGATCCTCGGGGCTGGTGGCCATATTGTCGCGCAGGTAGTCGAAGCCGAACTCATTGTTCGTCCCGAAGGTGATGTCAGCGTTGTAGGCCGCGCGGCGCTCGGGCGTGTTGGGTCGGTGCTTGTCGATGCAGTCGACGCTAAGCCCATGGAACATATATAGGGGGCCCATCCACTCCGAGTCGCGCTTGGAGAGGTAGTCGTTGACGGTGACGACGTGCACACCGTTCCCCGTGAGGGCGTTGAGGAAGACGGGCAGCGTCGCCACCAGCGTCTTACCCTCACCCGTAGCCATCTCGGCGATCTTGCCACGGTGCAGTACCGTCCCCCCGAAGAGCTGCACATCGTAGTGCACCATGTCCCAGGTGATCTCGTTGCCCCCAGCGACCCAGTGGTTCTGATAGACGGCCGTGTCGCCCTCGATGCGGACGAAGTCGTGCGTCACACTGAGCTCGCGGTCGAAGTCAGTAGCCTGGACACGTAGCTCAGGAGCCTCCGCGAAGCGGCGCCCCGTGCTCTTGACGATGGCGAAGGCCTCGGGGTGGATCTCGTCGAGGACGAGCTCCAGCTTGTCGAGGATCTCCTTCTCGAGCTTGTCTACCTTGCCCCAGATCTCCTCGCGGGCATCGAGGTCCTTGCCCTCGACGCTGGCCTTGAGCGCCTCTACCTCGGCACGCTCGGCGGCGACATAGTCCTGGATGCGCTGGCGAAGAGCCGCCGTGCGTGCACGCAGCTCATCGTGGCTGAGGGCGTCGATCTCGGGGTAAATAGCTTTGACACGCTCCACCCAAGGGGTGATCTCCTTGAGGTCACGCTGTGATTTGTTGCCGAAGAGCTTCGACAGAAAGTCTGTAAATCCCATTATGTATCTTGTGTTTGTTGCTTGGAAAGGGTGAGGAAGCTCCCCCAAAGGTAGGGGGAGCCGTGGCCTAGGCTAGGCCTCAGAGGGGCTCGGGAGGCACTCGAGACGGGGTGCGCAGTCTGCTACGAGCCTCTCGGCTAGTAGGCGGCGTTGGGGGGGCGTATCCTCAGGACGCGGGCGATGGCCTTGACGACGTCGGGCGCCGCGAGGATAGGATAGTCGAAGGTCTTAGGCGTGAGCCCCGCTCCCCAGAGGATGCAGGGGGTGTCGACACTGAGGGCCTGCAGCCATAGATTGGGGCTGTCGGCGCTCTCCTCGACCTCCCAGCCGGGCAGCAGACTCCAGTAGACATCTGCCTGATAGCGGGTATGGACGGCACGTCGAAGCGCTAGAGCCCGCTCGCCTGCAGCGCCCTGCATGAGGCGCCCACCAGCGATGGCCTCTCCTACTCCCTCCATCTCAGCGAGGAAGGCAGCGGACTCATCCTGCAGCGAGGCGAGGCTGAGCTTGCGGCTCTCAGCGAGCTTCTTATTCAGGTAGAGGCGGCCATCGGCGCAGCGCTCCACCCAGCTGCCCTGACCATGCAGGGCGGAGAGATAGAGGTTCAGCAGGGCCGCGCCCTTCTTGGCACTGAAGCGCCCCGAATGCGCCTCCAAGGCCTTGGGTCGTGGCCTGCGGTAGTGGCTGTAGCCTGTGCCCGTCAGGGCGATGAGGCAGCGCCCACGGCCGAGCTTGCGCTCCAGCTCGCTGACGATGCTCGCCAGATCGCGGTCGAGACGTACGTAGGCGTCGACCTCCTCACTGCTCAGCTCGCTCGTCTGCCCTTCGGGGGCGACGTCGAGGCTGTAGGAGAGGGCTAGGAGGCCTGGGGTCTTGCTCTCGGCATAGCCGCCCTGATCGATGAGCTTGAGCGCCAGGCGCGTGACCTCCTCGTTGGCCAGCGCACTGCGCTTGAAGGCCTGTGCATCCCCGCTGGGATAGCGGTGCGTGAAGCTACGCCCCCAGTCCGACCAGCTCTGTGCCGGGCTCGTATAGCGGCTGAGGGGCGACCAAGCGAGCTGCCCCGAGACGAGGCGCTTATTGGGGCCGTCGCTGCTGCGATTATAGGCCTCCAGCGTGGCGGGCATACGCTCGTAGTAGCTGCTGCTGGACCAGGCCGCCATGCGACTATCCAGCCAGTAGGCGCCGTTGGCCGTCCAGCCGCCTGCAGCGATAGCTGCCGCGGCATCGGCCGAGAGGCTGTAGACGATGCTCGAGCCGCCCGAAGCCTCCTTCATGCGGTCGCCCAGCGTCTGTACCAGCAGGGCCTTGGGCGAATAGCTGTCGCGGGTATAGTTCCCCTGATAATTGGTGTCGTAGAAGAGCTCCTGCACGCGGCCAGCGTGCGGCAGCCAGACGACAGGGCGCTCCACCCCGTGCGTGGCGGGGTAGGCTCCCGTATGGAGCGTAGCGGTGGCGGAGGCTCTATTGAGCTCGGCCAGCGGATAGCTAAGGCGGGGATAGACCTTGCCCTCCTGCATGAGGCGCCCGAAGCCGCCCGAGCCCAGCAGCGGCTGCAGCTGCTCGAGGTAGTCGGTGCGTAGATCCTCTACCGTGATGTAGACCACGAGCCGAGGGAGCTCCTCGGCACGTAGTCCCTGCTGCATCGCCACCAGGGCAAGTAGCGAGGTCATCAGGTAGCGCATGCTGCGCTGCTCTAGGGGGGAGAGGAACTTACTCATTACTTATCTAGGGTCCACCTCGGGACGTGGGCGAGGCATGAGGTACAGCAGGCGTGCCAGGATCCACAGCGCGAGGGCCGCGATGAGGAGGTACATGGCGGGGTGAAGCGTCTGCCCCGTGAGATAGGCCAGCAGCGGGCAGAGCAGGAGCAGGACAAGCTCCACGCGATAGACCAGGCGACGGAGCAGCATCCAGCGCGCACCGAAGAGCTGCAGGACGAAGGAGGCGAGGTAGAGGGGATTCAGCGCCAGTACCGCCACATTGGGGTAGGTCATCGGATGCTCCGAGACGAAAACGATGAAGCAGAGGAGTGTGCCAGCAAGGCCTGCTAGGAGGAAGATCAAGCCCTCCACGATCCCCGGGAGACGACGCCTCTGACGGCGGAGGATGAAGTGCCCGATCGAGGCGAAGAGCAGCAGACTAAAGACGGGCAGCGGCGCTAGGAGCTCCGACCAGAAGGAGTCCTCGACGGGCGCGGGCGGCGGAGTCACCCCCTCGGGAGCCTCCAGCCAGCGTGCCGAGAGCACGGGGCGGATCTTGCGCGGGCCCTCTGCAGTAGGATAGCAGACGAAGAGCTTGGTCAGCAGCTCGGCCGCCGTCAGCGGGATGAAGAACTGATCCCGCAGCGTCATCAGCTCATCCAGCTCACGCCCCATCGCCAGGTCCGTGCCGAAGACGAGCCAAGGCGAGGGCGCCTCCAGCTCGTTGATCACACTGCGCCAGCTACGGGGCGGCACGCTATCGGCGGGGTCGACATAGTAGAGGGTAGGCGACCCTTGCTTGGGATCGTAGCCGGGGAGGGTCTCCAGATAGAGATCTATGGGGCGGGTGCTGCAGTTGTTACGGAAGGCGTTGTAGCGATAGGTAGCGTTCTCGGGACGGATGTTGTCCAGGAGGCGCGCCCATAGCTGGGCACGCTGCAGGCTATCGGTGAGGAGTGTCACCTCGCGCACGGCACCACGGCTGAGATACTCGGCCAGATAGGCCTCGGTGGGCATGGGGACGACCAGGTAATCCGTCTTGCCCTGGGTAAAGCGGATGGTGAAGTCGTCGTCGAAGTTGAAAATCCCGTAGTTGAAGGTCACATCCAACCCCTGCACGGCATCCTGCACACGCAGCCCCGCATGGCCGTAGAGCGTATAGGAGGCCTCGGCACTCGGCGCGGCGGCGAGGAAGCTGATCTGCGCCTCAGGGCTCAGCTGAGCGGGCAGTCCCTGCGTGGCGCTGGTCCCGAGGCTCTGGGCCGAGGCGGGGAGGAGCAGGCTGAGTAGTAGATACAGCGATAGGGCCACCTGCAGCAGTATCCGCCTGTAGCCCAAGCCGCGCCCTTCGACGCGCCCCGTGTATAATCGATGTATAGCTTCTATATCCTTCACGCTTTCACAAAGGTACGAAATAGCCCGCGAGGCATCAAACGCCCGCCCCGCCTCTACTCATAGGGTAGCCGCTGCCTCCCCCTACCCTAGCCCAACTGAGCCTCCAGCGCAGGGGGTAAGGAAAGCAAAAGAGGCGACCAAGGGCACGCACAAAGCCCAGTGCTAAGGGCGAAGGCTCACGAGGGATACCCGTCAGGCGGTTGAGGGACGTCTGTCAGCGCCGTGAGGGATAGCCATCGGCCGCGTGAGGGATAGCCCTCAGCGCGCTCAGCTAAGGCCATCAGCACGCCGCCGCACCTTGTGCCGCGCCTCGGGGAACTAGGCGGAGCTCCTTCGCCGCCCCTTCGCCCTCGCTCGGGAGACAAAGGCCAGCGCCCTTGCCCCTAGCCCCGATAAAGGAAGCGCCCTGCTCCCGAGGGCCGTCGTGGCTTAGGGAGCAGGGCGCTTGTCGTATCGTCTAGCGCTTGACGCGCTCAGGGTTCTGCTTGACGAAGTCCGCCCAGTTCTTGGCCGCGCCCGCCGAGGCGCGCTGCAGGGGCGAGGAGGTAAGGAAGTGATGGCAGAGGGCGGCGGCGAGGCCATCCGTAGCGTCCAGCTCACGCGGCATATCGGCCTGGGGGATCTTGAGGTAGCGCTGCAGCATCCCCGCCACCTGCTCTTTGGAGGCCGCACCGCGGCCCGTGATGGCCTGCTTGATACGCATCGGGACATACTCGGTGATCGGGAGGTCACGCGCCAGCGCCGCGGCCATAGCTACGCCCTGAGCGCGGCCGAGCTTGAGCATACTCTGCACGTTCTTCCCGAAGAAGGGGGCTTCGATAGCCAGCTCATCGGGGTGGAACTCGTCCACGAGCGAGAGTACACGGTCGTAGATACGCTTGAGGCGCAGGTAGTGGTCCTCGTACTTATCGAGCTTGATGACGCCCATGGCCAGCAGCCGTGCCTCCTGCCCACGCACCACGATCAGGCCGTAGCCCATCACGATGGTACCTGGGTCGATACCCATGATGATGCGTTCGTGCTGGGACATCAGTGCACTAGAGGCGAAGTGGTCAGCTCAAGGGAGACCTCCTCGAGGATGGTGCTGAAGCCCAGGACACGTTCGCCGAAGGTATCCACCAGGCGCTGCGCCAGCCCCAGCCCATGGTCCGAGAGCAGCTCCTGCAGATGGTAGCCGCTCGGCACGTAGAAGTGCAGGGCATAGCTCTCGCTATCTACATCGCTGTCCTCACGCAGGACGCGGTGCAGGCGCAGCCCCTCCACCTGCCCCGCGCGCTCCAGCACGGGCAGATAGTGTGTACGCATAAAGTCGATGAACTCGCCCACCGTGGCGGGCGCCATGACGAAGGTCGTATTGTAGAGTACCATAATGCTCGTATAACTAAGGGCCAAGGGGATAAGTTCGTCCCGCACTAACCCGAGTGCCTTAAAGGACGCAGCGCTACCGACCTCGGGGATCGATAGCGCTGCGTCTGGTGGAGCCTCTTGTCGGATTCGAACCAACGACCCCGAGATTACAAATCACGTGCTCTGGCCAACTGAGCTAAAGAGGCAGGTGGGTAAGCGATCTATATCGCACCGCTACGACCTAATACCCTTGCTGCGATCAAGCCCTGGGGGAGTCAAAGGGAGCTGGTCGTATAGGACTTACCCACCGCAAAGATAGCGCAAATCCCCCATACCGCCAAGACCGCGCTCCGCCGCCTCCATCAGGGGAGCAGCTGCCTGATGTCAGTAGCGCTCGTAATCGGAAGAGGGCCGCTGACTGATACCCCTCAGTACGCCGAGGGACGCCAGTGACGGAGCTGAGGGACGGCAGTCAGCGCCGTGAGGGCTATCAGTCACGAAGCTCGGGCAAGGCACTCCACAGGTCGCGAGCGCTTCGCCGTATGAGCTAGGGGCTTAGCCCAAACAAAACGAGCACCCTGCCCTCCCGCTGCTGTCGCAGTGGGGGAGCAGGACGCTCGTAAGGGCGCTGGGGCGCTGGGCGCGCTCAGGGAGCGGGGGAGCAAAGGAGCGCTAGCGCCCCGCAGCCGCTAGGGAGGGGCGCTCCAGCATCCAGATCGAGGGCTACTTCTTCGCCGTGTCAGGCTGGGCTAGGAGCCGATCGAGGTAGACGCTATCGACAAAGCGCTGACCATCGATTTCCCAGAGCATCCCGAGGCTATCCAAGGGGACGAAGCAGTACAAGTTCACCCCCTCGGGGTCGCGCTCGTAGTAGAGGGAGAAGATACGGTTCGCCCCGCGGTCCTCACTGCTGCGGATGAGGAAGGACTCGACCTCCTTCCCTCGCGTGTAGACGAAGCTCTTGCCGTCGATCCGATAGCTCGGGACCATCGTACCGTACTTACGGAAGGAGTAGCGCCCCTGGCGGTCCCGCTTGACACGGAGGAAGGTACGCCGCTCCCACGACCGCTGCTGCACTTTGCTCACCCCAGCCTCAGGCTGTGCCCCTTGGTGCTCCACGGGCTGGGGCTTCATCCCGAGGCAGAGGAGGGAGCAGGCGAGGAGCGTGCCCCAGAGGATATTCGTTCGGTTCATCATACTAGCTTGGTGCCCCGATGAGGGGCTATGAGGGTACTCGTCATGCTCCTCGTGCGGTCATGCTGAGTCGTCATGTCTAGGAGGACGTGCTGCGGATGGACAATTTGAGAAGAGGCCCCGACAGAGCTCCCATCAAGGCTTGATGCTAGAGGAGGGCAATCATGGGAAAGGCTCCAAGGAGGATAAGGATCATAAGCAGGATAGCCACCCAGCGGCGCAGGCACTGCTTTGCAGGGGGCTCCTGGGCATAGTGCTCAAAGTAGGGAATGTAGCGTCCTTTGTATCGGACGACATAGTGATCGAAGAGTATGGAGAGGCCAACAATCGTCAAAGGGAAGGCAATGACAAACTGCCACGACTTACCCAAGTAGGGCCATAGGTTTACCCCCAAGAGCCACTGAAGGATATTTGTAAAGGCTAAGACCAGTAGGATAGAGCAGAGTCCAGAGATACGAGAACTGCCCCCTTTAGCTAGGTCCATAACGAAGCGGTTCGTCAAGTCCTGCCGCTCGTACATGAAGGCAGCATAGCTCATCCGTCTATGCGCTGGACCCAGTCTATACCAGAGGTAGCTCAGTTCATAGGGAACGAATGGAGCACCCTGCAGCTTTGCATGCAAGCGCAAGGATTGATAGTAGACATTCATCCAGAGGGACAGCAGAGGGTTCATTGCCAGGGGCTGCGCGCTAGGTAGTTACTAAGTCGCCAAGGGTCCTTCCCAAGGGATTCTGAGGGCGAAGCTAAGCAAAAGACGGGACACGGCAAAGTGCCGCACAGCGCCCCCTCGGGAGCCGATCTATAGGCTGCGGGACATGACCGCGCGGCACGCTGCTTGAGCCTGAGCTGGGGGCTAAGGGGGAGGGGTACTGAGGGATATCGGTCAGCACGCTGAGGGGCATCCGTGGCGGCGCTGAGGGTCGTCCGTCAGAGCCGTGAGGGATATCCCTCACGACAGCCCAGCGCAAGGCAGCCCGAAGGGGAGGCCTATCCCAAACTCTCCTCGGGGCTCAGAGGGGCGGAGGCCTACGAGCGTGTGGCCTCAGTCACGGAGCTCGTACTGGTGGGGGAGGACGTAGCGCTTGACGTAGACCTTACTGAGGTGTAGGCTATCTACATAGCGCTCGCCATTGACATCCCAGATCACCCCGAGGGAGTCCCGAGAGGTAAAGGTGATACGCTTCGGCCGCTTTGCCGTATCCGTTTGCTTATAGACAGTGAAGATGCGGCTCGGCCCTACGACCTCGCTCCCGAGGATGACGTACTCGTCCTCCTGAGTGATCAGTCTATTGCCGCGCAGCCTATAAGAGGTACGGGTATTCAGGTCTTCATAAGTGCGCAAGGCGTACTGCCCGACCTCCTCCCACTCTATGAAGAGAAAGGTCTTATGTGTCCAGTCGCCTGCCAGCACCTGGGTCGCCACGCCCTGCGGCTCGGGCTCAGGGAACTCGTCATACTCCTCAGGCTCCTGCCACGAGCTAGGGCGGCGGCCGCAGAGCTCGGAGCTATCCTCCGCATCATGGTAGCAGGGATAGTGCTTGAAGGGGAAGCGAGCACGGAAGCGAGCGTCCACGAAGCGCTCCTCCCCCACCTGCCACTCGATGCCGAGACTATCGAGGGGTGTGAAGCGGATACGCTCTACATACTCTGGGCTCCCCACTGGAGAGGCCACAAAGATATAGCTGCGGCCCTCGGTCTCCGTCCTACGGATGACATAGGTCAGCTCATCCATCCCCCAGTCATGGTAGAGCTGCGCCCCCTTGAACTGATAGACGGCCATGCGCGCATCACAATAGTCATAGATCGCACTGCCCCGTGCTATCCCGCTGAAGGCGATAGAAGAGGCGGGACTTCCACGGCTGCGCCTGGATCTTCACCCTACTGCGCTGGGGGATGGACTCTGTCGTGAGGGGGCGCGGCCGCATCCCGAGGCAGAGGAAAGAGCAGCCGAGGAGCACGCCCCAGAGGATATGCCTTCGGTTCATCATACTAGTTTAGCCCCGATCAGAAGGTACTCAGTCTACGACAGGCAGCACGCCACGGAAGTTCTCATAGGCGGCGAGCATGATACGCTTCTCCGCCTCATAGCCCTTGGCCTGGCGAAGGGTGAGCATGCGCTGCGCTTGATACCCCGTGACCTCAGGCTCCTGCCAGAAGCACTGCCAGAAAAGGATCTGCCGCGCCTTGTTCTCCTTGGATACGAGGGCGAAGGCACGCTCCGGATCCTCCAGCATCAGCTCACGCATCAGGTCAAAGTGCATGCACGTAGCATCTGCCTGCCAATAGCCACAGACCATCAGGGAAAAGAGGCGCTCCATCTTCTCCTCAACAGAGACGAAGTTCATCTTCCGGAACAAATCGAGGTAAGCGGTGTAGTCCAGCTCCTCGGGCTTGAAGCGGTTGAAGGCAAAGCACTCCTGCAGCTCGGCGAAGGTCTCGGGGTAGGCCTGGAAGAAGGCGCGCTGCTTGAGGCTGTCGGTAGGCTGGGCGCGTAGCTCTGCGAAGGCGCGCTCCAGCTGCTGGCGAGGTGTGAGCTTCTGCTGCTGTGCGCCGAGGAAGCTGCTGCTACCGAGGAGCAGCAGGGATAGTAGGATGGTACGCATCGATTATTAGGATATCAATAGTTGGTATTCAGGATAGAGAGGAGCGAGGCACGATGAGGCCATCGTGCGAACGAACTTAACTCGGGGCGGAGGCGCGGACTTAGACATGATCAAGCACGGGTAGCTCGCCACGGAAGTCCTCATAGGCGGCACGCATGATACGCTTCTCTGCGTCATAACCCCTGACCTGCATGTACAGCTTCAGGTCTTGCTCCTGCGAGGGATCCTTAACAGGGTTCTGCCAATAGTACTGCCAGAAGAGGATCTGCCGCACTCTACGCTCCTTCTTCAGTATGGAGAAGGCAAGCTGGGGTTGCTTGCGCATCATCCGTTGCATCAGGTCTACATGGAAGTTGGGCGCATCTGCCTGCCAATAGCCACAGACCATCAGGGAGAACAGGCGCGTCATCTTCTCCGCATCCGTCACATAGGTCATGCCTTCAAAGGCTCGAACATAAGCCATGTAGTCCAGCTCCTCGGGCTTGAAGCGGTTGAAGACAAAGCACTCCTGCAGCTCGGCGAAGGTTTCGGGGTAGGCCTGGAAGAAGGCGCGCTGCTTGAGGCTGTCGGTGGGCTGGGCGCGCAGCTCCGCGAAGGCACGCTCCAGCTGCTGGAGGCCTGTCTCCTCCGGCTGCTGCGCCCCGAGGGCGCTGCTGCTCCCGAGGAGGAGCAAAGAGAGGAGCGCGGTGCCGAGTGCACGGGTTAAAGCGCGTCCTCGGACGGCATTGCCCGCGTGGCGGATGCCCTTGCGCATAGTGCTGGACTGCATAGGGGTCGTGTACAGCTAGTTACTAAGCTCCCAAGGAGCTTTCCCATGGATTCTGAGAGCGAAGCTAAGCAAAAGACGGGACACGGCAAAGCGCCGCACACCGCCCTTCTCGAGAGTCCAGCTAGAGGCTGCTCAAGGCGGCTTACCCACCCCTCCTTGGAGGAGCTAGGAGCAGCCTTCAGCAGGAGGCAGGACAGCTCCACCCCGAGCGATCCAAGGAGCCCCGAGCTCACCCCACCACGCCCCTACCCGAGCCAGGGGCTAAGGGGGAGGGAGGCTGAGGGATATCGGTCAGCGCACTGAGGGGCGTCCGTGGCGACGCTGAGGGACGTCACTCAGCACTGGGAGGGCTATCAGTCAGGGAGGCTCTGCACTAGGTCACGCGAAGTCAAGCGCAAGCCCTCACGAGGGGAGAGGCCATGCTAGCCGAAAGCGCGGCCTCGCCCCGCAGAGGGCTGGCTCATCAAGTGCCCTCCAAGCTATACCCAGTCCTTAGCAAAGAGCCAACAGCCCCACAGGGGCGCCCCGCCCAAAGCCCAGGGTGAGGGAACGCTACAGGCGTGACGGAACCCTGGGTTCGGATATACATATACCCTAAAAGCCCTACAGGGGCGACCCTCAAAACGAGTAATCGCGAAGTCGGAGGAGCACGACTGGGACAGTAATACCGCTTTGAGGGTCGCCCCTGTAGGGCTTTGTCTCTTATCCTTGTGGCCTACTCAGGGTTTGGGCGCCTTTACAGGGCTGCGCACCCTGGGCTTTGGGCGGGTCGCCCCGCTGGGGCTTATCCTACATGTAGAGGCAAAGCATACACGAGGATGATGAATGATAGCCTAACGCTCCTTAGCGGAGCTTAGGGAGGCACACCTATAATCAGCGCTGATGATACGTCGCCTTACTCCTTGACCCTCGAAGAGAGGCGGCCGCGGCGAGGGGGCAGGGGCTAGATACAGCCAGGGG
>ERZ773070.1941-NODE-1941-length-12076-cov-2.763830_pt1 | contig 12076 bp, 9 predicted proteins | sample MGYA00580618_ERZ773070 | MGnify/ENA primary metagenome ERZ773070 (study PRJEB29015, sample SAMEA2738023) | human oral metagenome | biome: human oral; feature: human-associated habitat; material: dental | place: China | collected 2019 ...
CGGCGGGTTTCGGGGCTTGCACGCCGTGCGAGTAGCAAAACTCGGCGGGTTTCGGACTTTGCACGCTGTGCGGGTAGTAAAACGCACCAAGCAAGTGCCCCGAATCGATCGCTCGACTCCGAACGAGATGGATCCAGATCCGGCGCTTAGCTTTGCCACCTCATTTTTTGTCACACCCGATCATGCTGAAAGATTTACTGCTACAAACCCGGAGCTTCCGGCGCTTTTACGAGGACGAACGCCTCGGCGCCGATGTGCTCACCGCGGCCATTGATGCCGCACGACTCTGCCCCTCGGCGCGCAACGCCCAACCGCTGAAGTACCGCCTCGTCACCGAGCGCGACGAGTGCGACCGACTCTTCCCCACGCTCCGCTGGGCGGCCTACCTCAAAGACTGGGGTGGACCGGCCGAGGGCGAACGACCCGCAGCATACCTCATCCAACTCCTCGACATACGCATCGTCCGCGATCCCTACTGCGACGACGGCATCCAGGCTCTCGCCATCCTGCTCTCGCTCACCGAGCGCGGCCTGGGCGGGTGCATCATCAAGGCCTTTAATGCCAAACAGATTCAGGCCGACTTCCGACTGCCTGATTATCTCGAAGTGCGCACCGTGCTGGCCATCGGACGGCCGCGAGAGACCGTCGTCATCGAGCCGATGGCGCCCGACGGCGATTACCGCTATTGGCGCGATGCCGCTGGCGTGCACCATGTGCCGAAGCGCGCCGTCGAGGAGCTGATCTGGAAGGAGGAGCTATGATCACGGACGATATACTGCGCGAACTGCAAGCCCTCGGATCCATCGGAAAGGCGGCCGACTTGGCGCGCTTCTTCAAGACCGGCCCGGGGGAGTATGGCGAGGGCGATCGCTTCCTCGGGGTGCCCGTGCCAGGGGTGCGCAGCGTGGCGCGTAGGCATTATGCCGAGGCGGGCGACGAGGATCTGTGTCGGCTGCTTGAGAGCGACTTTCACGAGGTGCGCCTCTGCGGACTGTTGATGCTTGTGGAGCGATATGAGCGGACCCGGACGCGGGCGGTACGCGCGGCCACGGCCGACTTCTACCTCCGTCATCGCGCGCACATCGACAACTGGGATTTGGTGGACTTGACGGCGTACAAGATCCTCGGCCGCGAGACGTTCGACACGAACGACGCCGACCTCCTCCGCAGCCTCTCTGACTCCGAGCGGATGTGGGACAAGCGCATCGCCATCGTCGCCACCATGTACTGGCTGCGGCAGGGGCACACGGATCTGACCTTCGAGCTGGCCCTCCGCAACCTCACCCACCCACACGACCTCATGCACAAAGCCAATGGCTGGCTGCTCCGTGAGGCTGGCAAACGCGACATCGTCGCCCTCTGCGACTTCCTCCGCACACACATCCACAGCCTGCCCCGCACCACCCTCCGCTATGCCATCGAGCGTTTCCCGGCCGAGGATCGGCAGGCATTCCTCAACCTCGGTAAGACGTTAGAGCACGCATGACTGATCTCTTTGATACCATTGATCCAGCGAGCATCCTCTCGCTCACGGAGCTGAACCGCAACATCAAGCAGGCCCTGCGCGACGCCCTGCCCGAGACGTATTGGGTACGGGCCGAGACGAGCGAGGTGCGCGTGAATAGCTATTCAGGCCACTGCTATCTGGAGTTTATCGAAAAGGACGAACGCACCGGGCAGGTGGCCGCTCGAGCACGCGGCACGATCTGGGCCCAACAGTACGCCGTCATCCGCCCCTATTTCGAGGAGGAGACGGGCCGCCCCTTCACGTCAGGGCTGAAGGTGCTCGTGCGCGTGGCCGTGGACTTCCACGAGCTGTACGGCCTCTCCTTGACCGTCCACGACATCGACCCCTCGTTCACGGTGGGCGACCTGGTGCGACGGCGCAAGGAGATCGTCCGGCAGCTGCAAGCCGACGGTGTCTTCGACCTCAACCGCTCCCTGTCGCTCCCACCACGGCCGCAACGCATCGCCGTCATCTCGTCCGCCACGGCCGCGGGCTACGAAGACTTCACCGACCAGCTGCTCGGCAACGAGTATGGCTTCCCGTTCTACGTCCGGCTCTACCCCGCCCTCATGCAGGGCGAGCGAACGGAGGCGAGCATCATCGCCGCGCTGGATCGCATCTATGCCGTCCGCGAGGCCTTCGACGTCGTCGTCATCATCCGCGGCGGTGGCTCCACGGCCGACCTCAGCAGCTTCGACTCCTACGCCTTGGCCGCCAACTGTGCGCAGTTCCCCCTGCCCATCATCACCGGCATCGGACACGAACGCGACGACACGGTGGTCGACCTCGTGGCCCATACACGACTCAAGACACCGACGGCCGTGGCCGCGTTCCTCATCGACTGCATGGCGACTCAGCTGGCTGATATTAACGATCTGCGCGACCGACTCTATCGGGCGGCCACGGTCCGCATCGAGCGGGAGCAGCAGACGTTCCGCAGCGTCGTCGCACGCTTTCCACTCTTGGTCTCGGGACACGTGGAGCGACGGCGCGCGGAGTGGCTCCGACTCTCGGCACGTCTGGCGACCGTCCCCCAACTCATCGAGCGACGGCGCACGGAGTGGCATCGGCTCTCGGCGCGCCTTGCAGCCGTCCCGCAACGCATCGCACGCCATCGCGAACGCATCGACGCCCTGCCTGCGCGCCTCCGCAGCGCTGCGGACAGTCTGCTGATGCGTCGCCGGCACGACCTCGAGCTGAGCGAGCAGCACATCCGACTGGCCTCGCCCGACGTGCTCCTCCAGCGCGGCTACACGATGACCCTGCGCGACGGCGTCACCGTCAAACGCGCCTCCACGCTCTCCTCCGGCGACGCCGTCACCATCCGCTTTGCCGACGGCGAGCGAGAAGGGCGGATCGTCTAAGCAATGATTTCACATTTAGTTTCACAACCCATGTCAGAAGAAAAAGCAACCTACAACAGCGCCGTGGCCCGTCTGCGGCAGATCATTGAAGAGATCGAGCGCGGAGAGCTGGACGTCGACGTCCTTTCCGCCAAAGTCCGGGAGGCCGGGCAGCTCATCCAACTATGCAAAGACAAGCTCCTCAAGGCCGACGAGGAGGTAAAGAAGATCCTCGATGAGCTTGACCAGTAAGCACACCATCCTCATCGTGGCCGGCGGACGCGGCACACGCATGGGCGGCCCACAGCCGAAGCAGTTCCTCGAGCTGGCCGGCCGGCCCGTGCTAATGCACACCCTCGAGGCATTCGACCGCTGGGACGCGTCGGCGCGCCTCATCGTGGTGCTGCCCGAAGACCAAATCGATACGTGGAAGCGGCTATGTGAGGCGCATGCCTTCGGCCGGACTCACCACGTAGTGGCCGGTGGCGAGACTCGTTTTCATTCCGTGCAGAACGGACTCGGCGCCGTTGCGTCAGACGGACTGATCGCGGTGCACGACGGCGTCCGTCCGCTCGTGGCTTCGTCGGTCATCGCTGCTTGCTTTGCTGCGGCGGCTGACGGTGGCGCAGCCGTACCCGTGGTGCCCATGGTCGAATCGGTGCGCGAGGTGGACGCCGACGGCGGCAGTCGGCCCGTCGACCGCACACGGTTGCGCGTGATGCAGACACCGCAAGTCTTCCGCGTCGACGTGCTGCGCGCCGCCTATTGCCTCCCCTACGATCCGCGTTTCACCGACGACGCCTCCGTGGTGGAAGCCTCCGGCGTGGCTGTCCGCCTCGTCCCCGGCAACCGCGAGAACATCAAGCTCACCACGCCGATGGATCTCCTCCTCGCGGAGCAACTGATGCGCCGGGAGTGATCCTACTCCTCCGCCTCGGCGCGACTGTAGACGAGGCGGCCGTCGTCCGGGAGGAAGGTGTAGCGGAGGGTGCCGATGGCCAGGAGGTCGCTGAGGATGTGGCGGGCAACCGGGCGGCGGATGTGCGCCAGGCGACAAAACTCGGAGAGCGAAACGCTGGAGTGGGTCTCGAGGTGGCGAAACAGCGCCTCGACGGGACGGGTGAGGCGGAAGAGTCGGCCGTCGGGGCGGCGCAGCTTCTTCCAGGCCAGCACCAGGGTCGGATCGGCGGGCCGATTCTCGTCGGCCACGCGCAGGTAAGCCACGTATTGGTCGTCCTTATCGGGCGCCAGATAGGGGCGGTCGGGGCCGCGCTCGATGTCGATCTCCAGCACCGTGCGTCCGCCGCCCAGCTCCAGATACTGCTTGGGCACCTTGGCGCCGAAACGGCTGCCGCTTCCGGCGGCCGGGATCAGCACGAAGTGCCGTGCCACCGGTGTGGCCTCCTCTGCCTGGACCTGTTTTTGCATGGCGCCCCTGTTCATGATGCCGACCCTCGAACCATCGCGTCAGTCGTTAAAATAGCAGGCTGTCCGCTCATATTCTTCCTTTTTCGGGCATGTCATGCTCGGCTTGCCTTTTTTCAGGCGTGGCCGCTCACCCCATGCCTTCGACCGCGACGACAGGTTCGCCATCTTGACCGCTTCCATCCATCGTCTTCCCGCCGGCTTCGGCTCTTCGGACGCCTGGCTGCTGGCTCAGCGCCTTGCGCCGGAAAACGCCACCCCTGCATCGGCCGCACACGACGACCCCACCGAAAGACCTCCCGTCACGGGAAAGACCCGCGTCATTGTATGCGCGCAGCCGGCCGACTGCAGCCGTCTTGCCGCAGAAATCGCCTGGTTCGCGCCCGCACTGGCCATCGCCCGGCTGCCCGACTGGGAAACCCTGCCCTACGACAGCCTGTCGCCCCACCAGGATCTGGTCTCCGAGCGCCTTTCCGCCCTGTATCGCCTGCAGGGTCGCAAGCTGGACGTGCTGCTGGTAGCTGCCAGCACGGCCGCGCACAGGCTGGCACCTCCCTCGTGGCTCGCCTCGCGCACCTTCCAGTTCTCCCAGGGCATGAAGCTGGACGAAGCTGCCCTGAAGGCCCAGCTCACGCTGGCCGGCTACGAGCACGTCGAGCAGGTGCTGCGCCCCGGCGAATACACGGTGCGCGGCGGCCTCATCGACCTGTTCCCGATGGGCTCCCCGCTGCCCTACCGGCTGGACCTCTTCGACGATGAACTGGACAGCCTGCGTACCTTCGACCCCGACACCCAGCGCAGCCTGTATCCGGTCAAGGCCGTCAAGCTGCTGCCCGGCCGCGAGTTCCCGCTGGACGAAGCGGCACGCTCGGCCTTCCGGGGCCGCTGGCGCGAGCGCTTTGACGGCGATCCCTCGCGCGTGGCGCTGTACCGTGACATCGGCAACGGCGTGACCGCCAGCGGCATCGAATATTACCTGCCGCTTTTCTTTGACGAGACGGCCACCCTCTTCGACTATCTGCCCGAAGACGCCGAGATCATCCTGCATGGCGACGTGCAGGGCCAGCTTCAGGCCTTTCGCGCGGATGCCCGCCAGCGCTTCGACTTCATCGGGCGCGACGCCGAGCGCCCGGCGCTCACGCCGGATGAACTGTTTCTCACGCCCGAGCAGTTCTTCGTGCGCAGCCAGGCCTTTGCGCGCTTCTCGCTGCCTACCGTCTCTGCCGATGCACGGGGCATTGCGACAGCACCCGCAGACGGTGCCGGCACGGAAGTGCCCGTCAGCGAGGCTGCAGCGGCCGCATCGGATGACGGGCGCCCTGATGCCGCCGCGTCCGACGGCGACGCCCCGAAGGGCGCCGCAGGCGCCGAATGGAATGAATCAGGGGCTGACGGCGGGCGCACACGCGCCGTCCATGCTGTCGCTGTGCCCAACGTGGCGGTCAACCGCCGTCAGGACGATCCCATCGGCGCGCTGCGCAACGTGCTGGATGCCCCCGCGCCCGTGGCCGGAATCGCCGAGAAGCGCCTGATCATTGCCGAATCGCTGGGCCGGCGCGAGACGCTGCAGGAACTCTTTGCCGAATCCGGCCTGAAGATGGCCACGGCCGAAGACTGGCTGACCGCGATGGCGACGGATGCGACTGTGGTGCTCACTGTCGGTCCGCTGCAGCGGGGCTTCCGCCTGGTGGATGGCCAGCTGCTGGTCATCACCGAAAGCGAGCTGTTCCCCTCCTTCGTGCGCCAGGGCAAGCGCAACAAGGGCCAGACCACCCAGGTCGACACCCTCATCCGCGACCTGTCCGAACTCAAGCCTGGCGATCCGGTCGTCCATGCACAGCACGGTATCGGCCGCTACATGGGGCTGGTCAACATCGACCTGGGCGAAGGTGCGGCCGAATTCCTGCACCTGTCCTACGCCAACGACGCCACCCTGTACGTGCCGGTGGCCATGCTGCACCTCATTGGCCGCTATTCGGGTGCCGCACCCGAGAACGCCCCGCTGCACACGCTGGGTTCCGGCCAGTGGGACAAGGCGCGCCGCAAGGCGGCCGAGAAGGCGCGTGACACCGCCGTCGAGCTGCTGGATCTCTACGCCCGCCGCGCCGCCCGGCCCGGACATGCGTTCAAGTTCGACCCGGCCGGCTATGCGGCCTTTGCCGAAGGCTTCGGCTTTGAGGAAACCCCTGACCAGCAGGCCGCCATCCATGCCGTCGTGCAGGATCTGATTGCCCCCAAGCCGATGGACCGCCTGGTCTGCGGCGACGTGGGCTTCGGCAAGACCGAGGTGGCCCTGCGCGCTGCCTACGTGGCCGCCAGCACCGGTCGCCAGGTCGCTGTGCTCACCCCCACCACGCTGCTGGCCGAGCAGCACTTCCAGACCTTCAACGACCGCTTCTCCAGCTTCCCGCTGAACGTGGCCGAACTGTCCCGCTTCGGAACGGCCAAGTCCACCCGCAACACCCTGGAAGGCATCGAGAGCGGCAAGGTCGACATCGTCATCGGCACCCACAAGCTGCTGTCCAAGGACGTGAAGTTCCGCGATCTTGGCCTGGTGATCATCGATGAGGAACACCGCTTCGGCGTGCGCCAGAAAGAGGCGCTGAAGAACCTGCGCGCCGAGATCGACGTGCTCACGCTTACCGCCACGCCCATCCCGCGCACGCTGGCCATGAGCCTGGAGGGCATCCGCGACTTTTCCGTCATTGCCACCGCGCCGCAGAAACGCCTGGCCATCCGCACCTTCGTGCGCAAGGAAACCGGCGGCACCATCCGCGAGGCCATGCTGCGCGAACTCAAGCGCGGCGGTCAGGTCTACTTCCTGCACAACGAGGTGGGCACCATCGAGAACCGTCGGCAGATGCTGGCCGAGCTGGTTCCCGAGGCGCGCATCGAGGTGGCCCACGGCCAGATGCCCGAGCGCGAGCTGGAACGGGTCATGCGTGACTTCCACCAGCAGCGCTTCAACGTGCTGCTGTGCACCACCATCATCGAGACCGGCATTGACGTTCCCACGGCCAACACCATCATCATGCACCGTGCCGACAAGTTCGGTCTGGCGCAGCTGCACCAGCTGCGCGGGCGCGTGGGCCGGTCGCACCATCAGGCTTACGCCTACCTGCTGATTCCTGACGAGGAAGCCATCACCAAGGACGCCACCAAGCGTCTGGAAGCCATCCAGATGATGGAAGAACTGGGGGCCGGCTTCTTCCTGTCCATGCATGATCTGGAAATCCGCGGCGCCGGCGAAGTGCTGGGCGACAACCAGTCCGGCGAGATGCAGGAAGTGGGCTTCTCGCTCTACACCGACATGCTGCAGCAGGCTGTCGAGGCGCTGAAATCCGGCCGTGAGCCCGATCTGGCCGCCACGCTGGCCCACGTGCCGGAAATCAAGCTGCATGCACCTGCCCTGCTGCCTGACGACTATTGCCCCGACGTGCACGAGCGGCTGATCCTCTACAAGCGGCTGGCCAATGCACGCGACAGCGTGGAACTCTCGCAGCTGCGCGAGGAACTCATCGACCGTTTCGGCAAGCTGCCCGAAGCCGCCCAGACCCTCATCGAGAGCCACCGCCTGCGGCTGATGGCCACCGACATCGGCCTGGCCAAGATCGATGCGGACAGCGACGGCATCCTGCTGCAGTTCGACCCCGAACCGCGCACGCCTCCCACACAGATCCTTGCCTTTGCCCAGGCACGGCGCGACACCAGCTTTGCCGGTCAGGATCGCCTGCGCATCAAGGTGGCCAGCAAGGACACCGCCGAGCGCATCCAGACGTTGCGCAGCATCCTGCAGGCGCTGCTGCCCAAGGCGGCAGCTGAGCCGTCCGCGGCTCCGTCGGTGCCTGCGGGAACGGCATCCGACAGGAAGGCCGCCAAGAAGAAAGGAAAGATGGTTCGTTCATGAACCATAGGAACAACGCTCATTCGGACCCTCTCATGAACCACGCCGGCAAACAGATCATCGTCCAGAAACAGCCTGTCCTGGACACCGAGACCATCAACGCCATCAGCGCACAGCTGCAGCAAGCGCCCGTCGAGCACCCGGCGCCCGGCCTGGCGCGCTGGCGCGCCGAGCCCCAGTCCCCGGCCGTCTTCGACGACTGGTCCGAGCGCTTCGGCGTCGATGCCGCCAACGTGCCCAACGGCCTGCGCCTAGCGGATTTCCGGCTGCTGGCCATCGACATGGATTCCACCCTGGTCACCATGGAGACGCTGGACGAGATCGCCGACATGGCGGGTCTGAAGGCCGAAGTTGCAGCCATCACCGAAGCCGCCATGCGGGGCGAGATCAAGGACTTTACCGAGAGCCTCACCCGTCGCATGGCCCTGCTGAAAGGCGTGGGCGAAGACCTCATCGAGCGGGTCTACCAGGAACGCCTGCATCTGTCGCCCGGTGCCGAGATCCTGCTGGCGGCGGCCAAGGCTGCCGGTCTGAAGACCATGCTGGTTTCGGGTGGCTTCACCCACTTCACCGAACGCCTGAAGGAACGGCTGGGCTTCGACTACGCCTTTGCCAACCAGTTCGACATTGCCAATCAGCGCCTGACCGGTCGCGTGCTGGGCCCCATCGTCGATGGCGCCTTCAAGGCCCGGGCCGTGCAGCAGTGCTGCCAGGACATCGGCTGCCCGCCCAGCCAGGCCATCGCCATCGGCGACGGCGCCAACGACCTGGGCATGATGGCCGTGGCCGGCCTGTCCGTGGGCTATCACGCCAAGCCGGTGGTGCGGGAGAAAGCCACCTGGTCAGTGCGCAAGGGAGGGCTGGACGTGGTGGTGGGGTGGTTTGGCGGGTGATGGTCGGCATGGAATAATCGGCGACAGCCGGAGCACGTCAGCCACATCCTGATTCCAGCCTTTCAGGCTGGAAGCAGGCCGTGCGTCCCGACACCGGTTGCTTCGAGGTCATGATGCTGTGCTTGCCTGCCGTCGTGTCCGTTCTTTCTTCACCCATCGCCGGGATTTCTCATGACCACCGTATCTCTTCAGTCACCTGAGCTGTGCCGCGTCCGCGCCATCACCGCCTTCGCCACCCTGTCGCCCGATGCACAGACCTGGCCGTCAGTGCTGGCCGAAGCCAAGCGGCAGTGCGACCGGTTGGCAGCTGCCTTCCAGCAAGGGGGCTACACGGTGCAGTCGGTGCGTATCGTGGCCAACCCGTTCGGGGAGTATCTGGACACGTCCAGCCTGGAAGCGGCCAGCCAGGGGCTGGCCACGATCCGGGACATCCTCATGCAGCTGAACCAGAACGGGCTGCGCATCCGCTTCGCCATTGGCGAGGCGCGCACGGCTCAGGAGATTGCGCTGCTGCCAGGGCTGATCCGTGACCATGGCGACCTTTCCAATGCCTGCGTCAACGTCGAGGCCAACGCCGACGGGCTGCTGGACAATGCGCAGATCCTGCGCTGCGTGGAGGCCATGCAGGAGATTGCCCGCATCACGCCGCGTGGCGAAGGCAATTTCAATTTCACGGTCAACTTCAACTGCGCACCGCTTATCCCGTACTTCCCGGCGGGCTATCACCGCAGCGAACGGGGCAATTGCCTGGTGGTGGGGCTGGAAACGCCGGACCTGCTGGCCGCCGCGCTGCGCACGCTGCCCCAGGCTGAGCACGCCGAACGCATGGCGCAGGCCCTGGACGTGATGCGTGAGGCGCTGCAACACCACGTGGATGCGGTCCAGCGCATTGTCCGGGCCACGCCGCTGGATGCTGGCTGGAGCTATGCCGGCATGGACACATCGGCGGCTCCGTCCAAGAACTGTACCTCGATGGTGGAGGTCTATCGCCTGCTGGGTGTGCCCTACTTTGGCGCTGCCGGCACGGTGGAGGCCTCGGCCCTGCTCACGCGGCTCTTCAAGTCCGTGAAGGACGTGGAAGCCGTGGGCTTCTCAGGGCTGATGCTGGCCGTGACCGAAGATGAGGGCCTGGCTGCCGCCACGCGCGCCGGCCAGTTCGACATCCGCGCCCTGCTCACCTACAGTGCCGTCTGTGGTATCGGGCTGGATACGGTTCCCATTGCCGGCGACACCCCGGCCCAGAAGATCGCCGCCATCATGCGCGACACGGGCACGATGGCCTTCCGGCTGAACAAGCCGCTGACGGTGCGTCTCTTCCCGGTGCCGGGCCTGGCGGCTGGTGATCTCACGCGCTTCGAGAGCGATGACCTGTGCAACTGCGCGGTCCTGGCCGTGCCCTGAGAACTGCGGGACCTGTCTGCCCATCTGAGGGGCTCACGCCACCATGAGAAAGGCCGGGAACGACAGGTGTCGTTTCCGGCCTTTTTGCCGTGAAGCCGAGGGGCATCAGCCCCCGGCCAGCGGATGGCCCGTCACTTGCCCAGGAAGTTGACGAAGCCCGTCAGGATGAAGGCGTTGACGAAGTCGATGAAGAACGCACCCACCATCGGCACGATCAGGAAGGCCTTGTGCGACGGGCCGAAGCGCTCGGTGACGGACTGCATGTTGGCCACGGCGGTGGGCGTGGCACCCAGGCCGAAGCCGCAGTGGCCGGCGGCCAGCACGGCAGCGTCATAGTCCTTGCCCATGAAGCGGTAGGTGGCGAAGTAGGCATAGAGCGCCATGATGGCAGTCTGCACGGCCAGGATGATCAGCATCGGCAGCGCCAGGTCAAGCAGTTGCCACAGCTTGAGGTTGAGCAGCGCAATGCCCAGGAAGATGCTGAGCGAGGCGTTGCCGAACACGTCGATGGCGCGGTCGAACATGTTGACCTTGAAGGCCGAGGTGAGGAAGTTGCGCAGCAGCACACCGAAGAGCAGCGCCCAGACGAACTGCGGCAGCGTGAACCACGAGGGCAGGAAGCTCTTGACCTCCGGCGTGGTCATCAGGGCCGAGAAGGCCAGGCAGGCAGCAAACAGGGCCATGGTCTCGACCGCTGCATTGGCGGTGATCAGGCGACGCTGGTGGGCATGCTCGAACACGTCGTCGATGGCGGTATCGGCCGTGTCGTGGGCCTGTGCAGCCTTGGCGCTGGGTTTCATGCCCATCTTGTTGACCAGCTTGCGGGCCACGGGGCCGCCGATCAGGCCGCCCAGCACCAGGCCGAAGGTGGCCGAGGCCATGCCCAGGTCGGTGGCGCCGACGATGTGGTGCTGCTCTTCCAGCACCTTGCCCCAGGCACCGGCCGTGCCGTGACCGCCCGTGAGGGTGATGGAGCCGGTGACCAGACCGATGATGGGATCAAGGCCCAGCGCGCCCGCCAAGCCGACGCCCACGATGTTCTGGACCACGATGAAGGCGCTGACCACCACCAGGAAGAGCACCAGCCCGATTTCGCGCAACATCATGTTGGCCGAGGTAGTGGTGTAGGTGACGAGCTTCAGCCGATAGCCAAAGCGGCCGATGAGGATGGCGATGATGAGCGGGCCGCCGGCGATGCCCAATTTCAGCGGCACGGGCATGCCCGGGATGGCCAAGGGGATGCTGCCGAAGAGGATGCCGATGATGATGCCGATGAAGATGGTGCCAATGTTGGGCGCGTCAAGCCGGCGCACACTGTTGCCCATCATTTCGGCCACGCGGTTGACATTCTCTTCGGGGCCTACCACCATCACGCGGTCGCCAATCTGAAAGCGGTGGTCGCGACTGGCAAAAAAGTCCATGCCTTGCCGGGTGATGCGTGTGACGTTGACGCCATAAACGCTCGAGAAATGCATCTTGCCCAGCGTTTTTCCGTTCACCGACGGGTTGGTCACCACAATGCGCTTGCTGATGAGAGGCTGCTTCTCGGCTTCGGTGTGCCAGGGCGTGTTGATTTCGGGACCGATGAACGCCTGAATGGCTT
>ERZ773070.1942-NODE-1942-length-12069-cov-21.496254_pt1 | contig 12069 bp, 13 predicted proteins | sample MGYA00580618_ERZ773070 | MGnify/ENA primary metagenome ERZ773070 (study PRJEB29015, sample SAMEA2738023) | human oral metagenome | biome: human oral; feature: human-associated habitat; material: dental | place: China | collected 2019 ...
CCGCCTTCACGACCAGTTCCAATAATTCTTGTTCTTTCATAGTTCCTCTTTAATTTTCTTCTATTTCCTTCAAATATCCTACAAAGGCATTATAAGTCTCCAAGGTCTGCGGATAGATAGGGATTCCCTTGTGAGCCAAATGCTCCACAGTCCTTGCTGTTTCATAGGCCACAGCTTGATTGAGCGACTGCTGGGCCAACTCTCTGGCCTTATCCACTCCCGGAAAATCTCGGTTGTGCTCGATATAGTCAGCTACATAGACGACCTTGTCTAGCTCAGACATGGTGCTACTACCCACTGTATGAATCTCGATAGCTCGGAGAATCTCTGCATCTTCGATGCCTAAGTCTTCCTGAATCTTGTAAATACCCACCATGCCGTGCCAGACATTGTTGCCCCAATTTTTCAGGTCAGGATCCAGCTGGTATTTGTCAATCAAGGCCAGAAATTCCTCATCCGAGACCTTTTTCGCATAATCGTGCAGGAGTCCTGCCAGACCCGCTTTTTCGACGTCAAGACCGAAGCGCTCCGCTAACTCACGGGCAGCTTTTTCCACACCTAGGCAATGCCGCAGGCGCTTCTCGGGCATGACTATTTCCATCTTAGCCAGCAAGGCCTCACGACCCATACTGATATAGCTTTCATAGGTCATCGGTAAAGCCCTTCTTTCTCGATATAGTCTAAGACTGGCTGAGGCAGCAGGAAATTAGGAGTCCGTCCCTGAGCCAGAAAATCCCGCACCATGCTGGAGGAAATATCCATAAGCGGTACATCTACCCAGATGACAGGGTAAGAAGTCCCCGCCTTGTAGCGCGGCCGCTGAACACCGACAAACTGAACTAGCTCAACCAGCTCATCAATCCGGTACCACTTGGGAAGATAGTCCACCATATCTGCACCGATGATAAAGTAATAGTCTGTATCTGGATGCTGCTCTGTCAGGAGCTTCATAGTGTCGTAGGTATAGGAAATCCCCTTGCGCTCCAGCTCAATGGTTTCAATTCCTAAACCTTCAATTCCTTCAATAGCCAGCTCCAGCATCTTCAACCGATGCTTTTCATCAATGGTCTCTTTCTTATCCACATGCGGCGGCTCGTACTCTGGCATGAGCAGGACCTGATCCAAACCTAACTGTTGCCGGACCTGATCCGCCACGACCAAATGAGCATGGTGGACAGGGTTGAAATTCCCACCTAAAATACCAATCTGCTTGCGTTTCTTATCTTTAACTTCTGGTTCTAATTCCACCTTGGTAAAGGGGGTCAGTAATTCAATAGCCATAGGCTGACATCTCCACAGAAATTTGTTCTTAAATTTGCTTGACTTTGACAGAGAGTTTGCGATTTTCCTTTTTGCTGGACTGCTTGTAGAGAATCAAGATCCGGCCAATCTTCTGTACCGTATCCACTCCGATTTCTTCTTCCAGAATCTCCGCAACCTCATGGATATTCTCATCTGTATTCTGCAAGAGCGTGACCTTAATCAGTTCTCGCGCATCCAGTGCCTGACGGACGCTGGTTTTGATTTGATCATTGAGTCCATTTTTCCCAATCTGAATAATAGGTTTGAGACTATGAGCCTGACTGTTGAGAAAGGCCCGTTGTTTTGATGTTAGTGTCATATTCTTCTATAAGGCTTGAGATAGTGAGGATTTTCCTCCTTGACTCATGGCCTTTTCCTTCCTTATTTTAAGGGGTTTTGTTCCCTTGGTTTTTTAAATAATTAAATGATAGCTTTCCGAGTGACAACCGCCACACCCTCTGGCGCCCAGCCGACTACGCGGGCAGGACCACTGACACGAATCCAACCCAGACCAGAGAAGACGATATCTGTCTTGTCCTTGATGGTAAATTCATGCTTGACCAAGGCTGGAAATTCTTCCTTTTCCTTGCCAACCGGTGGCACTAAGAGACTGCCGACATGCTTGTCATAAAAGTCGCTAGCACCTTCCAACTTGGTCCGGTGGAGCTTGAGCTCATTGTCAAAATAAGCCGTAAAGCCCTGCTTGTCGCCTGCCACAAAGTCAAAGCGGCCTAACCCGCCCAAAAAGAGGGTTTGCTCTGGATTGAGCTGGTAGGTTTTGGGCTTAATTTCCTTTTTGGGGCTGACATATTTGAGATTCTTAGCAGAAAGATAATGGGCCATCTGGTGACGATGGATAATGCCCGGTGTATCATAGATATGACTGCCGTCCGCTAAAGGAATCTCGATTTTATCCAGAGTTGTTCCCGGAAAGCGCGAAGTCGTAATGACATCCTTATCACCCGTGATTTCCTGAATGATGGCGTTAATCAAAGTGGACTTACCCACATTGGTCACGCCGACCACATACACATCACGTCCCTTGCGGCAATGCTCGATCTTGTCAATCAAGTCCTTAATGGCTTGCTTGTTTTGAGCAGAGGTCAGAATGACATCGACTGGACGCAGACCCTCTTCGTGAGCTCGCTCCGTCAGCCATTGAGTCACCTTACTATCCTTGACTGACTTAGGCAGAATGTCCTTTTTATTCCCGACTAAGAGTACATCATTTCCTGCTACAAAGCGAGGCAGGCCGGGGATGACCGATCCATTAAAGTCAAAAATATCGACAACATTAACGACCAAGGCATCGCTATCTCCAACCTCATGCAAAAGCCGCAGAAAATCATCATCCGTCAGCTGGACATCGCTGATTTCATTATAATGGCGCAAGCGGAAACAGCGCTGGCAATAGAGTTCGCCTGTCTCCAAGCCTTTTTCCAGAGCTGACTGGGGCGTGTAGCCTAGCTGGCTCTTGTCTTCTGTCTGAATAGTGGCTCCGCAGCCGATACAGAGAAGTTCTTCCATTCTTTCTTAAATTCCTTTTTTGTATTGAATTGGGCCGTATTTTTCAGTGATTTTCTTGAGCACACGGCGTTCACGCGCTCGGTTGATCTGGGTCTTGATAGAGTCGTGCTCGACCAGCGGTTTGACCAAAATCGAGCGAATCCCAGTCCGATGAGCCGCCCGAATATCCGTCATGAGCTGGTCGCCCACCATGACCACTTCATTTTTTTCAAAATGAAAAAGCTTGAGTGCTCGGTCAATTCCCCAAGTGAAGGGCTTCATGGCCCAGTAGATATAGTCAATTTCAAACTTTTCAACAGCTCGCTTGACCCGTTTTTGGTTATTATTGGACACCACGATAATCCGAATACCCGCATCCCGCAAATCATGGAGCCACTTCTTCATCTCTGGGGTTCCGTCAGGATTATTCCAAGCAATCAGGGTATTATCCAAATCCACCAAAACCGCTTTGATCCCCTGCCTTTTCAAACTCTCTACTGTCAAATCGTAAACCGCCTCGACCGCAAAGTCGGGCATGTAATCTTCAATCGCCACATCTCTCTCCAAAAATCGTATTCGCACTATTATAGCATAAAATAGGCTTTTTGGCACCTATAACCCCATTTCTTCCAAGAGCCATCGGGAGACTTCCCCTTCTCTATTCTCCAAACAAATGAAAACAGCTTCCCAAGCGGGAAGCTTCATTTTAAAATGGGCAAAATTCATGCTCATAAGACCACTATCTATTTTTTTCGCTCTCTAACTTTTTTTCATGAAGTTCTTGAAGATAACTGATAACGCCATTAAAAGACGATTCTTTAGCTTTTCTGATATGAAGTATCTTCGAAAACTTCTGAAAATCCTTCTCCTCAATACCCGGAGCAATGCGAATGTCAACAGATTCCCATTCACCATCTTTCTCTTCGTATCCTACTAAAGCAACTAAAAATGATTTCCCTCGTCTATACTCACCTGTTAACAAATATGCTGTATCAGTAAAAAGACCATCATAATGTACAGGAGCAGATACCGCAAATAGTATAACATCTTCTTTCTTAAGCTCTCCATCAACACTAGATAAGGGTTGCTCATCTACATACTCAAATCTGGAAATGACTTTCTACTGGAACTATCGAATCGTAAAGAAAGTATTTGTTATAAATTGAATTTGGATTCATAATTTTGTCGTAACTATTCACAAACTCTGCGACTCCGCCCAAAAGAAACAAGAAGAAATAACTAGCTATAATTAATAGAATCCGTTTTTTTCCTAAAGAGCCGTACAAAAAAATTAAAAATAGTACAAGCCAGAAAACTGTATTAGGATAGAAAAAAGTGGTTACGAGATTCTCATAGGCAATCTCCCACAATTTTTGATGATATAAGTTTAAATATTCTTCCACTACAACTCTCCTAACTCATAGATTTTTTAGTCTGGGCTCAAGCTTACTCACAGTCCAAATCAATGACCGTCTTTTTCTTTCCATAATTTTAATTCATAAAAATTTTGAAGTCTATAAATAATACTGGTAGCACCCTCTGCTTCATCTTTTTTTATGTGAAGAACCTTAGAAAATTTCTGAAAATCCTTCTCCTCAATACCTGGGGCAATGCGAATGTCAACAGATTGCCATTGACCATTTTTCTCTTCGTAGCCTACTAAAGCAACTAGAAATGCTGCTCCTATTGTCCGATCACCCGCCAAAGAGTTTGCCACATCTTCAAACAGACCATCATAATAAATAGGATTAGATACCGCAAATAATATAATATCTTCTCTCTTAAGCTCCCCATCAACACTAGCTAGGCGAATCTCATCTACATGCTTAAGTATCGGAAGAGCGTTTTCAGGTTTTACTGAAGCAATTCTTAAAGAATCGTTGTATGGAGAAGATGGATTCATAATTTTATCATAACTGTGGGCATACTCCGCAACCATACAAAGAAGAAAGATGAGACACAACGGAATACATGTAAGCGATAAAACGAGCTTTTTTCTTTTGACCAAAAAGTCAAATGAAATATAGATAGGAACAATGGATAGAGCCAACAAAAAGACGAAAAAAACGCCAAATACTTTCTCAACATGACCGAAAGCAATCTCCCACATTTTTTGATGATATAAGTTTAGAAATTCTTCCACTATAACTCTCCTAACTCTTAGAATTTTTAGTCCGAGCACAAGCACTCTCCCTGATTTTTGAATGCTCATAGATGATTGCACACCAGTCATATCATTATATCATCTTTTATACTTTTTAGCACCTATAGCTTCAAAGCTTACAAAAATGGCAAAAGATGCTATAGTAGATATAAGAATAATTCTCTTGGAGGTGCCTATGGCAAGCAAGGATCGAGAAATGAAAGCTGTTTCTCCCTTTTTGCAAAAAATCATCAACTGGTCGTCCATCGTCGGAGCTGTGGGGACAGTAGCCTTTTGCATCTGGGCCTACTATGCAGGAATCCTCCAGTCCAAGGAAACCTTGTCTGCCTTTATCAAACAAGCAGGCATCTGGGGGCCACCTCTGTTTATCTTCCTGCAGATCTTGCAGACTGTCGTGCCCATTATCCCTGGTGCCTTGACCTCTGTTGCAGGCATCTTTATCTACGGGCATATCGTCGGCACCATCTACAACTATGTCGGCATCGTCATCGGCTGCGCCATCATCTTCTATCTGGCTCGTACCTATGGACCAGCCTTTGTCCAGTCCGTCGTCAGCAAGCGAACCTATGACAAGTATGTGGGCTGGCTGGATGAGGGCAATCGCTTTGAGCGTTTCTTTATCTTTATGATGATTTGGCCCATCAGTCCCGCTGATTTCCTCTGTATGCTGGCCGCCCTGACCAAGATGACCTTCAAAAAGTACATGCTGATTATCGTACTCTGCAAACCCATCACCCTCATCATCTACACTTACGGACTGACTTATATTATTGATTTCTTCTGGAAATTACTAACAAAATGAAACTCAAAAACATTAAAAATCGAGAGTGGGACAGAAATCGGTAATTCGTTAGAATTCGATTTCGTCGTCCCACCCCCACACAGTTGAGTAGGGCTGTAAAAGCTGATGAAATCAGCGTAGTAGAGCCCACTCAACCACTGCGTCTTGCTCGATAATCCAAAGACAATTGAGAGGCTAGGACTTTTGTCCCAGCCTCGATTTGTTTATTCTGAAGATGCTGATGTTGTGGGGTGATCTGCAGATGATGCTGACGGTGTCGGAGCTGGAGTAGATGCAGGCGCAGAACTTGCTGGCGGCTCACTGCTAGCGCTCGGCTCAGGAGCGGTTGGTGTCGAACTACTATAGTTAGCACCGCCATAATTGCTCTCCGTTGGTTGGCTGTAAACCGGCTCATCATGCTGATAAGTTGTTGAAGAGCTAGAATTAGACGCACGTAGGCTTCTGCCTCCCATCAAATCTTCATACAGTACGGCATTGGTTTTCAGAGTCTTAACTGAAGACAAGCCCAAGCTTTTCCGAATCAGATTTTGCATTTCCAGCAAATGATCAGACGTAACCAGCTGGTAGCTACCACCATCTGCCAAGGTCGCATCTTCTCCACGCAATTGTTCAGACTGAATGCTTCTAAAGGCATCTTTGTAACCTAATAACTGAGGAATACTTCTCGAATCCAGCGCTACATTGGTCTGCATATTCTTGCTGACTGCTCGCAAAATAGCTTGATAATGACTGATACTATTAAAACTGAGCACCTTCTCAACGACCTTTCGGATCACCTCACGCTGGCGTTTTTGGCGGCCATAGTCGCCTTCTGGATCCTGATAACGCATACGGGCATAGACTAAAGCCTGGTCTCCGTTGATCAAATGCTTGCCTGGCTCGACAGTTGCAGTGTATTCTGGTTCATTTTCTTCGATGGAAATTGGGAAATCAAAGGTATTATTGACCTCAATGCCACCAACTGCGTCCACCAGCTGAACCAGTCCTTGCATATTGATCATCATATAACGGTCAATATGGATATTCATCATTTTCTCAATGGTCGCGATGGCTAATTCTGCGCCACCATAAGCATAGGCTGCGTTTAGCTTGGCTTCTGTCGTTTCGCCATTTTCATCGATTTGAGTCAGAATGTCCCGCTCCAGACTCATCATGACAGTCTTTTTTGTCTGAGGATTGACGGATAGGAGGAGCATGGAGTCACTATTTCCCTTCCAAGTATCAGACCGCGAGCCACTCCCTGTATCGACCCCCATCAACAAGATTGTCAGGGGCTTGGTTTCGGCAATAACGTTCGTTTCATTCCCAAAACCTTTGTAGGTACGGGACAAGGCATCCGTTGACTGATTGTAAATGGTCCAAGCATAGCCTCCTACTCCAATGGCTGTTACAAGGAACAGACTCAAAAACATTCGTACAATTTTTTTAAACATATTTCATCAATCTATCAGTTTTCCCATCAGGTAAACATCCAGAAATATCCCTTCTCTTAAATAGGCCCCTCTTTTTTGCAGGCCTTCGATTTCAAATCCTAATTCTTTATAGAGATGAACCGCTCGCTCATTTCTAACCTGAACAGTCAGCTCCAAACGGCGAAGACTGCTTGCATTTTCTGCCCAGTCCACAGCTTCTTCTAGCAAGATACGACCAAGGCCTTGATTCCAAAAGGCTTTTTTGACAACGATAAAGACTTGCCCAATGTGGCGAATCCGCTCATGAAAATCCGCTGTGATACTGACAATCCCAGCGATTTCATTATCAAGTAAGGCCAAGAGATAAAGCTGATTATCCGAATCAGCTTGATGCTGAATGAACTGAGCCATCTGCTCTTCGTCCATCAAAATCCCCGCCTCATCCAAGGTCATGTAGTCTGACTCGGCACCGACTTGATTTAAAAAGCAAATCAAGTCAGCAGCATCCGCCTTTTCGGCCTCCCGCAAGGCCAATTCAAACTCAGCCATGCAGCAATTCCTCCAGCAGTTCCTGAGAACGGTTCCCCTGACTTTCAAAGACTAGTTCACGACCATCTTCTTTCTTTAGAAGAGTCAGCTTCAAATAATCATCTGGTAAACTCTCACCTAGCAATTCTCCCCACTCGATGACCGTAACTCCCTCACCAAAGAGAAAATCATCCAAGTCAATCGAGTCTGGATCCTCACCAATCCGATAAACATCTAAGTGATACAGTGGCAAACGCCCTTCATACTCGCGAACAATGGTATAGGTCGGACTTTTGATCATCTGCTTGATGCCCAGGCCTTGGGCCAAGCCCTTGGTAAAGGTTGTCTTACCCGCACCCAAGTCTCCTGTCAAAACCAAAACATCTTGCTCCTGAAGCAAGCTACCGAGACGCTGGCCCCAGTTGATTAATTCTTCTTCATTATGACTAAACATTCTTTTATTATACCAGAAGATTTGCGTTTGCGCTAAATTTTCTAATAGAGAGAGCAAAATGTTTGAAAAAAATTAGATGAGCCCTCCAAATCCTCCGATCAAAGCAGGTCACTCACTTCTATTTCGAAAGAGAATCAGGACATCTCCCCTAAACTTTTCCTGCAAAAAAGAAGCTGGAAGACTTCCAACTTCTTAGTGTTCTTAAGATAAAGCTAGGCTGATAAAGTTAAGGATGAAGAGCAGGTTTAAGATCCAAATCATTGGATGCACATCCTTAGTTTGACCTTTAATGACTTTCACAAGAGCATACATGATAAATCCTGCTGCAATCCCGTTCGTGATACTGTAAGTGAATCCCATGAAGATAGAAGTGAAGAAAGCTGGGACAGCTTCTGCCATATCATCCCACTGGATATTTTTCAGACTGCCAAGCATCATAATCCCAACGACAATCAAGATTGGTGCAGTTGCTGCTGTTGGAACGATGGCCAAAAGTGGACTAAAGAAGCTAGATACCGCAAAGCAGACCGCTACAACCAAGGCTGTCAAACCAGTCCGTCCGCCAGCTCCGATACCAGCTGCAGACTCTACGTAAGTAGTAACGTTAGACGTTCCGGCGATTGCACCGATAGTCGTACCGATCAAGTCTGAGTACAGAGCCTTGTCCAAACCTTCTGACTCATGATTTTCACCAGAGCTTGCGACGATCCCCACTTTTTCACCAGTTCCGATCAAGGTACCGATGGTATCAAAAATATCCGTCAGAGAGAAGGCTAGGATGGCCATAAATGTCTGAGGCAGGCGTGCCGTATCAGCAAAGAGAGCTCCCAAGCCTTCTGGACCAACCGCAACCCCGAACACTTGTCCAAGTTCTTTCAGAGCTGTTGACAGATTGTGCTGACCGAAGTCAATAGCAGATAGATCTACCAAACCAACAGCAATCGCTACGACTGTCGTTGCGAAGATGGATAAGATAATGCCACCCTTGATCCCCTTTATAACAAAGAAAATCGTGATTGCTAGACCAAGTAAGGCAAGTAAAACTGCTGGATTATTGAAATCAACCAGTCCCGGAGTTGCAGCTGAATTGGCTGTGATAGCAGCTTTGGCTTGGTCAGCTCCCTTACCAGCTACTACATAGTTGCCTGGATCGATTGAAAATTTCAACAGTCCGGCATTTTTAATCCCTACATAAGCTAGAAAGACTCCGATACCAGCAGAAATAGCTGAACGCAGAGCTGATGGAATGGACTCGATAATGGCCTTCCGAATCTTGGTCAGGGTAATGAAGAGCGAGATCAGACCACAGATGAAGACCATACCCAGAGCCTCTTGCCAAGTATAGCCCAGACTAAAGACAACCGTGAAAGTAAAGAAAGCATTGAGCCCCATACCCGGTGCCTGTGCGTAAGGGAGGTTGGCATAAAAGGCCATCATGAGCGTTCCAGCAACGGATCCGATGATCGTAGCTAGAAAGACACCCTGAGCTGGCATACCCGTTTGCGACAGCATGGCTGGATTGACAAAGAGGATATAGCTCATAGCAAAGAAAGTCGTTAACCCAGCGAGAACTTCCGTACGAACATCCGTACCGTGCTCTTTGAGTTTAAATAATTTATCCATTATAGATAATCTCCTAAATTGTTTTATGGCAACTGATTAAAAGAGAACTCCTGATTTTCTTTAAAACAGTGCTACTTATTCGTTTTTTACGAACAATAGTATGATTATACTCAAAAACATTCACTTTTTCAACCCTAATGCTCTAAAAAATACTTTAAAGTGTCTTATTTTTTATTTTCTCTGCTTAAAAAGAGCAAAGTCATGATTTGGATAAAGGTAAATCCAAGGATAAATACCAGACGATCCTTCTGAAAGGTCTCCAGTAATTTTTGGACAACTAGCTGGGGCCGCGTCACCAGATCCCAAGAGTTGAGCCGGTCATAACGGCCGATATAAATCGCCAAACTCGATAGATAAGACAGAGCTGCAACCACCAGCATATCCAGCCACCAAGTCAACTTCCAGCGCTCACGCAAAATATTCCAGCTTTCAATCCCGCAGTAGACGCCAAATAAAATGCTCGGCACGAAAGCCATAAATAGACGCATGCTGACAGGGTTCCACAGGGTATCTCCCACCCAAGTCATGTGCACCAAGTCCGTCAGCATATAAAAAGTATTGGGATAAAAGGCCAACCAAACTACCAGCAAGAGCGGATAAAGCCATTTCTGCTTCTTAGATATCGTCGTTAAGACGGCAGCGTCATAGGCAATTAAGGCCAGAATCATATTCCAAATCAAGTCTGGCCCTCGGGTCGTAATTCCCTGAATATACACGACAAATGCAATGAGTAGGAAAAAAATATGAATTAAAATTGGTTTACGCATACAAGATCCTCCCCTTTACTTTAACTCTCTTCGCTCATAGACTATCAGCAGACATCTTTCGTCTTAGCTATTAAGGAAACATTATACCACAACTTGTGGCATTTATTCTTAATTCTGTTATAATAGACTTTACGATACTTAGCGAGACTATACGAGGAAAAAGAATGACAAAAAAAATTATTGCTGTAGATTTGGACGGAACCTTGCTCAATTCTGAGAGTAAGCTATCTGATTTTACCAAAGAAACCATCAAAAAAATATCGGCGAAAGGACACAAGGTCATCATCACTACTGGCCGTCCTTACCGCATGGCTTTGGACTTCTATAAAGAATTAGAGCTGAATACCCCCATGATAAACTTCAACGGATCTTTGACCCATATCCCTGAGCAAAAGTGGGAATTTGAACAATCCTTGACCGTAGACAAGTCTTTCTTACTGGATATGGTCCAACGAAAAGAGGAAATCGAAGCTGACTTCATCGCTGGTGAATACCGCAAAAAATTCTACATCACCAATACCAACGAAGAAGTCGCAGATCCTAAGCTCTTTGGCATTGATAACTTTAAACCAGAAAATCAATTTCAAGCGCAGCTGGTCACCAAAAATCCAAATGCCATTTTGCTGCAAACACATGCCACGGACAAATATGCTCTGGCTGAAGAGATGAATGCCTTTTACCAGCACGAACTCTCCATCAATACCTGGGGCGGCCCACTCAATATTCTAGAGTGCGGCCCTAAAGGTGTCAACAAGGCCTTCGCCCTCCAGTACCTGCTCAATATCCTCAATGCCGATCGCAAAGACCTGATTGCTTTTGGTGACGAGCACAATGATACCGAAATGCTGGAATTTGCAGGAACAGGCTATGCCATGAAAAACGCCAGCGAAACCCTGCTGCCTTATGCTGATCAACAGCTTGAACTCACCAACGACCAAGACGGTGTAGCCCACAAGCTGACTGAGCTCTACTTGTAGAAATCAAATAAATCAAACAAATATAATTGAACCGCATCTCCACAGTCAGACCCTTTCTGTCTAACTGTGGAGATGCGGTTCATTTTTTAAGGTAAATTTTTCTACTTAACCAACGCTTCTATTCTACTTTTCCACCTTCAACAACGAGGTCATCTGCTTTTGCAGCATCACCGTAGGTTGGGTGAAGAGTCTTTTCATAAGCTTTGTGGAAGAAGTTTTCCTTGCCCAATTTTTCAATGTCTTTATTGATGAAATCAAGCAACTCTTTGTTTCCTTTTTGGACTGCTGGTGCAATAGTATCTGGGTCACCGAGAGAAGAAATCCCCACTTCATACCCCTTATTTTCAAGAGCCCAAGCTAGAACTTCAGTATTGTCAGTTGAAAAGGCATCTCCACGTCCATCCAAAAGAGCTTGATAAGCGTCACTGTATTGGTCGTATTTTTGAAGCTTAACTTCTGGATGATTTTTCTCAAAGTAGGTTTCAGCAGTCGTTCCTTTTGTGACAATCAAGGTTTTGCCTTCTAATTCTTTAA
>ERZ773070.1944-NODE-1944-length-12067-cov-3.249084_pt1 | contig 12067 bp, 10 predicted proteins | sample MGYA00580618_ERZ773070 | MGnify/ENA primary metagenome ERZ773070 (study PRJEB29015, sample SAMEA2738023) | human oral metagenome | biome: human oral; feature: human-associated habitat; material: dental | place: China | collected 2019 ...
CCCGGTCATCGATGCCAAAGAGCGGGGCTGCTATCTTTGCGGCGCGCTTCCTTGCGTGCTCGCCTGTCCGAGCGGTGCGCTCAGCCACGAAACGAACGAGCCTAAAAAGGTCAAAATGGGTATCGCCGTGATTGAAAATTTAGACGCCTGTTTGGCGTATCTCGGGCAGGTCTTAAAATCTAGCGATCTGCGCCTAAAGCCCGCCAAGACCGAGCAGGAGCGCGAGTTAAACTCAGCGCTGGCGGCGAAAGAGGGCAAGGTCTGTGATCTATGCGCGTCGCTGTGCCCTTACCCGCAGCCGCTTGATGCCATAGCGATGATAGAAGCAGGCAAGCATTTCGCCCCGCAGATCCGCAGCGCTTGCGTCGGCTGCGGCGCGTGCGCAGAGCTCTGCCCGGCGCGTATCATCGAGATAATCCCGCGGGCGGATTACAAATCAATCTATGAAGGAAAACAATGAAAAACTCTATTAAATTCCGCCTCTGCTCGCTAGCTGCGGCGCTTTTGCTGTGCGGCTGCGGAGATGACGGCGATTCAAGCTCCGCTGCGACAAATTCTGCAGGGCAAAATTCTGCGGATCAGAATTCCGCGAGTGTAAATTCCGCATCGCAGAGCGCGGAACAAAATCATACTGCAAAGCCTCGCATCAGCGTTAAAAGCGGCGAAGCGCCCAAGAAGGACGATAAGTTCGTAAGCTACGATTTTTACGGCGAGCGAAAGGTAAATTTTAATCTAAACGGCGATGTGAACGAAACGACCAAAAATATCGTGGCGTATTCGAGCATCAAAAACCAATACGAAAAGCTAAATTTCGACCTGATGAAAAAGCGCCTTGGGCATGATTTTATCCTGCGCTGTTCAGCGTGCCACGACGACTACGCCAACGGCATCATCGGTCCGTCGCTTCTGGATAAAACCGACGCGCAGATCGTGGATATGATTAAAAAGTATAAATTCAAAGAAAAGCCTAATCCTCTTATGGTGCAGCTCGTAAACGGCATGAGCGAGCAGCAGATAGAGACGATGGCGAAAGAAATTTACGAGTTCAACAAACAATTTAAGGAGCAGAAATGAAACCGGGCAAAATTTTAGCTTTGATTTTGGGTGTAGCACTGATCGCGCTGATGATCTTTATGGCTAGTTCGGACGATTCTAGCGCGCCGCAGCAAGAAGTCAAGCCGCAGGTGCAAGCAAAACCGGCGCCGCAGAGCAAGAGCGTCGATCTTATCGACGATAAGGACGTAAAAAATATTAAAATTTTAGAGCAAAGCGTCAAAGAGCGCGATTTTAAGGTTAGTAGCTCCTATCTGGTAAGCTGCGCGCCCTGCCACGGCGATGACGGACGCGGCAAGATCGCTCCGCCGATCGGCGGCAAGAGCAAGGATCAAATTTTAGCAAGCCTCAAAGATTATAAAGCGGGTAAGATCAAAAACAGCCTGATGAGCGGACTTTTAACTAACGTAAGCGACGAGAACCTAGATAAGCTCGCGGATGAAATTTCAAAATTTAAAGAGTAAGTCTTGGATAAATATAATTCGCGATGCACGATCAAAAATACGAGCTTTTTCTCGACCTTCGCGCTTAAAAATAAAAGCGGCAAACTGCGTCCCAGCATTCGGGCTCTGCGCTACGCTACGGTATTTTTAGTGCATCTACTTTTCGTGCTTTCCTTTCGCGCGGATATTCAAATTTTAGAAGGCGATATCAGCGGCTCGCGAATACTTGGCTTTCACCTAGCAGATCCTTTCGCGACTCTTGAGGTGATCGCCGCGCACAAGGATCTGCCGATAAATCTGCTCATCGGCTCGGGCACCATCTTGCTGTTTTACTTCATCGCGGGCGGCAAGGCATTTTGCTCGTGGATTTGCCCTTACGGAGCGCTTAGCGAGATCGGCGAAAAGCTGCATAATACGCTAATTTCAAAGCACGTCATCAAGGAGCGCTCATTGCCTCGCGGTATGCGATATGCGATCTGGGCGGTGTTTTTGCTGCTAAGCGCGATTACCGATCTGCTCGTTTTTGAAATTTTTAACGTAGTTGGAATTTTATCGCGCTTCATCATCTACGGCTTCTCGCTGGCGGGGCTTTGGATCGTTTTTGTGTTTTTGCTCGAAGTGTTTTTTAGCAGGCGGGTGTGGTGCACGCACCTATGCCCGCTAGGCAGCACCTATTCGCTTGCGGCGAAAGCAAGCCTTAGCAAGATTACTTGGGATAAGAGCAGGTGCGATCACTGCGGCGTTTGCCAAGACGTCTGCTTCGTCTCGCACGTACTGGATATTACCAAAAAAAAGGCATCCGAAAACCTGGGCGATAAGAGCAAATTTATGCTAAAAGGGATCGACTGCACGCTGTGCGGACGCTGTATCGACGTGTGTCACCAAGACGCACTCAGTATCGGCAATAAGCTAAAAGATATGATCTAAGGAAGCCTATGATAGAGATTAAAAACGTAAGCAAGAAATTCGCAGATCAATTCGTTTTAAAAGATATCGATCTAAATATCGCAGGCGGCGAGCAAGTGCTTTTCGTCGGGCAAAACGGTGCCGGCAAAAGCTCGCTGATGCGGACTATTCTAGGCGAATACATACCCACAAGCGGCAGCGTCGCTATCGACGGATTTGATTCGTTTAAGCAGCGCAGCCGCGCGCTACGCGGTATCAGCTTCGTGCCGCAAACCCCGCCGCCGCTTAAGCTGAGCCTAAATGAGCTCATCTACTTCGCCGAGCGCACGGCTGACGCAAGCAGAGCAGACATCGTAAAATTTTGCGACGAAATGGAGCTTGATCTGGGTTCAAATTTAAACAAGCCCTTTCATAAGCTATCTGGCGGTATGAAGCAGAAATTTTTAATCGCACTAGCATTCGGCAGAGCTAGCAAGGCGATGATTTTCGACGAGCCGACAGCTAATCTTGATCCGAGCGCGCGCGAGCGTTTTAAGACGCTTTTGCACAACCACGCAAAAAATAAGAGCTTGATCTTTATCTCGCATAGGCTCGAGGAAGTGGGAGGACTGGTAAAAAGAATGATTTCAATGGATCTAGGGAGGATCGTAGATGACAAAAATGTTTAAAATTATGCTTTGCGCACTTGCGGCGCTTACGTTTTTAGGCTGCGGCGACGAGAAGGACTACGGCAATGTGCATTACGACAGAGACGTATGCGAGCACTGCCAGATGGCGATCAGCGACAACCGCTTCAGCGTCGATGTACGCGTGGACGGCAAAAACCACTACTTTGACGACATCGGCTGCTTGGTGGATTTTATGGTTACCAACGACAAACTAAACTGGCTGAAGGACGCCAAAATTTACATCAATGACGCTAGCGGCAACGGCGAGTTTATCGACGCACGCACGGCGCACTTTTATCGCGGTTTTAAAACCCCTATGTCGTTCGGCTGGGGCGCGTTTAAAAACAAGCAAGAGGGCAAGCAAGACTTCAGCTTCGATCAGGTAGTCGCGGCGCTTAAAGCAGGCGGCGGCTCGCACGGCATGGGAATGGGCGATATGGGTCGCGATGCGCACGGCAATATGGGAAGTATGCATGGCGATATGGGCGGCATGAAAGACCCCCGCTCCGCAGAGCACGGCATGAGCGAACCTAAGCATGATATGGGCGGCGGCGATGCGGGCAGCACGGCGCACTCTCAAGGCTCTCCGCACGATATGGGGCAGATGCACGAGGGCAACGGCACTGTGCACGATATCCCTTCGGGGCACGCGCATTAAAGTTGTTTTGGCCGAGATGAATTTTAAGCGGTCCATGTTTTGCGCTAAATTTAAAGCCCGAATTTCAGCGCACCGCCCGTGCCGCCATAGATGAGATAAAATTTTAATTTGCAGCTGCGGCGTGAGGCAAAGCTAGGCTTAGAAAACGACCGCGAAATTTTATCTTGCGACGCGGCTAAATTTAATGTACAGCATGAAATTCCGTTCTGCACTTTAAATTTACGCGGACGCGCTAGCTTAAAATTTCGCCGTAAATTTAAAATTTATCTGGCGCGGAATTCGCCGCTTCGGGATTTTTAGAATTTTAAATTTTATGCCGCGGGCGACGCTGAACGACGCGTTGTTTGCAGGCACCGCAAGAGAGCCGTAAATTTAAAATTTATGCGCGATCCGCAGTCGCAGGCGGCGGATAAAATTTCACCGCTTGTTTAAACGCTAGACGGGCAAAATTTAAGGCCGCGAAATCCGCGCTACAAAACGAGGCTAAAATTTAAAGACGGGCGGCGCATTTAAGCCGCGCGAGAAATCTAAATTTAAAAGCGCACCGAGGCGCAATAAAGGAAAAGAATGAAAAATTTACTCACCATCGCCGCTTTGGATATCAAAGAGTCCTTCCGCTCGCGCTGGTTTTTGCTCTATCTGCTGATCTTTAGCGGGCTCGTGGCGGCGTTTTTCATCACGGGGGTGACCGACTCGCGCGTGCTCGGTTTCAGCGGGCTTTCGCGACTGCTGCTGCTGTTTATTCAGATCTGCATCATCATCCTGCCCGTCTTCGTGCTCGTAACCACCAGCAAGGCGATCCTAGCCGACCGCGACCTAAATATCTTAGAATACCTGCTAAGCTTCCCGATCTCGCAGGCGCAGTATTATTACGGCAAGGCGCTGGGAAGGCTGTTTGGAGTGTTCGTACCGATATTTTTGTCGCTGCTGCTTGCGATCGTTTGGGGCGCGATCAAAGGTACGGGCATTCCGTGGGCGATCTGCCTGCTTTATACGGGGCTGCTTTTTAGCTTGTGCGCGGCGTTTTTAGGGATCGCATTTTTGATCTGCGCAGTCTCAAAAAGCCAAGAGATGGGACTTGGGCTCGCATTTTTCGTCTGGCTTTTCTGCCTTGCGTTTTTGGATCTCGTGCTGATCGGACTGCTCGCAAAAACGGGCGTGAACGAAAATCTGATCTTTGCGATCGCCCTAGCAAACCCGATGGAGGACTTCCGCATCGCCGCTATCAGCCTGTTTGATCCCGATCTTGCGGTCATCGGCACGACGGCGTATTTTATCCTAGATCACTTCGGGCGCGGGCTTTTCATCGCCTTTTCGCTGCTCTATCCGATCGCTCTGGGCGCGGCAAGCCTCGTTTTGGGCTATTTTATCTTTAGATCGAAGGATTTGGCGTGAAATTTCCACTCATTTTAGCGGCATTTATAGCGCTTTGCGGTGCAGCGGAGATGCAAAATTCCGCGGCTCAGAGCTCCGGCTCGGCACAGAATTTAAGCACGCCTGATAATATAGGCTCCGGCTTGGCGCAGAATTCTAAAAGCGTGCGTGAGATCGCGTGGCTTAAAGACGTAAATCTTACTTGCGCCAAATACGGCATCGATACTAGCGCGCACCCTGAATTTCGCGCCTATGCAAGGCTTAAAGACGGCAGTGCGCTCGCGTTTGCCTCGCCCAAGGCGATGTTTGCATATTTTTTCGAGGGCGAAAATTCGAGCGGCAATAACAGCGCGGCTTCCGCAGAGGAAAATTTGATGAGCAAAAATCCCGCTAACGGCAATTTAGGCGAAGCAAATTCCGCTAGCGCGAATTCCCGCAAGGTAAATTCCACCGATGCGAATTTCGGCGACGCGGAGCTTTACGTCACCGATTACGCAAGCGGCGAAATTTTGCGGGCGCAGGACGCGTTTTATGTTTTCGGCAGCGTGCTGCAAAGCGCCAGAGGCGACGATCTCATCACGTTTGCGAGATTGCGCGACGCGCAAGACTTCATGCGCGAGAAAAAGGGGCATAAAATTTTGCAGTTTCGCGAAATTCCCGCCAAGCTGATCGATTATCTAAGATGATCGAGCCACTTGGCGAAATTTAAATCCAGCTATTTTAGTATATTTTATTCATAAAATTTTATCTTTTATTTTGATGCGCTATTAAGGGAATTTAAAGCAATTAAAAAATACAATCACGTTAAATTTTATCTATAAGAATTAAATAATGTAGTTTCTTAGTATATTTATTGAGAGCTGCATTCTCGCTTATTTTTAAAATAAATTTTAAGGAGACGTCATGGCAAACGACAAAATCGCAAAACAAAAAGGCTCACGCAAGAAGGCTGCGACGGATGAAAATTCCGCTACGAATACGGGAGAAAATTCCGCCGCAGACGCGCTCAAAAGCTCCGCCGCGTCCGTTTTCGACAAAAGTGCAAGCACTGCTAAAAATTCTACCGCTAATTCTACGACTTCCGCCTCACATGCTCGCGACAAAATTTCTAAAAATCGCGCCGCAGGTGAGAATTCCTGCGACGAGTGCGACTGCGAAGCCAAAAATTCCGCGTCTGGCTACGATGATAGCGTAAGCTCTGCTTCAGGCACGAACTTTGCGGCGCGCTCAAGCGCTCAAGGCGCAAGCAACGCTAAAAAATCCGCGATAAACTCTACGATAAATTCCATGGCTAATTCTTTGATAAATTCCATTTCAAATCCTGCGAAGAGCCCAAGCAGCGAAGACCACTTCTCTTGCTCGCACGAGCATAGCGATAGCTCCGCAACCCACTCGCATCTACACGACGAAGATCTTGCGACCCACCCACACGATCAAGAAGAAAACCTCGCAGCTTATTTGCACGAATACGGCGCAAATTCTGCGGCGTATTCGCATGAGCACGACGAAGATTCCGCCATCAGCTCGCACGAGCACGACAAACATTGCCATGATCACAAACCCCACTCTCATCGCGCGATTATCGGATTTGACGAGCACGGCATCCCAAAAGTTTTAGTGCCCGCAGAGGCTAGCCCTCACACACATAAAGACGCGCATGGCAATCTTTTCGAGCATTTTCACGAGGCAGAATTTACGGCGGATTATATGAAGGCGTTGCTTGAATACAAAAAGACCTTCCCTACAAAGCAAGAAGTACTTGAGAAAACCCCCGATCCCGCCGTGCGTGAAATGATGCTTAGGATGGAGCAGATCGGCGTAGATACGGCGTTTGATCGCTTTGATAAACAGATGCCTATGTGTAGCTATGGACTTAGCGGGGTATGCTGTAAGATCTGTAATATGGGACCTTGCAAAATTACTAAAAAGGCCGATCGCGGCACTTGCGGTGCGGACGCCGATCTCATCGTATCGCGCAACCTACTGCGCCAAGTAGCTGCAGGCGTAGCTCAACACGGCGCGCACGCCAGAGAGCTTCTGCTGTCGCTAAAATGGGCGGCACAGGGCAAGCTAGATCTGCCAATCATAGGCGAATACAAAATCATCAATACCGCCAAAGCCTTTGGAATTCCAACTGAAGGCAGAGAGTTAAAAGAGGTAGCGATCGAGCTTGCCGATACGCTTTTGACAGATCTTTCGCAAAGCAGCGGCGAGTATAAAACCATCACTGCGCTCGCACCCAAGGAGCGTCAAGAAGTATGGCGTAAGCTGGATATCTTGCCGATTAGTGCATATAACGAAGTCTTTGAGGCGTATCACCGAACGGGTGTAGGCACGGACGGAGACTGGCGCAGCGTGATGCAGCATCTTTTGCGCTGCGGGCTTGCTTTTACCTTCACCGGCGTAGTAGCTGCGAATATCGCTACGGATGCGCTATTTGGCGTAGGAGATCGCGTAACTTCCAAAAGCAATATGGGCGCGCTTAAAAAAGGCTGGGTCAATATCGCCGTGCACGGACATCTGCCGACATTGGTAAGCCTAATAGTGGAGATCGGAAATTCTAAAGAGTACCAAGACAAGGCTCGCACAATAGGCGCGCAGGGGATCGCATTTTACGGCGTGTGCTGTTCCGGGCTATCGGCGATGTATCGAAACTGGGGCGTCGTGCCGCTCTCAAACGCCGTAACTGCCGAACTCGTCATAGGCACGGGAGCGCTTGATCTGTGGGTCGCCGATGTCCAAGATGTCTATCCTGCGATTATGGACGTGGCTAACTGCTTCCAGACCAAGGTCGTTACCACAAGCTCATCAGCTAGGCTTCCCGGAGCCGAGCATATAGGCTACGATCATCACCATAGCAATATCGCCGAGACTAGAAATTTGGCGCGTAAAATTCTAGACCGCGCATTGCAATCTCACGAAAAGCGCAAGGGACTGCCGGTATATATCCCGCCGTATGAAGTCGAGGCCGAAGTGGGCTTTTCGGTAGAATTCGTCCATAAGCACTACGGAGGCATGGAGCCGTTAGCGCACGCGCTAAAAAGCGGTGAAATTTTAGGCATCGTAAATATGGTCGGCTGCACCAATCCTAAAGTGCCTTATGAGCGCGCTATCATAGATGTCGCACAAACCCTAATCGAAAATAACGTCCTAATCCTGACCAACGGCTGCGCGTCGTTCCCGCTAATGAAGCTGGGCTTTTGCCAAAAAAGCGCGTATAAAAAAGCAGGCGCGTCGCTGCGGGCGTTTTTAGAAAAAGATGAGCTTCCGCCGGTATGGCACGTGGGTGAATGTATCGATAATACCCGCTCCAGCGGAATTTTCGCAGGTATCGCAGGGGTGCTAGACAAAAATCTCTACGAGCTGCCGCTTGCCTTCACCTCTCCCGAGTGGGCGAACGAAAAGGGCGTCGATGCCTCGCTCGGATTCCGTCTAATGGGCATCGACTCGTATCACTGCGTCGAGTATCAAATCCACGGCTCCGCAAACGTCATACACTTTTTCAAAGAGGGCACCAGGCGGGCGCTTGGCTCTGTGATGCACGTAGATACCGATCCGGTCGCGCTTGCCCTAAAAATGGTAAGCGATATGCGCCTAAAGCGTAAAGCTCTAGGCTGGCAGTAGCGACGGACGGATTCATTTCGCATCGCATTTTAAGCGATGCGAAATTTCATGATAAAATTTAACCTCTTGCGGGCAAATAAAATCCCGCAGCTAAACGAGTAGTAAAATTCTACAACTAAGTGGCTAGCAAAACCGGGGTCAAATAAAGAGAAAATTTTCGCGCAGCATCCGTTTGTGAAATTCTAAATCAAATCTTCAAATCCTACGTAAAATTTCGCCACGCGCTGTGTCTACTGCTAAATAGGTGGAATTTAGCCGGGCAAAATTCCGCCATCGAGCTTAAGCGCATCTTTCGCGAAAGGATGAAATTTTAAAATTCCATCTCAGCGTAAATTTCGTAGGCACTCATCTGAAATCCGCAAGCTAAATTTCGCTTAAAAGCCTTATTGCACGAGCTGCACGCCATTAGATTTGCTCGCGTATATGAAAGCCGAAATCATAAAAATTTAATATGATATGTGCTAAAATGCCACATCTGTTTAAGGATTTAGATGTATAAATCAAAGTCGCTGCAGTCTCTGCGTCATCATCGGTAGAAGACGTCGCACGAGGCGGAGGCTCTGCTGTCAAGTCCTGCGTTTCGCAGCTTGAGGCGGTGCAGCAAAAGTGCGTCTGTGCTGCGCCTGCAAACATTTTCGGCTGAGACCGCACGGGCGCGAGGACGTCACTGCAAAGCTTGCAGGCGGCTAAAATTTTCATCCGGATCTTTTCTGAAATATTGATCTTGGAGCTATCACGAAGGAATTTTGCTGCAAGCCTTTCGCCTACGAGCCGGAAGGCGGAATTTAAAGCGAAATTTTAAGCGTGTTTCAACGAGGCAAAATTTCAAAGATTAAACTTAAGGCAAAAGATAAAATTTAAAGCAAGGGAAGGTATGAAAAATTTTAAATTTATGCTCGTGCTGCTGATACTAGCGACGATCGCGACGATCGCGATATCGCTTTGTATAGGGCGCTTCGGCCTAAGCATCACCGAGGTGTTAAAAGCGCTTAGCGGCGGCGAAGTAGCGCAAAACGTCCACAACGTCATCATGCAGGTGCGCCTGCCGCGTATCATCGCCGCGGTGCTCGTGGGCGCGGCGCTGGGCATCAGCGGCACGGCGTATCAGGGCGTCTTTAAAAACCAGCTCGTCTCGCCCGATCTTTTAGGCGTCAGCGCCGGAGCTTGCGTGGGCGCGGCGATCGCGATCCTGCTTGATCTAAATATCCTTTTGATTCAGCTTTTCGCTTTCGTTTTCGGGCTTGCAGCAGTTTGCATTACGCTTCTAATCACGCGAGCGCTGCATTCCAGCGCCACCATAATGCTCGTGCTTGCGGGCATCATCGTAAGCGGTCTGATGGGCGCGCTGATCGGATTTTTAAAATTTATGGCAGATCCCGAGACGAAGCTTGCAGACATCGTGTATTGGCAGCTAGGAAGCCTCGCGAAGGTCGATCCTAGCGTACTAGCGATGATAGCGCCGGTGATGGGGGTTTGTATCGCTATCTTGGTGCTGATGAGCTACCGCATAAACGTCCTATCCATGGGCGATGCGACTGCGGCGAAGCTCGGCGTAAACGTCGTGCTGGAGCGGGGCATCATCATCGTCTGCGCGACGCTGCTAACCGCAAGCAGCGTGTGTATCAGCGGCATAGTCGCGTGGGTGGGGCTTTTGATGCCGCATCTAACGCGCATGATCGTGGGCGTGAGCAACACCAAGGCGATCCCCGCGAGCATATTTTTAAGCGCGATCTTCGTGCTCATCGTAGACGACGTAGCGCGCAGCATAAATCAAAGCGAGATCCCGTTAGGGGTGCTTACGGGCTTTATCGGCACGCTATTTTTTATATTCATCCTGCTTAAAAACAAAAGGAAGCTAAATGGTTAGGGTTGAGAGCTTAGACTTCGGCTACGTAAAATCCGCCCCTCTGACGCTGCACGACGTGAATTTCAACCTCGAAGCGGGCGCGATGCTTACGATTTTGGGGCAAAACGGCGCGGGCAAATCGACGCTTTTAAATTTAATCAGCGGCACGCTTGAGCCTCTGCGCGGTAAAATTTCAATTGACGGCAAGGATATGGCGAGCCTTAGCGCCAAAGGGCGCGCCGAGATCATCGGCTACGTCTCGCAAAGCGAGGTCTGCGAGTACGACTACAGCGTCTTCGAATACGTCCTGATGGGGCGCACGGCGCATATCGGGATCTTTTCGCAGCCGAGCGAAAACGACTACAAGCTCGCGCAGCGCTACATGAAAATGCTTGAAATTTGGCACCTAAAAGACAAGATCATCACGCGCCTAAGCGGCGGCCAGAGGCAGATGGCGTCCATCGCGCGCGCCCTTTGCAGCGAGCCTAAGATCGTGATCTTCGACGAGCCCACCTCGGCGCTAGATTTTGCCAACCAATACAAATTCCTTCGCGCCACAAAAGAGCTTCTCAAAAATGGCTACACAGTCGTTTTAGCCACGCACAATCCGGACTTCGCACTGCTTTTGGGCGGATACGTCGCGCTCGTAAAAGGCGGCGGCGAGGTCGCATACGGCAAGGCCGAGCAGATCATAAAGAGCGAAATTTTAAGCAAGCTATACGATCTGAAGCTCGACGTCAGCTACAACGAAAAGGTCGGTCGCGTCTGCTGCTTGACGTATCCGTTTTGATCCTAACTTCGCGGACGAGCAAAGCTCGTCCTTGCGACGGGGAGCTTCGCTCCCCCACCTCACCTAAAGCACAGCAACGCTTTCGGCGTTGCCGTAAAATTTCCATTGAAGCAAATTCTAAAGCTTGGTTTTGGATCATAATCGGTAAAGAAGTTATTAGATTTATTTATATATTCTAATTCGCATTACTTCCTTGCTAAAGATAAAATCGATCTAACTAAGTTAGTTGGTTTACGGATAAGAGCTTTTGAATATATGCCCTATCTTTTAAAACCGAAGAGTTAAATTTATTCTATAGTATTTGATTAACTCGAATTAAGACGGAAAGAGATCAAACTCATAAAGTAAGTTAGGCTCTATAAGCGTGTATTGATCTTAGCTTTTAGCTTTGGATAACATAAAAAGCTAAAGGCTTGGCATCACTTCGAATAATCAAAGCTTTAACAAGTCCTGTAAAATTGTTTTATTAAAACTTGATTGTGACTTTAACAATGGTACTTTAAAGAACGTTTAGGCTAAACCTAAATAGAAAATTTTAAATTATGATAGATTGATCAAATTTGCTAAATTTAACAAACGATCTGTTTGGGTAAAACCGAGTAAAATTCTCTATTTAGATTTAACGTCGAATTAAATATGGCGCAAATATCTTATGGTGGAGAATAGCGGGATCGAACCGCTGACCTCCTGCGTGCAAAGCAGGCG
>ERZ773070.1947-NODE-1947-length-12062-cov-5.050137_pt1 | contig 12062 bp, 9 predicted proteins | sample MGYA00580618_ERZ773070 | MGnify/ENA primary metagenome ERZ773070 (study PRJEB29015, sample SAMEA2738023) | human oral metagenome | biome: human oral; feature: human-associated habitat; material: dental | place: China | collected 2019 ...
ACATTTTAAGTTTATAAGCTTGTGGGTTCATGAGTTTAGAAGTTGATAAGTTTATCGGCTTATGAGTTTGTTAGCTCATAAGTCTCGAAGTTGATGAGTTGCCCTGCTTATGGGTTTGTTAGTTCATCGGTTTCAAAGCTAAAAAGTTGGTCGGTTGATAAGCTTGCCAGTTCATAAGCTTTAAGTTGGCGATTTTTGTGTAATAAGCAGCTTGTGAGTTTATGGACTTTTGAACTTATACGTTTAATACATTCGCTAACAAACAAAAAAAATGGGGCTGTTCGAACAATGAATGCTTTCGAACAGCCCCATATCGTAAACAGGAGTATGGGTTTAAAAACTCATGCGCATCATCAGTCGCACGCCTTGCTTACGTGCAGTGTTCAACTCATTGTAGTTTAACCTACGCACATATTGTACATGGAATAACTTGAAAATATTGTGCACACCCACTATCAGTTCCATATAAGGACGCTTAGGGTTCATCACATGCGATCCCTCTGGGAAATACATCAACGTTTCATCACCAATATTTTGGAGCAACAAGGGGTTATTCTTATCCGTAAGCGAGCCCCACAACCCCTTGAAACCTATGAACTCGCGCCATTTTAGCTTTTTAATCAGCGGTATGCGGTTGAATATTTTACCATTCATATCCCATCCGAGGTCTACGCTTGCATATCTATCGTTAAGAAATTCCATATTGTTTATCAGGTTGAACGTTCCTCGTTGCACGATATACGATAGGTTAGCTGCGGGCATAATAAGTAAGGGGAACGGCACTTTATCCCACTGTGCACCAGCATGTAGTTGCACATCAAACTTTCCCCAGCTTCTCAGCCAGAAGCGTTTCAATAGTCCCACCTCTGAAAAGTTATACCTATATTGTCCGCCCAACACGCCATTTAGTCCCATAGAATGCGACAAGGTAATTACTGGCGCTTCCAAATTGATGGCTATACGCCTTTGTTTGGTGTTGATAAAGGTACGTCCAGGAGCTATTTCCAGCTCAAAACGTAGTTCCGTTGTGCGCAGTTTGCCATTGTGTAACAACTTGCTTACGTCTGTGTCTGGGTAGATAATGGACGGAAAAGGATTGCTAAGCTTCTCGAAAAACAGTGCACCAACCGCCTCGTTTTCTTCTGTTCGAAGGCTTAGGGTGGTTTTCATGCCCCACTCTTCTTCACGTTCAAAGGTTAACTGTTGACGATTATAGAACATCATCTTGTCAACCTTCGTCCACTTTAAAGACGTAAATACGTTATCTTTATCTGTACGCAAGAACTTATCAGAAGGCGACATAATATCGTAAGTAGACTTAAACGACACCGTTCGCTTGGGAAACTCGCGAGGCAGATATTCTTTCTTGTTGAACGAATAAGTAAGTTCGCCGCTATAATAGTTCTTTTTGCTTCCCCAGCCACGTGCCATATACCCTGCCAAAAACCAATGCTTGCTAAGGTTTGCCGTGGTTTGTGCACTGATACGCGTTCGAAATCCGTCGATAAAATTGCGTGTAAATATCGTGTTTACAGGGCCTATGTCTACCTTACTAGGATGATCTTTTCCACCTGTTTCAACAAAATTCTCAATCAGGGCTTTCAGTCCGAAGATGATATACTTAAATCCCTTCATCTGTTCCACACGATGCACGAACTGAGACATTGACGATTCGCTTTTGCTAAGTTCAACGGCACGGTACTTTTTCCAAAAAGCTTCATCACGCATCATGGCATCCGCCTCTCGTCTTTCGCGTGCACTTCCCTTAAATAGCTTAGTGGGGAGTTCGTCAAAGGCATAGTCGTTCAAGCGTGTAGTTCGGATAACGATTGCTTTCTGCAAGAGGCCATACACACTTATCTCCGCTATCATGTCATCTTCGCTCAAGGCCCACTCGCCATTTTCAAGCTGGGTGAACTCTTGCCTCACTTGTAGATTCTCCACAAAGTTAACACCGCTTTGTACTGGCAGCGTAAGGTTACAGCGCTTAACATGCAGGGTTGAGTCGGCCACCACGTATAGTTCGCCACGAAAACCAATATCCTGACCATTGTTCGGGGTGAATTGCAAGTGATAACACAAGTCTTTACCCACATATACGGTATCTTCTATGTAATAACGGTAAAAGCTAATGGCACTATTGCCAATAGGACTGGTGAAGTGATGTCGTAACAGGCGCACATCATTATCATAAATGTTCACATCGGTAAACACGTCTTTGAGCATGATGTCCATGATATCGCCCGTTTGAATTAGCTGGTTAATACCCGTACTGTTCTGTCCTTTTATAATGTCGCGCTCGGTCTTGGGCTGTTTACGATATATATGTTGGGAAACAGTTTCGTCTACCGATATGGGCAAGATGAGCTTGTTGTTGTATGGACAAAGCTCCACCTGATCGAGCATCCATCGCCTTTTGCCTATAAATCCGCTATCAATTTGTGTTGGCGTGATGTCGTTCATGGCCAATGTTATCTTCTGATACTTGGTGTATTGAAAGAAATCGTGGTTTTCCAATTGCGTCAGTTTCTTTGCCGCAATGACCCTTTTCATCAGCTCAACAGCGGGATTATTCTTGCGCGAATACTTGCCACGTTTCTGCCTTACTACAACTTCAGCCAGCTGTCGGGTATCCGATTTAAGCTTAATATTTAAAACACTAGGGGTAGAGGCCTTAACAACCACTCGTACGGGTGCATAACCCACCGCACTGAAAGTAAGGACAAGCCCCTCTTTCCGCACAATGGTATATTGCCCCTTGGCCGTACCCGACACGGCTATATCGTGTCCCTTGTAACTGGCGCTGGGATAATATATGGTGTCGCCTGTGGTTGCATCGGTAACCACACCTGTGAGCATACCCTGTGTTTGGGCCGAAATAGTTAGGCCCATAATGAGTAGTGCAAACACCATCAATAGTCTATTTATTTTATAACTCATCTCTTAAGTCTACTGTTTAACATCGTGAACTTCACTTGTAAAGCCGTAAACAACAGCAATATGTTCGTAAAGAGGATGCTCACAAAAAATAATTATGTAATCCAACATAGGTTGTGCCCCAACATTTCGAGGCAACTAGCGAAGTCCACCTAGTCCAACAAGTCCTCCAAATCTTTAATTATCAGTCGTACTAGGCTTTCATCGTGATGCTTTTCTTCCCAAGTTTCACCCTTAAACCATGCCGTTACGCAACCCAACGAGTGTGCAGGCACAATGTCTTTGTCGAAACTATCACCCACCACCAGTACCTTTTCGGCTGGCAAATTTAAGGCTTCAACACCGAGAGCAAATATTTTCGGGTCGGGTTTTCGCACACCAACAACCGACGATTCGATAACGCTTTTGAAGAGGTCGCGCATTAGATAATCGTTAAGAACTGCCTCAATGTTACCATAAAAATTACTCACCAGCACCAGCGGATAATGTCCATGCAACTCTTCTAGCACAAGACGGCTGTGGTCGATAACCTTTTTCAAGTCAAAAGCGAGTTCTGACAGCAAGATGTCATGCATAATGTCGAGTTCCAACTGTGGTACATCCAGCGCCTTCACGTCACGAAGATACGCCAGCTGCATCTGCAATTTGGTACTTAACACCGCATCGAACGTAAAATCGGGCATTATTATCCTGTTGGTTGCCAACGTGCGTTCAACATGAACATAGGCTGCTCGATAATCTGCTTCGCTAACAGGTACGTTCGCCTTTTGGTATGCATGCCAAATCACTTGTCCCCAATGGTTGCCATTGGTATCAAGTGTAGCACCGTAGTCGAATATTATTCCCTCTACGCCGAGGCCATTAAGCGTGTTGAATGTATGTCTTGTTGTTCTCTTATTTTCGTGCATATTATGTTGCTGTTATATCATGTTCGAGCACCTGTCGCACAAATCTTCATGCTGCTTGTGCATGTATATGTATATGCCACTAAGCACAGTGAGTTCGAGAAGGAAGTAAACCCATGGGCAATTGGCAAGGCATGTGGCATATAAAACGATGGCACGCAGATTGAAGCTAAGCATATTGGTGTACTTCATCAGCGGCCTACTGCCTCGCAAAAACTCGTCGCGCAGTTGGGCTGGCACCTTTTCCGTATCACCGTATGTGGCATTAACTCGCCCAAAGAAAGATTGGAACTTGGGTGTTCGCTTCTCCTGACCTTTACAATAGTTGGCATAATTGTAATGGAACAACCGCTTAAACCATTGCCCACGCTTTGGCAGAGCATCGTAAATGGCACGCTGCTGGGCGTATGTATCTAGTTCGCTACCCTTCTTGCCTTTTAAAAACAGCAGGTGTACCTGTCTATAATAGTCGGCTAAAGAACTCTGTGGCGAATGGCACAACAAACCCGACACTGCCGCTAAGGCCCAAATCCAAAAGCCCCACTTCATGTTGGTGTAAGGAATAGGGTTTGATTGCAGGCGCAAGCAGAGGGCTAGATAGATGCTGAAAAACCAAAGGTCGCCCGAAAAGCCATCGAGTACGCGCCCCAAAAGTGTTTTCTTACCCGTAAGGCGGGCCATCTGTCCATCGGTAGAATCACAGAAGTTGGCCAACATGAGCAAGGCCACACCCATGAGATTGTGGGTTACATCGGGGAAATAAAACATGTAGCCTGCTCCCACACCCAAGAAAATGGAGAGGATGGTGATGGCGTTAGGGTGTATGCCTAGCCTATTCCATAACAAGGCAAACACCAGACCGATGGGACGTGTGAAATATATGTCGATGGTTTCCTCTGTGTCGCTAGACTTTAACGACTCGCGAAACAAGGTCTTGAAGTTGTTATCCATTTTCCTGTTTAATTTTTACTTTGGTTGTAAGCAGCTCGTTAACGAGCTGTGAAATGGCATCGGCAGCATGCTCTTTACATGGTGCGAAGCTGGGCCAATCGTTAAAGTCGATGATGAAAAAGCGACCTTCATGGTCTACAATGCAGTCACCGCCATAAACATCGATGTTAGTTAGCCGTGCCAGTCTCACTGCTGCTGCCCTAAGTTCAGACTGATTGAAGTCGAAATGGTGAGCAACACCGTTGCGTTTTTCGTCTCCAAATTTGGTATGGCCATTATCTGTGGGATAGAAATGCCAAAAGAAGTTGTCGCCAACACCATAAAACTTAATGAGGTCGCCCTTTACATGGGCACTAACTACCACATCGGCGATTCCGCGCAAAGCGAAATAGCGTATGGTTTGTTCAACAGTAACCTTGTCAGGACAAAACACCACGTCGGCTTTTGTTTGTGCTGCGAGGTCTGCTCGCTTCACCCAGTAGCCGTGTTCACCAGTGTCTGGCGGAAAGGGAATGCCATTATCCGACATCAAACGATGGATGTTGCGACGCGAGAAGCCTTCGAGCGCTGAAGCGCTGTTAATCACCAAGGTTTGGTCTTGCTGTTCGCGTGCCTTCAACAGCTGTATAGTTCGAGAAAGTCGACCCATGGATAGAAACAGGTCTGCACGATGTTGCTCGCCTAATTCATGCTCGGCAATCGTCATCACGTTGTGATTGCCCAATCGAAGTATCGTTGCATCCATGATGGCACGGTCTGCTTCCACCGAGTTAGGCGAAAAACACTTGTCTCTATAAATGGCAATTACGCTGCTCATGAACAAACTCCTCTGCTTTGTTTATATCTGAAGCGTGGTCGATGTCTAACACCTTACCCATCACGTAAGCCCTTAGTTTCAGATGGTTGGCAATCAATGCACGTTGAAAATTGCGCATTCGGCTTTCTCCACCCTCAACACAAGCCTGCAAAATGGATAGACATTGAGGGGTTAAACCATAAATGCCTGCCGATATGTACTGGCTATTAGGTACCGGTTCGTCGTAAAAGCCCGATATATATGGCGGTTTTTCGGTTTGCACATATAGTGGTTTCTCATCGTCCACAAAGCCCGTTACAGCCATCACTCCATTGTCGCCAAACTCCAATGTTTCGTTCATCGTGCTAACAAATTTAGCAAATTCACCTTCATTGAAGATAGTGTCTACCGTTGTGAGAATAAAGGGGGAGGTGTAAAGATAAGGGCTTAATTCGTAAAGACTATGCATGGAACTGGCCGTGCTTTTAACAACAACCCTCAAAGGTATGCGTTTTCCAGCCAACCCATTACACTGTAAGTCCTTCAAATGTGTAGCGACATCAGTCATTTGCTCGTTACAGATAACCACAATCTCGTCGGCTTTGTTGGCCATGAATATTCTGATAAGCCTGTCTACAAGGTGTTCGCCCCCCACCCTAACCAATGGTTTGGGTAGCTGCACCCCTTCTTGCATAAGGCGTGAACCTTCTCCAGCGGCTATAATTGCATATATCATATATACTCTACATTTAAGAACGGAAGACGGGAACTTACGGACGAAGCCCCGATAAGCACAACCTTATGCAGTATAAGACGTAATCTCCCCCCTCTAACTTCATGTGTCTGAATTGTGTCGGTTACGTTTGAACCAACTACAAAGATAACTAATTGTTGGCGAACACAAAAACTTTTCAATCGCAAAACGCATATAAACATACAGTGAGAACATTACATAGATGAGATGGACCAAATAGAGAAGGGTATAATGTAGTTTGACGAAGTGCGACTAGCAAAGGAAAAGACTAAGGTTTGGGAATAGATGACCATGGTAAGCAATTTGAATGCATAAGATGTGGACTTAGACTTAAAAGGGGAGATACAAAAAAGGTATGAGGAGTTTTTATTTGATGCAAACTGCGTCTAATGGTATCTTGTTCTACTTCTACAATGAACTAACAGTGCATTATATATACTTTGATTATCAACGAATTAAGAATTAGCATTAAGCTTTTACTTCTTTTGCCGAATTACAGCTATGATGGAACCCTGTTCCATATCATCTGGAACAGGGTTCCATATCACATGGAAGAGCATTCCATGTGACATGGAACAAAAGTACAAAGCATCTATAACAACACGACAGTTGATTTAACTATGTTTAGATACTTACTTTTGGGCCTGTAAACGCTAATTTAATAAGGTGGGATGTGAGGATAACAGGCTCAGTCTAGTTAATCGCCTTGACATAAGCGGCACACATCTCGGCACAGCGTTCACCATCCATAGCAGCCGAAACGATACCACCAGCATAGCCTGCACCTTCGCCACAAGGGAACAACCCACCTATGCTAACATGTTGAAAGTTTTCCCTATCGCGCATAATTCGTACAGGAGAAGAGGTTCGGCTCTCGGTGGCAATGAGCACAGCCTCGTTGGTTAAGAAACCATGACTGCTTCGGCCGAACTTCTGAAAGCCCTCTTGCAAACGCGAAACGATGTGCTTGGGCATCCAAAAATGCAATGGACTAGATATAAGTCCTGGCGAATAACTACTTCGAGGCAGGTCGTAACTTAGCTTGCGGTTAACGAAATCCACCATTCGCTGTGCGGGAGCAGTTTGCTTGCGGTTGCCATTCACCCAACAATCGTGTTCTATAGATTGCTGGTAATGCATCATTTTCAATACGTCGTCGCCTTCAACGTCTTCGGGTCTTACCTCAACCACCATGCCGCTATTCGACCATTTAGAACCTCGATTGGCCGGACTCATGCCATTGACTACGATTTGTTCGTGTTCGGTTGCTGCTGGAATGACAAAACCACCAGGGCACATGCAGAACGAATAGACACCTCTTTCAGCCGATTGGACAACAAAACTATACTCGGCAGCAGGCAAATACTTGCCTCGTCCGTTCTTATTGTGATACTGAATTTGGTCTATTAAGGCCGATGGATGCTCTAGTCTTACGCCTATTGCCAACCCTTTGGGCTCGATGGGGATGCCTGCCGTGGCAAGATATTGATACACATCGCGGGCGCTATGACCAGTGGCTAGGATAACCGGGCCTTTATAATGCCGCTCTTCGGACGTCAAACTATTAACGGTTTGTACACCTATCACCTGGTCATTATCCATCAAGAAGGCGGTCATTTTTGTTTGGAAGTGCACTTCGCCCCCACTATTGATAATGGTATTGCGTATTGCCTCGATTACCTTCGGCAGCTTGTCGGTGCCAATATGAGGGTGGGCATCTGACAAGATGGAGGTAGAAGCCCCATGTTGACAGAACACATTTAAAATTTTCTCTACACTGCCGCGTTTCTTACTCCGAGTATATAGCTTACCATCAGAATAAGCACCAGCACCACCTTCACCAAAACAGTAGTTGCTTTCAGGGTTAATCTTTTGCTCTTTGGTAATAAGCGAAAGGTCGCGATGGCGCTCGTTAACGCTTTTACCTCGCTCAATGACAATGGGACGAATACCTTGTTCGATCAAACGGAGCGCTGCAAACAATCCGCCTGGTCCTGCACCGACAACGATTGCTTGTGGACAATGGGATACATCGGGGTAATTTACGACTTGATATTCTAATTTTTCGGGTAACTCGTTAATAAAAACACGCACCGAGAGATTAACAAATATGGTGCGCTGGCGCGCATCGATGCTGCGTTTTAGCACCTGAACGTGGGTGATGGTGCACACATCGAGTCCCTTTTCGTGTGCTACATAATCTCGTATGCTATCTTCGGTGTATGCCTGTTGAGGCAACAAGCGCAATTGATATTCGTATGTCATTGTGGGAAAGGAAAATATATGGATGTAAATGATTGAAGACGGGAGCTATAAACTACATACATTTATAGTGGTTGATTTTAGACTTTCCAAGAGAATGACATGCATTCTTTCAAAGCCGTGTTGTTATTTTGTTATCCCGTTAATCGTTTATTGTTTATTCAACTGCCTGCTCTGCATTTTCAAATGATGAAGTCTACCAACATTTTTAATAAAAGCAATCAGCAAGTTGGATTAAAAGGCTAAAAGTCATTGGAGATAATTGAGAGCGAGGACTAAAAACAAAAGATTGACAACTTCACGCATTAACAGCCGTTACGACAAAGTCGCAAGGACACTAAGGCGCAAAGTTGTCAAACACAATTGAAGGCCAAAAGGGCACAACTGAACAATTAATTGTTGACGCTACCACCCATGATGTCGAGCAATTCGTTGGTAATTGCTTGCTGCCTACTCTTGTTATACTGCAAGTTCAAGTCTCTAAGCAATTCGTCAGCATTATCAGTGGCCGTTTGCATAGCCACCATTCGCGCCGCATGCTCACTGGCATTACTATCAAGTAAGGCGGTATACACCATTAAGTTCAACTCCTTGGGGATGAGCGTTGTTAGGATTGTCTCCATATCTGGCTCAACAAGGAAATTGTCGTTCAGGGGTTTTGCCTGCTCTTTTTTCTTTTCTTCCGTCGCAGCTTTTTTCTTTAGATACTCTTGCGCCTTAGCTGTAACCACATTTGAACTGAGGTCGCGGTCGTTAAAACGTCCCAATTCGGTGGTAAGATCGATAGGCAGGAAAATTCTCCTGGTCAAAATCTGTGAGCCTGCACTTTTGAAATGATGGTAAATGAGCTCTACCTTATCGAGTTCGCCAGCTGCATATTGGTCTGCCAATTCCTTGGCGATGTCTGCACACTGATGTGCATTAGGCTTCTCGGCCAAGTGATTAAAGTCGCCACGAACCTGCAACTTCATCTTTGTAGCTTGCTCGGCAATTTTCCTGCCAATAGGGTAAACCACGATCTCGGTTACTCCTTGCTCACGATAGTGTGCCACCGCCTGTTGCATAAGCTTGGTAACATTGGCGTTAAAGCCACCACACAGGCTGCTGTTACTGGAAAAAACCACAAGCGCAACGCGCTTAAGCTGCTTGCGCTCCACGTTTAATGGCGTGTGAGCCTCGGGCATTGACGCGAGAAAAGCCTTGAGAATATGCTCTAACATGTTCTCGTAAGGCAACATGTTCTCAATCATCTGTTGAGCATGATGCAGCTTTGACGATGCCACCATCTTCATGGCACTCGTTATTTTACGTGTGCTGTTAACGGAGGCTATTCGTGTCTTTATCTCTTTTAATGAAGGCATACGCTATGTATTGAAGGATGGCGCGTCCGCCTCACGTTGCGGTGAGGTGGGACGATGCCAATCCTTAAATGTTCAAACTTGTTGGAATTGACCCGCGATGTCGGCCATTACAGACTCGAGTACGCTGCATGCTTCGTCGTTCAGTTCACCACTTGCCAAGAAATCGATGGTGGATTGGTGGGTTGAACGCAACTTGTCGAGGAACAGCGTCTGGCATTCGCGAATCTGTTCTACGGGTACATCGTGCATCAAACCGCGTGTTCCGCAATACAAGATGGCGATCTGCTCGCCCACAGCCATAGGACTGTACTGGGGTTGAATGAGCAATTGCGTATTCTTTCGTCCTCTATCCAAGGTCATCGCAGTAACGGCATCCATATCGCTAGAGAACTTTGAGAAAGCCTCCAATTCGCGATACTGGGCCATATCGATTTTAAGCGTACCGGCGACTTTCTTCATACTCTTGATTTGAGCAGAACCACCTACACGGCTAACCGATATTCCGACATTGATGGCAGGGCGAAAACCTTGGTTGAAAAGGTCGGTCTCCAGATATATCTGACCATCGGTGATGGAGATAACGTTAGTTGGAATGTAAGCGGAAACGTCGCCTGCTTGAGTCTCAATGATAGGAAGCGCGGTTAACGAACCACCTCCCTTTACATGACCTTTAAGGCATTCGGGTAGGTCGTTCATCTGTTCGGCCACTTCTTGCTGGTCATTTATGCGCGCAGCACGTTCCAAAAGGCGGCTGTGCAGATAGAAAACGTCACCAGGATAAGCCTCACGACCCGACGGACGACGAAGAATGAGCGACACTTCACGATATGCCACAGCCTGTTTAGACAAATCATCGTATACAACTAGGGCGTGTTCGCCACGGTCGCGGAAGTATTCGCCAATGGCTGCACCTGCAAACGGTGCATAATATTGCATCGCAGCGGGGTCGGCAGCTGTTGCCGACACGATGATGGTGTAATCTAACGCGCCTCGCTCTTTCAGCGTTTGCACCAAGGTAGCTACCGTTGAGGCCTTTTGGCCAATGGCAACATAGATGCAATACACAGGTTTCCCGGCATCGTAAAAACTCTTTTGGTTGATGATCGTATCGAGAGCGATAGCCGTTTTGCCTGTCTGGCGGTCGCCAATGATAAGCTCACGCTGTCCCCTACCAATGGGAATCATCGAGTCAACACCTTTAAGTCCTGTTTGAAGCGGTTCCTTTACGGGTTGACGGTATATAACACCAGGTGCCTTACGGTCAAGTGGCATCTCGAATGCGTTTGTCAGATCGATTTCGCCTAGTCCGTCGATAGCCTCACCCAAGGGGTTGATTACACGCCCAAGCATGTTGTCGTTCACCCGAATACTGGCTATGCGGTGCGTACGCTTTACTACCTGTCCCTCTTTAATACCAGAGGTTGGGCCCAAAAGCACACATCCAACATTGTCTTCTTCCAGGTTCATGACGATGGCCATGGTTCCATTTTCGAACTCAAGCAATTCATTGGCCTCGGCATTACGCAGTCCGTAGACGCGCGCAACACCATCACCGACGGTGAGGACAGTGCCTATCTCGTCAAAGTCCTGCCCATCGTTGATTTGCTGAAGCTGTTGGAACAATATCTCAGAGACCTCGTTGGGCCTTATTTTATCAGACATGTTACTTGTTTTTTAATTCTATTAGAATTCGATTAAGTTTGCTCTTCACGCTGGCATCCATGCGATAGGTGTCGTAGTCCAACACAAATCCGCCAAGAATGGCAGGGTCTACCTCCGTGGTGAACTCGACAGTTCCCTGCGTTCGCTCTTCCACTAAGTGGCGCATACGTTGCTCAACCTCGGCAGTGAGTTGCACGGCCGTGGTGATTTTGCCGCTTGTAATGTGGAAATGTTGCCTGTACAGGTTAATGAAAGACGAGGCAATAAACTGCAACACTTCTTCCCTACCCTCGCGCAACACCAAAGCGATGAAGCGTTTCGTGAGTTCGACAGCGGGCGTTCCGCATGCCGCCAACACCACTGAGCTTTTCTTCGACCGTGAATACATGGGGTTGCATATCGCAGGACGGAGCTCTGGAACATGCAGATAGCAT
>ERZ773070.1950-NODE-1950-length-12052-cov-39.487622_pt1 | contig 12052 bp, 15 predicted proteins | sample MGYA00580618_ERZ773070 | MGnify/ENA primary metagenome ERZ773070 (study PRJEB29015, sample SAMEA2738023) | human oral metagenome | biome: human oral; feature: human-associated habitat; material: dental | place: China | collected 2019 ...
ATTACTTACCAGCCTTTCCGGCCTTGCGGCGGACGTGCTCGCCCGCGTAGCGAACGCCCTTGCCCTTGTACGGCTCGGGCTTGCGGATCTTGCGGATGTTCGCGGCGGTCTCACCGACAAGCTGCTTGTCGATGCCGTGCACCGTGAACTTGGTCTGGGTCTCGACGGTGAAGGTGATGCCCTCCGGGGCGTTGACCACCACCGGGTGCGAGAACCCGAGGGCGAATTCGAGCTGGGTGGGACCCTTCGCGATGACGCGGTAGCCGACACCCACGATCTCGAGCTTCTTCTCGTATCCCTGGGTGACCCCGGTGACCATGTTCGACACGAGGGTGCGGGTCAGGCCGTGCAGGGAACGGGACAGCCGCTCGTCGTTCGGGCGCGACACCTCCAGTTCGCCCTGCTCGTTCCTCGCGACGGTGATGGGTTCGCGTACGGTGAACTTCAGCTCACCCTTGGGACCCTTGATGGCCAGGTCCTGACCATCGATCTTGACCTCGACGTTGGACGGGACCGCGACCGGGAGCTTGCCAATTCGTGACATTTTCTATCTCCTTTTCAGTCTCGTCGGGTCACCAGACGTAGGCGAGCACTTCGCCACCCACGGACTTGGCGTTTGCTTGCTTGTCGGTCAGCAGGCCCTGAGAGGTGGAGATGATGGCGATGCCGAGACCGCCGAGCACCTTCGGGAGGGCCTTGGCCTTCGCGTAGACGCGCAGACCGGGCTTGCTGATGCGACGGAGTCCTGCGATGGAACGCTCCCGCGAGTCACCGTACTTGAGGGTGACCTTGAGCACCTTGCCCACCTGTCCTTCGACCTCGGTCAGTTCGAAGTTCGAGATGTAACCCTCGGCCTTCAGAATCTCCGCGATGCCGACCTTGATCTTCGACGACGGCATGGACGTCGATTCCTGGTACGCCTGATTGGCGTTACGCAGACGCGTGAGCATGTCTGCGATGGGATCAGTCATTGTCATGGCTGTTTGGCTTCTTTCTCGCCCCGGTTTCCCTCATGTCTGGGGACCTTTGGCAAATCGAAAATTGGAAGTTCTTCTCGTGGCGCTCTGGGTCACCAGGACGACTTGGTCACGCCGGGAAGCTGACCCGCGTGGGCGAGCTCACGCAGGCAGATGCGGCACAGACCGAACTTGCGGTACACCGACTTGGGACGACCGCAGCGTTTGCAACGGGTGTAGGCGCGCACACCGAACTTCGGCTTGCGGGACTGCTTGACCTTGAGTGCTGTCTTAGCCATGGTTCACGCTCACTTCTTCTTCCTGGGCTGGAACGCGGGGCCGCGGCCACCCTTGACCGGCTTCGGGTCGTCGACGGCCTTGAAGGGGAAACCGAGGTGCTTCAGCAGTGCACGGCCCTCCTGGTCGTTGGTGGCCGAGGTCACGAACGTGATGTCCATGCCGCGGACGCGGTCGATCTTGTCCTGGTCGATCTCCAGGAACATGACCTGCTCGTTCAACCCGAAGGTGTAGTTGCCCTTGCCGTCGAACTGGCGGCCGTTGAGGCCACGGAAGTCGCGGATACGGGGCAGGGCCAGGGTCAGCAGCCGGTCGGCGAACTCCCACATGCGGTTCCCACGCAGGGTGACGTGACAGCCGATGGGCATGCCCTCGCGCAGCTTGAACTGGGCGATGGACTTGCGGGCCCTGGTGATGGTGGGTTTCTGACCGGTGATGACGGTCAGGTCACGGACGGCACCGTCGATGATCTTGGAATCGCGAGCGGCCTCGCCGACGCCCATGTTGACCACGATCTTGGTCAGACCGGGAATCTGCATGACGTTGGCGTACTTGAATTCCTCCTGCAGGGCAGGGACGATCTGCTCGCGGTATTTCCTCTTCAGGCGCGGGATCTCAACGTCGCTGCTCATCAGATCTCCTTCCCGGTCTTCTGGGCGATGCGAACGCTGCGCTGGGCCGGGTACTCGGACCCGTCGGAGCGCTTCTTGGTGACATCGACGCGCTTGTAGCCGACCCGGGTCACGACCTCCTTGCCGTCAACCTTGGTGACGAGCTGGACGTTCGAGACGTGAATGGGGGCCTCCGAGCTGATGATGCCACCCTCGATGCGCCGCCCATCGGCGCCCTGGGATTCGCGCTTGTGCCGTTTGACGACGTTGACGCCCTCGACGGTCACTTTCTGGGCGCGGGGATCGACGGCGATGATCTCACCGGTCTTGCCCTTGTCCTTGCCCGCGATGACCTTGACCCGGTCACCCTTCTTGACGTGGAGCGAGTTCATCCTCAGATCACCTCCGGGGCGAGCGAGACGATGCGCATGAACTTCTTCTCACGCAGTTCCCGCGCCACCGGACCGAAGATACGGGTGCCGCGGGGCTCCCCGTCGCTCTTCAGGATGACGGCGGCGTTCTCGTCGAACTTGATGTACGAGCCGTCGCCGCGGCGACGCTCCTTGACTGTACGCACTACGACGGCCTTGACGATGTCACCCTTCTTGACGTTGCCGCCGGGGATGGCGTCCTTGACCGTGGCGACGATGGTGTCACCGAGGTAGGCGTAACGACGCTTCGAGCCGCCGAGAACGCGGATGCACAAGAGCTCCTTGGCACCAGTGTTGTCGGCGACCTTGAGTCGCGACTCCTGCTGGATCATTTGTTCTCCTCCGTCCGACCGGTTCCCGGGCCCGGGCCTGGTCGGAACTCGCATGATGAACCCCCTGGATTTTGCCAGGAGGCGCCCCGGGCCTTGGGCACGGGGATGTCGTCACCCGAGAGAGGTCCCCACCCGGAAACCCGGAGGGCACAGACTCAAGGCAACTTGCCAAGAGTACCCCAAGCAGCCCCTACCTGGCGAAACCGATGCGCCAAGGCGGCAGAAGCCACCCTGGTCCTCGAGATCATCCGCCCTCGACGCAGAACTCCACACCCGCGTCTGTTCACGGGTTTCGCCGGTGGGCGCGTGGGCGTGCACGATTTTCTGCAAACGTTCCCGGCAGGCTGTCCATCGCAATTCCCCGGCACATCACCTCAGCACCGCGACCTTTTCCCTGCTGCTCAGGACCAAGTACTGGTCCGCCTGCTGAATCTCGGTGTAGTCGGCGAAGGTCTGCGTCCACAGCTTCTCCGACTGTCCGGGTCTGATCGCAACCAGCTCCACGCCTTTCCCCCTGTCATCGGATGCCACAATGTTGCCGTCCGCTGTTCGGAACACCACTCGCCCGGACGCGACCGAATGTTTCTCCAACCCGATCTCCCCCGTGTCCATGTTGGCAATTCCCACGTTCAGGGTTTGTGACTCCGCGAACAACACCACCGGCCGTCCTTCGTGGTCGAAGATGATCGGATACCCATTGCCCCAGTTCTGTCTCCACCGAACATCCCCGGTGCGGGGATCGAGACGTTCGATCATCTCACCCCGCCGCGACCCGACGAGCAGGACATCCTTGAAGACATGGAGCGGCCCCCCGGAATCCGCCTTCTGCCAGAGCCGGTTTCCCGTCGAGTCGTAAGCGGTCAGGCGGCCGTTCTCCTGTTCAGACGTGACGACGACTCCGCTGACGCGCACGAAACTCGTCGATTCGTCCTTCCAGGAGGGCGGACTGCCATCGCCCAGGGACATGGACTCGAAACAGCTGATCTCGGCCCCGAACTCATTGACCCAGCAGAAATCGGCGAATCCGTCACGTTCCTTCACCGTGTACGCCCCCTCCTGCGGCACGATTTCCACCTCGGTGCTCCACTCGGTGGCGTCGGAATTCGCGATGTCCGGTATGCGGCTGATCTTCACTGTGCCGATGCGCTCCTCATCCGGCTCATAGCGGTACACCGCTTTCGTGTCACCACCGACGATCGACCCGTGCCCCAGGTCCAGTTCCCGCACGAATTCCCCGTTCGATGCCCGGTGAACCAGGAACCGGTTCTTCCCGGCCGCGTCCGTGACGACCAGCCCGAAGAGCCCGCCGGGTAGTTTCGTGTGGATCTGGACGTTCACCGCACCGCTGACCCGGTCGCTGACGTCGACCGCCCAGCGCTCTGAGCCGTCGGCCCATGCGAGCATTCTGAGCCGGACACCTCCTTCGGTGACGTCGGGAATCACCAACAGACCCTCCGTCGTACCCCCCACGGAACCACCTCGGTTTTCACTCTCCCAAGCAATCCGCGGGGCCTGTTCAAGTCCCGTCACGGGCTTGATGATCTCCCCGTCGTTCCTGCCTCGCAGGAGGAACCACCAGCTCCCGAACCCGGCGACGGCCACCAGGACACCGGCCAGCACGATGAACAGAATCGTTCGTGCCCTGCGCGGCGCGGACGACGAGTGCGGCGAGGTCAGCCGCGGGGCCATCGGTTCGTCCGGAACCTGGGAAGGTGTTCCGGGAAGCCCCGGAGAGGAAGAAACGGGCTCTGACGGTGGTGGAATCATGTTCGGGCCCGGTCCAAGATGCCTGTCGGGTGGGGTGTTGTGCTCGCTCATACAATCCTCACTGATCCAGTGAGCCCATTCTTGCGCATCCGGAACCACCTGGGGATGACTCACGTGAACTGCTCCCTGGAGCCCGCTCCGCAGCCGAAGCGCTGTCATCGTTTTGGCCATCCACCGATTTTCGATAGCCAAACCTAACCGACGCGGCGGTTTCCGGAAGAAGAGCAGCTAGTCTCTTCAGCATGGAACTTACCGGGAAACTCAAGGAAGCCTTCAACGCCCAGGTCACCATGGAGCTGACCGCCGCCGCCGTGTACCGGCAGCTCTCCATCGACATGGAAGCCCTCGACCTGCCAGGCATCGCGGGCTGGTTCAAGGCCCAGTCCGCAGAAGAAGAAGTACACGCGGACAAGTTCATCGCCCACATGCTGGATCGCGACGCCACACCACTGCTGGGGACCATCGAGGCCCAGACCAAACACGTCGCCACGGTCCTGGAGGCCTTCGAGGCCTCCCTCGCCCACGAGAAGAAGGTGTCCGAGGCCATCCGTGGCCTCTACCGCCTCGCCAACTCCACCGACGACATCGACGCCCTTCCGCTGCTGAACTGGTTCATCGACGAGCAGATCGAGGAGGAGTCCACGGTCTCCACGATCATCAGCCGGATCAAACTAATCGGCGACGACGGCAACGGCATCCTCCGCCTCGACACCGAACTCGGCGGTCGCTCAACGCAGGCCTGAGCCCACAGCCATTGAACAGGCGCGGGGCGGCCCGACCTCCTTCCCGGGAGTCGGGCCGCTCCGCGCCTTGTCAGGAGCAGTTGTCCCGATCAGGCATTCCGCCGCTTCAGCGCCATTCTCGCCGAATCCACCAGCAGCACCAGACCAGCTCCCATCTGGATGCAGTCCTTGAGCACCAGACGTCCGCGGCCCGACAGGAAGGGCTGCCCCAGATCCGCGTCGGCCAGCCCCTCTGCCGGAGCAGTCACCCAGACCTGCGGTGTGGTGAGCAGGAACGACAGGGTGACGCAAGTGAACCCGATCAGCGCCAATGCACCCAACATGCCCAATTCAGGGCGCACCCAGTGCAGGGCGATGAACACGGCGATCAGGATGATGCACACCCCCACGAAGATGGCCATCGGATACGTGCCGTTGGCCTCATGCCAAGCTCGGTTCGCTTCGTTCAGCACACCTTCGGCATTGACATGAGCCTTGTAGTTCTCGGGATCCTTGATCATCCACCTCATGAGCGGAGACGTGGCGACGAAGGGGACGATACCGTCGGCCTCGTATTTGAACCATTTGAGTCCCCCGATCCACAGCAGGACGATCAAGACCCCGATCCGCAGCACCGTCATCGCAACCCGATCAAGACCCGAGAGCCACGTACTCACCTTGACCACGATTCCCGTTATCCCGCTTCTATCAGTTTCGGTCACAACTTTTCCTTCCTCAACGAGGACACCCACGAGCCACTGCGGGCGAGACGTCCGCTTCGAAGCACAAGTCCTTGCCTGCAAGCCCGCCGACATCGTGCGCGTCACGTGAACCACACTGGTTCTCGAGCGAAGAATGCTATAGGAATCACAAAGGAAACCCGGTCATACGAGCGGTTCATCGAGTGTCCCGGTCTAGAGACCTGAGTTTTCCGCCGCCAACGCGAATCACCACGAAATCGCTACGACAACGGCCCGGCCTTCAAGAGACCGGGCCCCTTCCTAGCGAATCACTTGGCGCGTTCGATGATCTCGACCAGACGCCAGCGCTTCTGCGCCGACAACGGACGGGTCTCCATGACGCAGACACGGTCACCGATGCCGGCGGTGTTGTCCTCGTCATGGGCCTTGATGCGCGATGATTTGGTCCTCGACCAGGACGACGATGGTCTTGTCCATCTTGTCCGAGACGACGACGCCCTGCATCACCTTGCGGCGGCCGCGCAGCTCGTTGGCGGTCAGGGCCTTGCTCATCTCAGATCTCACCCGCTTCGCGTTTGATGAAACAGGCCTTGAAAGGTAGCTTGTGGATGGCGAGGCGCATCGCCTCGCGGGCCACCAGCTGAATGACCGCACCGGCGGAGCGACCCAGCTTGGCACCACGGTCCTCGAGGCCTTCGAGGCCGCCCTCGCCCACGAGAAGAAGGCGTCCGAGACCATCCGTGTCATCTACCGCCTCGAGGAGGAACTCGGCGCGCGGGGCACCGCAGCGGAGTGACCGGTAGGTGGGCGGGGGTATCCCCGCCCACCTGTCCCTTGCTTATTCGGTGATGAGGGCGTAGGCGGAGATGCGTTTGACCCGCGCTGAAGCCCCCCAAGCCACCAGCGTTCCAAGCAGGACGACACCGACCGCCACCACCAGAATCATCCACGGTTCAACGCCAAGGTCCACTTTCCGGACCCCCACCCCTGCCAGCATCGCGCCGAAACCAGGTTCCAGGGCGAACCAGCCAGCGACCCCTCCGAGAGTTGCGCCGAGCAGCAACGGCGGGAGCAGCCCGGCCAGAATCTGGCGCCGCAGCTGGCGCGACGTGAAACCGAGGGCTTTGAGAACTCCGAAGTCGCGCGCTTGCTGGCGGATCTGGGTGGTGATGACGACCCCGGTGACGAGTGCTGTCGTCGCCACGGTGAGGGTGACGATGGTCGCGATGAGACCGAGCATCATGTCCGAGTACGGGCGGCTCTCTGTCTCCATCGCCTGCTTCATGTCCCTGACCGCCCCACTAGGCGTTAGTGTCTCGACCTGGCTGCGAAGTTCACCCGACGACTGGCCGGGCCGCCCGAACACCCACAGCCCTGTCGGCCGGTGCTCAGGAACTATGCGTCGGACGCCGTCGTAGGTCAGGTCCGCGAACATCCCCAACTGCCGCGATCCCTGCAGCAGCCCAACGACGAGGAAGTCCTGGCTTTGGCCTTGGAAGTCGACTGCAATGGTGTCGCCGATCCCTGCGCCCGTGAGGTCTGCCACCCGGGGACCGATGGCGATCTCGTTGTCGTGGCGCGGCTCACGGCCCTCGTAAGCTGAAGTGGACAAGACGTCGAAGTCCTGAAGCGTTCTGCCGGCGATCTGCCTGCCGGAGATGGTCAGCGTGAGGGAATCGTGGCGGTAGGCCTTCTCGACCCCAGGAAGTTGCCGTATCTTCTCGAGCGTGGCGTCGACGTCCTCGGGGTGCATGCGTTCGACGGTTACGTCGGCGTAGTCACCGATTAGAAAGTGCGCGAGGTTCGGCTGGATCCTGACCATGCCGACCGCGAAGCTCGCGAACACCAGCACCAAGGCGAGCACCATCGTTGTGGCGGCGGCGCGGCCGGGATGAACGAGCGAGTGGCCGAGCCCCAAACGTTCCGGCACCGCTCCCCGGGCGCGGTCGAGCGGGAAGGGCTGAGCTCTGAAGTCGTGGGCCTCGAGGCCGCCCCGCAACGCGACCACCGGGCTGAGGGAACGCACCCGGAGCGCCGCGAGCCCGGCGGCCAGGGCGATGGGCGCCAGCAGCACGGCGGCGGATACGAGGCCCGCGAACAGGTTGAGGCCCGGGCTCCACACCACCGAGCCTTGCTGGGAGAGCTGCCAGCTCAGGGCCGGCAGGACCGAGTAGCTCAGCGCGATCCCGGCCAGTGCGGCCACTGCCCCGCCCAGGACGTACGGCAGGGCGACGGAGGCGATGATCCGGCCGGTGCGATAGCCGAATGCCTTGAGCGCGCCGATGGCGGTGGAATCCTGCGAGATTGCCTCGGCTATGAGGGTCCGCAGGACAATGACCACGACGAGCAGCAGGACCGCAGCGAAGGCGAGGAGTGACAGCGCGAACACGCCGGGGCCGAGTCCCCCGCCCGTGCGTAGGAGCGCGACGCTGGCCGAGGACAGCTGCACATCCTGGCCGGCGGATGCGCGTACCGCGGCCTCCGTATCGGCCAGGACCTTGTCGGCATCGACGTCGGCGGTGACGTTCGCCGAGGTCAAGGTGATCTGGTTCGTCCACCCGGTGACGTCGACGCCCGGGTTGGTGACGAACAGCATGACCCCAAAGGAGCGGCCGGCGAAGTGGGTGGCCTCGAGGTAGCCCTGGACGTGGAAAGTGTGGTCCTGGCCGTCGGCGCGGATCGTGATCGTTTCGCCCAGGGGGTAGTCGGAGGCGAGTGTGAAGGGGATCACGATGCCGTCGTCGAAGGTTGTCTCGGCGCGCGCGGTAACGCGGTACTGGTTGCGGCTCCAGTCCTGGTCCGGCGTGAACAGGAACAGACTCGACAGGTCGGTGCCGCCAACCTTGACGCTCGACCAGCGTCCCCGGAGCCCTTGGACGTCGACCTCCGTCACGCGCTCGTCGGCGCGCAGCGTCTCGGCGACTGGGCTCCTCGGGAGGGGGTCCAGGACGATCAGATCGGTGGTTCCAAGCTCCTGCGCGCGGCGGTCGAAGTTGGGGTTGTAGTCCGTTGCAACGATCAACGCCAGGTTCGCTACGGCCGCGGCGAGCAGCGTGAGGATCCCGAGCGTGGCGAGGCGGCCCCAGTGCCGCTTGAGGTTGCGGCGGATCAGGATGGCGGTCGCCACGCTCACCACCCCATCTCGTCGAGAAAGTGCTGCAGCCTCTCGCGTCTGCCCGAGTCCTTGCGGTCGAAGCGACCGAGTTTGAGGTCCCCGGCGATCACCCCGTCGCTCAGGTAGAGGATGCGGCTGCCGCGCAGCGCTGACCGGACGTCGTGGGTGACCATGAGGATGCACTGTCCGCCGGCATGGAGGTCACTGAGGAGGTCGAGGACGGCGTCGCTTGCCTCGGAGTTCAACTGGCCGGTGGGTTCGTCGGCGAACAGCACCCGCGGCTCGCGGATCAGGGCCCGGACGATGCCGGCGCGTTGCGCCTCACCGCCGGACAGAGTAGTAGCGGCGGCGACCCGGGTTCGCTCGGGCAGACCGACCCGGTCGAACAGCTCGCCGGCTCGTTCCACGATCTCCCGGCGGCGCCGAGAGCCGAGCAGCCCGACCGCCAGGACGTTGTCGCTGACCGACAGCGAGTCGAGGAGATAGACCTGCTGGAACACGAAACCGCAGTGGTCGAGCCGGAACCTTGCCAGTTTGTCTTCGGACATTTTCTCGATGTTCTGGCCGTCGAAGATGATCCGTCCGAGGCTCGGCCGGTCCATGCCCGACAGGGCGTACAGCAGCGTCGACTTGCCGGCACCGGAGGGCCCCATCACGACCGTGAAGTCGGCACCGTCGATCTCCAGATCGATGTTCTTCAACACATGGTGCTGCGACCCTTTGCGGGAGAACGTCTTCGACAGCTTCTCGGTGGTGATCAGACTCGCCATGTCCTTGACGCTACGGCCCAGGGCCCTGAAAGGTCCTTGCCGATTCCTTAAACCTTTCTGAACTGGCGGGCCACCAGGCAATCCCGCGCCGTTTCGTTGATCCGGCACGCGACGCCTCATTCACCTGGCGCCGCGTATCGGGAAGAAGACGAGAAGAGGACGGGCGCCAGGAGGCGGCTACGGCAGTAACATCGGGCGCGGATCGCGCTAGGCCAGGGGCAGGGTGAGCTGGGCGACGAAGCCAGCGCAGCCATCGGCGTTGGCCAGGGTCAGGTCGCCCCCCATGCGCTCGGCCAGCCAGGCCGAGGTGTACAACCCCAGGCCCGAGCCCGGGATGCCGGCCGCGTTGGAGCCTCGGAAGCGCTTCACCACCAGGCTTGCGACCTCCTCGTCGCGCACGCCGGGACCGGAGTCCGTCAGACGCAGCCACCACGACTCGGCCGTGGTGCCGGAGTCGACGACGACCCGCGTACCCGCGTACTTGGCCGCGTTGCCCAGGAGGTTGTCGAGGATCTGGGCGAGGCGCTTCGGGTCGGCGACGACGATCGCCTCAGCCAGCTGGAACGGCTCGAGCGCCCCAGTCGCGTCGGCCGCACGAAGCAGACTCGCGACGCGCGGCGTCGGCAATTCCTCGGGGACGACGGGCAGCGCGTCCAGGCGGTCGTCGCTGGCGGCGCTGAGCTCGTCGATGAGGGAGTCGACGAGCCGGGCCCGCTCGGCGATCGCGTCGAGCCGCTGCTGCTGGACCGCATCGCCCTCTTTGAGCGCGAGCAGCTCGGCATTGGCCAGGATCGTGGCGACGGGGGTTCGAAGGTCGTGGCTCAGCTGGGCGACCAAGTCGCGTTTGGACTCCTCCGCCTTGGCAGCGGCCTCGCGGGCGGCCGCGAGTTCAGTGCGCATCAGGTCGAAGGAGCTTGTGAAGGCCCCGAAGGCCTGCCCACGATCCACTCTGAGAGGCGCATCCAGCCGGCCCGCACCGACGTCGGCGGCAAACTGCTCCAGACGCCGGAAGGGGCGCAGCAGCCTCGCCCACGCCCAAGCGGCCCAGGCGGCGGCACCCACCCCGGCCAGCCCCAGCACACCGGCCCCGAGGCGTCGCGCACTCCCCCAGGCCGTCGCCCATTGCTGCTGCTGTCCGGAGCCCAGCCACGCACGACCCACGACGCGGCCGTGGGCCACGATGTCGAACCCGAACGCTCCCCGCCGGGCGGCCTCGAGGTCGGAGACGATCGGGTCGCCGCTGCTTGCCACCACGCTGCCGCCCGCGACGATCGTCCAATCACCGGAGTAGGTGGCCTCGATGCGGGGCCAGGTCGCACGCACCTGGGCGAGGAAGTCGTTGGCCTCCACGACGTCGAACCGCGGCGCAGCGGGCGCCGGGGCCAGCCACACCGCGACCGCCCCAAGCAGCAGTACCACGGGAGCCACGAGCAGGGCGACGAAACGCCTCACCGGCCGCCCTCAAAGACGCAGCCACGCCCCCACACCGTCTTGACGTAGCGGGGGTCGGCCGGATCCGGCTCGATGTGGGTGCGCAGACGACGCACGTGCACGCTGAGCGTGGCATCGCCGGTCAGCGGCGAGTCCCAGACCGCGGTAAACAGTTCCTCCTTCGGCACGACCCGCCCACGATTCGCCACGAGGTGCCGAAGCAGCCGGTGCTCCATCGCCGTCAGCTTTATCTCGGCCCCATCAACGAAGACCCGGTCGGCGTCGTCGTCAACCACCAGCCAGTCGTCGCGAAAACCCCGCGGCTGTCCCAGCCGGTCCAGCATGCGGCGAACCTTGGCCAGCAGCACCGCCAGGGAGACGGGCTTGCGCACGTAATCGTCACCCCCGAGCCCCAGGGCAAGGATCTGGTCGTCGTCGCTGCCCCGGGCCGACAGGAACAGGATCGGTACGTCGCTTTTTGCCCGCATTGCGCGGCACACCTCGAAACCGTTCACATCCGGCAGGTTCACATCGAGCACGACCAGCTTCGGCGGGCGCGCATCGAACGCAGCCAAGGCGGAGGCGCCGTCGACGACGTACTCGGCTTCAAGCCCGAACGCCTGCAGGTACGTTGCGATGGCATCGGCCAGCTCAGCTTCGTCGTCGACGATCAACACGCCCATGGGCTGATCGTAACCGCCGCTGGAAGTGGAAAGGCCCGCCCCAACCGGGACGGGCCACTTCCTAGCGAATCACTTGGCGCGTTCGATGATCTCGACCAGGCGCCAGCGCTTCTGCGCCGACAACGGACGGGTCTCCATGACGCGGACGCGGTCACCGATGCCGGCGGTGTTGTCCTCGTCGTGGACCTTGATGCGCGACGACTTGGTCATGACCTTGCCGTAGAGCGGGTGCTTCA
>ERZ773070.1951-NODE-1951-length-12046-cov-5.883913_pt1 | contig 12046 bp, 3 predicted proteins | sample MGYA00580618_ERZ773070 | MGnify/ENA primary metagenome ERZ773070 (study PRJEB29015, sample SAMEA2738023) | human oral metagenome | biome: human oral; feature: human-associated habitat; material: dental | place: China | collected 2019 ...
TCTTCCTCTTGAGTTTCTTGTGAAGAAGGTCCTTCTGCTTCAACAGGAGTATCTAACATGGAATCATCGTAACCGAATAAATAAGTAAACGTAAATCCTAATGCAAATGATACTGCAACCATGAATAAGTATTGTGGTAATTGTTGATTTCCGACATAAAGCATTGAACCAGGAATGATTGTAATTCCGTTACTTGTACCCGCTAATCCTAGTAAAGCTGAAAGAGCTCCACCTAACGCACCTGCTAACAATGAAAGAACGAATGGTTTACGGAATCGTAAGTTTACACCGAAGATAACAGGCTCTGTAATTCCAAGGAAAGCAGATAAAGCCGCTGGGAATGTTAATGCTTTTAATTTTGGACTCTTCGTTTTAACACCAATCGCAACCGCCGCAGCCCCTTGAGCCGTCATCGCAGCTGTAATAATAGCATTAAATGGGTTTTGTCCAGTCGCTGATAATAAGTTAATTTCTAATAAATTGAAGATATGGTGAACTCCAGAAACAACGATTAATTGATGTGTACCACCAATGATTAGTCCACCAAGACCAAATGGTAAATACAATACAGTTGTTGTAAGTGAAAGAATCACTTTCTCTACTTGATGGAAGATTGGTCCTAATACAAAAAGTCCTAAAATTGACATTACAAATAATGTAATAAAAGGTGTTACTAATAAGTCCAATACTTCTGGTACATATTTTCTGACCCATTTTTCAAAATTAGCACCTACAACCCCGATGATAAACGCTGGTAAAACAGAACCTTGTAATCCAACGACATCCACAAGACCGAAGAATTTAATTGGAACAATTTCCCCACCTTGAGCAACCTCCCAAGCGTTAGGAAGAGAACCAGAAATTAACATCAGACCAAGTACAATTCCGATTGTTTGATTCCCACCAAACACTTTAAACGTAGACCAAACTACTAAGGCTGGTAATGCGATAAAGGCCGTATCTGTTAAGATTTTAGAATAGATTAAAAAGTCAGATGGTAATACAACACCAAAAGCCTCTAACAATCCACGAAGCCCCATGAAAAGACCTGTTGCAACAATGGCTGGAATGATTGGAACAAATACATCCCCGAATGTACGAACAGCGCGTTGGAACCAGTTCCCTTGTTTGGCTGCTTCGGCTTTCATTTCGCTAGTTGTTGAAGTTGGTAATCCAAGAGATACCACTTCATCATAAATACGGTTTACAGTTCCTGTACCGAAAATGATTTGGAATTGTCCTGCGTTGAAGAACGCACCTTGAACTTTTTCAATATTCTCGACTCTATTCGTATCGATTTTTTCTTTATCTTTTACCATGATACGAAGACGCGTTGCACAGTGAACAACACTACGAATATTATCTACACCTCCACTGTGTTCAACAACTTCATTAATAACTTTTTTTAAATCCATTATATTGTTTCTCCTTTAAATTTAACTTTTCATAAGAACATCTTTACTTTACAGAAATAAAAATTATAAATGGTAACGTTACTTTTTATATTTTACATTAGCTCACCAAGATTGTCAAGAGAAAAAGTAACGTTACCTAATTTTATTTTAATTTTTTGATTATGCTATTTATTTCTGTTATAATCTTTTTGATTGTACTTTAATACATTTACTTTTTATCGATATTTTCTATAGAATAGAAAGGAATTAAACATGGATATTTCTATTAGTACTCTTTTTAAACGCGTTTCGAATAATATTTATAAGCACATTTTCACCCATATCACTATTGCCACACTATTGCAGCTAGTCATGTTGTGTGGAATATGGCTTGTTGGACGTATTTTTCAATTTACCCTTAGTATAGCAGGCGAAACAAATCTTAATAAAAATAATATACTCACTATCTTAACTAATCCATTGAGTTTAATACTTTTACTCTTATTAATCTTATTTGTTGCATTTCTAATGTTTATAGAATTTTCCGCCTTAACATTTGCTATTTATGCTCAACTTACAGAAAACAATTACTCTGTCAGAAATATTATCTCTAATTCTTGGAATAAAATGCGTAGCCTAGTCAGTGTACAAATACTATTTTTTATTGGCTATTTCATCCTAACCATTCCTGCAGCTAATATCGGTATAAAGTCAATAATCACTAAGAATATATATATACCTAAATTTATCAGTAGCGAAATCATGAAAACTAATACTGGTTTTATTATATGGAGTTTGGTTATTATTCTTTTTTCTTATATTAATCTAAGATTAATATTTACACTTCCACTCGCTGCAATTGGAAATAAAGAAGTAGGCGCTAGTATTAAGAAAAGCTGGAAACTTACACAAAAAGGAAAATTAAAATTTTTATTAGTGATCGGTTTGTTTGAACTTATTTATAGTGTTATCGTTATAACAATTATACTTGCTACAACTGCAATTTTTCTTTATATTGATCCTACTGGAAATAATTTAATAATTCAAACTTTATTTTTTACCGTAGTTAGTTCTATGATTTTTTTCTTTGGGGTTATAACTAAAATAACAGTAATCACTTCGCTTATTACCGTACTTATTGATAAAGAAAAAATATCTGATAAGATAGTTACATCACCTGCTGAAGACAAGAAAAAATCAAAATGGTTACTAGCGTTATCCTGGTTATTAGTACTGGGTATCACTTCATATAACGGGACAATTATTTATACAAATGGAGTTAACAATAATATTAAAACTATATCCCATCGTGGTTACATTTCTAAAGCGGTAGAAAATTCTATTGAATCACTTGAAGCTGCAGCAAAAGCAGGTTCTGATTATGTCGAGGTGGACATTCTTTTAACTAAAGATAATAAATTTGTAGTTATGCATGACTACAATCTCAAACGTCTTGCTGGAATCAATAGACGTGTGCAAGATATGAACTATAATGAAGTTGTAGGTCTCCCTATTAAGCAGGGAGAACATAAAAGTAGGATTCCGTCATTTGAAGAATTTGTCACTCGTGCAAAACAGCTTAATATAAAGCTTCTTATTGAATTAAAACCCCATGGTGGGGAGCCGAGTGATTATATTGATATTTTAATTAATAAAATTAAAGAACTCCATATTGAAAAAGAGTATAAATATATGTCACTTAATCTTAAGGTAATAGAAGAATTAGAGACTAAGTTCCCTGAACTTTATACTGGTTATGTAATTCCTCTTCAACTTGGCAATTTTTCCAATAACAATGTTGACTTTTTCGTTATCGAAGATTTTTCTTACCGAGACTCTTTAGTTCAACAAGCTAAAAAACTAAACAAAGATGTCTATGTTTGGACTATTAATGATTCTACTCTTATTAGTAAATACCTGATGAGCCCCGCCGCAGCAATTATAACTGATGAACCAGAAATAGTAAAAAAAGAAAAACAAGAACTTCAAAATAATAATACTTATCTTGATAGAGTTATGAGACTTATTGATATAAGAAATTAAAAAGTCGCCCTAGCTATAAAAATTTTATAGCTAGGGTTGATTGTTAGTCTACAACCTTAATAATTAATTCTATAGTTCCATGAATATTTGCAGGTCGACCTTCAAATTCATGATTATAGTCCTCTATATTAATATCATATTTAATAATTTTAGAAGTTACCTCACCTAAATTTATAGTAATATATGTAGTATCATCTTCTATTATTTCTAAATCTGCTGGTGCTTCTTTTCCAAAATCCAATCCTGCTCCTACTCCATCCCAATCTTTTAGTGGATTCTCTATAGTTACTTTCCCATCTTTTATCTGTGATTTTTTAACTTCAACTGTAATTGGTAATTTCGTAAATGTAAATTCACGTTGTTTGTTTTCATTTAAAGTAGCCTCAGCAATAGTTGTACGACTTACATATTCTTTTAACCACTCAAAATCTTCTTTTGTAATTTCACCTAAATACCCTGTATTAATATTCAGCACTTTTATTATATTTAAATAATTTTTAGCTAATGGATTCCCATCAACTACTAAACGGCGTAAATTAGGTAATTTTTTTAGAACACTTATGTCGCTAATATTCATATTTTTCAACTCTAACGCTTCAATATTTTTCAAACCTTCAAGAGCGTTGATATCGCTAATATTCTTATTGTTTTTCAAATATAATGTTTTCAAATTAACAAGCCCAGCTATATCTAAAATATTGTTATTACTAAGTTTATTATTATCTAAGTGTAACTCTGTTAAGCTAGTCATATTTTTCAGAGCTGATATGTCATTTAACTCATTATCTTCTACATCTAAATTTTTCAAGTTTAAACCCTTAACAAAATTAAGATTTTGTAAATTCCCTTGACCTACTCGAACATCTTCCAACTTGCTATTTGACGTTAAGTCTAAATTAGCTACATCTACTTTCTCTTTTGTTTGATTTTGATTTGTATAATAGAATAATTTCAACTCTGATAATTTTTTTAAGAAAGAAAAGTCTTTAATTTTTCTAACTTCATCTTTTTTAGCAAGAACTTTAAACTCTTCTAAATTAGTCGCATTCTCTAAAGATTTTACCAATCCATCTACAACTGGAATATTTATAGGTGTATTCCCTAATTTAACCTCTCCATTAGTATCAAATACACGTAATTTTTCAAAATCACTTACATGAAATTCCGTTTCAGAATTTGGTTTTGGAGTTGATTTAGGTTTATTATTAGCGACATGTTCAGAATTAGCTTTATCTGTTAAATTTTTATATTTTTTGTTAAAATTACTCCAATCATTTAATAACGCTCTATAAAATACTTTGTCAGTTGCTGATAACTCTACTGTATCTGTTGATTTTTTAGCTGTTTCTTTTGACAAATTAACATTCAAAATGAATGTTCCCCATTGTTGGTAAGATTTAAACCATTGCACTGCATATAATCCATTTTCAATATTATCCGGTAAAATATACTTACCATCTTTTTTTGTAATAGTATATTGTTTCCCAATAGGTACTAGTTCTTCTGTTTCATCATTTACCTTAGGTTGATTTTTTCCTTTCTTATTAACTACCTCATAAAGTTTCAATGTACCATCTTCATTTGCATCTAAATCAATTTCGCTTCCATCAAAACTTTTAGCAATTGGTAGTGTAAATTCTTTATTAGTTACATCTACTTCCTTTATTTGTTTTGCGAATCCTCGTTTTTTATTGATTTTTCCTAAAGAATTTAATGGAGAAAAATCATGAATACTGTTATTACTCAAGTTTAAATCCGTAAGTTTTACTAAATTAGTTAAACTACTTACATCTGTTATTTTATTATCTGCAGCTCTTAACGAAGTCAAATCAGTCAGATTTTTTAATGGTGTTAAATCTTTAATATCATTTGCCCCTAAACTTAAGTGAGTCAACTTAGTTAAATCTGCTAAAGGTGTTAAATCAGAAATTTTATTAACATTAACATAAAGCTTTTTAAGATTTGTTAAATTTTTCAAAGCTTCTATAGAGGTAATTTTATTTTCAGTTAACCATAGATTTGTTAAATTTGTTAAATCTTTTAATACTGAAATATCTTCAATATTCTTATTACTAGTCAAATCTAAATTGCTTATCTCCGTTAGGTTTTTCAATGCACTTATATCAGCTATATTATTCCCAGAAAGAACAACATCATTTAATTTTGTTAACCCAGATAACGCATTTATATCAGTTATACCTCTATTAGCTATACTAAGAGTTTCAAGATTAGTTAATTTTTTCAAAGCATCAATATTATTAATTACATAGTCTACTGGATTTTGTGCATCTGAATATTCTGGATCAATAAAAGGTCCAGCAATATTTAAACTTCTTAAATTAGTTAATTTACTTAATGCTGATATATCTTTAATTTTCACATTTTCTAAAGATAGTTCTTCCAATTTAGTTAAATTAGCTATTGGAGCTATATCCTTGATATCATTATATTCTCCGTTAATCTCAAGTTTTGTCAAATTCGTCAAGTTTTCTATACCTGATAAATCTTTAACACCATAAAGATTAGTTAATTCTGTTATTTTAGATAAATCTTTCCCTTTAAATTTATCAGCTAATACTTTATCTTTGAATATCTCTTTTTTACCTATATTAAATTTTATATTATTAACTCTCCAAACATAATCATCTGTAGATAATTTCAAGTTTACAGGTACTACTTTCCCTTGATTTTTATTTAAAAATTCTTCTGTAAATGTAAAATCAAATTTAGAAGTTTCTGGATTGTAAGTAGCACTTACTCCTTCTACATTTGTTGTTACTTCTGAGAATAAGTTAATTGGCTCATCATTTTCAAAAACTTTTGCTAATTTTTCACCTAGCTCATTTATACCTTTAAATGGACTTTCTACTGAAACTGTTGTCCCAGCAACATCGATAGTTTTATCATAGTTAATTCTTTGACCATCAAATCTCATACTGCCTTCGCCTTCCAGTTGTTTAGCTAATCTATCAGCAATATACTGCTCAAGTCCCGAATAATCACTAATATGATTCCCACCTAATACTAAATCTTTTATATTATCTAAATTCTTTATTGCACTAATATCTGAAATATTATTACTTCCAAGTGATAAAAGTTCCAATTTAGTAAGATTTTTCACTACTGAAATATCTTTTATCCCACCACTTACAGTTGGATGCACAGAGTCTCCCGTTTGATCGTTATTGTTGTGAAGATCTAAATGTTTTAAATTAACAAGTTTTTCTAGTGGACTTATATCTACTAATTTATTTGCATATAAATCTAAATACTCTAAATTAGTTAATTCTGAAATTGGTTTTAAATCTGATATTCTATTTCTAAATAAACTTAGTTTTGTTAATTTAGTTAATTTTGATATTGGTGATAAATCAGAAATTTCATTTTCTGCTAAATCAAGTTTTTCCAAATTAATCGCATTTTCTAATCCTGCAAGAGTTTTTATTCCACGTGTTTGAACAAATTTAAAATCTGCCGTTTCTTTTAATGAACTAGCTTCTAAAATAGGATTCCCCTGCTTATCTCTCATATTAATCTCTTTTAGAGATTCTATTTCTTTTCTAGTTATTTTTTGGTTATCATCTCTTGTTGAATCTATATTTTTGTTTATTAATTTTCTTAAATTCGCATCACTTATTGTAATTTCTTCATCTTCAGGCTTAACTGTTTCTTCCTTATATTTAATTCCAATTAAATTCAGCTCATTTGTTACTATCTCAACATGTTTCTTATTATCTTTAGCAACATTCTTAAATGGTAGAGATTCTTTGCCACTTCCGTCTTTATTTATACGATATGCTTCTTCTACTTCTTTTTCTACAGGAATCTCTACTTTAACAGGCTGTTTTATTTGTCGTTTTTCTCCTGATTTGGTAGAAAACTTAATATTATAAATATCATTATTAGTGTTATCTACATTAGGTACATCAACTTTCTCTACTTCTAATCTAGCAACATCTTTTTCTAATGCTGCAGTTGGTGCGTCAACTTTAACTGGTGTACTATTATCATTATCTCCAAAAACAGCTCTTGTTTTGTCTTCATTTAATGTTACATTCTCTCCATCAGCTGTTTCATAAACTGGTATTTCTGGTTTACTTGGTTCTGTCGGCTTTTCTGGTTTACTCGGTTCTGCCGGCTTTTCTGGTTTATTTGGCTTAGTTGGTTTCTCTGGTTTTATTTCTGTAGTGCCCTCTTCTACATCATAACTTACTCCAACACCTAATTCGCCACCAGTAATAGAAAATTTCTTCGAAATATCCTTTCTTACTACAGCAGTATTAGGTAGGATTTTCTTGTTTTTTATATTATTTTTAATACTTTGTAATTCCGCTTTTGAAATTACTCTTTCTTGTTTTTGACCAGCTTTCAAACTATCTATATGATAAGTAATTACCTTAACACCATCAAGAGTAACTTTAACATCTACATTAGTTAAATCTTTTAATGCTAATAATTCTATAGTTGTCTCCTCATTTGTTTCTCTAACCGTTAGACTAATATCAGTATTAGCTTCTACTTCTATTTTGTCCTTTGCTTGTACAGTTGGAAGATTAACTTGTGGATAGGTCATCAACATACTACTTCCTATAAGAATAGATGCTATTCCTACACTAAACTTTCTTATAGAAAATTTTTCTTTTTTTCTTAAATTATTCATAATATCTCCTTAATAAGTTTTCTTTTTTAAAAATTTAGTGGGACGACTCTAGAAAATAACTTCAACAACATTTTCTGATTCAATCCCACTAATTATTACTTATTACGCTATTTTGAAATTAATAGCTCCATTTGCTTTTATCGTTTGATTTTTATATTTTGCTGAAATTTTATATGTAACCGTTGAATTTCTTAACTCCTCTGGAACAACAAACTCTAAAACAATTTTGTTAGAATCTTCACTGATTACTTTCAAAGTAACATCTTTCCAAGAGTTGCCATCATGGAATCTAAAGCTTAAATCACTCGCTTTTAGATTTTTCCCGTTAACTGTCACCAATAGTTTTCCATCTACTTTTGAGATTACAGCTTTATCTCCAGCATAACTTGTGACTTCTGATACTTTTTCTTCCGGTGCTGGTGATTCTGGTGTTGTATTTGGTTTATCAGCTTTGTCATTTGCAAGTTTATTTTCTTCTTTCAAAGTTTCTAATGCTCTAGTAAGTTTCCCAACTTGTTCTTCTAGAACTTCTGCTGTAGCCTCACCTTGTAATAATGCTTGCGCTTTTGCTCGAGCTGTTTTCCATGCTTTTTCTTGAAGGCTGTCTTTTAATTTATAGTTATCTTCTTTTGTTGGATCTTGTTCTACCAACTTTTGTAGTTCTGTTTTCAACTCGTCTACACTTTTTGTTGGTTTTGTTGTATTTCCTGCGTTACCTTCTTGTTTAGGCTTTTCTTCACTTGGTCTCGAAGCTTCTGTAGAATTTTCTATCGAAGCAATTGCTTTTTCAAGAGCTACAATTTGATTATCTACCTCTTCTTTATTCTTACTTTCCGCTAGTACACGATTCGCTAATGCTCTTGCTCTTCTCCAGTTTGTTTGTAGTTCTGAACTAGCTTTTTTATAACTATCTTCTAGTTTTAAATCTCTATCTGCTAATTCTTTTAACTTAGCTTTTGAAGTTGCTAAAGTATCTTCTTGCGGAGCAGGTTTTTCAGTTTCTGAAGGTTGAGCCACTTCTTTGTTTGTATAAACAAGAACTATTTCTTGATCCTTAGTTCCAAATTTCCCTGATAATGCCTTATTGTCTTTAACAATGACATTTTTGTAACCATCTATTGCATCTTTTTCTACACTATAGTTAAACCATGAATAACCCGTCAATACTTTATCATCTTTTAATGTTTTACCATTTTCATCTTGATATTTCACAGTAATAGTTCGTTTAACTGCTGGTCTTACGTTAGTAGTTTTTTCTACCACCGCTGTTACTTTATTAGCTTCATCGAAGTTTACACCATCTGGGGCAAATACATATGTAAAGGTCATATCTGTATCCAAATTGTTAGGTAAAACTATCTCGGCTTCTTGATAAGTACCATTTCCAGAAATACCATTTCCTAATTTTCCGATAACCATCATTGGATAATCAGATGCTTCTATATTGCTTCCTGTAGTATGAATTGGCCATTCAACGCCATTTTGGTCAATAATTTTAACTTTTGTAATATTTGCTTTTAAATTAGCTCCATATAAATGAGCAACTGTTTTTTTACTAACATTTCCTTTGTCAGTTGTTGTAGTTGTTAAATCAGTGCTATGATGTACTTGATAAGAGCTTATTGTCACAAAACTCAATACTGAATCTTGTTTAGTTTTTCCTGCTGGTAAAACTGTTATTACACGACCATTTTCTCCACGCTCTTCTGTGTACGTTACTTTAGCCTTCATACCTAATACGTTGGTAAATATTAAATTAAATGATTTTGCTGTTGAAGTTGTATTGGCTGGTAGTTTAATAGTTGCTACTACATCATCGCCTACTTTTTTGTATGTAATTGAATTTGATAATTCTTCCTCTTTTGCTGCTGTAAAAGGATTTAAAACTTTAATCTTAACATTGTCAGCAGTTAAGTTTTCCCCTTTTATAGTAACATTAACTTCTCCTCCGGCTGATTCTACCACTTTATCATCAAAACTATAACTATTAATTACTGGCTTTGCTGATGGTAGTGGCTTATTTCCATTTTCATCATTTCCTGGTTTTTCTGGAGTTGTTCCTGGTGTTCCTCCAGGTGTCCCCTCTGGTTTACCTGGTTTTTCCTCTGGTTTATTAGGTCCTTCAGGAGTTGCTTCATCTTCTGGTTTAACTAATTTTTTTAATTCTAAAACTGCTTCTAAAGTTTTTGCTTTTCTTAACTTAGGAATCAAGTCTAATCTGTTTTCTGCTCTTATAAATTTTTCAACTTTTACTTTTTCACTTCCTAAAACAGCCTCATATATTTTTTCTTCTAAGTTTTTAATAGCTGCTTCTAATTCTTCTTTTGTTGCCGAATCATTTTTTAACACTCTTTCAGCTTCTGTTTTTGCACTTATCCATGCATTATTAGCAATTTGATTTCCTTGATTAGCTATATATCCAGCTTCTGTTCTTAGTTCTCTTTTAGTTAATTCCTCTAACTTAGTACGTAATGCTTGATTTGATGGCCCTTCTGGTTTTGTATCAGGCTTACCTGGTTTTGAGGAATCTCCCGGTTTTGTGTCAGGTTTTCCTGGTTTCACTTCAGGCTTATTCGGAACCATTGTTCCTTCTTCAACATCATATGAAACTGCAACTTTCAATATGCTGTTATCTATATTTAATATTTGCTCTGCACTTTTTCTTACTACAGCTGTATTTGGCAATGTTTTTATTTTCTTGGCTAAGGCTTCTTTTACTTTATCTAATTGTGCTTTTGTTAGCTCTTTTGTTATACTTTCCCCTGCTTTTAATTTATCTATATGATATGTTGTTACTTTTTGCCCATCTAATGTAATTTTTATATCAACATTGCTTATATCTTTTGTTGCTGTTATTTCTAATAACGCCCCACCTTCATGTTCTACCACTTTTACTTGTACATCTTGAGTTGCTTCTACTTCTATTTTATCTTTTGCTTGTACTTCCATTTTCCCTAATGGCTGTACTCCACTTAGCATACTAGCTCCTATCATTACCGAAGCTACTCCTATACTTATTTTTCTTATTGAAAATAATTCTTGTTTTCTAAATAAGTCTTTTATCATGCTTTAAAATCTCCTATAAATTCTATATATTTTTTAAATATTTATATAAAGTAATCCTTTTTACAAAATTATTAATCTTATAATCACAGTTACAATCTTCTATCCTTTTGATATAAGGTCAAGTTGAACGACAGGTTCCTCTGTTCCCACTTTAAATGCAACAGTATCTCCATCCATATCTCTAATTTCTACATCTTGTTCAAAGACATAGTTATCATTATTTTTAACTCTTATAGTGTAAATATCACCTATATTAAGCTCAACACCTGTTAACATACCATTTGAACTTCTTTTTGTAATAATATCTTTAGGATCTTTTTTATTTACAAACTCAAACTCTATCTCATCTAATGCAGGACTACCATTTTTAGAGACTATCATTTGAGAAATAACGCCTTTCTTTTTATACTTTTCTTCTACTGGATTTTCAGACCCTTGTATTTTTTCTTTTACCGACAGAGTTTCAATAGTTTCATCAGTCTTAGCATCGTGCAGTACCATGAAACCATCTAGGTTTTTCACTTTTACTAATCTTTCATCAAAAGTATAACCAGTATTATCTTTAAGTGTAAGTTTGTATTCTTCGTCTAGATACAATTCTTCTCCACCTAGCATAGCAAGTTCTGTTGTTTTTTCTACTACTTCATTCGGATGTTTCACATTAGTAAATTGGAAAGTTAGACTATCTAACACTGGTTCTTTATCATTTTTAACAAATGCTGGTTCAACTGTAACTTTTGTTCTTTGTTCAGGTTGATTTTTAATTTTTTCCAAAGCTTTTGTTAAATCATTTAAATATCCACCTACATATATAGGTAATGTTTCTGATTTTGCTAATTCTTCTTTTGCAGAATTTAATATATCGCGAAGTTCTTTTATTTCT
>ERZ773070.1952-NODE-1952-length-12041-cov-9.743784_pt1 | contig 12041 bp, 7 predicted proteins | sample MGYA00580618_ERZ773070 | MGnify/ENA primary metagenome ERZ773070 (study PRJEB29015, sample SAMEA2738023) | human oral metagenome | biome: human oral; feature: human-associated habitat; material: dental | place: China | collected 2019 ...
TGAACCGTGGGGCCCGGACCGTTTCGCTGGACGCGCGCCGCCGCCGCGCATAAAGCGCGACGAACAGGGCGGGATAAAGAGACGGGGACCGTAGCACATGGCTGCGGTCCCCGTCGGCGTTGAGGAGCGTACTGCGCCCGCCACCCGGGAACTGTGTGGCGGACAGCCTCAGGCGTCGGCCACCTGGTTCGCCATCTGCCGTTCGCACACGTCGATCCGCTCGCGGATGATGCGCACGGCTCCGGCCGGGGCGCCGGGGTTGGCGTCGATCCACTCGTGGCCCGCGCGCACCACGTCGACGCCGGGCGCGTAACCGGCCAAATCGGAGGGGAAGAGCAGGGTCGTCAGATCCTCGGCGGTGTGGAAGGTGTTCTCCTCCCACACCTGCGCCAGGGCTGCGAAGTACCGTTCGACGTAGGGCTCGTACAGCGACGGGGTGGTCCGCGCCTGGGCCCAGAAGCCGGAGACCATCGCCCAACGGGTGTCGTTGGGGATCGACTTGTCCCCAAGGACCTGCTCCCACACCTGCTCCTTGACGGCCGCGTCGTCGCGCGCCGCCCGGGCAGCGGCGGCGTTCTGGCGGCCCGTCATCGTGTCGTCCTCCTGCTCCCGGGCGTCGATCTCCGCGTCCCCGGCGACGCCGCCCCTGACCAGGGCGATCAGCAGCGACCACTGCAGGTCGACGTCCAACTCCAGGCCCTCCAGGGTCGCGGACCCGTCGTAGAGGGCCTTGATGGCCTCGAACTGCTCGGCGTTGGACGCGTTGCGGGCGGCGGCCGCCACCAGCATGCGCTGCGCGTCGGAGCCGGACCGGGCGGTGCGGGCCAGCAGCAGCAGGCGCCTGCCCACCGTCTCGGCGGCCTCGGCGCGGGCGTCGGGGGCGACGAAAGTGCGAACGGCCTCGTCGATGTGGCGCAGCGTCAGCGTCAGCAACTGCATGTTCGTCTCGGCGGGGACCGCGGTGAGCGCCAGGTTCAGGTAGTCGCGCGCCTTCATCTGCCCGTCGCGGGTCATGTCCCACGCGGCGGCCATGACGACGCCGCGGGTGAGGGAGTCCGTGAAGCGCGTGATATTGGCGACCGCGAAGGCCAGGGAGTCCTCGTCGAGGCGGATCTTCGCGTAGGCCAGGTCGCCGTCGTTGACCAGGATGAAGTCGGGGCGGGCCACGCCCTCGGCGGAGGGCACATCAGTGGAGGCCCCGTCCACGTCGAGCTCCTCGTGGAAGACCCGCTGCAGGGACTCGCCGTCCAGGGAGTACCCGGCGACGGCGAGGCGGTGGGGGCGCAGGGAGGCGCCCTCGCTGAAGGCCTCCTGCTCGATGGAAAGGCGCGTGATCCTGCCCTCCTCATCCGTCTCGACGGACGGGCGCAGCAGGGTGACGCCTGCCTCCTCCAGCCACACCTTCGACCAGGCGGCCAGGTCGCGGCCCGAGGCCTTCTCCAGCTCGCCGAGCAGGTCGGCCAGGGTGGCGTTCGCGTAGGAGTGCGCGGTGAGGTACTCGTGCAGGCCGGCGAAGAACGCGTCGCGTCCCACGTAGGACACGAGCTGGCGCAGCACGGAGGCGCCCTTGGCGTATGTGATGCCGTCGAAGTTGACCTCGACGTCGGCCAGGTCGCGGATCTGGGCGGTGATGGGGTGGGTGGTGGGCAGCTGGTCCTGCTTGAGGCCCCAGTCCTTGCGGACCATGAAGCCCGTCCAGCCCTCCGTGTACGGGGTGTTCTCGGCCAGGGCCAGGTGGCTCATGAACTCCGCGAAGGACTCGTTGAGCCACAGGTCGTTCCACCACTTCATGGTCACCAGGTCGCCGAACCACATGTGGGCCAGCTCGTGGAGGATCGTGTTGGCGCGGGACTCCAGCTGGGCCTCGGTGGGCCGCGTGCGGAACACGTAGGCGTCGCGGAAAGTCACGCAACCCGCGTTCTCCATCGCCCCGGCGTTGTACTCGGGCACGAAGACCTGGTCGTACTTGGTGAAGGGGTAGGCGATGCCGTACGCGTCCTCGAAGAACTCGAAGCCCTTGCGCGTGATGTCGATGATGGCGTCGGCGTCCAGGTGCTCGAGGACGGACGCCCGGCAGTACACGCCCAGGTCGATGGTGCGGCCGTCGGAGGAGGTGAGGGTGTCGGTGACGCCCTCGTAGGGGCCGGCCACGACCGCGGTGATGTAGGTGGACATCTTCTCCGTGGTCGCGAAGCGGTAGGTCCAGGAATCGCCGTCCTCCTCGGGGGAGGGGGTCGGGGCGTTGGAGAACACCTTCCAGCCCTTGGGGGCCTTGACGGTCAGGGTGAAGGTGGACTTCAGGTCCGGCTGCTCGAAGGTCGTGTAGACGCGGCGGGCGTCGGGGACCTCGAACTGGGAGTACGTGTAGGCCTTGCCGTCGGCGGGGTCGACGAAGCGGTGCAGGCCCTCGCCGGTGTGCATGTACTGGCAGTCGGCGTCGACCTCGAGGACGTTGTGCTCGGCCAGGTCGTCCAGGCTGATGCGCGAGTCCTGGTGGTGGGCGCCCGGGTCCAAGTCGCGGTCGTTGAGCTTGATGGAACGCACATTGGTGGAGACCAGGTCCGCGAAGGCCGCGCCGCCGGGGGCGGCGGTGAACTCGACGCGGGTGCGCGAGCCGAAGTCGGTGTCGCCCCGGGTGAGGTCGAGCTCGATGTCGTAGCGGATGACCTCGCTGATGACTCCGGCGCGTGCGAGCGCCTCGTCGCGGGTCAGGTTAAGGCCTGGCATTGTTCGCCTTCCGTTGGTCGAATATGACGCGTTTCGTGCGTGCGCTTGTCTAATACTGACACGCGTTCGTCTGATTGTGCGACTGGATGCCCGCGTTGCGGGAGACCGTCATTTGAGCAATATCACCAGATACGGACCCGCTCGGAGGGGTCCAGCCACATGCCGTCGCCCTCGGCGACGCCGTAGGCGGCGGCGAACTCGTCGAAGTTCTTCAGCACCTGGTTGCAGCGGAACTCGGCGGGGGAGTGCGGGTCCACCGCCAGCATCTGGCGGGCGAAGCGGGGGCGCGCCGCAGTGCGCCACACGCGGGCCCACGACTGGAAGAACCTCTCGGGCCCGCTGAGCCCGTCGACGGCGGGCGCGGTGGCGGGCGTCAGCCCCCGCTCTGCCAGGGCGGCCGCCCACGCCTTCCACGCGATCGTGAGGCCGCCGAGGTCGCCGATGTTCTCCCCGATGGTCAGGGCGCCGTTGACGTGGGGCGCGCCGGTGCCCCCGGCGCCGTCGGGCCGCTCCGCCCCGTCCGCGCCCCCCGCCTCGTCCGGGGTGTGGGCGCCGGGCAGCAGATCCGCGGGCGTGAGCGCGTTGTACTGGTCGATGAGGGCGCGTGTGCGCTCTTCGAAGCGCTCCCTGTCCTGGTCCGTCCACCAGTTCTCCAGGTTCCCCCTCTCGTCGAAACGGGACCCCTGGTCGTCGAAGCCGTGCCCGATCTCGTGCCCGATGACGGCGCCGATGGCGCCGAAGTTGACGGCGTCGTCGGCACCGGGGTCGAAGAAGGGGGGCTGGAGGATGGCCGCTGGGAAGACGATCTCGTTCTGCGTCGGGTTGTAGTAGGCGTTGACCGTCTGCGGGGTCATGTACCAGCGGTCGCGGTCCACGGGGGTGCCCAGCCGCGCCCATTCCCGCTCGGTCTCGTGGGAGGCGGCGGCCCGCAGGTTGTCGACCAGGGGGGCGCCGGGGTCGATGTCCAGGCCCGAGTAGTCCTTCCACTTGGGCGGGTAGCCGATCTTCGGGTTGAAGGCGGCCAGCTTGTCCAGGGCGCGGCCCTTGGTGGCGTCCCCCATCCAGTCGAGGGCGCGGATGGAGCGCCCGTAGGCGTCCAGCAGGCGGGCGACCAGGTCGTCCATGCGCTCCTTCGAGGCGGGCGGGAAGTGGCGGGCGACCCACGCGCGGCCCATCGCCTCGCCCAGGCACGACTCGATGAGGCCGAGGGCACGCTTCCAGCGGGGGCGCAGTTGCTCGGTCCCGGCCAGGGTGCGGCCGTGGAAGTCGAAGTTCTCCTCCACGAAGGCGGAGGAGAGCACGGGGGCGCGCGCGTCGATCACCGAGGCGGCGGCCCACTCCTTGAGGGTGCCCAGGTCGGTGTCCGCCCACAGGGCGCAAGCGCCGCGCAGGAACTCGGGCTGGTCGACGTTGACGACCAGGGAAGCGGTGGGCAGGCGCGCCCCGTCGGCCCAGCCCCGCCAGTCGAAACCGGGGTTGGCGGCGACCAGGTCCTCCCAGGGGGTGGGGTTGTCCGAGAGCCGGGGGTCGCGGTCGGACACGGAGTCGCGGTGGTGGGCGGCCAGGGCCGTTTCGAATGCCATGATCCGCCCGGCGGCGCCCTCGGGGTCCGGGGCGCCCGCCAGTTCGAGCATGCGCGCCGTGTGGGCGACGTAGGCGCGGCGGACCGGCTCGTAGTCGTCCTCCCGGTAGTACGCCTCGTCGGGCAGTCCGAGGCCGGATTGGACCAGGGAGACCATGTACTGGGAGGAGTCGTGGGGATTGGTGCCCACGTAGGCGCTGACGAGGCCCCCCGCGCCCTCGCGCATGAGGCGGCCCGTCAGGGCGGCCAGGTCCGCGCGCGTGGGCGCCTGGGCGATGGCCTCCAGGTCGGGGGCGATCGGCGAGGCGCCGGCGGCCTCGATGGCCCCCTCGTCGAGGAACTGGTTCCACAGGGTCGCGATCCTCCCGGCGTCGGGGTCGTCGAGGGCCCCGGCGGCCGCCGCCTCGGCGATGGCGCGGCAGTGCGCCTCGGACTGGTCGCGCAGTGCGTGGAAGGCGCCGTCGATGGGCCTGTCGGCCGGGATCTTGTGGCGGGCGAGCCAGCCGCCATTGACGTGCCGGTAGAAGTCGTCCTGGGGGCGCACGGAGGGGTCGGCGTTGGCGGCCTCGCCGGAGCGGTCGCGGATGTCGTGGTCCATGACCCCACTCTAGGTGCTCGTGACCCGCGCCGCGCCGGTGCGGGGAGGCCGGGGCGGGTGTGTTCGCGGGCCGTGAAATCGAATTATGGCATGGTTGTTCGTCGTAAATGCGCCGTCGGGGTGCTCCCCGTCCCAAGGAGTGGGGGCGCCTGGGCCCCGGAATACCTGCACATCTGTGCAATGTGGGTGAACGATTCGTTCAAAACGGTCCTGGAGGTGCAATATTGTGGGCAAAACCGAGGCGCCGGTGCCTCGTATTCACACCTGAAGGGAACGAACGGTGAGGACCATTCACACTGACGTCGTCGTCATCGGCGGCGGCTCCACCGGTGCGGGCGTCGTTCGCGATGTCGCAATGCGCGGGTTCTCGGCGGTCCTGGTGGACCGGGCGGACATCGCCCAGGGCACCTCCGGCCGCTTCCACGGCCTGCTGCACTCGGGCGGGCGCTACATCGCCTCCGACCCCGAGTCGGCCACCGAGTGCGCCGAGGAGAACGCCATCGTCAAACGGATCAACGCCAACGCCGTCGAGGCCACGGGCGGCCTCTTCGTCACCACGGCCCAGGACGAGGAGGACTACGCCGACCAGTTCCTCGCACGCGCCTCGGCGGCCAGAGTGCCCGCCCGCGAGATCACCGTCTCGGAGGCGCTGGCGCGCGAGCCCCGCCTGGACCCGCGCATCAAACGGGCCTTCGAGGTCGAGGACGGCACGGTCGACGGCTGGCAGATGGTCTGGGGCGCCATCCGCTCCGCCGAGGCGTACGGCGCGAAGATCCTCACCTACCACAGGGTCGTCTCCATCGACCGCGAGGGCGACCGCGTCAGCGCCGTCGTCGTCCACGACGAGAGGGGCGGGGAGGACCTGCGCGTCGAATGCGGTTTCGTCGTCAACTGCGGCGGGCCGTGGGCCGGCCAGATCGCCGCCATGGGGGACTGCCACGGCGTGGACGTGGTGCCCGGCGCGGGCATCATGATCGCAATGAACCACCGGCTCACTGGCACCGTCCTCAACCGCTGCGTGTGGCCCGAGGACGGGGACATCCTGGTGCCCGACCACACGGTGTGCATCATCGGCACCACGGACATCAAGGCCGAGGATCCCGACCGCCTTGCCATCACCGCCGACGAGGTCCAGCAGATGCTCGACTCCGGTGAGGCCCTGGTCCCCGGTTTCCGCCGCTCCCGCGCCCTGCACGCGTGGGCGGGGGCGCGCCCCCTCATCAAGGACTCGCGCGTCGCCGCCACCGACACCCGCCACATGGCGCGCGGCATGAGCGTCATCGACCACCACAGCCGCGACGGCGTCTACGGGATGCTCACCATCGCGGGCGGCAAGCTCACCACCTACCGGCTCATGGCCGAGCGCGTCGTCGACATCATGTGCTCCGAGATGGGCGAGCAGCGGCCCTGCAAGACCGCGGGCGAGGCCGTTCCCCCCGCCGAGGACGGCAGGCTCTACACCATCGGCCACCGCCTCGACAACGTCGAGTCCCGCAACGACGGGCCCTCCCACGAGCAGATCATCTGCGAGTGCGAGATGGCCACGCGCGCCATGCTCGAGAGGGTCATGGACACCCTGCCCAAGAGCCAGCTCGACGACGTGCGCCGCCAGATGCGCCTGGGCATGGGGCCCTGCCAGGGCGGGTTCTGCTCCCAGCGGGCAGCCGGAATCGCCCACGAGCGCGGCGACATCGACGCCGAGCGCGCCAACGGGCTGCTGCGCCTCTTCCTGAAGAACCGGTGGATCGGCCTATGGCCCATCCTCTACGGCAAACAGGTGCGCCAGGCGGCGCTGGACAACTGGATCCACGAGGGCACGCTCGACGTCGAGCACCTGCCCGTCCCGGTCGAGGAGGTCGTGCGATGAGGGACGCAGTCGTCATAGGGGCGGGCATCGCAGGGCTCGCCGCCGCCATCCGCCTCGCCCGCTCGGGCGCCTCGGTGACCCTGGTCGCCAAGGGAGTGGGCGGCCTGCAACTGGGCACGGGGACCATCGACGTCCTCGGCTACTCCCCGGAGCGCGTCGAGCGCCCCCTGGAGGCGATAGGCCCCCACGTGGCCTCGCGCGAGAGCCACCCCTACTCCCACTTCACCCCCGGGTTCGTGGGGGAGGCCGTCAACTGGCTGCGCGACACCGCGGGCCCGTCCCTGCTGGTGGGGGATGCCTCGCGCAACGTCGCCATACCGACGGGCGTGGGGGCGCTGCGCCCCACGAGCCTGTACCAGCCGTCCATGGCGGCGGGCGTGCCCGCCCCCGGCGCCTCCTACGCGATCGTCGGGCTGAAGCGCTTCAAGGACTTCTACCCGGCGCTGGTGGCCGAGAACCTCTCCCGCCAGAGGGGCCCCGACGGCCAGCGCCTGCAGGCGCGCGCCATCAGCGTCGACTTCGAGGTGCGGGCCGGGGAGGCGGACTCCACGGGCACCAACCACGCGCGCGCCCTCGACGAGGCGGACGCCCGCCAGCGCCTCGCCGACGCCATCGGACCGCTCCTGTCGGCCGGGGAGGCCGTCGGACTGCCGGCCGTCCTGGGCCTGGCCGACCCCGGCGCCGCCGCCGACCTGGCCGAGCGCCTGGGGCACGGGGTCTTCGAGATCCCCGTGCAGCCCCCGTCGGTGCCGGGCATGCGCCTGAACACCGCGCTCAGCGAGATCGTCAAGTACGAGGGGCGCCTCATCATGGGCTCCGCGGTCACCGGCTTCAAGCGCCGGGCGGGCAGGATCGTCTCCGTCGACATCTCCACCGCGGGCAGGCCCACCACCATCGAGGCGGGCGCCTTCGTCCTGGCGGCCGGGGGCTTCGAATCCGGTGCCCTCGCCGTCGACTCCCACGGCCAGGTGTCGGAGACCGTCTTCGGCCTGCCGGTCATGGGCGCGCAGGGCCAGCTCCTGCACGCCGACTTCTGGGGCGAGGACCAGCCCCTGTTCCTGGCCGGGATCGCGGTCGACGACCAGATGCGCCCCGTCGGCCCCGACGGGAGCGCCGTTTACAGCAACCTCCACGCGGTCGGCGGCAACCTGGCCGGCGCCACCCGGTGGAGGGAGAAGAGCGGGGAGGGCATCGCCCTCGCCAGCGCGGTGCGCGCCGCGGACACGATTGTGGAGGGACTGCGATGAGTGCGGCAACGACGAAAGGGATCGCCGGGATGTTCCCCGCCTTCAACGGGGGGCTGTCCTCGACGGGCGTCGAGGAGGAGGACGTCATCAGCCTCGGCGACGCCACCGTCGGGGGCCTGCGCGGCAGCCTCGACGCGTGCGTGAAGTGCACGATCTGCGAGACGAACTGCCCCGTCATGCGGGTCACCGACCTGTTCGGAGGGCCCAAGTACTCCGGCCCGCAGGCCGAGCGCTTCCGCCAGAAGGGGCAGATCGTCGACAAGTCCATCGACTACTGCTCCTCGTGCGGCACCTGCTCCCTGGTGTGCCCGCAGGGCGTGAAGGTCACGGAGATCATCCACCACCGGCGCACCGACATGAAGAGGGCCGTGGGGATCCCCGTGCGGGACCGCCTCATCGGGCGCACCTCCCTGATCGGCACAATGATGACGCCGGTGGCGCCCATCGCGAACTGGGCGCTCGACGTCAAACCGATCCGCATGGTCATGGAGAAGGTCATCGGCGTCCACCGCTCCGCCCCGATGCCCCGCGCCTACGGGCGCACCTTCGAGGGGTGGTTCAAGAAGCACAAGCCCCTGCCCTCGTCGGGCGAGCGCGGCCAGGTCATCTTCTTCCACGGGTGCGCGGGCCAGTACTTCGAGGTGGAGACCTCCATCCACTCCGTCCTGGTCCTGGAGCACCTGGGCTACGAGGTGCTGGTCCCCAAGCACGGGTGCTGCGGCTTGGCGCTGCAGTCCAACGGGCTCTACTCGGACGCCCGCAAGTACGTGTCGCGCCTGACCGACGACCTGCGCAAGGTGAACAGGGACGCCCCGATCGTCTCCGCCTCCGGCTCGTGCGCCGGGATGCTGCGCCACGAGGCGCACGACATCCTGGAGATGGACACCCCCGAGCTGGAGGACGTGGGCAGCAGGACCTGGGACATCTGCGAGTTCCTGCTGGACCTGCACGACCGGGGGGAACTGGACACGGACTTCCAGCGCATCGACATCACCATCCCCTACCACGCGCCCTGCCAGCTCAAGTCCCAGGGGCTGGGGCTGCCCGCCATGGAGGTCATGGGCCTCATCCCCGGGGTGAAGGTCGTCGAGTCCCAGCAGCCGTGCTGCGGCATCGCCGGCACCTACGGCATGAAGAAGGAGAAGTACGCCATCGCCCAGGCCGTGGGCGCCCCCGTCTTCGACTTCATCAAGCAGGTGAACGCCGAACTGGCGGCGTGCGACACGGAGACGTGCCGCTGGCAGCTGCGCACGGCGACCGGCGCGAACGTCGTCCACCCGATCTGGCTCATCCACAAGGCCTACGGCCTGCCTAACGGCTGAGGCGCGCACTCGGGTGTTCGTCCCCGGGCGCCGCGGGCTTCCCCGGCCCGGCGCCCGGGCCTACACTGGCGCCATGAGCACTCCGCGCCGCGCCGTCGTCACAGGGGCCTCCACCGGGATCGGGGAGGCCACCGCCCGCATGCTGGTGGACCACGGGTGGGGGGTCGTCGCCGTCGCCCGCCGCCGCGAGCGCCTCAAGGCCCTCGCCGACCAGATCGGCTGCGAGTACTGGGCGGCCGACCTCACCGACGAGGCGCAGGTGGAGGGCATGGCCTCCCACGTCCTGGAGGGCGGGCCGGTGGACGCGCTGGTCAACAACGCGGGCGGCGCCATCGGCGTCGACCACGTGGCGCAGGCGGACGCGGGCAGGTGGAGCGCCATGTTCGACCGCAACGTCCTCACCGCCTTGCACTGCACGCGCGCCTTCCTGCCGGCGATGCGCAAGAGGGGAGGGGACCTGGTGTTCCTCACCTCGACCGCCGCGCACGACACCTACCCGGGGGGCGGCGGCTACGTGGCCGCCAAGCACGCCGAGCGCGTCATCGCCAACACCCTGCGCCAGGAACTGGTGGGCGAGCCCGTCCGCGTCATCGAGATCGCCCCGGGCATGGTGCGCACCGAGGAGTTCTCCCTCAACCGGCTCGGCTCCCGCGAGGCCGCGGACCGCGTGTACGCGGGCGTCGCCTCCGAGCCGATCGATCCCACGTGGGACGCGGCGAAGGGCCTGTCCGCTATCAAGAAGGGCGACCTGATCAGCGAAGAGACCGTCTACGTCTCCGTCGCCCCCTCCGACGCGCCTCTGCCCCCGCCCGGCCAGTACAACTCCCGCGAATTCACGGCGACCTCCGCGTCCACCGAGGGCCACAGCGCCGTGTGGGACGGCGTGAGCGTCGGCCCGCGCGTGCAGATGGTCTCCGATGCAATCGCTCTCGGCGTGGGCGCCACCCGCGTCACGCACCTGGGCCGCATGTTCGGCCTGGTCGCGGGCGAGCTCATGTGGACGCAGGAGCGCACGCTCGACGGCGAGGATGAGGCCGACGTCGAGATCTCCGGCCGCCTTATGCGCACCGCGCAGGCCTCCACCGAGTCCGGCGAGGTCATCGAAGGCATCGACGACACCCAGGACGGCTTCCTTGTCTGAGTCTGCGTTCGATTCCGAGTTCGTCGACGAGGCCGTGGCATCCTTCGGCGCGACCCCGCACTTCGGGGACCCGTCGGGGGAGCAGTGGGCCCTTGAGGGTGGCCGCGCGCTGGTGCGCCGCCCGGACCTGGCCGTCATCTCTGTGTCGGGGGCCGATCGGCTGACGTGGGTGACGTCGCTTGCATCCCAGATCGTCACCGACCTCGTCCCTGGCGTGAGCCGCGAGCTGCTGATCCTCTCGCCCGAGGGTCGCGTCGAGCACTGGGCCGGCGCCAGCGACGACGGGGAGACGCTGCACCTGATCGTGGAGCGCTCGGACGTGTCGGAGTTTGTGGCGTTCCTCGAGTCGATGCGCTTTGCGCTGCGCGTCGCCGTCTCAGAGAGCGACGTCGTCGTGTTCTCCTCGGTCTGCGCGGGCGCGAATACGCCCGAGTCCGTGGCCGACCTGCCCGGACACGTGTGGACCTGGGAGGACCCGTGGCCCGGCGTCGTGGAAGGCGGGGCCGCCTACTTCCAGGGCGAGCGTCATCCCGGCGCGCGCACCCCGATGATGTTTCACGCTGTTTCACGCGAGGCTGCGGACGAGTTTGAGGCCGCGTGGCTGTCTGCGTGCCCCGAGGACGGCTCGCGCCGCCGCGCCGGATACCTGGCGTGGGAGGCCATGCGCATCGCCGCGTGGAAGCCGCGCCTGGGTCGCGAGACCGACGCCCGCGCGATCCCGCCCGAGGTGGACTGGCTGCGCAGCGCCGTCCACACGACGAAGGGCTGCTACCGCGGGCAGGAGACCATTGCTCGCGTCCTGAACCTGGGCCGCCCCCCGCGCCGCCTTACCTACCTGCAGCTGGACGGTTCGCGCGGCGACCTACCCGCGCCCGGCACGCCCATCGAGGTGGGCGGACGCCAGGTTGGCGTCATCACCTCCTCGGCCCGCCACGCGGACGAGGGGCCGGTCGCCCTTGCGCTGATCGCCCGGGCTGTGCCCGTGACGACCGTCTTCGACATCGACGGCGTCGCCGCTGCCCAGGAGGAGATCGTGCCCGTTCACGGCAAGTCCTCCGTGTCCCCGGAGACCCGCCCGGGCGCCGACCTCTCGCGCGAGGCCGGCCAGCGCGGCGGTTCCACGGGCTTCGGCGGCCTCGGCTCGGCCCTGGGGTCGCGCTGATGCGCGCCGTCATCCAGCGTGCCACCTCGGGCGAGGTCCGCGTCGACGGCACCGTCGTCGGCCGCCTCGCCTTCGACAGGCTTGACGAATCCGGTGCACGCCGCGAGAGCGTAGCGTCCGGCGTTGGCGGGCAGGACCCAGCAGTCTCGGCGGGGGAGAGTGGCTGCGAGAAGCGCCAGGGCCTTGTTGTCCTTCTGGGGGTCCAGCGCGGCGACGGTGCCGAGCAGGTGGCCACGGTGGCCCGCAAGATCGCCGAGTTGCGCATCCTTGACGGCGAGCTTTCGGCCGCCGACGCGGGCGCGCCGATCCTGGTGATCTCCCAGTTCACGCTGTACGGGGACACTCGCAAGGGGCGGCGCCCCTCGTGGGCACACGCCGCCCCCGGCGAGGAGGCT
>ERZ773070.1956-NODE-1956-length-12030-cov-7.209186_pt1 | contig 12030 bp, 5 predicted proteins | sample MGYA00580618_ERZ773070 | MGnify/ENA primary metagenome ERZ773070 (study PRJEB29015, sample SAMEA2738023) | human oral metagenome | biome: human oral; feature: human-associated habitat; material: dental | place: China | collected 2019 ...
TAAAAATCAGAGACAGTGCTGCACCTTATGACGGACGCGCTAATTTCCTACACATACTCTTCGAGTACGCTCCGGAATATTGCAAGTCCTGCGTCAGTCTCTTCGTCCGTGATCGTAAGCGGCGGCAAAAAGCGGATCACGTTTGCACCCGCCGTCGATACGCACAATCCTTTTTCAAGGCAGCGCTTTTCCACATCGAAGGGTTTTACGTTCCCTGCGATTTCCGTACCGATCATGAGGCCGAGTCCGCGTACACCGGTGACGATCGGGATCTTCCAGCCGGAGATGACGCTCCTCATATAATCGCCTTTCCGATTTACGTCGTCCAAAAATCCGGGAGCGGAAAGCGTTTTGAGCACGATGCGGCCTGCGCGCTGCAGGATATCATCCGCCTTTTTGAAGGCTCGCCGCGTCGTCTCGCGTGCGGCAGCGGGCGGCGCAGAAGATCCTGCCACCCTGCCAAGCTCGGCGCGTATAAGACCCTCGTCGAGCGTCAGTTCACGCGCCGTGCGTACGATATAGCCATCGAGTTCCGCGGGGCTTTTGACCTCGGCGAGCACGGGCAGAAGCGCCGCGAGTGTATCGAGTCTGCCCTGCAGGCTCTCCTTGTCCGCCGTCTCCAATACGCGCACCATGCGGTATTCGATGAAGGGAAGCGCCGCCTCGACGAGTTTTCGAAAAGCCACCTCGCCATGTTTTCGGATGTATTCGTCGGGATCTTTGCCGTCGGGCACGCGCAGCACCTTGACCGTCGCCCCCGCCGCGCGCGCGACGGCAAGCGCACGAAGCGTCGCCTCCTGTCCCGCCGCATCGCTGTCATAGCAGAAGCGCATCTCAGGCGCATAGCGCAGCAGGAGCTTCGCCTGCTCCGCAGCAAACGCTGTGCCAAGGGATGCAACAACATTCTCTATGCCCGCAGCCGCAACGGAAATCGCATCCATATAGCCCTCGACGACGATAGCGAATCCCGCGCGCGCGATGGCGCGATGCGCTCGATCGAGACCAAAGAGCAGCCGTCGCTTGTTGAAGATCAGCGTCTCGGGCGAGTTCAGATACTTCGGCTCGCCGTCTCCCAAGATACGTCCGCCGAACGCCACCACGCGCCCTCGCGCGTCGCGGATCGGGATGATCACGCGATTGCGGAAGCGGTCGTAATGGCCCGCGCCCTTCTGCCGCTTCGCCGCCAAGCCGCTCTCTTCAAGGAGTACGGCAGGCACGCCGCGCCTCTCGAAGGCGACGGCGAGCTTGTCCCACGCGGGCGGCGCATAGCCGATGCCGAAAGCTTCAATGACGCTCTCGCCGATGCCGCGCCCCGCGAGGTAAGCCTTCGCCGCCTCTCCGTAATGCGTCTTGGTCAGACAGTTGTGAAAAAAGGCCTGCGCCATCTCATGCACGCGGCGAAGTTCCTCCGTCTTCTTGTCACGCGCGATTTCCGCTGCGCTTCTCTCCCTCTGCGGCAAAGGAATATTGAGCTTTTCCGCCTGCAGTTTGATTGCCTCGAAATAGGGGATGTTCTCGATAAGCGAGAGGAACTTGAATACGTTTCCTCCGACGTGGCAGCCGAAACAATAAAAAAATCCCTGCTCGGGAACTACCGAAAAAGACGGCGTGTTCTCGTGGTGAAACGGGCAGCATCCCCAATAACGGTTTCCTTTTTTCTTCAATGCAACATAGGAGGAAACGACGGCAACGATGTCGGAATTTGCACGTACGCGCTCGACAAAGGCGTCCATCGCCTCATTCCTCATGCTTTTTCACCCTTCGCTGCTCCCTCTCCTTGATTTTCTGCGATTTTTCTACCGTCTTAAAACAAAAGAACCACGCGGAACATCCACTCAAATTCCACTAAATTTTATATTCCCTATAAATTGAAAATATCCTCTTTTTTTCCGTTACGCCAAAAAATTTTGCCGAAATCCGCTACAGCGGTACAAGCACAAAAACCACAAAAGTTCCGACCTGAAAATCACGCATCGCCCGGCACAGAAAAGCCGACGGGCGGCATGAAGATGCGTGCGAACGTATGCACGGCATAGTTGTCACTGAGTCCCGCCACATAGTCGACGACGGTCTGCTGCCTGCCCCAGCGCGTTTCATAGCGGCGAAACTCCTCGGGCAGTTCCTCGAAATTCTCCATGTAGTGCGCGTAAAGCTCGCGCAGCACGAACACTGCCTGCTTCCTCTCACGCGCCAGCCGCTCCGAATGGTAGATATGCTCGAACATGAAGGCCCGAAAAGCATCCATGACCTCCTGCATGGCAGGAGAGAGTGCAATGTCCTCCCTCTTCTCTGAATGCACAATGAGGTCGGAGACCATGCCCGTAATCATCTCCGACGTCGTATGCCCGAGCTTCGCGTAAACGAGCGCCGGCAAATCGCCCGCCTCAAGCATACCCGCGCGCAGACTATCGTCGTAATCATGACAAAGGTAGGCGATACGATCGGCAATGCGCACAATGCGCCCTTCGAGTGTCTTCGGCAAGTGCTTTCCCGTGTGATTGACGATGCCATCCTTGACCTCGAAGGTCAGATTGAGACCCGCGCCATCGCGCTCCAAATACTCGACGACGCGCAGACTCTGCTCGTTGTGCGCGAAGTGTCCGATGATCTCCGCCATCGCCGCCTCGCCCGCATGACCAAAAGGCGTATGACCGACGTCGTGACCGAGCGCAATCGCCTCCGTCAAATCTTCGTTGAGGCAAAGTCCTCGCGCGATCGTGCGGGCGATCTGCGACACCTCCAAACTGTGCGTCATGCGCGTACGGTAGTGATCGCCCGAAACGATGTAAACCTGCGTCTTGCGCTTCAGGCGTCGAAACGCCTTCGAGTGCAGGATGCGGTCGCGGTCGCGCTGAAAGTCTGTGCGGAAAGGGCACGGTACGATCGGTGCTCGCCGCCGGCTCTCCCTACTCTTTGCTGCAAGGGGGGAAAGTATTTCATACTCCAACGCCTCACGTTTTTCCCGTATCGTCATTTGTCCGCCTCCTCTTCCTGCTTCTCCTCCATTATATGATGAAATAATACGGCAAGAACACTGCTTTATCCTGCTGAAACTTAGCCTTTAAGGAAAATTCGCTGGAAAAACCCGTCTTCATGCTGTATGATAGAAAAAGGACCTGCATGGAAAATACTTTTCACGCCAATGAAAGGAAGCGTCTTTATGAAAAAAAACCTTGTTTCGGTTCTCATGATGTTCGTTCTGCTCGCCTTGAGCGCGACGGCCCTTGCCGCACCGAACTTCTCCTTTGACTCCTACCGTCTCGACTTCTCCTCGGGACGCTGCGTCTTCGACGGCAACATTCGCATCGTCGCCAACGGCTGCACCTTTCAGGCCGACCATGCCGAGGTCGACCTTGCGACGGCGCTCAAGTACCTGAAAAACGGCGCCTTCGATGCCCAGAGTGGCGTCAACTCCCCCGATTTCGAGGTCTGGTGCGAGGGCAACGTCAGCGTCTCGCAGGATGGCCTGAAACTGACGGGTGACAAGGCGCACGTCATTGGCAAGACGCATGAGGCTGTCGTCGAAGGCAACGTCTTCCTTGAGCGCCCCAAGGTCACAATTCAGTCAGACAGCGGCCTCTTCAACTGGGACACTCAAATCGCACAGTTCGACGACAACGTGAGGATTCGCCAAGGCAAGCGCGAGATCAAGGCGGAGCACGCCTTCTACGACGTCGCCAAGGACGAGCTGCTCTAAGCGGCAGTACACGACCTTCTTCACACCGCACCGTCGAAACGAACACGAGATTTCACAAACTGAAGCCCACCCATTCCTCTTACTCACGGAGACTGAGCGGGCTTTTTGGCGTCTGCCCAACGACTCGTTGAACATTGACTCGGCAATATCGTTACATTTTTCCCTCTGCCTGTGTGGATTCGGGGAAGAACTGCACCTGTACACGGCGCTGCGCCTTAGTGGAAATCCATTCGGTCAAACGAGCACGCAACGCTTCGTCCATATTGGTCTTCAAGTATATAAAAGCAATCGGTATTTCACTCAGAGAATCCGATGGATCTGCAGTCGCAACAGGGCCGCGCACACTCCCAACGGCGATGCGGGAGATTTCCGGGAACACGATACGTGCCTCACGATTCCAGTCCAATATATAAGTGCCCTGCTTTTCACTTTCCTCTCGAGCAGATTTGAGTGCGGTCACTGTCTGTTGTTCCTGTACGGAAGGAATGGCTCTTTTTTCAACCTCGCTGAGTCTCTGATCGATCATCGCCTCCATCTTTTCCCGCTCTTCCACCGTTTCCGCAGAAAAAACCTCCAGACGGAAAGGTCTGAGATGTGCCTTTTCATGCAGTTTCTCCGTCAATACTGTCAAATCATCCTCCGATATTCCGGCAATCGTAAATACCGTCAATATTTTCTCCTCACTATCCAAGGTATAGGAGATCGCCAGATGAGGCGGCACTTTGAAATTCTCCTCGATATAAATCTTCGCCTGCTCGTTCTCCAGATTTTCCTGCACGCTTTGATACGCAAAGAAACAGCTGGGCAGCGTGATAAGCACTGCAAAGGCCATCAGGTAGTGTTTCTGTCTTGAAAATTCCACGGAGTTGCGCTCTATCTTGGAGGGAATGTCAATGATTTTCAGGACGATGAATGCCGTCAGACAGATAAAGAAGCTGTTGATAAAGAACAGGTAGAGTGCACCCACGGTGTACGCCATAACGCCGGTAGCAATGCCATATCCTGCGGTGCAGAGAGGAGGCATCAGAGCTGTTGCAATCGCAACACCAGGGATGACATTCCCGCCCTCTTTGCGTGTTACGCCGATGATTCCTGCCAAGCCGCCAAAGACAGCAATCAAAACTTCCCAGATGGTCGGCGATGTTCGTGCAAGCAGTTCCGACGAAGGGGCATCGATCGGTGTGAGGGAAAAATAAAGCGTCGATGTGGCAACCGAAATGATCACTTGGGCGAGCAGACTTCCTGCGCTGGAACGAATGTATGTGCTGTCATAACGGGCAAGCCCATAGCCAATTCCAAGGATCGACCCCATCAGCGGAGAAATCAGCATCGCGCCGATGATGACCGCCGTGCTGTTCATATTGAGCCCGATGGAGGCGATAAAGATCGCCGGCATCAGGACACTGAGATTCGTCCCCCGAAATCGCACGCCGGCGTTGATCCGCTTCATAATTTCCTGTGTCGAGGCAATGTCGCCATGCAAGTCAAAAAAATCTTTTAGTTTCTCCCAAATCAAACAAACAGCTCCTTCGGTCTCTATCATTAGGATGTTCGTTATTTATAGAAATAATACCACGCTCTTACGAACATCGTTAATTCCTTCACCGACGTATCGGGAAGCCCCACCAGTTCAAAGCCCGGCAGCCCGGGCGACACATCCACCTCCACGTCGATAATCCGTCCGTCGATCCCGAGGGTCGTCGCACCATAAGTCTTTGCAAACAACGGCCTTCCCTCCTACGTTTCAAATATAAGAAAATTATAACACAAGAGAGGGTATGTTGCCTAATGATTCTTTGTAAAGAAAAAAGAGATTCCAAACAACGATTTCCTATGCCCTTGAAAATACACAATCCTACAAATTCAGTGAGAATTACTTCTTTCATCTTGTTGAAATAATTTCCTTGTAAGAATTTATTGATTCGTGTTATCATTGCTTCGTTATATTGTGTAGGGACATAGTTTCAAGGAGGATACCGGAGATGAGGAAGAAAGAGCTTGCACGAAAGATTACCTGCTGGATGACGCTTGGCATTTTTTTCACTGCAGCCGGCTCTTACTTTTGCCGCCGACATCGTCGCCGACGCCTCCGCTCCCGAGGCGCAGCGCCCCTATGTGACGGAGACGGCAAACGGGATTCCTCTCGTACAGATCGCGCGCCCCGACGGCAGTGATGTCTCTGTCAACCACTACGAGGCATTCAGTGTCCCGGAGCGTGGTGCCATCCTCAATAATGCCTTTCTCTTTTCGAATACACAGCTTGCCGGATACATCGAGGGCAATCCGAACCTCAGTGGAGGCCCCGCACGCATCATCGTGAACGAGGTCATGAGCGACCGTCCCTCGGAGCTGCACGGCTTCCTCGAAGTGGCGGGCACAAAAGCCGACGTCATCATTGCAAATCCAAACGGGATTTACGCCGATGGTGCCGGCTTTTTGAATACCTCTCGTGCCATTCTTGCCGCAGGCCGCACGGAACGCGATGCCGCAGGCGGCTATGCGGGGCTTCGTATCGAGGACGGTCGGGCATACATCACGGGCAAGGGGCTTGATGCTCGCGGTGCGGACAGTGCTGAAATCTATGCCCGTGCTGTTGCGGTGAACGCAGGACTCTGGGCGAATCATGCAAAGATCGTCGCAGGACAAAACAGCATCGCAAAGGACGGCAGTATCTCCCCCATCACCTCAGAAACAACATCCACTGCCCCGCAGTACGCCATTGATCTCGCGGACATTGGCGGGATGTATGCGAACCGTATCACGATGGTCGGTACGGAAAAAGGGCTTGGTGTCAATCTCACGGGGCAGCTTTCCGCCACGCAGGCCGTCTCCCTTGACGTGAACGGCAACCTCAAGACCACAGGCTCACTCTACAGTGACAGGGATCTCTCCGTACATGCCGACAGGATTGAAAACACGAATCTTATCTATGGAGGACAGAACACCTCCATCCGTGCAAAAGAACTGACCAACAAAAGTAGTGGCAGAATCTATGGCGATACCGTTACCATTAACGCAGAGCGCGTCACGAACGAGACCGATGCGGCGCTGGAAGCACGACTTGCCACAGAGGTTCATACCCTTTCGCAGCGTGCCATAGAGGTCGAAGCCGCACATCAAAACATTCCTGCGCAAAACGGAGCATCCCTCTCATCAATTCTCTCCTCCTACCGCGCTCGGATCGGACAGGCGGAGTCTGCCTACGATGCACAGCAACGTGTCGTCGATGGCATCAAGGATGAACTCTCCACCCATCCCGCAGGTGCCATTGCCGCACACAGTCAGCTCGATGTCAGTGCCAACACGATCCAAAATACCGGAAACGCCCTGCTCTACTCCGGCAAGGATCTTTCCATCACGGCAAAGGAATCCGTCAAAAACAGCGGCGCACGCATCGAGGCACAGGGAAGCGTCTCCATCACATCACCAAAGATAGAGAATGAAAACGCAGCCTTTGCGGCAAAACGAACCATCACAAGCGCAGTAGTGAATCCCACCAAAATCCGTATTGATGAGCCGGGACACCGTGAACAGGGGCAGGCATTTCCTGCGGGAGAGTTCACCAAAATAAACAGCGGCTATGGAGCATACCACAGTCAAGTCTCTCCAAAGCCCATCTACGAGCACGCCGCCTATGAGGAGATCAAACAGCCCACTCCTGCTGAAATCGCCGCAGGAGAAGCACCCGTTCCAGCAGAACTCGTCGGCACACTCTCCCCGAACTACGACTATGACGATCCCATCTTCAAGGAACTTGGGGTGACGTCCATGTCCTCTCCCCGTCCTGCCCTCGGAGATCCTACGCGCGCTGCATGGGATGCACAGTACCACATCATCCTTGATACACTGAACACAAAGATTGATGCCTACAATGCGGAAGCAGAAGCATATAATCGCCGTGTGGCACAGGCGGCAGGACAAAAGATCCACCTCCTGACATTCATCGAGACGGCAAATGTGCATTCCGCCGAGGCGGTCACCTCCTCCCTGCCCGCCGCAATCCGCGCCGGAAACAATGTTACACTTCACGGTGACACAGCGAACACGGACAGCACCATCAGTGCCGGAGAGACGCTCCGCACAGACGGTGCGCTCACCGAAAACGCCCATCAGCAACAGGAGCAGACCGTCACCCTCGGGACAACACAGGGAAGCTATACAGCACGAAGAAACTGGCTCCATAAAGGAAAGGTACGGAAATATCACGGAACATCCTTTATGACACCGGAGACCATTCGCAGCAATCCCACGTCCATCGGTGTCAGCCGCGTGGAGGAAAACGCCGCCACTGAGACCATTGAGAGTGAACAGCGACAGCACATCGCAAACACCCTCTCCCCCTTCGGACTTGCTTCCGCTGCACAAACGGCAGACACTTCCGCAGGAGAATCACCATCTCCCGAACACATTTCCCTCAGCGCACTCTACCGCGTTCATCCCGAGAGCACGGCAAAGTATCTTGTCGAAACGGATCCCGCCTTTACCGACCGGAAGAAATTCCTCTCCTCCGACTACATGTACAACAGGCTCAAATGGGATCCCGACAAAATCCCCAAACGCATCGGCGACGGGTTCTACGAACAGCAGCTTCTCGCCGAACAAATCCTAAAACAAACAGGAAAACGTCATCTTGACGGCTATACCGACGATGAAACCGCATTCAAGGCACTGATGGATGCGGGGATTTCCTATGCAAAGGAGATGAATCTCTCTCCCGGCATCAAGCTCTCCAAGGAACAGGTCGCATCTCTCACCTCGGATATGGTCTGGCTCGAAGAGCGTGAGGTCTATGTGAACGGCAAGAAGGAACGCGCCGTCTATCCTGTTCTCTACACCAAAAACACGAACGGTCTGAGGCTCACGGCGGGCGGCAGTCTCATCTCAGCTCGAAACATCATCGTCGAGACGAAAGATGCACTGAAGAACGCCGGCACGCTCTATGGAGGGAACATCCTCGTAAACGCAGGCGAGATCGAAAACACGGGACTCATCCGTGCAAAAAACATCGGACTGACATCCACGAATGACATTAACGTACGTGGTTCTGTTATCGGCGACAAGAAGGTTATCCTTGATGCAAAGAACAACATCACGGCAGAGAGCACAACCGAGCGTCTTACCCATCAGGATGTTCTGAATACGACCGCCGGGATCGCCGTCAAGGGCGATGAGGGCGTTCTTGTTATGAGCGCAGGAAAGAACATTGCTCTTGCAGGAGCGACACTTGCGGCACTTGGCAAAAACGGCAGTGTTCTTCTCTCGGCAGGAGAAAATATCTCCCTTGACACTAAGAAACTTCAAAGCGAGAAGGATATGACGACAAGTACGGAGAATTATCTTCGTACAAAGCGCGGTACGGAACTCGCTGCAGAGATTCGTGCGGATGGGAACGTTTCGATTGCCGCAGGAAATGACCTTACTGCCAGAGCTGCGACCATCGAAAGCAAAAGCGGCACAGCTTCCCTTTCCGCCGGAAATGATATATCTCTCACGGCAGGACGAGAGACATCCGAAGATCACTACGGCATTCGGTACAAGGAGAGCGGGCTTCTCTCCACCAAGACCACAACCATCCGTACAGATACTGAATCCGATACTGCGATCACAAGCAAAGTCACGGGGCAGAACGTCAGCATCACGGCAAAACGTGACGCCTCCTTTACAGCGGCAGATATCGCGGCAGATCACGATGTAACGATCACGGCGGGACGGAATGTCTCTGCCGCCTCAGCGGATAACTATGCCCATACGGAGCATTTCAAATCGGTCAAGAAGTCCGGGATCTTCTCGGCGGGCGGCGGTCTCGGCTTTACCATCGGCACGCAGCAGACCAAGACCACACAGGGCAGTGACGGCCTCACCCGGCAAGGGACGAATATTGCGGCACTTGGTGGAACTGTCTCCGTCTCTGCCGGAGAGAACGCGCATATCTCATCAAGCAATATCCTTGCAGATAAAGACGCAAACATCTCAGCAAAAGAAACCGTCATCGACGGCAAGAGCAATATCTACCGCGAGAGTATCACACAGGAAAGCAAGACGACAGGGCTTACCGTCAGCTTCAGTCACGGTCTTCTTGATCTCTCGCGCTATGCACCGATCAGCCGCATCGGCGAAGTGCAGGACGACCGACTCAAAGCCGTATACGCATGGCAGACGGGGCGAATGATTCACGATGCGTTCAAGAAGAATCCCCTCACGGGTAAGACCTTCTCCCTTGACATCAGCTTCGGGACAAGTAAATCCTACAGCCGCATGGAGAATACAACAACCGAATATGCGGGAAGCCGTATCGCCTCGGGTGGAAATACCAATATCTCCGCAGGAGAACGTGACCTTACGGTCAAAGGCTCGACCGTTATAGGAAATAACGTCTCCCTCAACGCCAAGGGTAACGTGCGCCTTGAGGCAGGGGAAAATACAAACATCACCACAACCGAGAACAAATTCAGCTCGGCAAGCATCGGTGCATCCTTTGCCCCGTCGGGACTGACGGATATCAGCATCAGTGCAAACAAAGGCAATGGGAATAGCAAAGAATCTGTTACCTCCTACTCCCCTGCTCTCGTTTCCGCAAAGAACGACCTCAGTCTCACCTCCGGCAAGGACATGGACATCATCGGGAGCAAGGCACAGGGCGAAAAGATCACGGCAAAGGTCGGCGGGAGTCTGAACATCGAGACCTTGCAGGAGAAGGAGACCTACGAGGAAAACAACCACTCCACCGGCTTTGGTGTCTCATGGAACGTCAACCAAACAAAAAAGGAAACAACGGACGCCAACGGGGATACGAAGATAGAAACGCTTCGTTCCTTCTCCAAGCCTACATTCAGCGGATCTTGGAACAAAGGAAATATCGACTCCCACTACCGCAGTGCACGCGATCAGGCAGGCTTCTTTGCCGGGAGCAAGGGCTTTGATATCTACGTCGAGAAGAATACTGACCTCATGGGCGGCGTGATCGCGAGCAACGCAACTCCCGACAAGAACCATCTTTCCACAGGGACGTTCTCTTTTAGTGACCTCCATAATGAAGCGGAGTACAGCGCAAGCAGCTTTGAAACGGGGCTTACAACAACGACGAAGTATAAAATCGAAAACAATGAACTTCGTCCACATAATACATTGACCATTACACCAATCCCTGGCATTACTATTAGCGATAATGCTTCTACAACAACACAGAGTGCAATCGCACCGGGGACAGTCATTGTCCGCGCAGGTGACAGAGATGCACTTAATAAAGTTCTTCGCAGTACAGAAAATACACTGAACGCCCTAGACCGAATTTTCTCCAGAGAAGATGTCAACGAACAAAAAGAATTGGTGGAAACCTTCTCACGTCTTCTGAACCAAGAAATCGGTGATTTTTCCCAGCGGATGCAGGAGAGAGCCAAAACCCCAGAAGAACGAAAGAAGTGGGCTGAAGGAAGTATCAATATAACTCTTCTGCGTGCTCTTGGAAGCGGAATTGCCGCCTCCTTTGGAGGAAAAGACGCGCTGTCTGGTGCGACAGGTAGCATAGTACACGATCTCTTTGCCAAAGAGATCGCAAAAATCCCCGATGATAATCTACAACTTCTTGCTACCGCTTTCATTGCCGGAGCAACGGCAAAACTGTTAAATCGAAACGCGCATACCTCTGCCGAAGCGGCAGTCTATGCCGTTCATTATAATGAACACGGGCATAGAAGATGGTTTGACGGAGAAGTTGTCTATCGTGATGGAAAATATTACCGTTATGATAAGGCTAGTGACAAAGAGGACGAAATCGAAAAACCTGAAGAGGGAATGTACATTTGGAAAGATGATGAAGATGGTTCTGGAGACGGTCAAGATTATAAAATCGTATCAAAGAAACAGAATCGGACTGGTTTGGAGCAAATTGATACGATATATGATTCTGTCGAACTCACACTTGACGGAACTCCTGTTATCGTTTTTTCCTCAAACTCCTCCTCCACATATATTCCAACAAAGCCTTTTCAAGGAAAAGTTATCAATAAAGCTACAAAGACTATCCGTCAAATCATACTATCACCATTGTCCATACTCGCTGATTTTGGATGGAAATACGCCGAGTTCAGCAAAGGTTTCTCAACTGCTGTAGCTGAAGACTTTACTCCAAACTTCCTGCCCAGCGTACAAACTCCTACAAAGAATAGAAATCCTTATGATAACCCTTATAGCCTTAGTGGAAGAATCGTAGGACATGGATTCTCTGCTATTGGAGGAGTAGTAGAGTTCGTAGCTGGAGTTGGAACCTCTGTCGGAGGAAGTGCTGCGGCGGGATCGTCTGTTGTAGCGGCTCCTGCTGTTCCTGCAGTAGCAGC
>ERZ773070.1961-NODE-1961-length-11999-cov-3.542448_pt1 | contig 11999 bp, 9 predicted proteins | sample MGYA00580618_ERZ773070 | MGnify/ENA primary metagenome ERZ773070 (study PRJEB29015, sample SAMEA2738023) | human oral metagenome | biome: human oral; feature: human-associated habitat; material: dental | place: China | collected 2019 ...
AAAATATTATCCCATTTTTCAGAGAAAGGACGATCTGAAGTTTGGAAGAAAGCTGTTACTACCGCAGGGTCGATACCTTTTTCGGTAAGTAAGTTTGTCCCCGATTTGTAAACACAATCGATAACGTATTTCTCTCCAGAGAAAGTAAACTTCACTTTATCAGGAATTTCCACCTCTCTAATCACTCCATTGGCATTAGAGAACTCTATCCAGCGGTGTGGAGCTGTGTTTCCTTGAGCGGTTTCTTCAGTAAGGAAAGCTCTGAACAGCAAATTGTTAGAAAGATCGCTAAATACGAATTTGCCATCTTTTTTCTCAAACTTAGCAACAGGAGTTCCATCTATTTGGAGTTCTCCTTTTTTCACTTTGAAACTTTGAGCACAAACATTCATTACTGAAAGTATGGCTACTAAAAACAAGATTTTTATTCTTTTCATTTGTAAAAACAATTAAATTACGGTTGCAAATGTATGAATATTTCAGCAACAGACAAATAAAATAGTGGTTTGTTTGCCAATTGAAAAAAAGTTTATACCTTTGTCCAGTCTTTAATCATAGAAAAGAAAAAGAAAAATGAAAAAATTAAGTATTGTAGCCGTAATGGCAATAGCAATGGTAGCTTGCAACAACACCAATTCAATGCAAACTACCCAAACAGAAACCACCGAGGTAGCACCTTCTGCTACAGAAGAGATGCCACCCGTAGGAGGTGATAGAGATGCTCACGGCTGTATAGGCAGTGCAGGACAATCGTGGAGTGAGCTCCTGCAAGACTGTATACAAGTATTTGAAGTAGGTACACGCCTCAATCCTATAGAAGTTAAAGACAATGACGCTGTAATCAGTGCCTTTATTGTAACGAAAGCCGATGACAACAGCCAAGTAGAGCTATTCATCACTACGGAAGAGACCCATCCTCTCTTAAAACAGGAGAAAGACGGCACTTACAAAAATGGTAAGTACGTTTATACCCCTAAAACACAAGAACTTTCCATTGATAGCAAAGTCGCGTACAAGGGAGAAAAAACTAAAATGTAAAAAATGCAAACTCCTTCTTATCTAAAAAATAAGAGGGAGTTTTTTATATTTATTGCCAATTGAAAAAAAGTTTATACCTTTGTGCCAATATTGGTGTATCTCTACAGTTTGCCAAAGTTTTTAATGGCTCATCGTGCTACAACTTTTGGCATAGTTGATTAAAGAAACTATATACTAAATACTACCCCTAATTGTTAATTATTAATTGTCAATTGTTAATTGAAAAGATGCTTCTCTTCTTTAAAAACCCCAAAAACACTATCTATGTGGTAGCTACCGAAGTTGCCCTTACTGAGACCGACCTCAACAAACTGAAATGGCTGTTTGGCAATGCCCAGCAACTTAACCAGCCTACCCTTAGCGGTACTTTCATCGGACCCCGTGCGGCGATGATTACCCCTTGGAGTACCAATGCGGTGGAAATTACCCAAAATATGGACATCCACGGGATTACCCGTATTGAGGAGTTCCACGAGGTAACCGACCCCAATACTCCTTTCGACCCTATGCTCTTTGAGCGATACAACGGTCTTACTCAAGATAGCTTTACTATCAACATTCAACCGCAAACAACACTCGAAATCGATGATATCGAGGCATATAACCAGCAAGAGGGGCTTGCGCTAAGCGCTGAAGAAGTTGCCTATTTGCAAAATCTCTCTCAACAACTGGGGCGCAAACTCACCGACTCGGAAGTGTTTGGCTTCTCGCAAATCAACTCCGAACACTGTCGCCATAAAATCTTCAATGGTACTTTTGTTATCAATGGTGAGGAAAAACCTTCTACCCTCTTCAAACTCATTAAAAAGACTTCACAAGAACATCCTAATAGCATTGTTTCGGCTTATAAGGATAATGTGGCTTTCATAAAAGGGGCTACCGTCGACCAGTTCGCACCTAAAAGTGCCGATAAACCCGATTTCTACGAAGTAAAACCTTTTGAGGCTGTACTCTCCCTCAAAGCCGAAACCCACAACTTCCCCACTACCGTAGAGCCTTTCAACGGGGCGGCTACAGGTTCAGGAGGTGAAATACGTGACCGCTTGGCGGGCGGACAAGGTTCTTTGCCTTTGGCAGGTACGGCGGTATATATGACGGCTTACCCCCGATTAGAAGAAGACCGCCCTTGGGAAAAAGGAATGGCTGAACGCCAATGGTTGTACCAAACGCCAATGGATATCCTCATCAAAGCCTCTAACGGAGCCACCGATTTCGGTAATAAATTTGGTCAACCACTCATTACGGGCTCTCTCTTTACCTTTGAACACGAAGAAGGCGGACGCAAATTAGGCTTTGACAAAGTGATTATGCAAGCAGGAGGCGTAGGTTATGCCAAAGCCTCACAAGCCATAAAGCACACCCCACAAGAAGGTGACAAAATAGTTATCTTAGGCGGTGAAAACTACCGCATCGGTATGGGAGGGGCTGCCGTATCATCTGCCAATACTGGCGCTTTTGGCGCAGGTATCGAGCTCAATGCAGTACAGCGTTCTAACCCCGAGATGCAAAAACGCGCTGCCAATGCAATTCGCGCAATGGTAGAATCGGACGAGAATCCTATCGTTTCTATACACGACCACGGAGCTGGCGGACACCTCAACTGTCTATCGGAACTTATAGAAGAAACCGGTGGTAAAATCGACTTAGACAAACTGCCCGTAGGCGACCCTACCCTATCGGACAAGGAAATTATAGGTAATGAATCACAAGAGCGTATGGGATTGGTTTTGCCCGAAAAGGCTATTACCAAACTGAAAACCATTGCCGACCGCGAGCGTGCGCCTATGTACGAGGTGGGTGTAGTTACTAGCGACAAGCATTTTAGCATTGCTTCTGCAAAGAAAGGTACCCACCCAATGGATTTAGACCTCAGCGCGCTCTTTGGCAGTTCGCCAAAAACTGTAATGACCGATGAAACAGTAGTTACTAATTACGAAGAGTTACACTACTATGCAAGTCAGTTACAGAACTATTTGGTACAAGTACTGCAATTAGAAAGTGTGGCTTGTAAAGATTGGCTTACCAATAAGGTAGACCGTTGTGTAGGGGGCAAAGTCGCCAAACAGCAATGTGCAGGCGCACTACAACTCCCTTTGAACAACGTTGGGGTGATGGCTTTGGACTACAATGGCAAAGAAGGAATCGCTACCAGCATAGGTCATTCACCTCTTACGGCACTCATCAGTCCTACCGCAGGCAGTCGCAATGCTATTGCCGAAGCTCTGACTAACATTGTTTGGGCGCCACTAAAAGACGGCTTGCAAAGTGTATCGCTATCCGCCAACTGGATGTGGGCGTGCCGCAATAAAGGAGAAGATGCGCGTTTGTACGAAGCCGTAGAAGCCGCTTCTAATTTTGCGATTGAATTGGGTATCAATATCCCTACCGGTAAAGATTCCCTATCGATGAAACAAAAATACCCCGATGGTGGTGATGTGATTGCCCCAGGTACGGTGATTATTTCGGCGGCTGCCCATTGTAATGAGGTACAAAAAGTGGTAGAACCCGTATTGAAACGCAATGGAGGTAACATTTATTATATCAACTTCTCGGGCGCTCAATTTGAATTAGGAGGTTCGGCTTTTGCCCAAGTATTAAACAAAATAGGCGATAAAGCCCCTACCGTAACAGATGCCGAAGGCTTTAAAACAGCTTTCAACGTATTACAATCACTCATAAAAGAAGGCAAAATACAAGCAGGACACGACATTGGTAGCGGCGGACTTATCACAACGCTTTTAGAGATGTGTTTTGCCGAAAACGACTTAGGAGCTACCATCGATTTGAGCGGACTTTCAGCCGATGAAGACCTTATCAAAACCCTTTTTGCCGAAAATGCAGGGGTAGTAATTCAAGCTGATAGCAGTGTTGAAGCTACTTTGGAAGAAAACTTCTTAGAATGGGCTAATATAGGCGAAGTAACTACTTCACAAGAACTTACTATTCACCATTTCGGTAGAGACTATCATTTAAACATCCCCGAATTGCGCGATGTGTGGTACCTCACTTCTTACCTATTAGACAAACAACAAACGAAAAACGACAAGGCAACTGAGCGTTATCAAAACTACTCCGAACAGCCTCTACAATACACTTTCCCAGCGCATTTCACGGGCGAAAAACCCGTACGCCCCGCAGGCAAACGCCCTATAGCGGCAGTGATACGCGAAAAGGGTAGCAATTCCGAGCGCGAAATGGCAAATGCCCTTTACTTAGCAGGCTTTGATGTGAAAGACGTACATACCACCGACCTTATCAGCGGACGTGAAACTTTGGAAGATGTACAATTTATAGGGGCTGTAGGTGGTTTCTCTAACTCCGATGTTTTAGGTAGTGCCAAAGGTTGGGCAGGGGCTTTGCTTTACAACGAGCAAGCTAAAAAAGCGTTAGACAACTTCTTTGCCCGTCCCGACACCCTTTCGGTAGGTATCTGTAATGGCTGTCAGTTGTTTATGGAGTTAGAAGTCATCAATCCTGAGCACACTGAGCACGGCAAAATGTGGCATAATGATAGTGGCAAGCACGAAAGTGGCTTTGTATCAGTAACCATTCCAGAGAACAACTCGGTGATGCTCTCCACCCTTGCAGGCAGTACTTTAGGGGTATGGATATCACACGGCGAAGGAAAATTCCACTTGCCATTGGCAGAAAATCAGTACAATATCGTAGGTAAATACGCTTATCAGGAGTACCCTGCCAACCCTAATGGCTCTGATTACAACACGGCTATGTTATGCGACAAAACAGGACGCCATTTGGTAACGATGCCCCATATAGAGCGTTCGGTTTTCCCTTGGCAATGGGCGTACTATCCAAGTGAAAAAACAGCGGTTAGCCCTTGGTTAGAGGCATTTATCAATGCCCGCAAGTGGATTGAAGCACGTAATGCCAAATAAAAATGGTAAACAAAATCTTAAAAAAATAAGTGCTTTAAGTATTAAAATTACGCTAAAAAGGGGCGCTATAAGCCCCTTTTATATTAAACTTTTGTTAAACTTAAAAATACACTTGACAAGTACTGTTTTATTCGTACCTTTGCATCGCAATGAGGGTGGTAGCTCATTGTAAACTTCAAATAATAGTTTTCATAATTTAAAGTTTTGGTTGGTTAATGGAAAAGTCCGATAGCAATATCGGGCTTTTTTCTTTTTATGAACCGTTAATTGATCATGGCATTCGCATTTAAGATAATAGGTTTATACTTTATTAATAAGCTACAAAAAATAGTAGGGAATATTAGGTGTTTTCTCTTTAAAAAGTCACTTTTGCGGATTGCCCCCTTCCTTTCGGGAAGGGGGAACGGGGGTTAGGCTTTTAAATGCGAACGCCGTATAGTGATGAGGTGTTGTTTTCGTGTTTTGCGATTATTTTATACCTTTGCACTCTAAAACACCATCTAAAGTAAAAAAGAAAAATTAATTGACCGTATTCAAGAGCTACCAAAGGATTTTATAAAAGATGAAAACACTCAACTATAAAGGCTTTATAGGAAGCATCGAAAAAGAAGAAGATAATACTTTCTATGGAAAAGTATTAGACTTAGATAAAGATACACTCATTACCTATCAAGGAGACTGCTTAGAGGACTTAAAAACTGACTTTATGGAAGCAGTAGACGACTATATTGCTCATTGCAAGGAATATAATATCCCTTTACAAAATAAAAAGACTCCTACGCTGAACTCTTTTGTAAGAGAAACTCTACAAAAGGCAGCTGTAATGTAAGATAATAACACAAAATTCATTATACTAAAAATGTTAAAAAATAGTAATCCAACACAAACCAATGCTTGGAAAGCATTGCAAAAACATTTTACTGAAGTAAAAGACCGCCATACCCTTTCCCTTTTCGAGAAAGACCCTGCTCGCGGTGAAAAATTCACTATCAAATGGCACGACTTTTACGTAGATTATTCTAAAAACCGCATCGATGAGGAAACTATGAAACTCCTCGTGCAACTCGCTGACGAATGTCACCTTAAAGATGCTATCGAAAAGTACTTCGGTGGCGACCTTATCAACAACACCGAAAAACGTGCGGTTTTGCACACCGCCCTTCGCGCGCCCGAAAATAGCGTGATAAACGTAGATGGCAAAAACGTAATGCCCGAAGTAGTAGCTGTAAAACACAAAATCAAACAGTTCAGCGAAGAGGTCATCAGTGGCAAACGCAAAGGTTATAGCGGTAAAGCCTTTACCGATGTGGTGAATATTGGTATTGGTGGCTCTGACCTCGGTCCGGCAATGGTAACTGAGGCGCTTAAATTCTATAAGAATCACCTCAACGTACACTTTATCAGCAATGTAGATGGCGACCACGTGCTCGAAACTATCAAGCACCTCAACCCCGAAACTACCTTGATAGTGATTGTATCTAAAACATTCACAACGCTCGAAACCCTTTCGAACGCGCTTACTGTAAAAGAATGGTTCCTCAAATCAGGTTCTGAAAAAGATATTGCTAAACACTTCGTAGCAGTGTCTACTAACTTGCAAGAAATCGATAAATTCGGCATCGACCCAGATAACGTATTCCCTATGTGGGACTGGGTAGGCGGACGCTTCTCGTTGTGGAGTGCCGTAGGCTTGAGCATCGCCCTATCAGTAGGCTACGACAACTTTGATAAGTTGCTCAAAGGAGCGCACGCTATGGATGAGCATTTCCGCACTGCTCCGTTTGAGAAGAATATTCCAGTAGTATTGGCATTGCTCAGCGTGTGGTACAACAACTTCTACGGAGCCGAAAGTCAAGCGATCATTCCTTATACTCAGTATTTGCACCGCTTAGCGGCTTACCTACAACAAGGTATAATGGAAAGTAATGGTAAACAAACCGACCGTGATGGCAACCCTGTAAGTTACCAAACAGGGGTAATCATCTGGGGTGAACCAGGAACCAACTCTCAACACGCGTTCTTCCAACTCATTCACCAAGGTACTAAATTGATACCTACTGATTTCATTGGCTTTAAACACTCATTGCACGGCAATACCGACCACCACAACAAGCTAATGGCTAACTTCTTTGCACAAACTGAAGCTCTTTTAAAAGGTAAAACCGAAGCCGAAGTGCGCAAAGAAATGGGCGACAAGGTAAACGAAGCCTTAGTGCCTTTCAAAGTGTTTACAGGGAACCGCCCTACAACCTCTATCCTTATTGATAAACTCACCCCTGAAAGTTTGGGTAGCCTTATCGCTATGTATGAGCATAAGATATTTGTAGAAGGTGTGATTTGGAACATCTACAGTTACGACCAATGGGGCGTAGAGCTCGGCAAACAGTTGGCAAGCAAAATCCTTAAAGACATCGCCGCTACCGAACTCTCTGCTCACGACAGCTCCACTACCAATTTATTAAAACAATTCAAATCTTAGGAAATAGGAAATAGGAGTTAGGAAATAGTGTCCTAACTCCTAACTCCTAACTCCTAACTCCTACAATATGATTCACATTAGAACAGCCGAAGAAATAGAACTACTACACCAGGCAGCCCAAGTAGTATCACGTACTTTGGGCATAATGGCAAAAGAAGTAAAACCAGGGGTAACCACCCTATATTTAGATAAAATCGCCGAAGAGTACATCCGCAGTCAAGGGGCTATCCCAGGATTTTTGGGCTTGTATGGCTTCCCTAATACTCTCTGTATGAGTCCTAATGCGCAAGTAGTGCACGGCATTCCTAACGACCGCCCATTACAAGAAGGCGACATCATCTCAATAGACTGTGGGGCACTGAAAAACGGTTACTATGGCGACCACGCTTATACTTTTGAAGTAGGCGAAGTAGCCCCCGAAGTAAAAGAACTATTGCGTGTAACCAAAGAATCGCTGTATATAGGTATCCGTCAGTTTCGTGCGGGCAACCGAGTAGGAGATGTGGGACACGCTATACAACAACACTGTGAGGCACACGGCTATGGAGTAGTGCGCGAACTCGTAGGACACGGCGTAGGACGCAAAATGCACGAAGACCCCGAAATGCCCAACTACGGCAAACGCGGTAATGGTAAAAAATTCAAAGACGGAATGGTAGTCGCCATAGAACCTATGATTAATATGGGCACCAAGAGCATACGCCAACTCAAAGACGGTTGGACAATCCTCACTGCCGACGGCAAGCCTTCTGCCCACTTTGAACACGATGTAGCCCTCATCGATGGCAAACCTAAATTGCTTTCCACTTTCAAATACATATACGAAGCCTTAGGTATTGAAAGTAATGAGGAGGACGAGTTTTTGCTCAATTAGATGAATGAACACCTTTATCCCCAATTTCTCTGACAATTCTGAATCTTACATAAAGGTTTCAGAAGCTGAACTATGAAGGTTTAGAAGAGGCAAAAAAGGTATCTTTATTCCTCATAAAAAAGTAATGAAAGGATTACGAGAACTCATAGAGAATTGGGAAAATGGAAGATCTAACGATTATTTGGTTGCCAAAAGCTAAAATTCAATTGTATGATATTTCGCTGTATTGGTTAGAAAAAACTCAATCAGAAAGTTATATTCTAAAATTAGAAGCTGAAATAGCTAAAATTTGTGAAATGCTTGAGTATAATCCAAGAATAGGAACAATAGTAGATAATAGAAAGGATGTAAGAAGAGTAATTGTACTTCGTAATTTTTCAATTTTTTACCAAATTATAGAACAAAAACAAGTGATTGAAATTATATCTTTTTGGGATAACAGAAATAACCCCGAGAAATTAAATCTCAATAGAATAAAAAATAAATGAATTATTTAAAATTATCAACAATGAAAAAAGCCTTATTTCTAGTAGTAACTGCCGTCCTTACTTTAGCTTCTTGCGGAAAAAGCGACGACAACCCAACAACTCCTGATAACCCTAATACCCCAATACCTAATAACCCTGAACCTCCTAAAACTACTGAGGTAAAGAGAATTAAGGAGGTAAAGATTACCTATTTAGATAGAAAAAAGAATTCTAATGATGACCCAATCTATTTTCTAAATGGCGAACCTAAGTTTATATATACTTTAGAAAATGGAGTCTTTGCTTATGAATATGACGCACAAGGGCGCATTTCAAAATTCACTTCTGATAAAGGAGGTGAACAAGTAACCTATGAATTTAGTTATCCTCAAGGAAAAATTATAGCAAATAGTGGAAAACAAAATTTTGAATTCCCTTTAGATGAGAAAGGTTACTTAAAAGAGACTGGCGGACATAATTATTTCAGCTATGACGAAAAAGGTCAGTTGTCTAAAATTGACAATAGTAAATTTATTTGGAAAGATGGCAATTTAACTGCTGAAACTTATACTTCTACTTCTTCAGGACAAGAAGAAATTCAAGGAATGAAATTTTCTTATTATCCTAACGAAAATAAGAATCGCTTTTTTATCTTCAACAACGAAGAAAGAGGTGAAATAGATGTCTATACCACCTATTTTTATTTGCTAAATGCACTTCCGGTAGGTGTCCCTACTAAAAATATTTTGGAGTCTATCTCTCAATCTTATACGTACAAAAAGGAAAATGTATCGTATGCCACACTTATAAAATTTACTTATGCTTACGATAAAGACGGCTATGTAAGTCGTATAGTAGAAAATCGTTCTGGTGATGATAACGGAGTAAGTATCTCTTCTGGTTCAATCTCAGATGAAGACATAGAAAAATTAGAAGCTCTAATTACTAAAATAAAGGCAGGTACTGTCAAAAATATGACTTACAAAGAGTTCACTAATACCAATGGCACTTATAAGTTTAGTATCACCCATAAAGAGCACATCACCAAAGATTCTAAAGGCAAACCTATTGATGTAAAATACGAGCAAGAGAGAATTTACACCTTTTCTTATAAAGAAGAGAATGGCAAGAGAAAGTATTTGGAAAGAAAAGAAATAGTGTTTACCAAACAAGATGCCTCTACTATCTACGAAATCAGCTATTATTAATATGAATCAAGAGTTGAAAAATAATAATCTCTGATTAACAGAATGTTATCGCTTTTGCATCGCATTTCCCCCTTTAGAGGAAGTCAGCGAGCAGGCGTATAGAAGCATATCAAAAGTAAAAACCTTAAAAATTGAATATTATGTGTCTATTAGTTTATCCTAAAACTCAAAATCAAATCAATGTACTAACTACCCTATTCAAAGAAATGAACATTGATTTTGAATACACCCCCCCTCAAGAAGAGAGCTATATTCCTAATGATCTTACTCTACAAGCTATGAAAGAAGCCGAAGCTATGGCTAAAGATAAAAACAAGAAGAGTTATGCAACCGTAGAGGAATTAATGGAATCTCTTAAAAGCTAACTATGGAAGAAGAAACATTTAAATATGAAATATACTATACAGGACTTTTCAAAAAGGATTTTAAAAAATTCCTTAATGATGAGACCAAAGTAAAGAAGATTACTGACACTATCACATTATTAAAAAAAGGAGGAGTTGAGGCTCTCCCTGATTATATGAGACCCCACAAACTTACAGGTAATTATAAAGGTCATTTAGAATGTCATATCCTACCTGATTTATTGATAATTTGGTTGCAATATGATGAGGGACAAAATGAAATTTACTTGGTAAGAGTAGGTTCCCACTCCGAATTATTTAAAAAATAGCACTAATTCATAATTAAAATAAATGTACAGAACGCATACTTGTGGAGAGCTACGACTCTCTCACGAAAAACAACAAGTAACCCTCAGCGGATGGGTACAACGCGTCCGCAACAAGGGATTTATGATTTGGGTAGACCTACGCGACCGCTATGGCATCACTCAACTTATTTTTGACGAAGAACGCACTGATAAAACAGTCTTCGAGCAAGCTAAAACCCTCTCTCGTGAGGACGTGATTCAAATTCAAGGTACTGTGATCAAACGCGAGGCAGCGAACGCTCATATTCCTACCGGAGAAGTGGAAATCCTCGTTACAGCGCTCACCTTGCTCAACCATTCCGAACTCCCTCCTTTTACCATTGAAGATAATACCGATGGCGGTGAAGACCTCCGTATGAAGTACCGCTATCTCGATATACGCCGTACCCCTGTGCGCGATAACCTTATTTTCCGCCACAAAGTGGGGATAATGGTGCGCAACTATCTATCCGAACAAGGCTTTATAGAGGTAGAAACCCCTGTACTTATTAAATCAACACCCGAAGGCGCTCGTGACTTTGTGGTGCCTAGCCGTATGAATGCTGGTGAGTTCTATGCACTTCCACAATCACCACAGACCTTTAAGCAGTTGCTAATGGTAGGCGGATTAGACAAGTACTTCCAAATCGTAAAGTGCTTCCGTGATGAAGACCTCCGCGCTGACCGTCAACCAGAGTTTACCCAAATAGATTGCGAAATGTCGTTTGTAGAGCAAGAGGACGTCATCAGTACTTTTGAAGGATTGGCAAAACACCTCCTCAAAGAACTCAAAGGTTTAGACTTTGGTGCTTTCCCTCGTATGACCTATGCCGAGGCGATGAAAACTTATGGCAACGACAAACCCGATATCCGTTTTGGTATGAAGTTCGGCGAACTCAACGACCTTGCGCAACACCGCGATTTCAAGGTGTTCAACGAAGCCGAATTGGTAGTAGGGATTGCCGTACCTGGTGCCAACAGCTACACCCGCAAAGAGATTGATGCTTTGGTAGAATGGGTAAAACGCCCACAAGTAGGTGCTTCTGGAATGGTATATGTAAAATGCAATGAAGATGGCAGTTTCAAATCATCAGTAGATAAATTCTATAACGAGGACGACCTCAAGGCGTGGGCAGAGCGCACTGGCGCCAAAGCAGGCGACCTTATCTGTATCCTTTCAGGCAAGGCAAACAAAGTACGCGGGCAACTCAGCGCCCTCCGTATGGAACTCGCTGAGCGTCTCGGCTTGCGCAAACCTGATGAGTATGCGCCATTATGGGTAGTAGATTTCCCACTTTTGGAGTGGAGCGAAGAGGAAGAACGCTTCTTTGCGATGCACCACCCTT
>ERZ773070.1962-NODE-1962-length-11990-cov-5.829744_pt1 | contig 11990 bp, 10 predicted proteins | sample MGYA00580618_ERZ773070 | MGnify/ENA primary metagenome ERZ773070 (study PRJEB29015, sample SAMEA2738023) | human oral metagenome | biome: human oral; feature: human-associated habitat; material: dental | place: China | collected 2019 ...
GTGTGACCATGTGCCACCAGGTGGGTTAACGTGCGCAGGCGTAGGGCCGGAGCAGCGGTGCCACGGGTTGCGGCTTTCCGACGGTGGCTGCGCTCAGGGTGTGGCCGGTTGCGGGGCGTCGGCGTGGTTCAAGCCGGGGTGTCAGGGAGTGATGCCCATGCTCTGCAGCAGGAAGATCAGGCCCACCATGATCGAGTTGTTCAGAGCGTGGAACGCCCACGAGTAAGCGATGTTCTTCCCTGATTTCACGTAGATGAGGGTCAGGGCGATGGAGATCGGCAGGTAGGCCAGCAGGTCCTGCCACTGGTAGCAATGCATGTAGGCGAAGAGAATGGCGGAGATCGACGCGACGAGCCACGTGGGCACAAACGCGCTGAGCTTGCCGATGAGGATGTGCCGGTAGAAGATCTCCTCAATCATTGGGACGCCGATGGCCACAAAGAAGGAGAACACGATGCTGAGAGTGCCTTCGGACAGGGCGTTCATGACGGCCTGTTGGTTCTGGGCTATCGGCGGATTGGTTCCGTAGATGGAGATGCGCAGCGTGGCTTGCACAATCGTGAGGAGGAACCACATGCCGAATAGCAGTGCGATCTTGAGTACCGGTCGTGTGCGGAAGTATGAGAAGGCGGGGAAGAACTCGCGCCCGAAGAACGCCAGTACCATGACCAGGAAAATCGAGTCGAGCACGATGTTGACGGCAGTGATGTTCCATGACTCGGGGATGATCGATGTCGGCACGATGCCGAGTAGGAAGAAGGTCGCGTAGGGGATGCCGAAGATCACGATCCGCACCCAGTCGGCGCGACTTGGGCGCGCGGGCCGCATGGGGAACGAGGCCTTGGCTGCGTTATCTGTCGCGGTGACAGTGGGCAGGGGGCTCGGTGCCGGGGTCGCCCCGGTCGATACGGGAGTCGAAGGTGCGCAGTGCGTGCTTGGGTCGGTAGGCATGGAGCTGAGGCCACTTCCTGTTGGGCTGTTGTGCTGCCCGTATATTCTGACAGATTTTGAAATAGAGTGGCGCGCGGATAGTTGAAACGATGTGCCTGGCGTGCAAGCGACGTGGCTCGTTTTCCCTGACGGGGAAAGGTTTTCGTGGCAGCGTGTCAGCAAACGATCGCCCTGGGTCCTTAGTCCCTCAAGGGGGGTGTGTTACCGCGCTAGCACCGTCACAGCATGGTCACAATTTAGGGCGACCTAAACGGACTACTTTCCGCCTGGGCGAGATGTGGCTACGCTCAATGCATAGAAAACGCATTATCCCTGCGTTATCTAATCGCCGGATCGTCAGGAGGCAAGCGGTGACAGTGCTTCGCGCTCACGCGCATAGTATTCGCGCTCACGTACGCAACATCGGTCAGCGACTCAGTCGCGTCCTCATCGTCGCAGTCATGGCAGCTCTGGCCGTGGCGATGTTCGCCTCGCCCTCGCGAGCCGCGGATCAGACGTGGAGCGATGTTTCGACCACGATCAATGGCCTGATCGACGAAGGCGTGTCCACCTTTAAGGCGGGCGACGCCAAGGGCGGCAAGGACAAGGTCAACGACGCCTACTACAAGCACTACGAGATCACCGGCATGGAGAAGCAGGTCATGGCCCGCATCTCCGGCTCGCGCGTCTCCCAGGTGGAGATGGAGTTCTCCCTCCTGAAGAAGGCCATGAGTGACGCCGACAGTGCGGGCGTCGATAACCACGCTACGACCCTCAAGCAGTACATGGTCGAAGATGGCGCATCCCTGGATGGCGTGGCCCCCGGGTCGGCAGCCCAGGCCTCGTCGGACGACTACAGCCCCGGCGCGTGGGGTGAGGTCGCCAAGACGATCAACGGCATCCTCGAAGACGGCGCCAACGCCTACAAGGGCGGCGACGCCAAGGCCGGTAAGGACAAGGTCAACGAGGCCTACTACAAGCACTACGAGATCACCGGCATGGAGAAGCAGGTCATGAGCCGCATCTCCGGCTCGCGCGTCTCGCAGGTGGAGATGGAGTTCTCCCTCCTGAAGAAGGCCATGACCGACGACGACTCGGCGGCGGTCGACCAGCACCTCTCGACACTGACGAACTACATCCGCGAGGACGCCAATAGCCTCGACGGCTACACCGGCAAGGCTGCCGACAAGACCACTGACAGCTCGGGCACCTCCCCGTGGATCGCCCAGTTCCTGCCCTCCCTCCTCGTGATTCTGCGCGAGGGCATGGAGGCGATCCTGGTCGTCGCCGCGGTCTTGGCCTACCTGGCTAAGGCCGGCCACAAGAAAAAGGCCCCCATCGTGTGGGGCGGCGTGGTGCTCGCCTTCGGCCTGTCCATCGGTCTGGCCTTCCTGTTCAGTTACGTCACCTCCCTGGCGGGCGCGAACCAGGAGCTCCTCGAGGGCTTCGCCGCGCTCTTCGCGGTTGTCATGCTGATCTGGGTCTCCAACTGGATGATCAACAAGTCCTCCAACAAGGCGTGGGACGAGTACATCAAGAAGCAGACGGATGCCTCGCTGAGCAGCGGCTCCCTGCTGGGCCTGGCCTTCATTTCCTTCCTCGCGGTCCTGCGCGAGGGTGCGGAGACGATCCTCTTCTACGTCCCGATCGTTGCCGCCGCGGGCGACAAGGTCCACTACGTGTGGATCGGCCTGGCGGTCGGCCTCGTGGCCCTGGTCATCATCTACCTGCTCATCCAGTTCGCGGCGGTCCGCATCCCGCTGCGCCCCTTCTTCACCATTACCTCGCTGCTGATGGCCTTCATGGCCTTCACGTTCACGGGTTCTGGTATCGGGGAACTTCAGGAGGCGGACGTCGTGTCCCTGACGCCCATCTCCGGCTTCCCCACCATTGACCTCTTGGGGATCTACCCCCGAGTGGAGAACCTGGCCGCGCAAGCCATCGTTCTCGCCATCATCGTCGGTCTCTATTTCTTCGGAAAAGCTCGCCTCGCCCGCGAGGCCGCCGCCCAGTCGCGGGCCGGGGAATGACACCCTCGAGCGACACCGACGTTTCACCCAACCAACACGCACAGGAGATCATCACATGAAGCGCTCTCTGTTCCGCGTCGGCGCGGCCCTGGCCACGCTGGCCCTCGCAGGCACTCTGGCGGCCTGCTCCAACAACTCCTCCTCGTCCTCCAGCGAGAAGCCCTCGACCTCGTCCTCAGCCGCCGCTGACTCTGCCGCCCCCGCCCCCGGCGAGGATGCTGGCTTCGAAGAGCAGCCCCTCGGCGACGAGGTCCACGTCGGCCCCCTCGTCGTGGGTGGCGTCTACTTCCAGCCCGTCGAGATGGAGCCCCAGGTGGGCACCCCCGCCGCCGAGTCCTCGATGCACATTGAGGCCGACATCGCCGCTGCCGCCGACAACAAGCTCGGCTACGGTGCGGGCGACTTCGTCCCCGGCCTGACCGTGGACTACTCGATCAAGGACAAGTCTGGCAACGTCGTCCAGGAGGGCACGCTCATGCCGATGAACGCGTCCGACGGCCCGCACTACGGCCTGAACCTACCCAAGCTCGACGCCGGCACCTACGACGTGTCCTTCATGATCAAGCCCCCCAGCGTGTGGCTGCTGCACACCGATAAGACCACGGGTGTCGAGGGTCGCTTCTGGACCGAGCCGCTCGTCGCCGAGTTCCCGGATTGGCAGTGGGATCCCACGGCCGTCTCCTGGTGATCGACGATCGCTTGTAGAGGGGCCGAGGCAGCGGTTCTTTATAGGACCGCTGGCCTCGGCCCTCGCCCCGTGAGGGGACTAGAATCGATACCGTAGCTACGACTTCGGTGAACCTTTATTACGGGAGGAAAGCCAATGCTTCAGCAGATGAGTGAAGCAACCCTAACGCTGCTGTTGACGATGCTCGCGCTCGGCGCCGTCATGCGCTTCATGCCCGCCGCCGGGCGTGGTCGCCGCGGTAAGAAGGTGCGCTCGGTCGCCGTGTGGGCCGGTATCGGCCTGGGCATGGTCTCCTCCCTGGCTTTGACGATCATTAACGTCGAGGCCCCCAAGTCCGTGAACCGCCAGACCGTTGGCCTGTTCACCCTCCCCGTCGCGATCGTCCTCGCGGTCCTGTTCCTCGCGCTCATCGCGGTGCGCTCGCGCCGCGTGCGTTCCCTCCTGCCCGGCGACGCCGACGATGAGGCCCGGGCGGCCTCGTCGATGGAAACCGCGGTGAGCGGGGATACCCTCGTGCGTATCGTCGGCGCCCTCTACATCGCGGCCGCCCTGTTCCGCGCAGTCCCCACGGCCATGAACCAGGCCGTCATGATGCTCTCGGGCGGCGTCGAGATCTACTCGACCCCGGTCGTCCTTGCGCTCGTCGGCTACGTGCTGGCGTGGGTGCTCGTCTGCTTCGTCACATGGGTTTCCTACCGCCTGTGCTCGTGGAACAACCGCGTGTGGCCGGCGGCCTTCATCCTGATCTCGCTGCTGGCCAACCACGCCCTGATGATCGTGCGCATCCTCAAGGCCAAGCGCTGGATCGCGATTCCCAAGGACGCGTGGAACGTCATGTCGTGGTTCATCAACCACGAGGCCGTCTTCACGATCGCCGCGGGCCTGGCCCTGTGCGCCGTCGTGTTCCTGACCTGGCTGGCATCGCGCTCGATTCCGACCGTCGGGGCCACCCCCGCCGAGGGACGCCTGGGCCGCGCGCGCTCGCGCCTCTACAAGTCCATGGCGGGCACCGCCGCCCTCGGCTACCTGTGCGGCGCGCTGCTCATCACTGTCGGCGTCGCCTACGGCAGCCAGGAGATCGAGCTGTCCCCGCCCGAGTCCTTCAGCGTCGTCGACGACCAGGTGAGCGTCAACCTCGCCGACATCTCCGACGGTCACCTGCACCGCTACGAGTACACGACCTCGGGCGGCGTGAAGGTGCGCTTCATCGTCATCCAGAAGTCCGGCTCATCCTTCGGCGTGGGCCTGGACGCGTGCGATATCTGCGGCCCCACCGGCTACTACGAGAAGGACGGCAAAGTCATCTGCAAGCTGTGTGAAGTGGCGATGAACATCGCGACCATCGGCTTTAAGGGCGGCTGCAACCCGATCCCCATCGACTACAAGGTCTCCAACGGCACGCTGACCGTGCCGATCTCGGCTCTCGAGGCCTCGGCCTCCGTCTTCGCGAAGTAAGGGGATCGCGTGTTCTTCCGAATGCTGCGCGGTGCCCTCACGAGGCGCGGTAACCGCCACCTGATGATCGCCCTGACCGTCGCGCTGGGCGCCTGCGTCGCCACGTCCATGCTCTCCGTCATGTTCAACGTGGGCGACAAGGTCAACCAGGAACTCAAGTCCTACGGCGCCAACATCGTCGTGCGCCCCCAGGGCGCGGCCGTCCTCGACGACCTCTACTCCACGGGCGAGGCCACCGAGTCCCGTTCCTACCTGCGCGAGGACGAGCTCGGCAACATCAAGACGATCTTCTGGACCTACAACATCCTCGACTTCGCGCCCCTGCTGAGTGTGTCAGTCACGGACGGGAGCGGCGAGCACGTGCCCACGACCGGCACATGGTTCAGCCACCACCTCGAGCTGGCCACCGGCGAGAGCGTCGAAACCGGCCTCGACAAGCTGCGCGGCTGGTGGGGCATCGAGGGGTCGTGGCCCGCGGACGACGACGAGAGCGGCGCCCTTGTTGGCACCACCTACGCGGCCGCCCACGGCCTCGGCGTCGGCGACACCTTCACCCTGACTCGCGAGGGAATCACGCACGAGTTCACGGTGCGCGGCATCCTCACCAGCGGCGATGACGCCGACCGTGGCGTGTTCATTCAGCTGGCGCAGGCCCAGGCGCTCCTCAAGCGCGAGAACGTCGTCGGCAGTGTCGAGGTCTCCGCCCTGACCACGCCCGACAACGACCTGGCCCGCAAGGCCGCGAAGAACCCGAACTCGCTGAGCGTGTCCGAGAAGGAAACCTGGTACTGCACCGCCTACGTCTCCTCCATCGCCTACCAGATCGAGGAAGTCATGACGGATTCCGTGGCCCGCCCGGTCCGCCAGGTCGCCGAGTCCGAAGGCACGATCCTCGAGAAGACCCAGCTGCTCATGGTCCTCGTGACCGTCTTGGCGCTCATTGCCTCGGCCCTGGCCATCGCGAACCTGGTGACCGCGGGCGTCATGGAGCGCTCCAGCGAAATCGGCCTCATGAAGGCCGTGGGTGCCAAGGATAAGCAGATCATCTCGCTGTTCCTGACGGAGACGATCGTCGTCGGCCTGGTCGGCGGCGCCATCGGCTACGGCGGAGGCCTCGCCCTCGCGCAGGCGATCGGCTACATGGTTTTTGGCTCCTCCATCGCCTTCGTGCCCGTCGTCGTCGGCCTCGTCGCCATCCTCGTCATCCTCGTCGTCCTGGGAGCCTCCATCCCGGCGATCCGCTACCTGCTGCGCCTTAACGCGGCGGAAGTCCTGCACGGAAGGTGATGCCCATGTCCAGACGAGCAATGTTCTGGCGGATGGTCACCTCCTCCATCCTGCGCCGTCGCTCCCGCGTCCTCATCGCGATCCTCGCCGTCGCCATCGGCGCGACCACGCTGTCCGGCCTCGTCACGATCGCCGTCGACGTGCCGGCCCAGCTGGCCCGAGAGATCCGCTCCTACGGCGCCAACCTCGTCGTCACCCCCGCCGGTGACGTGCCCATCACGGACGAGGCCGTGGCCGCCGCGACCGCCCAGGTGCCCGCGAGCGCTCTGGTCGGATCCGCAGCCTTTGACTACGAGACGGTCACGATTAACGACCAGCCTTACGTCGCGGGCGGCGCCGACCTGGAGGCCGTGCACGCCATGAACCCGTACTGGTACGTGGACGGGGAATGGCCTGCTGCGACGGGCCAGGTGCTCGTGGGCGAGCAGGTCGCCTCGACGATCGACGTCAAGGCGGGTGACACGATCACAGTGAGCCAGCTGGACGCCGGCGCTTCCTCGAAGGGCGCGCAGGTACAGTCCGGCGCCCCGGCGCCCGGCCTCAAGGTCGATCCGCGTACCGTCACCCTGACCGTGTCCGGCATCCTCAAGACCGGAGGCAACGAAGACGGCTACGTGTACATGTCCAGACAGGACATGAGCACGCTGACCGGGCAGACGGGCGCCGTGTCGCTCGCCGAGTATTCGATCGCCCTGGAAGGCGATCAGCTCAGCGCCATCGCCGACGCGATGAACGCCGCGAACCCCGAGATTCACGCCCAGACCGTGCGCCGCCTCGCCCAGTCCGACACGGGCGTGCTGACGATGCTGCGCTCCCTCCTCGTCGTCATCACCGTTATCGTGCTGGCGCTGACTATGATCGGCGTGTCCACGACGATGATCGCCGTCGTCACCGAGCGCCGCAACGAGATCGGCCTGCGCAAGGCCCTGGGCGCCACCGCCCGATCCATCACCCGCGAGTTCATGGGTGAGGGCGTCATGCTCGGCCTCATCGGAGGCCTCCTGGGTGCCGGGGCCGGCTACGGCCTCGCCGTGCTCATTTCCACCTCCGTGTTCCACCGCTCCATCTCGCTGCACCCCGTGATCCTCCTCGGCACGGTCGCCTGCTCGATCCTCATCGCCGTCCTCGCCTGCCTCCCGCCCGTGCGCCGTGCACTGGCCGTCGATCCCGCGCTCGTCCTGCGCGGAGAATGAGAGTCACCATGACCACCTCCACCGCCACCCCGGCCTCGTCGGCCCCCACGGACGCGCTGCTGAGCCTCGAGGGCGTCTCGAAGATCTACGGGGACCTGCACGCCCTCGACAACGTCTCCCTCGAGATTCCGCGCGGCCAGTGGGTCTCCATCGTCGGCCCCTCCGGCTCCGGCAAGACCACCCTCATGAACATCGTCGGCGCCATGGACACCGCCACCAAGGGCACCGTCATGCTGGACGGCCACGACATCTCCGACCTGACCGCCGACGAGCTCACCGAGGTACGCTGCCGCACCATCGGCCTCGTCTTCCAGCAGTTCCACCTCATCGGCCACCTCACCGCCCTTGAGAACGTCATGGTCGCCCAGTACTACCACTCGATGCCCGACGAGAAGGAAGCCCTTGAGGCCCTGGACCGCGTCGGCCTCGCCGACCGCGCCACCCACCTGCCGCGCCAGCTCTCCGGCGGCGAACAGCAGCGCGTGTGCGTGGCGCGCGCCCTCATCAACTACCCCAAGCTGCTGCTGGCCGACGAGCCCACCGGCAACCTGGACGAAACCAACGAGGAGATCGTCCTCGACCTGTTCAACCAGCTCCATCAGGACGGCACGACCCTCATGGTCGTCACCCACGACGCGCTCGTCGCTGAACAGGGCCAGCGCGAGATTCGACTCGATCACGGTAAGGTCGTCAAGGAAACCTGGCACGACCATGACTTCGAACAGCGCGCCTCCGGCCTGGTTGTGCCCGGCCGTGAGGGTGATGCGCGCAGCGGAAAGGACAAGGTGCGATGACCACGCCCACCCCTGTTGAGAGCCGATCCCGCTGGGTTGCCCCGGCCTCGTATGCGGTCCTCGGCGCCCTCGGCGCGACCATCCTGGCCGCGTGCACGCCCAACACCGGCCTGGACATGACCAAGCCCATGAACGACGGCACCTGGACCGCCCAGTCCAACGCCGACGACCAGGGCTCCATCGGCACCATCACCATCACCGTCGAGGGCGGGCGCATCACCGCTACCTCCTACGAGACGACGCTGGCCGACGGCACCGACAAGGGCGCCGAGTACGGCAAGAACTCCGCGGGCGAAGTCTTCAACGAGGACTACTACAAGAAGGCGCAGGCCGCCGTCGCTTCCTACCAGGAGTACTCCGACAACCTCACCAAGGTCGGCGACCCCGCCAAGGTCGACGTCATCACCGGCGCCACCGTCGCCCACCAGCAGTTCGTGCAGGCCGCCATCCGTGCCATCGCCGCCGCCCAGGGCGTCTCCCCGGACGGCGCCGACGACATCAACATCCCCGGCCTGAACGACGCCACCAAGGACGGCGACCTCGACAAGGACCTCGGAGGCTCTGACGGCTGATTTGGCGCGTACTGCCGCCGCGCCGGGGGACGAGGCCGTGGCTGGGTCTCCGGGGGTAGCTCGCGCTGGGGACGCTGCGCCCACGTGGCGATCCTCTTTCCCCGCGATGGGCACCCGCGTCGACATCATCGGCTGGGGCGGGGACGGTATGGCGATCGTCAACGCAGTCGTGGGCGTTGTTGCACGCCACGAGGACATGTGGAGCGTGTTCCGGCCTTCCTCCGAGGTGTCGCGACTCAATGCCGCTGTTGCTTCGACTGGGTGCGGTGGCGGTGCATCCCGTTGCGGGGCCGATTCCGCGGTGGCCGGCCCCGGCCTTGTCGTCAGTGAAGAAACCGACCGGCTGCTGCGTGACGCGCTGGCGCTCGCGGAGGCGACCGGGGGAACGTTCAACCCGTTGATCGGGCCGCTCGTTGCCGCGTGGGACACCAAGGCGATGCGGGCCGCGTACGTCGCGGGTGTGCCCTTGCCGCCCGCGCCGTCTGAGCGCGTTGTGGAGGCGGCGTTGCGGGCGTCATCGTGGGGCTTGCTGTCTCGCGTTGGCGAGCGGCGGTGGGCGATGGGTGCCCCTGCTGAGTCCGTGAGCGGTGTGGATGCGCCCAGCCCAAGCCTCGACCTGGGCGGTATCGCGAAGGGATGCACCGCCGACGCGTGCCGCGACCTGGCTGTGGCCCTGGGGGCGCGTGGTGTGTTGGTGTCGGTGGGGACCTCGTCGGTGTCGGTGTTCGGGACTCGCGCCGACGGTTCCTCGTGGCGCGCCGGCCTGCGAGACCCCCATGGCGGGCCCACGTCGGTCGCTGGCGTCGTAGAACTGCCTGCGGGCGGCATGGCGTCCCTGTCGACGTCTGGCGACAACCTGGGGCCGCTGGGCGGTGTGCGTGCTGTTTGTGCGGGGGCTGCGGCGGGGAGTGCGGTGGGTCCTCTGGTGGGGCCTGCGGCGGATCGTCGTGCGCGTGAAACATCTGTCGGTGGTGGTCGAGTTTTCGACCACCACATCATCGACCCGCGTACGGGATACCCCGCTCATGCAGGTGTGCGACAAGTCAGTGTCGTGGCCTCGTCGGGTGTGCTGGCGGAGGCCCTGTCGACGGCACTGCTCGTCGACCCGTCCATCGATGTTTCGGACGTCGTGGCCCGATGGTCGCGCTTGTCTGGCGCCCCGGCCTCGACGAAGGTTGTGAGCCTTGTGCGTGCCGAGCAGGGATGAGGTCCAGGCGCGGTCAGGCCTGGTCGGTGCCCGCATTACGAGAGGGTGGGGGGCGAGGGACGGGGCTCATGTGGTCTACCCGCCAGGCGTGATGTGACACTGCCGAGACTCGCAACCGAACGCTCGACGGGCGTGTTCGTTCCCGTTGTCGCTCCGTTGACGGCCGCCATGCGGTGGAGGCTATGAGCGCTGGTGCAACCGTGTGTTGTCCTGTGCCCCTGTGATCATTCACCCGTCGAGGAAGTACTGAGGCAACTGTGATGACCGTCAGCTGAGCGGTGTGAGGCGCGGGATCGTTGTTGAGGTTGACCTCGACGATTACCGACGTGCATCAGGAGTACCTCCGCGTTATCACCGTTGCGTGTGGACTGGTATGCAGGGGATGAGCCACTGGCAATGCACCCGTTGTGTGGCGCTACACCCGAACAGAAGGGGTGTAACGCCTACGGTTCGGGTGCACTGCCCCTCAGAACACGTGAAAGTGTGGTCGGTGTGCGCAGAGGCGATTGTGTCGCAAGGAGGGTTGAACGAGCTCGCACTCTATTCACAGTCCCTTGTTCGTGTCGCTGGTTATCCACAGGGGTTGATTGTCTTGATGATCTCAACTCGTGGGGCTGCAAGAATCCACATATGAGCAGCCACCAATTGACAGTTATTCGTACCTCGGAAGCGTGTCGCATGGCGCATGAGGAAATAGAATCAGGCGCTTTCTTGCACGTGATGCGAGGATGCTACGTTCGAGTCGATGACACGCGTCTTCTTGACACTCCGTGGCGCACGTGGATAACAGTGGCGCGAGCTCGTCTCCTTGCCGTCCATGCGTTGGGGAGCGGGGATCGAGTATTCGTTGGTGCAAGTTCACTTGCTTCTCGAGGTATTCCTCTGTGGGAGGCGAACCCGGACATATACGTCTGGGCTCGTACTCGGCGTGGGAGTAAGCCTCTCCGCGCGGTTCGCGCAGCGGGGATCCTCGTACCCGGGGTTTCGGTGCGATGGTCTGTTGTATCACCTCTTCAGGGAGAGATACAGACTGTTGGTGGCGTCCTGGCTGAAGGCGTCATCGATGCGACGGTGCGTATGGCTTGTTGGTCTGAGCCCCTGAGTGCATTTGTAGGGATCTGTATGGTGCTGAATACGCAGTCGTCCTTTGACCACTTTTCGCAGGAAGAGTGTCGCGATCGGGCACATGGGGTTCGGTCAGAGATGCTCGTGAGGCTCACGGAGTGGCGCGAACATAACGGCAACATGCCGGCGCGCCGAGCAGAAGCCCTCATTCGAGCCGCTGACCCGGGCTGTGACAACCCTGCTGAGGCTGCGTTGCTGTGGGTCTTGAAGTCGGTGAGTGCCTTCGAGGTCGTGACCCAGTTTGAGATCGTCGTCAACGGGCGACGATACTTTGCGGACATCGCTATTCCGGGACTCATGATCATCTTCGAGTTCGATGGGATTGGAAAGCTTGGAAAGAACGAAGCCGACTTTGCTCGGGCGAAGCGTGACTGGATCCAACGTGAAAATGATTTACGTGGAGCCGGCTGGACTATCTATCGATTCTCGTGGCCAGACTATGAGGATCTGACGCAACTGAGAGCCTGGGTGACTGAGTTGTTAGCGCCGTACCAGGCATCGATCCCCGCATCCGCACAGCGCTTGTGGGCGGTTCCAACGCAGGCCTGCGACGGTCCGAATCGGCGGTTTCACATGGGTACATCCCGACGGTGGTCGCAAGGGTCATGCGCATGATCGGAGGCGCTGCACCCGTTACGTGGCGCTGCACCCGAACAGAAGGGGTGTAATGCCTACGGATCGGGTGTAGCACCGAGAGACACAAGTATAA
>ERZ773070.1964-NODE-1964-length-11980-cov-6.579706_pt1 | contig 11980 bp, 10 predicted proteins | sample MGYA00580618_ERZ773070 | MGnify/ENA primary metagenome ERZ773070 (study PRJEB29015, sample SAMEA2738023) | human oral metagenome | biome: human oral; feature: human-associated habitat; material: dental | place: China | collected 2019 ...
GCCACACCATGTTTGTTCGCAAACGCCACTGCCTTCTCATGGGTGCGGTTGGCTACGCCGTCAATGTGGCGACCTTCCGCCGCAAGCGCCTCGGCCATCTGATTGGCAATAACGCCGCAGCCGATAACACCCCATCGCAGCTGTGGAGCTGTAAATAACGAGCCCTTCGTTTCCTGATACATGAAGCCTCCTTGTGCCGAGTGATTCACGCACACGCGTCTGCCTGCTCACCCAATTGGTGGACACCTGGGCCTAGCAGATAGGCACCCGGGCCCAATAACCCACGCGTTAACCCGATGATCTGCACGCGGGCAGCGCAGCACAACATGACAACGGGTGGGGCACCTTCCGGTACCCCACCCGTCGTCAACACCCATCAACACCCGTTGATCAACCAGGAATCAATCCATCGCCAGCGCCTCCGAGGGGCTGACCTTGGCGGCCCGGCGGCCCGGCAGCCACGAGGCGATCAGCGCGGACACGATGGCCACGACGCACACGCCGACCAGCTGCAGCCACGGCACGCTCAGCACGGCGGTGGCCCCCTCAATGGGCAGGCTCATGACGCCTACCCACCCGAAGGCGACGCCCATGCCGACGCCGATCAGCACGCCGGTCAAGGACAGGAACAGCGCCTCGAGGGCGAGGAGGCTCTTCATCTGGCGTCGCGTCAGGCCCAGCGCCCTCAGCAGGCCGTTCTCGCGGGTACGTTCGGCGACCGACAGGGACAGCGTGTTGGCCACGCCCACCAGCGACACGAGGACGGAGACGCCGAGCAGCCCGACGAGAACAAGCATCAGCTGGTCGATGATCTTCGTGTACATCTGACGCTCCAACGCGGAGCCGTTGACGCTCAGGTGCGAGTCCTTGAGCAGCGCACTCTGGACCGTTTCGGCGTCGGCGCCGTCGGCCATCTTGATGATGACCGCCTGACGCTTGAGCGAGCTCGCGATGGATCGCAGGGTTTTCTCGGAGACCTGGGCCTCCCCGACGCTGCCGTTCTTGTCGTAGGTGGCGCTCAGGTCCACGCACGTGTCGGCGCACAGGCGCAGCGTCTGCCCGGCCAGGGCCTCGTCGCCGACGCGCACCTGGTTATCGCCCAGCTGGGTGACGGTCGAGTGGGTGACGCCCGTGTAGTCGGGTTCTCCGGTGATCATGACCGACGAGGCCTGGGCCTCGTCCTCCGAGCCCGCTCCCTCGGGCCCGGCGTAGGCGGGCGCGCCCGAGGTGGTCGTCAGGGTGCCGGGAGCGGCGTACTGGGCGACGGTGGCGGCGACGCCGTCGGTGGCCGCGATGGCGGCCTGCTGGTCATCGGTGACCGCCCCAGTCGTGGACACGGCCATGAGGTCGAAGGGGCGGGCGTCGTTCACGGCGTTAGTGAGGGTGGTGCGCACGGAGGCAGCACCGACCATGATGGTGACGACGAGGGTCACGCCGATGATGATCGCGGTGCCGGTCGCGGAGGTGCGGCCGGGGTTGCGCATCGTGTTCTCACGGGCCATGGCGGACAGGGTGCCCGGGAAGGCCGCGCCGAACGCGCGGGTGAGGGCTGGCAGCAGAACCGAGGCGACGAGCAGCGCACCGAGGAGCGCCAGGAGCGACCCGCCAAAAGCCCCGAGGAATTTCGTGCCGCCACTATCCGAGCGCCACGCAGCCGCCACGGCAGCGCAACCGGCCACAGCGATGAGCGCGCCGATGATGAAGCGGACGGTGTGCTTCTTGCGGGCGGCGGCCCCGGCCTCGTTCACGGGGGCGAGGGCGGCTACGGGAGCGACGCGGGAGGCCGCGCGGGCCGGGAAGACGCCGACCAGGGTCGTGAACAGGGTGGCACCCAGCCACGTGAACGCAAGCTGCCAAACGGAGGCACTCGCCAGCGCCGCGCCGACGCTAGAGGCCAGGCCGGTGCCCGCCTCCGCAAGCGCGCCGATCAGCCAGCCGAGCGCGACGCCAATCGCGGACGAGATCGCTCCGATCGCGAGGGCCTCGCGAGTCACGAGCGAGCGGACCTGTCGCCTGGTCGCTCCCAGCGTGCGCAGCAGCGCCAGTTCGCGGGTGCGCTGCGTGAGCACCACTCGGAAGGTCGACGAGACGACGATAGAGGCCACAAGCGCCGCGATCGCCGGGAAGATCAGCATGATGCCCATCGTCATGGACGCTCCCAAGCGCGCCTGGTCGAGGTCGTCCTGAATTGCCTTGTGCACGCTGGTCACGGTCACTCCCGAGACGGTGCTGAGCGCGGAGTTCGCTGTCGCCACCCATTCGTCCTGGGTGGCGCTGGGAGGGTTTGCGTTGCTGTCCGTATCCGCTCCAGAAGTCGCGACGATGAACTGTCCGGACGCGGTGCGCTCGAAGAGCGCGGAGAAACCGCCGTCAGTCACGTAGCTGGCGGGCACGCCCATGCTGATCGTGTTCGAGCGTGTGGTGCCGACGATGGTAAGAGTCTGGTAGGCGCCCTCGGTGAACCCTGCGCGCACGCGGACGGTGTCGCCGACCTTCAGTGAGAGGGTCGAGGCCGTGTGCTCCGGGATAGTGATCTGGTCGTCGGCAGTCGGGGCGTCTCCGGCGCTCAGGTCGAGGCCGGCGAAGGGCTTGGGAGCCAGCGGCGAGACGTAGAGTCGGCCACGCGTCGCGTCGGTCTGGGCATCGGCAGGCCACTGGGCCATGTGCTTGATGGCGGTGACGCCGCTGGTGGAACGCAGGATTTCTTCGGCACGCTGAATCGACTCGCCGGTCGCGTCAGCGTTTTGGGAGACGACGATCGTGCCGCCGCGGTACTGGCTGTAGACGCCGGAGGTCAGGCCCGCGGTCATCGCCGTCATGACGATGAGCGTGATGACAATGAAGGCCGTGGAGATGGCGACGGCCAGGCCGGTGGAGATGTAGCGGCGGCCATGGGAGCGCAGGTTAGCGCGCAGGAGGGAGTTTATTGCAGACATGAGGAGAGCCTTGGGGTGTGGGCGCGCGGTCAGCGCAGCGCCGCGGTGAGGGAGTCGGCGGTGACGTCGCGCAGGTCAGAGACGATGCGGCCGTCGCGGCACACGAGGACGCGGTCCGCGTAGGCGGCGGTCGCGGTGTCATGGGTGACCATGATGACGCTCTGGCCGAGTTCATCGACGGCGCGGCGCAGCAGGTCCATGACCTCGCAGGTCGAGTGTGAGTCGAGGTTTCCGGTCGGTTCGTCAGCGACAATGACGGCGGGGCGACTCATGAGCGCTCGGGCGACAGCGACGCGCTGCTGCTGACCACCAGACATCTCGGAGGGGCGGTGGCTCAATCGGTCCGCGATGCCCAAAGAGTTGACGATGAGGTCGAACCATTCCTTCTCAGGAGTAGCCCCAGCCAGGCGCATGGGCAGAAGAATATTGGCGCGGGCGTCCAGGGTGGGCACCAGGTTGAAGGACTGGAACACGAAACCGATGCGGTCACGGCGTAGCTTGGTCAGTGCGGTGTCTTTCAGGGCGGTGATGTCGGTGTCTTCGACGAAGACGTGCCCAGAGGTGGGGGCATCAAGGCCGGCGAGGATGTGCATCATCGTGGACTTTCCAGAGCCGGAGGGGCCCATGATGGCGGTGAATTCGCCGGCGCCGAAGCCGACGCTCACGTCGTCGAGGGCGCGCACCTGAGCGTCGCCGCTTCCGTAAATCTTGGACACGCCCTGGAGTCGGACGATGGACGAGGCCGGGGCCTCTTGGTCGGCCACGGGGGCCTGCGCGATTGTCGTGTTCGTGTTCATGCATCCATCGTGCGTCTACGGTGCGCGTCACCGCTACGGAGGTTTCCCCTGATTGATCCCCGAGACTACCCGGGGCACGCTAGGGGGCTATTCGGTGCGCCCACCCCATCCGACCCGTGGTGGGCGGGCCGCCGCACACGTGCACACACAGCAGCCCAGCCCAGCGGGGCAGGCAACACTTACGACGTGGAAACCTCGCCACTGGCCTCACGCAGGGACAGGCCGCGGTAGCGGTTGATGGCGGCACCAACATCGATGAGGCGCGGGCGCGCCAGGAACGCCGGGTAGGAGCGGGCGCCAAACTTGCAGACGGCGTCCAGGCCCTCGGAGGCGAGGCGCCGTCCGAGCTTGGCCATGAGGTCGGGCATCGACTGTTTGCCTGCCATCTCCTCGAGGACACCGCGCACGCACCAGGCGATGGCCTCGGCCTGCCCGGGGTCGACGACTGCGGCGACGTCGGAAATGTCGACGGTTGAACGGTCGATGGTTAGCACGGACGTGCCCGAGGCCTTGGTGCGCGGGCGGTCCACGCGGGCCTTCGCGGCGGGCACGCGGGGAGCGGCCTCCCAGATGGTGGGGGCGTCGGTGCGGGGGCGCGGCAGGTCGGCCACGACCTCGCGTGCGCGGGCGGTGACGTCGAGGCAACGGTAGTTGTCCATCATGAGGACCCGGTCGGCGGCGTCCAGGAAGGCGCCGGAGCCGCCGACGACCATGATGAGGGAGACGCCGGCCTCGGTGAGGGAGGTGACGCGGTCGACGAGGGGCGTGATGGGTTCCTTCTCGGCGGCGACGAGGTCGCGCATGCGCGTATCGCGGATGAGGAGGTTGGTCGCGGAGGTGTCCTCGTCGATGAGGAGGGTGCGTGCGCCCAGCTCGAGGGATTCGATGATGGAGGCGGCCTGCGAGGTGGAGCCGGACGCGTTTTCGGTGGAGAAGGACGTGGTGTCGGCACCGCCGGGCAGGTGGGTGATAAACGGCGAGATATCAACGCCTGTGACGGCTCGCCCGTCGGCGGCGCGCACCTTCGTGGCAGTGGGGTCGGTGGCGACAAGCTCGCGGCCGTCGCCGGGGATGTGCGCGTACACGCCCTGGGCGATGGCCTCAAGGAGCGTGGACTTGCCGTGGTAGCCGCCGCCCACGATGAGGGTCAGGCCCGGGGGGATCGCCATGCCGGATACCTCGCCGGCGTGCGGCAGGGTGACGGTGGCGCGCAGGGACTCGGGGGCATTGAAAGCGACGACGCTGTCACCCGTCAGGGGCGTTTCGGACACGCCGGAGCGGCGCGCCAACAGGGCTTCGTCGGCGACGAAGGATACCCAGCTGCGTTCCTCGAGGATTCCCTGGAGGGCACGGTAGTCCTCGTAGGCGGCGACGTGGCCGAGGAGGCGGGAGCGCTTGCGGGTGGTGGCCGGGTCCTCGGAGACGAAGTCGAAGCAGTCCATGACGATGTTGGGCACGTCCACGTCGAAGAGGCGGGCGGCGCTCTTGCCGAGGATTGTGCGTCCGCGCGCGGGGAGCTTGACTTGGAAGCGGACCTCGACGCGGTCGGGCAGGACGGTCGCGTAGGAGCGCTGGAGGATGAGGGCACCGGCGCGGGCGATCGACACGTCGCGGGTGTCGCGGGCGCGGATAGCCTCGTCGAAGGAGCGGGCGATAAAGTCCGCGGCAGCCAGGCGCGCGTCGGACGAGGCCAGGGCGGCCTCGGGCAGTCCCATGGCCTCGGGCGTCGACCAGGCGCGCAGGGACGAGGGCGGGGCGTAGGGATCGGCCTGCACGTGATCGATCGCGAGGGTGAAGTCCCCGTAATCCCAGGCACCTAGGGCGTTCTTGTAGAAGCCGTAGGGGCGTCCGTCCGCGTATCGCAGCTGGTCGAGGAGGTCTGCGTCGGTGCCGGCGATGGCGCGCGAGGGTGCTTCGTATCGGGGAGTCATACCCTCAAGAATACAGGCGGAGCCTGCGGATACGGCATCACCGTTCCTACAGGCTCCGGGGTGTGAGGAGTCAGCGCTGTCGCGCGACTCTCACGGGTGGCAGGGTGGTATCAGCACACGACTTATCGATCACTGAGGAAAAAGGCGAGGAGAAGGGCAAGAGGCACGAGCAGCTGGAGTGATGCGCATATGGACGTGACGACCACCGCAGTATTCGTCAGCGACATGATGTCCTGCGGGGCATCCAGGCGCTTCGCCTTCCTGCGCTGCATGAACGACAACACCATCGCGGGGATCGAGAGGAGCAGAAAGGCAGTCAGGAAACTCACGCCAGCCAAGATCATGGCGAGATGCGCCTGGGAACGCAGGTCCGCGTAGGCAACGAGGTGTGAACTCGCATAGTACGGCTGCGCATAGGCCGGCGTGGGCTGACTGTACGCCGTCCCATTGGGCATGCCGTAGGCAGGCTGCTGGCGGTACACTGCCTCGGGATGGCCGTAGGGCGTGGATGCGGCCGGGCCATACGGCGTCTGCTGCGAGTAGGGATCCTGCGCACTCGCAGGATTGGCCCCATAGGGGTAAGCCGGATCGCTCATGGTGCACTCCAGATAGTTCCGTGCGGATGACGATGGGCGCTATCGTAGCAGCGGCCCTCAACCACTATGCGTTGGGGCCCGAGGAAACTCGCCGTTTCCTCGGGCCCCACACGTAACGATGCGTCAGCTGTTGGCGGCCGCAGTCGCGCCGATGATCACCATCAAGATGAGGAACAAGAAAACCGCAGCGGCGAGCGCGATCTGGATGATCGAGCAAATCTTCGCAGCCGAGCGAGCGTTCTCCACATCCGCCATCACGTCCATCGGGGCGCCCAGGATCTTGGCTTCCTCAACCAGCTTGTTAGTCCAGAACCACATGCCACCGGCAAGCAGTAGGTGGCCGAACAGGAAACTCACGAAGGAGAGCATGCGGGCCGTCGACGCGTTCGAACGGATCCTCTCAATCTCGGGGTTGAGGGCGTAGACGGGCTGACCGTAGGCCGGCTGCGCATAACCGTAAGCCTGCTGCTGGCCGTAAGCCTGCTGCTGGCCGTAAGCCTGCTGCTGACCGTAGGCCTGCTGGGGCTGGGTCTGGCCGGCGGGGGGGTAGGCGTTCACGGGATCGCTCATGAGTTGCTCCAAATGGGTTGTGTCGAGCGGATACGGCTGTCATCGTAGCCGACGCGAGGGTACAAAAATAAACAAAACGGCCTTTAGTTACCGCGAACACAGTGGCATCCGCTGGATCGCTAACGCATGTTCTCCGAGACAATCAGCAAGATGATCAGGCTCACCTGCAGGAGGAGCATGCCGAACGCAATGCCGCGCGCAATGTTCACCTTCCGTGTCACGTCGGACGGAGCGTCGATCTCCTGGGCGTGGGTACACAGGCGCTGCGCCCGAACCGCGTTGGCGAGCAGCAGGATGACCGGCGTCGTGAAGAACCACACGAAGGACATCACGATGGCGACGGTCGCGTTGGACTTGAGGCGGGAGAAGGCCAGCTGCCGGAGCTGATCCGTGGACGGCTGCGCGGGCTGGCTCGCGTACGCGGCCTGCGGATTCACGCCGTACTGCGGGGCGGCGGCCTGCTGCATCGGCTGAGCGACGGGTGCAGGCTGCGCCTGGTAGGCACAAGGCTGGCCGTAGGACGGCATCGGCTGGGCGGGTGCGCCCTGCGGGGGATACGCAGCAGGGGTGCCATACGCCGGTGCCGCGCTGGCGGCCGTGACCCCGCTGTGTCCGGGAGCGTAGGCCGACTGCTGCGCGGCGGACGCGACATGTACGGGTGCGCCCACCGGGGGCGCAAACTGCGCAGGGGCGGGTGCCTGCGGTGCGGCGGGAGCGCTCGACCACATCGAGGCGGGAGCACCCGCCTGGGGTGCGACCGGTCCGTCGCTCTGCTGAGGCCAGTCCCAGCCGGCCGGAATTGCTCGCGAGGGCATCTGTTCGTCACTCATTTCAACAACCAATCACTTCGTAGATTCCACGAGCCAGACAAGGAGGAAGGGAGCGGCGATCAGAAGACCAAACAGCACGATCCCGACAATTCCGCAGATGAGAGCCGTCGTTCGCGCACCGCGCACGTCCCTCAGCACGTCCTCGGGGGCACCCAGCCTCTCGGCCTCACTAAGGAGGTTCATGCTCCAGAACCACGCACCGAACGACAGGAGCGGCCCCACCGTCACAAAGCTAACGAAAGACATGATGCGCACCATGGATGCGTTCGAACGCACGCGTTCGACGGCGGGGTTCAGCGCGTACACGACCTGGCCGTACATCGGCTGCCCGTAGGAAGCACCCGCGCCGTACGAGGTCTGGGCGCCGTATGCGGGTTGGGTACCGTATGCGGGCTGCTGCACTACGGGGGCCTGCCCGTAGGCAGGCTGGGCGCCGTAGGGGGTCGCGCCACCCGACCCGTAGGGATTGGAGGGGTCGCTCATGAATAGCTCCGGTCAGAATGTGGGATCTTATCCTCCCACATCATACGAGCAACCTCTGCAACACGGAAGTTCCGCCTCATTATCCCTTCTCACCACTCACCACAACCCGACGCAGCCCACCCCAACCTCACGCCGACGCTCCCGGCTCGCCCCGGCCTCGTCCCACATCAAAAAGTGCGGGGGCCGGTTTCCCGACCCCCGCACCACCCGACAAACGGGCGTCACGTCACAGCATGCAGGACACGCAGCCCTCGACCTCCGTGCCCTCCAGGGCCATCTGGCGCAGGCGCATGTAGTACAGGGTCTTAATGCCCTTCTTCCACGCGTAGATGTAGGACTTGTTCAGGTCACGCGTCGTCACCGTATCCGGGTAGAACAGCGTGAGCGACAGGCCCTGATCCACGTGCTGGGTGGCCACAGCGTAGGTGTCGATGATCTTCTCCGGGCCGATCTCATACGCGTCCTGGTAGTACTCCAGGTTCTCGTTCGACATGTAGGGCGCCGGGTAGTAGACGCGGCCAATCTTGCCTTCCTTACGGATCTCCACGCGGGACACGATCGGGTGAATCGACGACGTCGAGTTGTTGATGTACGAGATGGAACCCGTCGGAGGCACAGCCTGCAGGTTCTGGTTGTACATGCCGTACTTGGCGACGTCAGCCGCCAGGGCCTCCCAGTCCGCCTGGGTCGGGACCTTGATCGACGAGGCGGCGAGCAGCTCGCGGCACTTGTCCGTGGTGGGGGCCCACTCCTCGTCAATGTACTTGCGGAAGAACTCGCCCGATGCGTACTTCGACTCCTCGAAGCCCTCGAAGGTCTCGCCGCGCTCACGCGCGATCTTGCACGAGGCCTTGATGGCCTCGAACAGGACCGTCATGAAGTACATGTTCGTGAAGTCAAGGGCCTCCTCGGACCCGTAGTGCACGTGCTCGCGCGCCAGGTAACCGTGCAGGTTCATCTGGCCCAGGCCGATCGCGTGGCTCATCGCGTTGCCGCGGGCGATCGACGGCACCGAGCCGATGTCCGACAGGTCCGAGACAGCCGTCAGGCCGCGGATCGCCATCTCGATCGTCTTCGAGAAGTCCGGGGAATCCATGGTCTTCGCAATGTTGAGCGAGCCCAGGTTGCAGGAGATGTCCTTGCCGACGTGGTCGTAGGACAGGTCATCGTTGTAGGTCGAGGCCTCGGACACCTGCAGGATCTCCGAGCACAGGTTCGACATGGTGATGCGACCCTTGATCGGGTTGGCCTTGTTCACCGTGTCCTCGAAGACGATGTAGGGGTAGCCGGACTCGAACTGGATCTCCGCGATCGTCTGGAAGAAACGACGAGCGTTGATCTTGCGCTTGTGGATACGGCCGTCGTCCACCATCTCGTGGTACTTCTCCGTCACCGAAATCTCGGAGAAGGGCACGCCGTACACGCGCTCCACGTCGTAGGGACTGAACAGGTACATGTCCTCGTTCTTGCGGGCCAGCTCGAACGTGATGTCCGGGATGACGACACCCAGGGACAGCGTCTTGATGCGAATCTTCTCGTCCGCGTTCTCACGCTTGGTGTCCAGGAACTGCATGATGTCCGGGTGGTGCGCGTGCAGGTACACAGCGCCCGCACCCTGACGCGCGCCCAGCTGGTTCGCGTAGGAGAAGGAGTCCTCGAGCAGCTTCATGACGGGGACGACGCCGCTGGACTGGTTCTGGATCTTCTTGATGGGCGCCCCGGCCTCGCGCAGGTTCGTCAGCTGCAGGGCGACGCCGCCGCCGCGCTTGGACAACTGCAGCGCCGAGTTGATGCCGCGCGCGATGGACTCCATGTTGTCCTCGACGCGCAGCAGGAAGCAGCTGACCAGTTCGCCGCGCGCCGCCTTGCCCGCGTTGAGGAAGGTGGGGGTGGCGGGCTGGAAGCGCCCGGTCATGATCTCATCGACGAAACTGGCGGCCAAGTCCACGTCGCCGCGCGCCAGGTACATCGACACCATCACCACGCGGTCCTCGAAGCGCTCCAGGTAGCGCTTCCCGTCGAAGGTCTTGAGCGTGTACGACGTGTAGTACTTGAAGGCGCCCAGGAACGTGGGGAAGCGGAACTTGTGGGCGTAGGCCTGCTTGTAGAGGGCCTTGATGTCCTCCATCGCGTACTGGTCCAGGACGTGCTCCTCGTAGTAGCCCTCCTCCACCAGGTAGTCCAGCTTCTCCTCCAGGTCGTGGAAGAACACCGTGTTCTGGTTGACGTGCTGGAGGAAGTACTGGCGGGCCGCGGCGCGGTCGGCGTCGAACTGGATCCTGCCGTCGGCGTCGTAGAGGTTGAGCTGGGCGTTGAGCGCGTGGTAGTCCAGCTCGGGCGAGGGGGCTTCCTCTACGCCTGTGTCGGTGAAGTTTTCTGCCAAAACTGTTCCAGTCCTTCGCGAACTCTGGAGACGTCCTCGGGTGTGCCGAGTAGCTCGAACTTGTACATGTGCGGGACTCCCAGCTTAGCGGCGATGATGTCCCCCGCCAGGCAGTAGGCGCGGCCGAAGTTCGTGTTGCCGGAAGAGATCACACCTTTGCAGTGGGCGCGGTTGGCCGGGTCGTTGAGGAACCGGATGACCTGCTTGGGGACGGCGCCCTTGGTGTTTCCGCCGCCGTAGGTGGGGACGACGAGGACGTAGTCGTCGTCGACACTGAGGCGGGGTTCTTTGGGGCGCAGGGGGATCCGCGCGGCCGGGAGGCCGAGTTTCTCGACGAAGCGGCGGGTGTTGCCCGTCGCCGATGAGAAGTAGACGACGATGCTCATGCGTGTCCTTCCGTTGCGGCTGCGGGTGTGGTTCTGATCGACGAGGCGGGGCCGCCCCGCCACCGTTCTTCCCCTCGGACGCGCGCCTGGGTCGGTGGGCGGCGGGGGCGCTGGTGCCTCCTGGCCCCGATCCTGCCGGGGCGGACGCGAAAAAGTCCCGGCCCGTGGGGGCCGGGACCTGCGCTCAGGCCTGCAGGGCCAGGGGGGCCGCCTGGGCCGCTGCGGCCGTGAGCCGATCGGGTGAGCCTGCTCCGATCCTCATGGTCCCCGGTGCCGGGCACGCCCCCATGCTGGAGCGCCCGGGCGCTATCGGGCCCCGTATCGTCGACTTCGCCCGCAGTGCCTGCGCACCGACCAACGCCAGCGGGGCAGTGGAGGGCAGTGGAGAGGGGAGACGCACATGCCCAGAGCCGGGCTCAGTGCCGAGCGCGTGATCGAGCAGGCCTGCCTGATCGCTGACGAGCAGGGCGCCCAGGCGCTCACGCTCAGCCGTCTGGCGGTGAGCCTCGGGGTGGCGCCGCCCAGTCTGTACAAGCACGTGGATGGCCTGGATGACGTCGTCCAGCAGGTGGCGGCGCACGCCACTGGATCTCTTGCCGACGCCCTGGCCGCCTCGGTCATGGGCCTCTCGGGCCGTGATGCCCTGGCGGCCCTGGCCCGGGCCTACCGCGCCTTCGCCCACGACCACCCCGGCCTCTACCCCATGACCCAGGGACCGATCGGTGATGTCGACGCCTTGGGGTCGGCTCAGGCGCGGCGAACCGTGGAGGTCGTCACGGCCGCACTGGCCGGTTACGGCCTGCCTGACGCCAGGGTCGTCGACGCCGTGAGGATGACCCGGGCGGCGCTGCACGGCTTCGTAGACATCGAGTTGCGTGGGGGCTTCGCCATGGCCGAGCCCGTGGAGGAGAGCTTCCAGGTGCTCATCGAATCCCTCGATGCCGCCCTGACAGCCCTGGGTGATGGGTGATCAGGCCGGTGTCATCCCCAGGCCCTCGATGACCTCGGCCGTCGGCAGGGCGGCCAGCAACGCCCCGGGCACGAGCAGCTTGGAGCTGCGCACGCCCG
>ERZ773070.1965-NODE-1965-length-11979-cov-5.754445_pt1 | contig 11979 bp, 8 predicted proteins | sample MGYA00580618_ERZ773070 | MGnify/ENA primary metagenome ERZ773070 (study PRJEB29015, sample SAMEA2738023) | human oral metagenome | biome: human oral; feature: human-associated habitat; material: dental | place: China | collected 2019 ...
AGCGCCAGCGCCAGCCCGGCCAGGCCCGGCAGCGCCGTCCACGCCGCCGAAAACGAAAACATCCACGCCGCCGCCGCCAGCGCCTGCCACTGCCCCAGCAAGGGCGGCCAGCCCGCCGCCAGCACCAGCGCCGCCAGCAGCGCCGCCGCGCCCGGCCAGGCCGCACCCAGCCAGCACGCGCACCACGACAGTTTTTTCAGCCCGTCATCCACGCGCGCATGCATCCGCGCATGCATGCGCGCCGCTGCGTGCTCCCGCGCCAAACCTATCCGCATTTCAGACTGCATTTCAGCCGCCCGCGCCATCAGCCGCCCTTTTGGGCATGATTTTCAAGGGTGTTTTTCTTGCCAGCCCGCATTTCAGCCCGCTTCTGCGCCCGGCGCTGCCTGAAACTGGCCCATTCGCTCAATATGAAACTCCAGGGCAGCAGCACGCCCGCAAGCACGAAAAACCAGCCCAGCGGAAAAACATCTTCCAGATTTTCCAGCTCCAAATACGGCAACCATTCAAAAACAAAAAGCATGGCGAAAATCAAAATGCCCGCCATGCCTGCCCATTGCAAACCGCCCCGGTAAACGGCAGGCGTCATTTCACGCCGCGCCGCCATTTGCCACAGCCGGTGCAGCACGGCGCACACCAGCAGCGCTGAAAGCAGAAAAAACATCCACCCCAACAGCCATTCAGAAAAAGAAGCCAGCCCCAGCGGCTCCAGAATCATTCGATGAATGAAGCTGAACAAACCGGTATGGACGATGGCGGGAAAGATCAGGAGCGGCATCAGCGCGGATTCCGCATCCGACAAAAACGGCCACGCCGGATGAAACATGGAACGCGCCAAAGTCAGCAGCAAAATCAGGGGCAGCGGCAGGCCCGAGAAAATGAAAATGAGCCACCACGATATTTTTCTGATCATGCCGCCCGCTCCCGTTGAAGCCCGGCACGCCATTTTTTTGCTCCTTGATTCATAGCAATACGTCCTAGAGGAATGTGCGGTTGGCAGCTTTTCAGATAGCCTGAATTTGCTCTTTCTTTTGAAGCAATTCCGTCTGTCTGCGGCGGGCTGATCGCCTTGTTTTTGCGTGCGTTCGGCGGCGCATCCTGAAAATCATTTCCGGCCATTATCTTTCTGGGCGCATGGCGCGCGCCTTGCGGCGTTTTCCCGCCCGGTGCTGCATGAAACTCTTGATTTCCGTCAGCCCAAAACTCGTGGGCACCAAATAGGGCGTGGGAATCAGCAGCATGGCGGCCGGCACGCCAGAGCCTGCCCGTAAAACGATGGTCACCATCATTCCCAGAACAAAAGCCGCAATGAAAAACGCCCCCGCCATGCCCAGCCATTGCGCCAGCCCGTTATAGGCCGCCGGCACACCTTTTTCCCGGCCTGAAAGCATGAGCCACACGCGATGCGCCGGAAAAACAGCCAGCAGCAGATTCAGAAGAAAAAGCGCCACGAGCATCGTGCCGAGTCTGCTCGGCATCATTTTCGCCAGAAACTCTGGAAGCGGATATGGAAAAGCCATAGCCTCTTGCCATATATTTGAATCTGTCATCAATATGCGGGTGATTGAAATAAAACTCCACGGGACATTCACCAGAAGCGGTATCCCATAAAACAAAAACAAAAGCCACCACGATATTTTTCTGATCATTTTCAAGTCTCCCTTCCTGTCAAACCGCTGGCGGCTGGCCTTGCGCGCCGCGCCCGCGCCGCTGACTGCGCCCTTCGCCGCCTGCCCCGGGGGCGGCTTGCGGTTGCGCCTGGCCCTGAAGCTGCACGGGCTGGCCGTCGCGCACGCGGTCGCCGCCTTCGGTCACAACACGCTCGCCCGCTTGCAGGCCCTTTTCAACCAGCACAGCATCGGCCGAGGCCATGCCGGGCGTGACGGCGCGCGTGTGCGCCACGCCCGCCTCATCCACCACATACACATAGTGCCCTTCGGGGCCGGTGCGCACGGCGGTCACGGGAATCAGCACGCCTTCGCGCTCGCCCAGTTGCAGGCGCACGTTCACAAACTGGTTCGGAAAAAGGCTTGCGCCCTCGTTGCTGAAACGGGCCTTGGCGCGCGCAGAACCCGTGGCGGCATCGATCTGGTTGTCCAGCGTGGCAAAGCGCCCTTCGGCCAGGACGTGCGCGCGGGCGCGATCCAGCGCCGTCACCGGCAGCGCCTGCCCGGCCTGCTGCGCGGCCAGCACGGCGGGCACGTGGTCTTGCGGCACGGAAAAAAGCACGTCCATCGGATGCATCTGCGTGAGCGTGGCCAGGGCCGTGGCGCTGGAAACAAGGTTGCCCGCATCCACCGCCCGCAAGCCCATGCGCCCCGTGATGGGCGCGGTGATGCGCGTGTGGCCCAGGTTGATCTGCGCCGTCTCCACGGCGGCGGCGGCGGCCTGCGCGGCCGCTTGCAGCTGCTGAACTTGCGCGGCCTGCGTATCCAGCTCCTGGCGGGCGATGGAGTCTTGCTTCCACAGCGTTTCATAGCGCCTGAGCGTCACTTGCGCGGCCTGAAGCTGCGCCTGCTGCTGCGCGCGCTGCGCCCTGGCCTGCGCCAGCGCCTGCTCGAAAGGGCGCGGGTCAATGCGGGCGAGCAAATCGCCCTTTTTCACCATCTGCCCTTCTTCAAACAGCACCTCGGTCAGCACGCCAGACACCTGCGGCGCCAGCATCACGCTGGCCAGCGGCGTGGCCGTGCCCAGCGCCTGCACCTGCACCGCCAGCTTGCCCTGCCGCGCCAGCGCCGTGCCCACCGTGACCCGGCTGCGCCCGCCGCCGCCCGGCCCGCCCGGGCCAAACCCCTGCGTGGATGCCTGCGGGCCAGCTTGCGCGCGCTCCACCAGCCACCAGCCCAGCGCCGCCAGTGCGGCCAGCAGCGCCAGCACCCCCAGCGCCCCCCGCCAGCGGGCAGGCCGTGCAGAGGCGGAGGTGGCTTCGGGCAGAGAGGGTGAAGTCATGGCAAAAGCGGAAACAGTTGAAGGCCAGTTGGAAACCGGAAAATTTTTGATTCTGCTTGTCACCATCAGCCGCGCCAGTCAAAGCCTGATGAAGCTTTGTAAAGCTCTTTCAGGCCATCCCGGCTGCGGCAGGCGGCCCGGGCCATTGGAGTCAGGGCCCGGGCGCTTTCCGTCAGCGGCCCAGCCAGCTGGGCAGGCCGGCGATGTAATCGTCGGCGTTGCCGCCAGCGCCGAAGTCGCTGGTGAAGATGATGCGGCTCAGATCACGCGAGGCGCTGGCTTGCGGCTCGAAGAAGTAGGGCACGGGGTAGCGCGCCAGGCGGGTGTGCGTCACATTCAGCTTGCGGCCGCCCGCTTTCAGCTCGGCCAGCCAGACTTTGCGCATGGGCGCGCGCAGCTCGGCGGCGGGCCTGGTTTGGTCATAGCCGCTGTAGTCCTGATAGGTGGAGATGACGACCCAGCCCGGTTTGTCGAAGGCCTGCCCGCTGATGTGCAGCGCGTAGCTTTCGCCCGGCTGCGGGTAGAGCGCTTCGATGTCGATGGATTGCAGCGTGTCCATGTCCACGGCGCGGATGCGGCCGGCCTGGTAATCGGCGAACACGTAGTAATCCTGCCGGGCGGGGCCGTAGGCCAGATCGGAGTGTTCGGAGGTGGTGTGCAAATGCTTGGGCATGCCGGAAAAGTCGCGCGCATAGGCGTAGGTGCCTGCGCCGGTGTCGCCGCTGTTTTCGGCAGGCCAGGAGGGCACGACGTATTTGCCGCTGGGCGAGATGCTGACGTGATCGGGCGCTGCGCCGGGTTTGGGAAACCGGGAGGCTGGCAGCGTGCCGATGATTTTGCGTGCCGCCAGGTCCACGGTCATCAGCCCGTGCATGGTGGTCTGCCGGGTGGCGCTGTCATAAGACGAAACCATCAGCGCCAGGTAGCGGCCATCGGCGCTGGCCGTGCCTTCGTTGTGCGTCCAGTACTGGGTGGCCTGCGGCCAGGGCGAGCCGGTGGCGGGCAGGGTGAAGTCAAACACGGTTTCGGTGGCGTCCGTGTTCACGTCATACAGCCACCAGGCGCTGCCGCCGTTGTTGCTGGTCATGTAGAGCTTGCCGGGATCAGTGGGGTGCCAGATGGGATCGGCTTCGCCCAGCAACTTGGGCAGCTGCCTGATTTTTTGCAGGGTTTGGGCGTCGTACAGGTGCCAGTAGCTCTTGCTGTCTCGCACCAGATAGCGCGTGCTGTCGGCATTGAACGCCTGCTTGCGGCTGTAGGCGTGACGCACGAAAGTGCTGCCGCTGCTGCCTTCGCTGGCGTCCGTGGCGCGGTAGATGCGCGTGCCGTAGGCCGGGTCAAGCGTGGCCTGCGCCAGGGTCTGCGCCCGCGCGGGCCGCGCCAGCGGCGCAATGGCATCCGCTGACAAGGCTTTGAGCTGGAAGTTGCTGGCGTAGAGGGCGTCAAAAGGATTGGCTGCGGCAGGCGCGGGAGTGGAAGTGGGCGTCGGGGTGGGCGTTGCCGTCGGGGTGGGCGTTGCCGTCGGAGTGGGTGTTGCCGTCGGGGTGGGCGTTGCCGTCGGAGTGGGCGTTGCCGTCGGAGTGGGCGTTGCCGTTGGGGTGGGCGTTGCCGTTGGAGTGGGCGTTGCCGTCGGGGTAGGAGCGGGTCTGGGCGTCACCGTAGGGGTTGGCGCAGGCGGCACCGGTGTGGGCGCAGGCGGCGCTGGGGTGGGCGCAGGCGGCGCCGGGGTGGGCGCAGGCGTGGGAATGGACGTTGGCGCGGGCGGCGTGGGCGCGCCAGGGGTTTCATCATCGCCGCCGCCGCAGGCGGCCAGGCTGGCCGCAGCGGCCAGAGCGATCAAGCGTTGCGCAAGCAGGGGGATGGACATGGCATTTCTCCTATGGCTACGAATGGACACGCATTGTCACGTATATATCGCAGTGTGAAAAGCGCCATAAGCCGGTTTGCTGCCGCCGCCGCAAATGGCAGGCCGCTGCATGCAAGCATTTCGTCCGCGTGCCAAACGCGCCCGGAGAAGCTGGGCCGCCGTTTGGTTCAATCCATGGCCCCTTTTCCCGGCTTCAAGCACAAACCTGCCCCGGGTGCCTGCTCACGGTCTGGCCTAGGGGCCAAAGCGCAGCGCGGCCCTCTGCTTGCAGGGTGCCAGAAACAGGAGCAAATTCAAGCAGGCAAAAATGCCACTCCGCGCAATATCCACTAGGACCTATTGCTATGGATTCGGGAGCTAAAAGTGATTGCTTTTGAAGCTCTCGATGCCCGTTCACAGTCTGGCCATGAGGGCGAATCAAGCTGCTCTGGCGTGCATTGGCTCCTCACGGCCAGGTGTTGAACAAGCACTGAAAAAACCAAAACCGCAGGCGGCGCTTGTGCCGGGCTGCGGTTTTGGGTTTCCGGCGGCGCGCTTTGGGTTGCGAGCGCCGGGGCTTAGCGGGTTTCGGCAGCGATCAGTTTCAGCAGTTTTTCCGCCGTGGCTGCGTCCAGCGGCGCGCCGCTTTCGCTTAAGGCGCGTACGAAGCTGCTGCCGCCCTGCTCCTGAATGATGAGCTGGTATTGGGTGGTGGGAATGGCGGCGGCGGAGCGGTTGAGGATGCGGTCCAGCCAGCCTTGTTTGGGGCGGGGCGCGTCAGGCTCGGCGTAGCGCACGTAGTAGGCGCCTTTGCTGCGGTCGCGGTCTTCCACGGTGAAGCCCGCGCGGTCGAGCGCCAGGCCAATGGCGCGCCAGGCGCGGTCGAAGTTCTCGCCCACCTGGATGACGGGCTGGCCGCCCGCCTGGGTGAGCGCGGCCAGGGCCGGGCCGCTGCTGGCAGCCTGCGCTTCTTGCGCGTGGGCGGCGGCTTTGGCGGCCTGCGCCTGCTCTTGCGTGGCGCCCAGGCGGAGCATGAGGCGGCGCAGGAATTCGGTTTCCAGCTCCACGTCGCTGGCGCGGGGCTGCCAGACGGTGCTGTCTTTGTGGCTGCTGTTGTAAACCTCTTCCATGCCCCGGTGGGTCACGTAAATGTCGGTGCCGCCGCTGGCGTTGCGCTCCATGCGGGTGCGGAAGCGGTCGCGCTCGCCGGTGGAGTAGAGGCTGTCGAATACCTTGCCGATGGTGGAGCGGATGATGTCTTGCGGCAGTTTGGCGCGGTTTTCGGCCCAGTCGGTTTCCATGATGCCGAGTTCGGGCTGGTCGATGGTGAGCAAAAAGCCGTTGTCTTGCCAGAACTGGCGCACGGGCTGCCACAGCTCGCTGGCAGGGCGGCCCACGCTGATCCAGCGTTCATTGCCGTTGCGGTGGTATTGCACGTCGGCCACTTGCTCGGTGGCGGCGGGCGTGCCGGCGGCGCGCGCGGCGTGCTGGCCGGCCTGGTAGCTGCTGGCGGTGACGGCGCCGTCGGGCGCGGCGTAGCGGGAGGCGTCTGTCAGCTGCGTCAGATCGGGCGGCACTTCCAGCGAGACGCCTTTGCCCGCGCTTTTGTAGTCAATCTTGTCCGACTCCAGCACCGAGCAGGCGCTCAGGGCCAGGGCGGCGGCGGCCAGCGCGGCCACGCGGATGTGTTTTGCATGCTTCACTGTGCGAATTCCTTCAAGGCAAAAAAGGGCCAGCGCGAAGCTGGCGTTAAATGGATGGAGGGCCTTTGCCTGGGGTCTGCTTTCAAAGCAGCCCGCTGTCTTTGAGGGCCTGCTCTACCTTGGCCTGGCTGGCAGGCGTCAAAGGGGTGAGGGGCAGGCGCAAGGCGCCGCCGCAGCGGCCCAGGCGCGACAAGGCCCATTTGACGGGAATGGGGTTGGCTTCCACAAACAGGTTGCGGTGCAGGGGCATGAGGCGGCGTTGCAGCTGCATGGCCCCTTTCGCGTCGCCCGCGATGGCGGCCATGCACAGCTCGTGCATCAGGCGCGGGGCCACGTTGGCCGTGACGCTCACGTTGCCCTGGCCGCCGCAGAGCATCAGCGCCACGGCGGTGGGGTCGTCGCCCGAATAGACGCCAAAGCCTGCGGGCGCTTCGCGGATGAGCCACTGCGCCCGGTCGATGTTGCCGGTGGCTTCCTTGATGCCGATGATGCCCGGCACCTGTGCCAGCCGCAGCACGGTTTCGTGCTGCAAATCGGCCACGGTGCGGCCCGGCACGTTGTAGAGCAGCACGGGCAGATCGCCGCCCGTCACGTCGGCGATGGCGCGAAAGTGCGCGTAGATGCCTTCTTGCGTGGGCTTGTTGTAGTAAGGCACGACTTGCAGCTGACAGTTGGCGCCCACTTCGCGCGCGTAGCGGGCCAGGGTGATGGCCTCGGCGGTGGAGTTGGCCCCGCAGCCGGCCATGACGGGCACGCGGCCCGCCACGTGCTCGACCGTCACGCGGATGATTTCCTTTTGCTCATCGACGGTGACCGTGGGCGACTCGCCCGTGGTGCCGACCACGCTGATGCAGTCCGTGCCTTCGGCCACATGCCAGTCAATCAGCTTGCGCAGCGCGGCGAAATCAACGCTGCCGTCTTCATGCATGGGCGTGACCAGCGCCACGATGCTGCCTTGGATGGGTTTCATGTCTCTATCTCGGCCAGGGCCTGAAAAGCGAAAGCGGGCATTCTAGAGAAACCGGCCCGGGCGCTTGCGCCGCTCTCCGGCGGGCCGCTGCTCTGCGAAGGCGCATTTTTAGCTCCTGTATTCATAGCATGATGTCCTAGTGGAATGTGCGCGAATGCCGTTTTCTACCCCTTCAATTTGCTCCTTCTTTTGATTCGCATGCCGCCGGAAGGCACGCCCCGCGCTTGAGCTGCGCCGGGCGGCAGACGGCCTGGAATTTCGCCCCGCCCCGCCTGTGCGCTTGCCTTCTCGCGCTTGCCGCCTGCCCAGAGTTCCCGCCTTTGACCAAAGTCAAGGGCTGTGCCCGTCTGTCCGATAAACGTCTTCATACAATTTTTGATACAGGGGTCTTGTTTTATGTACACGAAGGAAATATGCGATGAAGTACCGCATTCGTCATTCACTTGTTGCGCCGTGGGCCGTGCTGCCGCTGGCGCTGGCCGTCAGCGCGGCCTGGGCTGCGGACGCCCCGCAGGCTGAAAAGCAAAAGCGTGCGCAAGCCGACGCGCCCGCGCTGGGCACGGTGGTGGTCACCGGCACAGTGCCCCGCCAGCCGGATGCCGTGCGCATCGACCCCAAGGCCGCTTTGCAGCCGCTGCCCGCCAACGACGGCGCCAGCTTGCTCAAGGGCACGCCGGGGCTGAACGTCATCCGCAAAGGCGGCAGCTCGGGCGACCCGCTGCTGCGCGGCCTGGGCGGCTCGCGCCTGAACGTGCTGGCTGATGACATGTTCATCTACGGCGGCTGCGGCAACCGCATGGATCCGCCCACGGCCTACATCTTCCCGGCGGCGTTTGACGAAGTTGTCATCACCAAAGGCCCGCAAAGCGTCACTCAGGGCATGGGGCTGGTGGCCGGCGGCGTGCGCTTCGTGCGCCAGCCGCCCACGCCCAGCGAAACCACGCGCGCCGAAGTCAATGCCGCTGCCACGGCGGGCAGCTTTGGCCGCTTTGATCTCTTTGGCGACGCCACCATCACCGGCCGCATGTTCTTCGTGCGCGCCAACGCCACGCACAACAAATCTGACAACTACAAAGACGGCAGCGGGCAGGAAGTCAATTCCCACTTCAAGCGCAACAGCCAGATGCTGCAAGCGGGCCTCATGCCCACGCGCGACACGCGCCTGAGCGTCACCTACGAGCGCAGCCGGGGCGAAGCCGCCTACGCCGACCGCATGATGGACGGCCCCAAGTTCGACCGCGACGCCTGGAGCGTGCAAGGCGTGCACCAGAACATCACCCCCTGGTTCAAGGAAGCCGAGCTGCGCTTTGGCAGCGGCACCATCGACCACGTGATGGACAACTTCAGCATGCGCCCCGTCAATCGCATGATGGGCCAGCGGCTGAACAACCCCAAGCGCACCGTGCGCACCGCCCACTTCAAAAGCACCATGGAATGGGGCAACCTGAACGTGCAGGCCGGGCTGGACTGGAGCCGCGACCGGCACCGCTTGCGCACGGATGCCGATTACCTGGCCAAACCCTTCATGCCCACGCAAAGCTTCCGCCAGGCGGGCGCGTTTGCAGAGGCTGCCTGGAAGCGCACGCCCGAGCAAAAACTCGTGGCCGGCCTGCGGCACGACCGCGTGCGCGCCGTCTTTGAACGCCAGCCCGCCGCCAGCCCCACGAAAAACCAGACCTACAAGCTCACCTCCGCCTTTGGCCGCTGGGAGCAGGTTTTTGGCAACGCCACCTGGTACGCGGGCTTGGGCCTGGCCGAGCGCTCGCCCGACTTCTGGGAGCGCAACCGCAGCAGCACCCTCAAGCCCGAGAAAAACCGCCAGATTGACGCTGGCGTGATCTACCGCCAGGGCGGCGTGCAGGCGTCCGTTTCGCTCTTTGCCAGCAGCGTCAAAGACTTCATCCTGGTCGATACCAACCCCGGCGCGGCAGCGGCCCGCAACATCGACGCGCGCCGCTACGGCGGCGAAGCCGAAGTGAAGTGGCGCCTGCTGCCCACGCTGGAAGCCGGCGCCAGCCTGGCCTACACCCACGGCACCAACCGCAGCGACCACCGCCCGCTGGGCCAGACCCCGCCGCTGGAGCTGAAGACATCGCTGAACTGGGACAACGGCGTCTGGAGCGCCGGCGCGCTCTGGCGCGTGGCCGCCAAGCAAAACCGCTATGCCATCGGGCAGGGCAACATCATTGGGCAAGACCTCGGCCCCACCCCCGGCTTTGGCGTGTTTTCCATCAACGGCGGCTGGCGCATCAACCGCAACGTCACCCTGCAAGCAGGCGTGGACAACGTGTTTGACAAAACCTATGCCGAATCCATCAGCCGCCCCGGCTCCCACATCGACCCCTCCCTGGGCGTGCGCACCATGCGCGTGAACGAACCGGGCCGCCAGTTCTGGCTGCGCGTGCAAGCGCAGTTCTGAACCTTCGGCTGGCCGCAAAAGGCGCAGAAGGCGCAAAAGCGGGCCGGAAAACACGCCAGCGCGGGCAACGCGGACCATCCCAAACCGCTTTCCCGCCCTTGCAGCCAGGCTGTGTGACCTGGCTTTTGAAAAGCAGGCTTCGCGGCCTGCTTTTTTCATGCGCCCGCGCCATCTGCAAGGCCTGCGCCCCGGCCGCCGCAGGCCCGTTTATCATCAAAAAAAAGAGCGAATTAGGGGCACCTAAAAACCCATCCAGCGCAAGTTCCACTAGGACCTAACGCTATAAAACAAGGAGCGAAAGCAATCATTGCCAGCCCCTTGCGGCATGGCAACGCGAAGAACAAGGCTCACGCCTTGCCGCGCCCCGGCCGCGCCGCTGGCGAATGGCCTGCGCGCCCGCCCTGCACCGCTCCTCTCGCTTCTACCCCCATTCCTACAATCGCCGCCCATGCAAATCACCCCCTCCATCTTCAAGGCTTACGACATACGCGGCACCACGCCCGCCACCCTGAACGAAAGCGTGGCGCTGGCGCTGGGCCGCGCCTTCGGCACGCATGCCATCGCGCAAGGCCAGCGCGTGGTTGCCGTGGGGCGCGACGGGCGGCTTTCCGGCCCCGCGCTGGCCGCCGCGCTCACGCGCGGGCTGGCGGAAGCGGGCGTCGAAGTCATCGACATCGGCATGTGCACCACGCCCATGCTCTACTTTGCCGCCAGCACGCTGTGCCAAAGCGGCATCCAGGTCACAGGCAGCCACAACCCGCGCGATGACAACGGCTTCAAGATGATGCTGGCGGGCCGCGCCATTTACGGCGAAGAAATCCAGCAGCTGCGCCGCATCATGGAAGAAGAAAGCTGGCAGCTTCAGAAAGGCGGCAGCGTGCGCCAGCACGACGTGCTGCCCGCCTACCGCGAGCGCATCGTGGGCGACATTCACCTGGCGCGCCCGGCTGTCACATCAGGCCAAAGCGCAAGCGCCGGGCTGTGCCAGATCAAGCAAGCCATGACGCGCCCCTTGAAAATCGTGGTGGACTGCGGCAACGGCGTCGCCGGCGCATCGGCCCCCGGCATCCTGCGCGCCATCGGCTGCGAAGTCATCGAGCTGTTCACCGAAGTGGATGGCCGCTTTCCCAACCACCACCCCGACCCCAGCAAGCCCGAAAACCTGCGCGACATCCTCCGCGCCCTGCAAGAAACCGATGCCGAGCTGGGCCTGGCCTTTGACGGCGACGGCGACCGCCTGGGCATCGTCACCCAGGACGGGCAAACCATCTTCCCCGACCGGCAGCTCATGCTCTTTGCGCAAGACGTGCTCACCCGCGCGCCCGGCGGGCACATCGTGTTCGACGTGAAATGCAGCCAGCGCCTGGCCCCGGCCATCGAAGCGGCGGGCGGCGTGCCGGTGATGCACCAAACCGGCCACTCGCTCATCAAGGCCCGCATGAAAGAGCTGAACGCCCCGCTGGGCGGCGAAATGAGCGGCCACATCTTCTTCAAAGAGCGCTGGTACGGCTTTGACGACGGCACCTACGCCGCCTGCCGCCTGCTTGAAATCCTCAGCCGCCACGTCAACCCCAGTGCCGTGCTCAACGCCCTGCCCAGCAGCCACAGCACGCCCGAGCTGAACGTGCGCTGCGCCGAAGGCGAGCCGCACCGCCTGGCCGCCGAGCTGCAACAACTGGCTCCCGCCGCCTTCTCCGCCCCCGCGCGCATCAGCACCATTGACGGCCTGCGCGTGGACTGGCCCGACGGCTTCGGCCTCATCCGCGCCAGCAACACCACCCCCATGCTCGTGCTGCGCTTTGAAGGCCAAACCCCGCAAGCGCTGGAACGCATCCGCGCCGCCATGCTCGCGCTGCTGCACCGCGTCAAACCCGATGCCAGCGCAGGCGAAGGACATTGAGGCTGCCTGAAACCTGACTGCCGCAAAAAGCCGGATGAATGCGGCGTTATTTCCAGGTTATTTCCAATACGGTGGCATTTCTTGCTCCCTCGCGCCTGATGCAATCAAGGCGCGGCCTGCTGCGCCGCATCCACCCAATCAGCCGGGTAATACGCGCTTTTTCTCAAGGCCGCGTCTGGAATATCCAGCAGC
>ERZ773070.1967-NODE-1967-length-11972-cov-4.608962_pt1 | contig 11972 bp, 15 predicted proteins | sample MGYA00580618_ERZ773070 | MGnify/ENA primary metagenome ERZ773070 (study PRJEB29015, sample SAMEA2738023) | human oral metagenome | biome: human oral; feature: human-associated habitat; material: dental | place: China | collected 2019 ...
AGAGCATGCCGCCAGACCACGCGACAACGGGCCGGATGAGGGGCTGCAACACCAGCGTGCGGAACATGTTTTTGAGGGTGTCGCGGAAGTTTTTGGCAAAGCCTTTGCCGTCTTCAAAGCCGCGAAGCAGGGCGTCGGTGAGGGACTTGTTGATGTCGTCCGTGGTGCGCTGCCACTCTTCCTGCATCTGTTTTTGCGCTTCTTGCAGGTCGGTAGCGGCGCGCTTGCGCTCAAGGGCTTCGCCGATGGCGGCGGCGTATTGCTGCCACGCGACCGTGCCGCGCTCGATGCCCTGGCGCTCGAGTTCGCGCATGAGGGTGGCTTTTTCGCGCTCGGCGGCATTCAGGCCGATCAGGCGGGTTTCAAACTCGAGATTCGCCAGGATTTCCTGGGCGCTTTTGATCTGGTTTTCGACGGTTTTTTCGTGCTCTTCACGCGCTTTTTTGAGCTTGTCTTCTTCTTCTTTCAGCTCGCGGGCGGCGTCTTGCGCGTACTTTTGCTCGCTGATCAGGGTGGTGACAGCGGCCCGGTAATCGTCCAGGCTGATGCGGCCTTGGGTGTAGAGCGAGTAGAGCTTTTGCAGGTCGGCGTAGTAGCTGGGATCGACGCCTGCTTGCTTGGCTTGCAGGCGATTGAACAGCTCCATTGCCTCGTCTTTGGCCTTTTTGAGGCCCTTGGCCCCTTTTTCGCCCGCCTTGGACAGGCTGGTTCCGGCGGTCTGGGCGGACTTGGAGAGGTCATCGACGGCGTTTTTGGCTTTGACGGCGGCGATGTAGGCGTCAGCCGTGTCACTCCAATTCGTGCGGATGTTGCTGGCCATGCCCTGGCTAAAGGCATTGCCGACGTCGGACAGGGACGTGGCCCCTTCGGTGCTCATGCGGCCAAACTGGCTGGCTCTGATCTTGCCGGGCAGAAACGGGAGCTTGTTGTATTTTTCGGCAATGACGTTCAGGGTGTTTTCAGCCATCGCGGCAATGCCGTTGAAGGCTTGCGCGAAAGCGTTGCGCACGATCTGACCGACGGCGACGAAAGACGCTGCAATGCCATCGCACACACCCAGGGTCAGGCTGGCGACCATATCCAGCACATCGGCGATGCCGCGCAGGGCGCGCTCCCAGAAGCCGACGGTGCTGGTGGCGGCCTTGCCTTGTTCGCTGGCGCTGGTGGATGCGGCTTCTGACACAGCGGCGGCCGCATCTTGCGCCTTGCCGGTAATCATGTCGAAGGCGACGGCGAACATGTTGCCCAGGCGCATGGCATCTTCGCCCGTGCCGTCGAATTCGTCCTTGAACACCATGTACGCGGCCGTGAGGCCGACCACGGCGGCGGTGGCCACGCCGAACGCCCCCATGGAGAGCGCGAATTTCAGCATCGCGCCAGCGGCGGCAACGGCGGCGCTGGCGATGGCCCCAAAGTTAGTGATGAGCAGCGCGGCACCAACGGCCATGCTGCCGGTGACAAGCGCCGCGCCGATATCGTCGATGTTGTCCGCCAGCCAGGTGAGCGCCTTGTCTGCGGTAGAGACTGCGCCCGAGATGGCTGCGCCCAGGCCGCTTTGGCTGATCTTGAGGAGCAGACCATCCCAGGCATCCCCCAGGCTGCTGAGTGCCCCGTCGAGCGTTTTGGTGCGCTCCAGCATGGCGCTGCCGAAATTGACGTCGCCGATCTGGCGCAGGTAGCGGGTGATTTCGGCGGCGTTTTTGCCGACGGTGGTGGTGATGCCCTGAAACGTAAACGCGACTTTGTCGCCTTGCTTGCTGGCGTTGATGCCGAATTCGCGCAGGCGCTCAAACTGCCCCGTGGCGGCATCCGCGACGGCCTCGATCATTTGATTGAGGTCTTTCCCCATCGCTGAGGCGGTGTTGCCGTAGCTGGTGAGGGCCTCGCGGCTGGGGTCCAGCCCCAGCGATTTCATTTTGACAAATGCCTGCGTGGCCTGGGCCAGGCCGAAGGGGGTTTCTTTGGCGAATTTTTTGATCCACTCCATCTCCCGCGCGGCGGCCTGGCTGGAGCCGGTGACGGTGATCAGCGAGCTGTTGAGTACGTCAAATTCGCGCTGCACCTCAACGATCTTGGCGGTAAATGCGGCCACACTGAGGCCGCCCGCGAAGGCGACCATGGCGCTTTTGGCGGAGGCAAAACCGCGCTCGACGGTTTTGAGGTCGCGCACGACGGCCTGACTGCCCTCGAGGGAGAGGCGAATGCGGGCGGGGATGTCGGCAAGGGCCATGATGGGAGGTCAATCTTGTTTTTTGCGGGCCTGACTGGCCCAGACGTCGAGCGCGGCGGTTTCGCAGGCTTGCAGGTCGCCCATGAGGCGCGGCCAGCTGTTGCGCGGGATGCCGCTGGCTTGCAGCCAGGCCAGCACGCCTGCGTAGTCCAGCCCGGTTTGCATGGCTCCGGCCAGGCCCAGGGGGGCGAAACGCCACTGGGTTTGCACGGACTGCCAGACGCGCCAGGCCTCCACGTTGTCGGGCCAGAGGACGGCGCGGGGCGCGGGGGCGTCTGCCGGGGCGTCGCCTTCGATGCGGATGCCGAATGCGGCGGCGGCGTCGGACAGGCCGTCTTGTTCAGGCTCGTCGGCGGGCGCTGTGGGGCTGGTGAGCTGGCCCGCTGCCCAAAGGCGGGTCAGCTCTGCGAGTTTTTTCGGCGGCCAGCGTCGCCGTCGCTGGCGAAGATGGCTTTTTGGTAGGCAATAAAAATGATCATTTCCGCGCCGACGACGCTCAGCAGGATGTCGAAAGCTTCGGGGCTGAAGGGGGCCTGGATGCCTTTTTCATCGACCACCAGCCGCTGGTCGCGCCAGTCGGTGATGTGTTCGCGCAGAAAGTCTGCCGTGGTGAGGCTGGGGTTGTCGGCATTGGGGCCGAAAAAACGGTTCCACTCGGGCACGCTCAGGCGGCGGCCGGTCAGGCGCATGTTGAAGGTTTTGGTGACGCGGCCGCTTTTGATTTCGAGCGTGACGGGGAAATCGACGGCGTTGTCAATGGCGAGCTGGTATTTGGCTTGGTCGGTCATGTCAGGGCTTGGCAGAAATGGTTGAAAAGGGGCTTACAGGCAGACGATGCGAAGTTCGTCGTCGCCGGTGACGGGTTCGGCGTTGAAGTCGCAGGCCAGGAGCAGCTGACCGTCGGAGTCTTCGTACTTGGGGTTCAGGCGCACGGCGCGGGCGATGTGGAGCAGGACTTTTTCGCCTGCCTGCGTGCCGTGCAGCAGGCTGATGCTGGTGGGGGTGTTCTGGTTGATTTCGGCGCGCATGGCGACCTCTTTGTCCGCTGGCAGGGCCAGGGAAAAACTGCCGGCAGGCTTGCGGTCGGTGATGTCGATGCTGTTGCAACCCAGCAGAGCCAGGTACTTGGCGTCGTTTGCCATGTCGAGCGTCAGGCCCTTGCTGCAAAAGCTGTCGCCGCCGGTGATGGCCCCGGTGGCGTAGGTGCCGCCGAAAGTGAGCTTGCCGCTGTTGTGCGTGTTCACGATGTGCGGCATCTTCCACGCGGTGTAGTTGGGCGTGGGAGCGGCGGCGGCCTGACTGCCGCCGTCAAAGCCGACGAAGCTGAATTTGAGCGTGGGGCGCTCGCCCTCGGTCATGTCGAAAGTGACGGTGCCCATGCAGCCGAGGGCGGTGTGAATGACGCCGTCGGCGCTGTATTTGATGGTGATGCTTTTCAGGGCGTCGGAGACGGGGGTGTATTCGACCATCTGGCCCGGCGTGGCGGTCTCTGCAAATGCGCAGGCCAGCAGCAACCGGCCCCAGGCGGGGGCGTCGCCCGCTGTGCCGCTGCCCGCCAGCTCGACGCTGAAGTCGATTTTGAGATGGCGGGTGCCGACAAGGGTGCCGCCGTGGCCCATGGTGGGGCGGATGAGGTTGCGGTCTTTGTTGTCGTACTCGACGCTGAAGGTGGCGTCGCTGATGAGCAGGGCGTCGGCGGCGGCGGGGGCGGCGTCGGTGCCCTGGGTGGTTTCGAGCTTGGCGAGGATGAGGGTCTTTTTGATCTTGCGGGCCATGATGCGTCCTTCAGGGGTTGTTCAGGGGCAGTTCGGTGAGGGTGCCGTCGGCTTCGCGCTGCCAGCGGCCGCCTTGGCGGGGCATGACGGCAGGCGCGGGCGGCTGGGGAGAGGTCGGGGCAGGCGGCGGAGGCGTTTCGACTGGCGGTGTTTTGCGGCTCATGGGGTGCTTTCGAGGCTGCTTTGCGGGGTGCGGACGAGGGCCATGACGCGCATGGCAAGCTGGGCGATGGGGGTGTCTTCGGCGGCGTGCTGCCACTCGACGCCCTGACGCTCCATGTCCGGGTCAGCCAACGCAAAAAGGCGTTGCCAGGCCAGGGCGGCGAGGGTTTCGGCACGTTCGGCGGCAGCGGCGGCGCTGGCGGCGCGGGCGTTGCACTCAATGGAGACGGCAACGAACCAGTCGGTGTGGTCATGCACTTTTTGGCTGGCGTCTGCCGAGAGCAGGCGAATGACGATGGCATCGGGTTCTTCTTGCGCGATGGGGCGCTCGCGCTCGATGTAGATGCGGCCATCGGCCAGGGCGGGGGCAGCCAGCAGCGCCTGGGCCAGCTTCTCGCGCAGTCTGGTAAAGACGGTCATGCTTGCTCCAGGTACAGGGTGGACAGACCGACGCCGTCAGGGTGGTGTTCGGCGACGCGCCAGTGGCTGGCCCCGGCTTGCGTTTGCACGGTGACGAGCAGGCCCCGGACGGAGCCGGGGACGCTGGCGCTGGGCAAACGAATGAGGGGCACGCTGGCTGCCATGCCCTCGGCCTCGACGTAGTCGCGCTCAAAAATGACGGGCAGCGGAGGCTGGCCCGCAAAGCTGGCGGTGGCGTTGGACAGGTGGCTCATGACAGCCGCGTTGGCACGGGCTTCCTGGGCGGCGAAGGCGGGCAAGGGCATGGCTTACACCACCTGAGAGCCAGACGGCGGCTCTTCCTGCGTTGCGGCGGCGGGCGTGGCGGCGGCGGGCGCGGCGGCGTCTGTGGGCGTTGCGACGTCTGCGGGTTGCGGTGCTTTGGACTTGCGGCCCGGCTTGCCCGCTGGCGGGTTGGCCGCAGGCGTGTCGCCGGGCAGTGCGCTGGCCAAGCCTCGCGCGATGAGCGCCTGGGCTTGTTCGTCGGGCACTTCGGCCTGCTCGCCGGGGGCGATGGGGCCGGGCCAGAGGGTGACGAGGGCGATGACTTGCATGGCAGGCTCCGTTAGCGGACGGTGGCGCAGAAGCTGGCGTTGATGCGGTACGGAACTGTGAGCGGGGCACTTTGCATGAGCAGGTAGCGCACGCTCGGGTCGTTTTCCTTCCAGCTTTTCGCGAAGTAGGGGAGCGCCTGGAAGCCCGCGTCTTCGTCGCGGATGGCTCCGTAGGCGCGAACGCCTTCGAGGTCGGGGCCGGTGACGATGACGGTGTGGTCTGGCAGGTAGGCCGTGAGCTGCCCGGTGGATGGGTCCTCGTACCAGCCCGCATGCACGTAGATGTCCAGGCTGCCGAGGCTGCCCATGAAGCGGCCGCCTTCGCCGATGACGGTGGGGTGCAGGGCGTCTTGCCCACGGAAGCGGTCGAGCAGCTTTTGGACTTGCGCGTCCTGGCTGAACAGCTCCCACGCCTTGACGTCCATGACGACGATGTTGGCCGTGGTCCCGCTGTGCTTGGTGACGAGCAGCGACCAATCTTGCACGTCCTTGAAGGGGCTGACGCCGCTTTCGCCCCAGCGGGCGGTGGAGGTGAGGGCGACCGTGAGGTCGGCATGGCGGCCAAAGTCCAGCTCGACGCGCGGATAGTGTTCGCCTTCGATGACGACCTTGCCTCGGCGCAGGGCTTCGACGGCCATGACTTCCTGGCGGCGGGTGAGCATGTCAAGCTGGTCTTGCAGCTCGCTGACGAGCAGGGCTTGCATACGCTGGGCGGGGGCGAGTTCGCCGCCGATGCGTTCGCCCGCCAGGCGCTTGAAGGGGCGATCGGGGTCAAAGACGCGTTTGTCTTTGATGTAGGCGGGGCGGAAGGTTTGGGTGCTGTAGCCCTCGCTGCGCACAACCTGCCCGGCGACGATGGGGGAGACAAAGGGGGCCAGGCGGCGGCTGCCTTTGTTCACATCAAAATGGATTTCGGCGCTGGTTTCGGTCTGGATGGCGCGGAAAAACGAGTTCAGGAAAAAAGGCGTAGGTGCGGGCAGCTCTTGCACGACGCGGCCCAGGACGGCGGTGTCAAAAATGTTCATGGTGGTTCTCCTTTCAGCGGGGGCGGTCAGGCGGCGGCCAGCAGGGTGATGCCTTTGGTGCGCAGGGCCTCGGTGACGCTGGCGGCGTCGTGGCCTGTGCCAAAGCTCAAGGCGCTGGCGGCAAAGTCGCCGCGTGCGTAGGCCAGGGCGGTTTTGTCGCCGCTGGTGGCGTCGATGTCTTCGGCCAGGATGAGGTCGGGGGTTTGGCTGCCGTCGCTGGCGGCGGCAGCGCTGGCCTTGTATTTGCCGTCGGCGGTGACTTTGCCGAGGACGCATCCGCGCTTGAGGTTTTCGCCAGAGGCGACCGTGATGCGGCGCGAAACCAGCAAGTGGGCGTTGCCAGCGAGCAGGCTGTCGGGGGTGTAGATGCCGTCAGTGCGAAATGAGGCGTGTGTCATGGTGGCTCCTTGGTTCAGGCGTGGCGCGCGTGTTGCAAGACCTGGGCGGCAAGGGCGGCGGTTTCGTCTGCCGGGCTGGACGCCTCGATGCCGCTGACGGCGGGATTGAGAGCGGCCATGTGCTGGGCAAAGCCCGCGCTGGCCGTGGCGGCAGGGGCCGCGCCCAAAATGGCGCTGGCTTGCTCGGCGGTGAGGCCGGTGGCGATGCACTGGCGGGCCAGATCGGGGCAGGCGGCGGCGCGCTCGTGGCCGAGGATGGCGGCGGTGCGTTCGCGCTCGGCTTGTGTGCCTTGCCGGATGCCTTCGCTCAAACCGGCGGCGTGGCCTTGCTCGCGGGCGGCTTGCAGGGCTTGTTCCTGGGCGGCAGGTGCCGCCGTGGCTTCGGGGTGGGTCATGGTGTTTCCTTTCCTTTCGGGTGCAGCCATAGCTTTTTTGGGTGCGGGGGCGGCAACGAGGGCGGCCAGCTGGGCTATGGCGTCGTCCACGGTGCTGATGCGGTCGATGAGGCCGGTCGGCAGGGCGGCAGCGCCCCGGTACACCTGTGCCTGGGTGTCGCGCACGGCTTGTTCTGACAGGCCGCGATGCAGGGCGACGGCCTGAACAAAGTCGCCGTACAGGCCGTCGATGTCCGCTTGCAGGGCGTGGCGCACGTTGCCGGGCAGCGGCTCGTAGGGGTTGCCATCGACTTTGTGCGCCCCGGCAAAGATGTGGGTGACTTGCAGCCCCTCTTTTGAGAGGGCGCGGCTCATGTCGACGTGGCGCATGACGATGCCGACGGAGCCGGTGTAGCTGGTGGGGGTGGCGAGGACTTCGTCGGCGGCGCTGGCGATCAGGTAGGCGGCGCTGGCGGCCATGCCGTCGGCGATGGCAATGACAGGTTTTTGGCCGCGCGCGGCATGGATGCGGCTGGCCAGCTCGAAAGCGCCCTGGACTTCGCCGCCGGGGGAGTCGATGACGAGGGCGATGGCGCGGGCGTCGTCAGACGCGAGGGCGCTGTGGAAGGCGGCGGCGATGTCGTCATAGCCGAGCAAGCTGGTGCTGTCGGCTTCCAGCCGCGTGCGGTGTACGAGCGCGCCGCGCACGTCGATGACGGCCACGCCGTTGTCCAGCCGCCAGCCGCCGGGGTGCTGTTCGCTGCGGCGGGTGCTGAGCATTTCCGGGGCGGCGCTCTGGGCGGCGGGCAAGGTCAGGCCATCGACGCCTAGCAGGCGGCCGCCGAGGCCAGCAATGATGGCGTCCAGCTTGGCGGGCAGCACCATCAGGGGCGTGTTGAACAGGCGGGCGGCCAGGTGGGGGTAGGCGCTCATGCGACGGTGTCCTTTGCGGGGTCTTCGGCTTCGTCCGCGCCGGGGCCGTCCGGCGGGGCGATGCTTTTGCCGGTGGCGGTTTGGCGGGTGACGCCGTAAAAGTCGAGGCCGCGCTCTTTCAGCATCTGGCGCTCGGTTTGTTGCTGATCCATGACTTCTTCCCAGTCTTCGCCTTGCTCCGCGCACTCTCTTTCGAGCGTGGAGAGGCCCGCGCGCAGGCGGATTTCGGCGGCCTGGGCGTCTTTGACGGGATCGACCCAGCCCCGGCCGCCAAACAGGAAGCGGGCGCGGGCGTAGGCGTAGCGGCGCTCGTAGTAGCCGGGGGCTTGAACGCGGCCGGAATTGACGGCTTCTTCAAGCCACAGGTCGTAAACGTCGCGCAGGAAGTAGTCGGTGATCCAGCGGCGGCGGCCGTTGAAGTAGCGCCAGGCTTCGAGCAGGGCGGCGCGGGCGCTGCTGTAGCTGGTTTGGCTGAAGTCCTTGAGCAGCAGCTCGTAAGGCATGTTCATGCCCGCCGCGATGTGGCGCAAGGCGGCTTTCATGAAGGCGTCGAAGGCCGGATTGGGGCGGCCCGGCGCGACGGTATTGACGCGGGTGCCGGGCGGGATGGTGATGAGGGCGGGACCGCGCAGGCGGCTGAAGGCGGCGCGGGCGGAGTCAGCAATCTGGGCGTTGAAGGCGGCTGCGCCGTCACCCAGCATTTCGGCCATGCTCTGCGTGTCTTGGTCGCTCTCCAGAAAGGCGGCGATGAGCGAGTTGGTGACGCTGGCCTTCAGTTCGTTGCTGGCGTACTCACCCGCCATGCGCAACTCGCGCATGACGCCCGCGACGACGGGCTTGCCACGGCTTTGGCCGCTGCGCTCTTTGTCGTGCAGGTGGATGACGCGTTTGCGGCCCCAGGCGGTGAAGGCGGGGATCTCCTCCCACTCGGCGTAGTCCATGCCTTTGCCAAGCAGGGCGTCGCCGGGGTGTTTTTTGAGGATGTAGTAAGCCAGCGGGTCGCCGTGCGGGCCAAAGCGGATGCCGCCGCGCACGTCTTCCGCGCCGCGTTTTTCGGGCGGGGTGCAGAGGCGGTCAGCCTCGACGATCATCAGCCGGGTGGCCCATGCCTGGCCGGGGCGCGGCAGCCACAGGGGCAGGGCGACGGCGTCGCCGTTGAGCATGGCCCCGCCCAGCATTTGCAAGGTGAGGCCCAGCAGGTTGAGGGTGCGGGCGGCGTCGCATTCGGCGGTGTCGGCCCAGCTGCGGAACTGGGCCTCAACATCATTGGCCCATTCGCGGGCTTTTTCGCGGCTCCACCCCAGCAGACGGTAATCCGGCAGGGCCGAGAGGCGCAGGGTGCTGCCGACGATGTTGTCGCGCAGGGTCTGCATGCCGCCGGTCATGAGTCCGTTGTTGCGCGAGAGGTCGCGCGAGCGGGCCATGAGGGTGGACAGGTCGGGCAGGAGATCGGCGTCGGCGCTGCCGGGGTAGGGGTTCCAGGCGGCCAGGTGCGGTTCCGCCCCCGCGCCCGTGTGGCTGGACATGGCGGGGGCGGGCGAGGGCGCAGAGGCGGCGCGCGGGCTGAAGGGCCAGAGGCGGGAGAGCAGGCTTGCCATGCGTCACCCCACCAGATACAAGGGGCGGTGGCGGGGTTTGCCCTCGCGCCGCGCGATTTCAGCCGAGACTTCCGCCAGCAGGCGGCGGGCCTCGCTCAGGTTGTTTTGGTAGGCAATGGTGCGCCCGCCAAAAGCCACGCTGGCCACGCCGGTGGCCGCCGCCTCGATGGAGGCGAGCAGGCTGTCACGCTTGGCGTGCAGCTCGGCGTCGGTCAGGTGCGAGTAAAGGCCCATGCCCGCAACTTTGGCGGGATGGGCGCGAAATAGCCATGCGAAATTTTCTTAAAACGCTTCGCAAAATTGCAGGCGCAGGACTCAGTTGGAGCGGGCGGCCCGTCCTGTGGCGGAGCGCATGATGCGATTTTTATCGCACGCTTGCAGCCAGGCGGGGAGGTTGCGAATGACTTCGCCGGTATCCAGGTCAATGACTTCGCGCACGCGGCTCATGGCAAAGGTGCGAGGGGCCTGGCGCAGGTGGCAGTAAGCGTGCAGGTATCCATGCATCGTGCTGGCATCGAGCGAGTAGTGGTGCAGCTGGATGTCGCGCAAAGTGGCGACGCCTTGACGGTCGATGTACCGCAAGCGCAGGCGCGCTTGCAGCGGGCGCTTGGGCAGAGTGCTCCAGTCGTGCGCGGAGTCGGCTCCACGGGCATCGCCCCGCATGCCAGACAGTCCAGCGCCCATGATCCCCCGGAGGATTCTCGGCCGGATCGGGCTGCGCATTAAAAGGCGATTCAGGCGCTGGGTCAGGCGCTTGATCAGGCGCGTGAGCCAGCGCGAGACGACAGACAGCCCAATCCCCAGCAATACGAGCGTGATCAGAATAGGGAGGATGGTCTGCAAAACATCGGCCATGCCATCCAGTGTAACTAAACGCTAACACATGCCGACGATCTGCTGCACGCGGCGCAGGCTCAGGCCGTATTGGCGCGCAAGGTCGGCGGCGTTGCGGCCGTTGAAGCGGGCGCGGATGGCGGTGTCGCGCTCCTGGCGGCGGTGGCGGCCTGTTTTGGGCAGGTAAAGGGGCGCGCCGCCCATGCAGGTTTGCAGGCGGGTGATGATGGATTGGGCGGCATCGTCGGGGGCGGCGACGCCGTGCGCGTAGAGCGCGGCGCGGATTTCGTGTTCGAGCAGGGCGAGGGTGTTTTCGGGCTGGGCGGGCATGGTGCGTTCATGTCTGGTTGATGAGCCAGGCAAGGCTGGGGGGGATGGCAAGCGCGTTCTGGGCCGCCGGGCGGGCGGCCGCCGTAGCCGCGACAGCCGGGGCGGCGGCTGGCGGGGCGTCGCCAGGCGCGGATGCAGGCATGGGGGCGGTGGGAGCCGGTGCAGGGGACGGCTCGTCAAACAGGCCGCCGGTAGCGGGGCCGTAGCGGGCTTCGCGCCGCGCCCAGCCGCCTTCGCGCAGGGTCTGGATACCGAGCCAGCAGGCGGCGGCGTAGGCGTAAACGAATGCGTCGCCTGCCTCTTCGCGCTTTCCGGCGGGGGTGATCCAGCGCATGACGGCGCGCCCATTGACGGTGGCGGGCAGCAGGCGCGCGGCGGTCATTTGCTCGAATTCGTCGGTGGGCACGAGCGATTTGGGGACGTGGACATAGCCGGGACCGACGCGGTCGATGCGCATGCGTCCGTGCAGCAGGTGCTTGGCGGTGTCGGTGCCGATCTGCCAGAGCTTGACGCCGCGCGCAATGGTTTTGCCGCGCCAGTTGACGTCGATGTGGCGGGGCGCCGATGACGGGGCGGCCGTAGGTGCTTGCGCCTTTGATTGCAAGCACGTTGCCGTGCGCGTGGTTGCGGCAGTATGCGTAGACGGCGTGTGTGTTGTGGCCGCCGGAGTCGATGCAGGTGGCTTCGATGAGCATTTGCGCGCCGCCCGGTGTCAGCAATGGGGTGGCGCGGATTTCGGTCAGGCGTGTCCAGGGGCTGCCTTCGGTGCCTTCGTCGAGATTGGGGTCGCCGTAGATGATGTGGCGGTCAACCAGCCATGATTCTTCACCCCGGCCCCAGGCCCAGACGCGGGCTTCGAGCCGGTCTGGCTGGGTATCGACGCCCATAGTGAGCATGAGGCCACCCCTTGGGACGGCCCCCAGGGGGTAGTCTTCGGCGCGGGCGGCCAGGCTTTTGCCGTCTGCGCCGCTGCCTTCTTCTTCCCACGTTTCGGCGAGCGATGAATTCTTGAATTTTTTGAGGGGAGCGGTGTTGCCTTTGCGCTGTTCGGCCAGGGCCTGTTCCCACTCTTCGACGAGCGAGGCCCATGATTTCCAGCCGAGGGGGCTGTAGAGCTTGTTGAGCCAAAAGCCCGCGCGCTTGCCCATGCCCGCGCCGGGGGCGTCGGCTATCCAGCGGCCTTCTTGCAGCATGGTGTCTTTTTGCCACTCTTATGCCAAAAATAAGCAGCTACAAAGCTTATAAGAAGTATCAATGGTACTATTAAACTAATATCATTCATTATTTAATTCCTTATCTA
>ERZ773070.1968-NODE-1968-length-11971-cov-5.947298_pt1 | contig 11971 bp, 8 predicted proteins | sample MGYA00580618_ERZ773070 | MGnify/ENA primary metagenome ERZ773070 (study PRJEB29015, sample SAMEA2738023) | human oral metagenome | biome: human oral; feature: human-associated habitat; material: dental | place: China | collected 2019 ...
GGGAATATGGAGGAGTTAAGGAGTTATGAAGTTAAGGAGTTAAGCCAAATGCTTTTGAACAGAGTGGCAAACAGCCGTGTAAATTCATCAACTTGTCTGATTATCCAATGTTTACGAAGCTAAGGAGTTAAGCCAAATGCTTTTAAACAGAGTGGCAAACTGTATTGTCAACTCATTAACTTGTCTACTTGTTAACTAACAACACATATCACGCCCCTCTCCCCTTGGAGAGGGGAAGGGGGTGAGGCTTTTCTTTATTGCGCTTTTCTACAACCTTCGCATCGATCGAACTCTCCACGGAAGCGCTTTTCCACAAGATGGTGCAGGCGTTCGCGTAGCGGTTCGAGGTCCATTTGATCGATTACTTCGTTGATAAAGGCAAATTCGAGCAACAATTTAGCCTCTTTCTCGCTTACGCCACGTTGTCGCATGTAGAACAAGGCCGCATCGTTAAGCTGTCCAACGGTAGATCCGTGCGAACATTTCACGTCATCGGCGTAGATTTCGAGCATGGGTTGGGTGTACATGTGCGCCTTTTTCGTGGCGCAAATGTTTTGGTTGCGCATCTCCGAATCGGTGTGTTGGGCATCCTGCCGCACCAAAACCAGACCTGCGAAGGCACCTACGGCCTCATCATCCAGCACGTATTTATATAGTTCATGACTGTGGCAGTTGGGCACGGCATGGTCTATCACGGTGTTGTTATCCACATGCTGTTTCTTATCAGCAATGACACAGCCCGACAAGTTACACTCGGCGCCCTCGCCTCGGAACGTTAACGTAACGTTGTTACGTGTTACGCCATTATGCAACGTTATGACATTGTGGTTCACTCTGCTACTAGCCTGCTGCTCGATATAAACGCTGCTCACGCGAACATTCTTCTCGTGGGTTTCTTCCATACAATAAAGGTCCAATCGGGCGTTATCGCCAACGAAGGCCTCGATAACCTGCGTGGCCAAGAAATGACGGTCGTCGAAGGTGTGATCGCAAAAGAGGAACTTGGCTTCTGCCTGTGGTTCAACGATGATAAGCACACGACGATTGACCATGAGGTCTACCTCGGCATGTAGAATATTAATTACCTGTATGGTTTGTTCGAGCTTTACGCCACGCGGAACATACACCAAGAGGCCGTCTTGAGCCAGCATCGTGTTCAGTGCCGTTACGCCATCTTCGGCCGTTGAAGCCAATTTGCCGTAATATTTAGCGATGAAATCGGGGTTTTTCTCTGCGTATTCGCATAGCGAAGTTATGACAACGCCATCGGGTAGTTGCTTATGGGGCATGGTGGGATGCAAGAAGGCATCGTTCACCACAAAGTGATTGGCCGTGCTAAGACGTGGCACGTCGCAACTGAACACCTCGTAAGGGTTGATGGGCATAGGCAAACGTTGTAGGTTTAACCCGAAATCGGGTTCGAAAAGCTTGCTTATGTCGGTGTATTTGTACTTCTCGGTCTTGCGTGTAGGGAAGCCCAAACGCTTGAAATCTTCGAAAGCGGACTCGCGTAGAGCGTTCATCACCGCGGTGGAATGGGCGGAAATAACGTCGCGATTGGCTTCGAAGAGGTCTATATACTGTTTCTCACTGTTCATGTTTGCTAGCCTTTACTTCTCTCCTACTTCTTCTTTAATCCAATCGTAACCACGCGCCTCAATCTCTTTGGCCAACTCTGGTCCTGCCGTTTTCACGATTCTACCTTTATAAAGTACGTGTATCACGTCGGGGCGGATGATGTCGAGCAGTCGGTCGTAGTGGGTAATGACGATGGTACTGGTGCTGGGCGACTTCAATTTGTTAACGCCTTCGGCCACGATTCTCAAGGCATCAACGTCCAAGCCCGAGTCCGTTTCGTCGAGAATAGACAGTTTTGGCTCGAGCATAGCCATCTGAAAAATTTCGTTACGCTTTTTTTCGCCACCGCTAAAGCCTTCGTTTACCGAACGTTGAGACAACTTTGCATCAAGCTCCACTATCTGTCGCTTCTCCTTCATCAGCTTAATGAAGTCGGCAGCCGACATCGGTTCGAGCCCTTGATATTTGCGTTTCTCGTTGATAGCGGTACGCATAAAGTTGGTCATAGACACACCTGGGATTTCAACGGGATACTGAAACGAGAGGAAGATGCCTTCGTTAGCCCTGTCTTCGGGCTTCATTTCGAGTAAGTCTTTTCCGTTAAAAACGGCCGTTCCATCGGTAACTTCGAACATAGGGTTACCTACTAGCACTGCCGAAAGCGTGCTTTTGCCCGACCCGTTTGGGCCCATGATGGCGTGGGTTTCGCCATCTTTAACGGTAAGGTTTATGCCTTTTAATATCTCTTTATCGCCAATCTTGGCGTGCAAGTTTCTTACTTCTAACATATAATATCTATTGATTTATTATTTACTATTAGTATTGGGGCCAAACAGAATGTTATACAGCAAATCGTCTAACAAGCCGTCTACCACCTTCTGCCCATCTTTCTCGGTGAAATGGAACGGAAATGTTACTTTCAGTCCTATATTAAAGCCGTGCCTAATTGGGCGCAAACGTATCTCAAAGGGTTCAGACAGGTGGTTGTACTTGGCCTGAATGACGGATGCTTTACTAAATCCCATCCTGCAACTATATTCCAATTGAATGGCTATACAACTGAAAAGATAGAGATCGACACCTGCTATGGGCGCAAGACTGAAACGCGGAATATACGCCATTCCATCGTAACGCACCCTACCGTAGCGGTCATTGTTCAGCTCCCAACTGAATACCCTGCTACCACCATTAAAGTTATACAGCGCATCAAGACCTATATAGGGTTGTACAAACCATGACTTACGACCAGGATAACAGCGCCCTCCGAGCGAAAAAATCTCCATATCATCGCCCAAATTGGTGTTCAGGAAGTTCCATTCCTCATGTTCGTAGCCTGCCTTTAACGAGAGCGGCGTGTACGGCAGATAGTATTCCACACGCAGTTTGGATATCATACCATAGCCCGAACCAACCTTCTCGGGAATGAGATATTGCCCTTTGGAAATGGTTTTAACGTGTGGAGAGCTGGCTCCGCCTATTTGCCCGTCGATGGCGAAAGTGCGAACGGGGTCGTCTTGCGCCTTAACGGCTAAGCCCACAAGGAGCAATGCGATGGCTAGAAGGACTTTCACGTCTGACAATGATTTACCTAATACCCTGTTTCTAGCCTATCCCACAGTACCTTCGAGCGACACACTGAGTAGCTTTTGCGCCTCAACGGCAAACTCCATGGGCAACTTATTGAGCACTTCCTTTGCGTATCCGTTGACGATTAGCCCCACAGCCTGCTCGGTTGGAATGCCTCGCTGGTTGCAATAGAACAGTTGAGCCTCACTAATCTTGCTGGTCGTGGCCTCGTGTTCGATAATGGCCGTGTCGTTATGAATGTCCATATACGGGAAGGTATGTGCCCCGCACTTGTCGCCGAGCAACAAACTGTCGCACGAACTGTAATTGCGAGCGTTGTCGGCATTGGCCGTTGCACGTACCAATCCACGGTACGAGTTTTGGCTACGACCAGCGCTGATACCCTTAGAGATGATGGTGCTCTTGGTGTTTTTACCCATGTGTATCATCTTGGTGCCTGTGTCGGCCTGCTGGTAGTTGTTGGTTACGGCCACAGAATAGAACTCTGCCTGCGAATTATCACCGCGCAAGATGCACGAAGGATATTTCCAGGTGATGGCCGAGCCCGTTTCTACCTGCGTCCAAGATAGCTTCGAGTTCACCCCACGTAGGTCGCCGCGCTTGGTAACGAGATTAAACACACCGCCTTTTCCATGTTCGTCGCCCGGATACCAGTTCTGAACGGTGGAGTATTTCACCTCAGCGTTATCCTTAACGATAATCTCTACGATGGCAGCATGCAGCTGATTTTCGTCTCGCATGGGAGCGGTGCAGCCTTCAAGATAGCTTACATACGTATCGTCTTCTGCCACAATGAGGGTTCTTTCGAACTGTCCCGTGTTGCGGGCGTTAATTCGGAAGTACGAACTTAGCTCCATCGGGCAGCGCACGCCTTTGGGAATGTAGACGAAAGAGCCATCGGAGAACACGGCACTGTTGAGCGCAGCGAAGTAGTTATCGCTGTAAGGTACCACCGAACCAAGGTATTGGCGCACCAGTTCGGGATGTTCTTGCACGGCCTCACCTATGGAAGAGAATATCACGCCCTTTTCGGCAAGCTTCTCTTTAAAGGTTGTTTTCACCGAAACAGAGTCCATAATGGCGTCTACCGCTACCCCACCGAGCACCAATCGCTCTTCAAGCGGAATGCCCAACTTATCGAACGTCTTCTCCAACTCGGGATCTAGCTCCTTGTTGGCAGGTTTCTTAGCCATCGGGTCGGCATAATACGAGATGCCTTGATAGTCTATCTCAGGTAGGTTAACGTGTGCCCAGTTGGGCTGTTCCAACGTTTTCCAATGATTAAAGGCCTTCAACCGAAACGCCAGCAACCATTCGGGCTCGTTCTTTTTGCTCGAAATAAGTCGTACAACGTCTTCGTTAAGGCCTTTCTCAATAATATCTGTTTCCACGTCTGTTGTGAAGCCGAACTCGTATTTCTGTTCGGCCACACTTCGCACATACGCGTTTTTCTCGTTCTTTACTTCTTCCATATATACAAATTTGTATTAAGCGATGAATAGGGACAGCCCCAATGGGGCGCCCCTATCATTATGTTCAGCAAACACCATACCGCAAAACAAGGCGGTAACAAATGTTACTGTTAGTTTCTTGAGTTCATAAGTTCATTCGTTTTTGAGGTGGTGAGTTATTGAATTTATGAGTTTTTCGTACATCAGTTGATTAGTCGATGCTAAGCATAACATAGCCCTAACTTATCTGCAACTCAAAAATTCAATAACTCATAAGCTCATCAACTTATATGAACTCAAAACTAATGAACTCAAAGTCTCACCTTACAACTTCTGTTCCACTTCGATAACGGTGAACGTTTCAATGATGTCGCCCACCTGAATATCGTTGAAGTTGACGATGCTAATACCACATTCGAAGCCTGTGGGTACATCTTTCACGTCGTCTTTGTAGCGTTTCAAGGCGTTGATTTCGCCCGTATGCACCACAATACCATCGCGAACAAGTCGGGTCTTATCAACCCTGTGCACCTTACCTTCGGTAACAATTGCACCCGCAACAGTACCCACCTTCGATATCTTATAAACTTCGCGAACCTCTACTTGGCCCGTTACCACTTCTTTCTTCACCTTATCGAGCATGCCCTCCATAGCCGAGTGCACATCGTCGATGGCGTCGTAGATAACCGAATAGGTGTTTATCTCCACTCCTTCTTGGTCGGCCAACTTACGTGCAGCGGCAGATGGGCGAACCTGGAAGCCCACAATGAGGGCGTCGGAAGCGTCGGCCAGCGTAACGTCGTTCTCTGAAATCTGTCCCACAGCCTTGTGGATAACGTTCACCTTCACCTTCTCGGTAGAGAGCTTGATGAACGAATCGCTAAGCGCTTCAATCGAACCGTCGGTATCACCCTTAACAATGATGTTGAGTTCCTTGAACGAACCCAGTGCGATACGGTGTGAGATGTCGCTGAGCGTGAGACGTTTTTGTGTACGCAAGCCCTGTTCGCGTTGCAGTTGTAGACGCTTGTTGGCGATGTCGCGTGCCTCTTGCTCAGTCTCTAACACATGAAAAGCGTCGCCAGCAGTGGGGGCACCGTTCAGACCCAATATGATAGCGGGTTCTGCAGGACCAGCACTCTCAATGCGTTGGTTACGCTCGTTGAACATGGCTTTGATGCGTCCCCAGCTCGTTCCAGCAATAACGTTGTCGCCAACATGTAGCGTTCCGTTGCTAACAAGCAGTGTAGAGACATAGCCGCGACCTTTATCGAGGGAGCTTTCGATGATGCTACCCGTACCTTTACGGTTCGGGTTGGCCTTAAGATCTAGCATTTCGGCCTCCAAAAGCACCTTCTCAAGCAGTTCGTTCACACCAACACCCTTCTTCGCACTTATCTCTTGGCATTGGTATTTACCGCCCCACTCTTCCACAAGCAGGTTCATTTGCGACAGGTCTTCGCGTATCTTGTCGGGGTTTGCACCTGGTTTGTCAATCTTGTTGATGGCAAACACCATGGGCACATTGGCTGCTTGGGCATGCGCGATGGCCTCTTTGGTGGTTGGCATCACGCTGTCGTCGGCAGCAATGATGATGATGGCGATGTCGGTTACTTGTGCACCACGGGCACGCATGGCCGTAAAGGCTTCGTGACCAGGGGTGTCTAGGAAGGTGATGTTGCGGCCATTGCCCAACTTCACGTTGTAAGCACCGATGTGCTGAGTAATACCTCCCGCCTCACCAGCAATGACATTGGTGTTGCGGATGTAGTCGAGCAGCGACGTCTTACCATGGTCTACGTGTCCCATCACAGTAACGATGGGCGAGCGTGGCACAAGATCGGCCTCGTCGTCGGCCTCTTCGGTAACGGCTTCAGACACTTCCGCACTCACGTATTCAGTCTTGAAGCCGAACTCTTCGGCAACAAGGTTGATGGTTTCGGCATCCAAACGCTGGTTGATAGACACCATAATGCCCACGCTCATCAACGTTCCGATAACCTGATTTACCGAAATATCCATCATCGAAGCCAATTCGCTTACGGTAACAAACTCGGTTAACTTCAGCGTCTTGCTCTCCTTGCGCTCCTCTGCACGTTCCTCATTGAGGCGTTCTAGTGCCGCATCGCGCTTCTCCTTACGATATTTCGCACCCTTCTTGTTTTGGTTACGGTTGGTAAGACGTGCCAAAGTCTCTTTAACCTGGCGTGCTACGTCTTCCTCGTTCACCTCTAAGGGTTTCTGATTTCTATTGGGTTTCTTGTTCTTCTTGTTAGCGTTGCGTCCGCCAGCAGCGTTGTTATTTCCGCCACCCCCAGTGTTACCGCCCTTGTTCTTGTTGTTGCTGGGCTGGTTGGCAGCTGCGTTGATGTCTACCCTTTCAGAGTTTATACGACTGCGCTTGCGACGTTCGCCACCTTGCTGACCCTTATTTTCGCGCTCCTTACGTTTCTCTTCCTTCGATTTTTTCTTAGGTCGAGTGTTCTGGTTGATGGTAGAAAGGTCAATCTTTCCCATCACCTTGATGCCAGGCGCGTTGTTTTGCTCGCTTTTCAGCGTAAAGATGGCAGGTTTAGCATCAGTTCCTTCGCCATCCGTTGCAGCGCCTTCGGCAGATGTTTCCACGTTAGCAACCTCGGCCTTAGAGGTTTTTTCGGATTGAACCGATTGCACTTCGTCGGCCGCTTTTACAGTTGCGGCAGACTTCGCAGCATCGGCTTTCGGTGCATGTGCAGAGCGCTCCTTATGCTCGGCCTTCGCTTCCGCCTTATCCTTTTTCGGCTCTTGCGGTGCGTCCACTTGCTTTTCAGCCTTTTGTTCGTCGGCAACTACGTTTTGCTTCGTTGCTTCGGCGTTCACCACCTTTTCCTGTTTGTCGGCAGAAACATCGCTTGCCGTGTTAGAAACTTCGCTCACGGCAGCAGGCTTAGCTTCTTCTTTATTATCGTCTTGAACGGTTTTCACATCAGAATTCTTCGCGACAGCCTTACCACCTAGGTTCGAAAGGTCTATCTTACCCAAAGGCTTATATTGCTGTTTTCCCGCGTTAAGCACCGTTTCTGCACGATGATCGTTATCCTCGACCACACGCTTCTTCTCCTTGGTTTTCTTCGGAAAGAGCTTCTCGGCCTGATTGCGCACCTCCTTATCCTTATGAAACGCTTTCATAAGGGCTTCGTATTGCGCATCGTTCAGTTTGAACGTGGGTTCGGCTTTCACCTCTCCCAGCTCGCTTTTCTTTTCTAAGAACTCCACTGCCGTTTGGAGCCCGATGTTCAATTCACTTATTGCTTTGCCTAATCTGATGTTCATTCTGTTGTTTTGTTTTTGTTTTTTGGTTGTGGCCTCAGCCTTGTCTACCCGCTGTAAGGGTAGCCTGTTATCCTTGTTCGAACTCTGCCCTCAGCACGCGCAGCAGGCTGTCGACGGTTTCTTCCTCCAAGTCGGCCTTCTCCACGAGCATTTCTCGCGGTGCGTTAAGCACAGCCTTGGCCGTGTCGAGCCCAATGCTCTTGATGGCATCGATAACCCATTGGTCTACCTCGTCTGAGAACTCGTCCAAGTAGATGTCTTCGTCGGCTTCGCCTTCTGCCACTTCACGGAACACGTCGATGGTGTATTCGGTGAGCATGGAAGCCAACTTGATGTTCAGTCCGCCACGTCCAATGGCCAGCGAAACTTCTTCGGGGTGCAAGAACACCTCTGCCTTACGGTTCTCTTCATCGATATTGATGCTGCTCACTTGCGCAGGACTAAGGGCGCGTTGGATGAAAAGTTTGGTGTTGGCAGTATAGTTTATCACGTCGATATTCTCGTTGCAAAGTTCGCGAACGATGCCGTGTACACGGCTACCCCTCACGCCCACGCAGGCGCCAACAGGGTCGATGCGTTCGTCGTAGCTCTCAACGGCGATCTTAGCGCGTTCTCCCGGCATGCGGGCAATGCGCTTAATGGATATCAATCCATCGTTAATCTCGGGTACTTCGGCCTCCAACAGTCGTTCGAGGAACATGGGACTGGTGCGGCTGAGTATAATTTTAGGGTTGTTGTTTTCGTTGTCTACGCGCAAGATAACGGCCCTAATGGTTTCGCCCTTGCGGTATTGGTCGGCCGGAATTTGCTCCGACTTGGGGAGAATAAGCTCGTTGTTCTCGTCGTCTACAATGAGAACTTCGCGCTTCCACACCTGATACACCTCGCCAGCGATGACCTGACCCACACGGTCTTTATACTTATTATATAATGAGTCGTGTTCAAGTTCCAGGATTTTAGATGCCAGTGTTTGGCGCAGCGTCAATATGGCGCGACGTCCGAACTTGGCGAAGTCTACCCGTTCGGTAACTTCTTCGCCCACTTCGTAGTCGTGTTCAATCTTTTGTGCTTCGGTCAACGCAATCTGCTTGTTCTCGTCTTCCACTTCTCCATCTGCCACCACCATGCGGTTGCGGTAAATTTCGAAGTCGCCTTTATCGGGGTTTACGATGACATCGAAGTTCTCATCGCTACCGAAGATGCGAGCCAGCACGTTGCGAAAGCTTTCTTCCAACACGCTCACCAAGGTCATGCGGTCGATGTTCTTGGTGTCTTTAAACTCCTTGAACGTGTCGACCATGCTCAAGATATTCTCATCTTTTTTTCTTGCTACCATAGGGTTTATTATCGTTTGATGTGGTGTTGCCCTCGCGTTGCAAGCCGATGGCGCATACAGATGTTGTTTTCGCGCCTCGCCAGCATAAGGGCTAGCCAATTAATTTCTCCTTATATAATTACAGTTGACAAGTTAATCAGTTAACGAGTTAACCAAGGGTTAAGTTGATAAGTTTACGAGTTGACTGGTTTAGAGCTAGTTTGTTAAAGCATTAACGGCAACACTTGCCACGCTGCCACAAATCATTTGGCTTAACTCCTTTACTCCAATAACTCCTTAACCTCTCCTTACCACTTACTCCTTTACTACTTACTCCTTTAATTCTTTACTCCTTACTACTCAAACAAGCGTTAGAACTGAATCAGATATTTGGTGTATTTCACACCATCCATCTTAAAGTTGTGATCCACGTCTTGCAGCACGGGACGTTTCTTACCTTCAACTTTCACCTTCTCGTTTACTGTAACAACGAAGTCGTTTCCATCTACACTTTTGAGCGTTCCTTTGTATTTCTTGCCGTCTTTATCCAATACTTCCACCTCTTTACCGATGAAATTCACGTATTGTTGTGGCACTTTAAAGGGCTGTCCTAGTCCGGCCGAGCCCACTTCCAATTCGTAATCCTCTTCATCTCGGTTCAAGTGCTCCTCGATAAATCGGCTTAGCTCCACGCAGTCTTCAATCCAAACACCGTCTGCATGGTCTATTTCCACCACGATACGGCTATCCGGACTGGTTTCCACATCGACAAGAAAGTACTCTTTGTCGGCTAACCATTGATCAACCAGTTGTTTTACGACGTTTTTGTCAATCATATCTTGTTGTTGCTGATAATGAAAATGAGGAACTCTCATCGGAGCCCCTCATTCCACTGAATGCTGCAAAGTTACGAATAAATAACGAAACGCACAAAATATTTTTACGTTTTCAGTGTTTTTATCCACGATTTTTGTATATGAAAGCCGTTTCGAGGCATTTTCGATACGTAGGAAGGGCGATTAAGCCGTTTAGAAGGGGTAACGAAGGGAACAAATTTTAGCAAAACGAATGGGCACATTTGCAGGTATAAGTTTGCAAATCAGAGAGTTTTGAGGTTTATCCCTTACCATGATATTCATGAACCACTGCCCCTCAATATACACCTTATTATATATACGCATGCATACACACGCGAGCGCGCCATATCCCGAACAACATTCGGTCAGTCTGCTTACCTTTCTCGGTAGGCTTGTTCCACGCATGCGGTTTTATTGCGCATCCAGCACATTATCTTGCCTTGCACCTACACTTATATGATCAAGAAGTCTGCACAAGCATCGCACACAACCTGCCCACGAATTGAGAACCCACCACGCCCGATAAGCCAACGCAAGACACGAAATAAGGTCTTGCACACAGCTTTTTAACAAAGCGGCGTGTTATCACTATGTTGGACTCGCGTTACAGCTAAGTTGGAACGCTGTTCCAGTTGAACTGGAACAATGTTCCAGATAAGATGGAATAGGGTTCCAGCTTATAGATAACCCAACGGCTATTGATAAAGCTGTGTACAAAGGCTTATCAAACGGCTTACAGATGCTAAAACATCAAGTCGTTTCCGTTGCTTCCCTACTCATGCGGCATGCACATCCAGCAGTTGCATCTAATGCTAACAGGGAACGAGGCGACAGCTTGACGAACGGAAAAATATGCAGACAACACCATTTGTACCATATCCTGCATGGCGATAGTTAGCACAATGCTACTTACAAATACATACGCGAGCTCGGGATAAGGCATCGTATAATCCAAACAAAACCAAACAAACTAATCAACGGGAAAAAGACCAAGACCTACGGCCTTGTGGGATTAGGTGCACCATTTAGACAGGGTAGGTCGCTCTCGCTCCCCACCCTGCCCTACCAACAGACCAACCGCTACGCGGTAGTTGGCGCAATGCAAGCCCCAATAGCCCCGTGACTATGACTGCTTTGACATGAGCTTCATCCCCGAAAGACCAAAGGCTATGCGGTAGTTAGCGCAACTCAAGCCGCAATAGTCCCCGTAACTATAAATGCTTTGACATGGACTTCATCCCACAAAAGGCCAAAGGCTACGAGGTTGTTAGTGCAAAACAAGCTATATGTATAAGGACTATTATGGGCTATGTGTTATTCTAGCCTAGCGTAAGTCTGTAAGTTTAGGTGTTTGATTTTCTACCACAAATACCATTCCCCACAATATAGATACACACCTTTTATTATATATGAGGTTCAGAGTAACAAACAACCCATTACAGTCCATGCACATATTAGAGGTGTTGTGCCAACTACCGCGTAACAGTTGATATAACCAATGCAGAGGCGGAATGAAACAAGCACTGGCTTAGCGCCATCTACCGCGTAGCGGTTGGTGTGGCTGATGCGGAGGCGGAATGAGACAAACACAGGCATTACGCTAGTTACCGCGTAACGGTTGATATAACCAATGCAGAGGCGGAATGAAACAAGCACCGGCTTAGTGCCGTCTACCGCGTAGCGGTTGGCATAACCGATGCAGAAGCGGAATGAAACAAATGTAGGTATTACGCCAACTACCGCGTAGCGGTTGGTCTGTTGGTAGGGCAGGGTTGGGAGCGAAAGCGACCTACCCTGCCTAGGCTGTGGTGGAGATAAACAAGGCCGTAGGTCTTGGTCTTTTTCCGTTTAATGCGCTTGTAGGTGAAGAT
>ERZ773070.1970-NODE-1970-length-11964-cov-39.059703_pt1 | contig 11964 bp, 6 predicted proteins | sample MGYA00580618_ERZ773070 | MGnify/ENA primary metagenome ERZ773070 (study PRJEB29015, sample SAMEA2738023) | human oral metagenome | biome: human oral; feature: human-associated habitat; material: dental | place: China | collected 2019 ...
GGATATCCGGTACGACCAGGATCCCCTTGTCGGCCAGGATCGCGTCGGCCGTGGGTGTCGTCGGGCCGTTGGCGCCCTCAACGACCAGCTTGGCGTCGATCAATGGCGCGGTCTGCTCGGTGATGACCCCTTCGACCGCTGCAGGAACAACGACGTCGCAGGCGACGGCGAACAGCTCGCTCGCAGGGATCGGGTCCGCGCCGGGGAACCCGTCGACGGTGCCGGTCTCATCCACGAAGGCCTCGAGTGCGGGGATGTCGATGCCCTTGTCGTTGCGAATCGTGCTGTAGACGTCCGCCACGGCCAGAACCTTCACGCCCGCCTCGTGGAGGAAGCGGGCAGCGCCGCGACCGACTTTGCCGAAGCCCTGAACGATCGCGGTGGCCTGCGAGGGATTCACTCCGATGCTCTCCATCGCGTTGAGGACGGAGTAGACGACGCCGCGGGAGGTGGCGGCGGCCCGCCCCTGTGACCCGCCGAGGTTGACCGGCTTGCCCGTGACGGTTCCCAGAACCGTGTGCCCGGTGGCCACCGAGTAGGTGTCCATCATCCAGGCCATGGTCTGCTCGTCGGTCCCCATATCGGGAGCCGGGATGTCCTTGTCGGGGCCGATCAGGGGGATCAGCTCCGAGGTGTAGCGGCGGGTCAGTCGCTCGAGCTCTCGTTCCGAGTGGGCCCGGGGGTCCACCTGGACCCCTCCCTTCGCTCCGCCGTAGGGCAGATCGAGAAGAGAGCACTTCCATGTCATCCACATGGCCAGCGCTCGGACCTCGTCGAGGTCCACGTTGGGGGAGTAACGGATCCCTCCCTTCGCGGGGCCGCGAGAGATGTTGTGCTGGACGCGGTGGCCGATATGCAGCTCCATCGTGCCGTCGTCGCGTCGCAGTGGGATGGCGACCGTCACCTCTTTACGGGCGGTCTCAAGCATGCGGCGCATTCCGTCGTCGAAGCCGAGGAACTGGATCGCCTCGGCGAGCTGCGCCCGTGCATCGGTGAGGGGGTTAGGGGTCGAGGGCATGGAGCTACCTCCTGGGTCGGTCGGGTGGATCAGCGTGATCCGGGGCCGGTGCGGCCTTAAGACGTGGGTGGAAGAGGGGATCAGGGCTGGTCTCGGAGCGCCTGCTCGAGGATCTCCATGCCTTCGGCGAACAGCTCGTCCGGCATGGTCACCGGTGGCAGGAGGCGGATGACATTGCCGTAGGTGCCGCAGGTGAGCAGGATCAGACCGCGTGAGCGCGCGGCCTGCGCGACGGCGGCGGTCAGTGCGGCATCGGGCTTCTGCGAGTCGGGGTCGACGAGCTCGAGAGCCATCATGGCGCCCTTGCCCCGGACCTCGCCGATGCGGGGGTCCTTCGCCTTCCACTGCTCCATCAGGCGGATGCCGGTCTCGCCGATCGTGCGGGCCCGTCCCAGGAGATCGTGCTCCTCGATCATGTCCAGGGTCGCCAGGGCGGCGGCACAGGCCAGGGGGTTACCGCAGTAGGTGCCGCCAAGGGCGCCCGGTTCGGCGGAGTCCATGATCTCGGCCGAACCGGTGACCGCCGACAAGGGGGTGCCTCCGGCCAGGCCCTTGGCGGTCGTCACCAGGTCGGGAACGACTCCCTCGTGGTCGCAGGCGAACCACGCCCCGGTGCGGGCGATTCCCGACTGGATCTCATCGGCGATGAAGACCGCGCCGTTGTCATGGCACCAGCGCTGGAGCGCGGTGAGGAAGCCGGGCGCCGGCACGATGAACCCGCCTTCGCCCTGAATGGGCTCGATGATGACGGCGGCGACGGAGGATGCCCCCACCTGCTTCTCGATCTGACTGATCGTGCGCTCGGCGGCGGCCTCGCCGTCCAGTCCGTCGCGGTACGGGTAGGAGCCGGGGACCCGGTAGAGCTCAGGGGAGAAGGGGCCGAAGCCGCCCTTGTAGGGGGCGACCTTGGCCGTCAGTCCCATGGTCAGGGAGGTGCGTCCGTGGAAGGCGTGGTCGAAGCAGACCACTGCCTGGCGGCCGGTGTGCTTGCGTGCGAGCTTGATGGCGTTCTCGACGGCCTCCGCCCCGGAGTTGAACAGCGCGGTCTTCTTCGGGAAGCTGCCCGGGGTCAGGGCGTTCAGGCGTTCGGCGACCTCGACGTATCCGGCGTACCTCGTGACGGCGAAGGAGGTGTGCGTCAGGTTCTCGGCCTGCTCCTGGATTGCAGCGACGACGGGCGCCGCCGCACCGCCCACGGTTGTCACCGCGATGCCGGATCCGAAGTCGATGAGACGGTTGCCGTCCACGTCCTCCAGGACGCCTCGGTCCGTACGCCGTGCGAATGTCGGCATGGCGGCGGTCAGGGCGCGTGGGAGTGCGGTACCTGCGCGTTCGTCGAGGGCGCGGGCCTCGGGACCGGGCAGAGGAGTGGCGAGATGAATGGTCTGGGGCAGCGTTGCCATATGGACCTCACAGTGTGTCGTGACGGGCGGAGATCTGCCGCGGAACAGGGCGCTCCGGGTTGTCGTAGAAACGTGCTCGGCTATGAGTTCCGTCTCAGGTTATGCCCGCCTCTAGGTCTGAGCACCTAAGCCCAATGCACAAAATCTCGCGAATCCTGTGCGTGATGCATAGAACAGTGTTTGAATCCAGGCATGGTGTTGGTGTCGGATCTCATCGATGGAGCGGACCTGGGGGTTCGCGCGGTGCTTCTGCCCGCACCGCACGCCGCGGTCACCTGGGTCGTCGCGACCGAGCTCCTCCAACCGGCCTCCTACCTCGAGGGCGGCGAGCTCGTTCTCACCACGGGTCTCGTCATGGCCGATGCGGAGGCGGCCACGTGGCGGGAGTACGTGGCATCACTGGTCGAGGCGGGAGTCGCGGCTCTCGGACTGGGGACCGGCATCGCCTTCGACACCGTGCCCGAGGACCTGCGCGAGGCCTGCAGGGCCGGGCGTCTCAATCTCATCGAGGTCCCCCTCGAGGTCTCCTTCGCCTCCATCAGCCGCGAGGTCGGGGCCATGCTTCAGGCCACCGAGCCTGAGATCGGTGCCGAGGGGGCGGGAGACGAGGAGACCCTGGTCCTGCAACAGCTGACGCGTGCAGCCGCCAAGGACAACCAGAGCGCGATCATGCGCGCCCTGGCCTCGATCCTCCGGGGCGAGGTGTCCCTGCGGGATGCCACGGGACGCACCGTGGTCGGTCCCTTCGGGCCGGAGGCGACGGGAATCGACGATGAGGTCGCCGAGTGCATCGACAGGATCCGTCCGGGAGGGATGCGAGGAGCCGGGGCGGTCGGCCTCGGCGACATGCGGCTGGTCGTCCGCCCGGTCGGCATCACCGGCGAGCCCGAGCGCTACCTGGCGACCGTTCAGCGCGAGACGCTCACGCGCGCTCAGACCCTGGGGGTCGATCTCGCCTGGTCGTTTCTGAATCTCATCGCCGAGTCCTCCAAGGCCTTCACCGGATGGCTCCTCCAGCTCGTGGGGGCCTCCACCCGGCATCTCCTGGCGGGTGACATCGCGCAGGGGCTGGCGCTGGCGGACCAGGTTCAGGAGCTCGTCCTCACACGCCTGCCGTCTCCGGAGCGGCGATCGGTGCCCGCTACCGGTGGTGGTCATCAGTGGCGGGTTGTCTGCCTCGAGGGTGGCAGTGCTGACGTTGCCGGGCTCTCCACAGTGCTGGCCCGCCTGCTCGTCGAGAGTCGGGGGGCTCCGGTGGGGGAGCGGCTTCTGTGGCGCACGGACCGGGGCGGGACCCGCCTGATGATCCTCGGTGAGGTCGAGCGCGTTCCCTCCCTTCTTGAGGACGGCAGTGTCACGCCCTGGACGGAGCGGATGCGGATCGGCGTCAGCGGTCCTGTCGGCGTCACTGATCTGCCGCGGGGCGCACAGCAGGCGCTGTCCGTCTGCACCGGAACTCGGCAGCTCGGACAGGCGGTGCGCTGGGAGACCTCGGGACTGCCGTCGGTCACGGACCTCCTGGACGAGGAGCGGGCCCAAGCCTTCGCCCGCGCTCGCCTCGGGGGCGTCGCCGATCAGCCCGAGCTGCTCGAGCTGTTGAGGATCTACCTCAGCGAGGCCGGGGCGGTGCAGCGCATCGCCGAGCGTCTGGGGGTGCATCGAAACTCCGTCCCCGCACGTCTTGCGCGCCTGAGGAGGGCGCTCGGCGTCGACATCGAGGATGCCGAGCAGCGGGCGAATTTGTGGTGTGCGTTACATTTTTGGGCGGAGTGACGGTTTGTCATCTCGCACAAGGGTGACTTTTCCGCGTTTTGATGCGATTCCTTGAAGTGTGGAACGTGATGTTCGACATACTTGGTGGTGTGTGTTTACTATTACGTCGTCACCTAGGACCTTAGCCCGCGTTGTTGTCACGGGACTTGTGGCGCGTCGGGCGCTAGCGGCGATGTGGCCTGCGCCGGTCCTGCGTGAGCTTGGGCAGTAGAGGCCCGAGTCGTCTCATTTCTTTCGACTTTCGAAACTTCTCACCTCGACACCGACGTCCCGCCGAAGCCAAGAAGCAGAGTGATTCACATGAGCCTTCCTCTCCTCCAGAACTTTATCAACGGAAAATTTATTCCGGCAGCCACCGATGCCACGTTCGACGTCGTGGATCCTCGAACGGAACAGGTCGTAGCGCAGTGCCCGGTCTCGGGTTCCGCCGATGTCGACGCCGCCTACGACGCCGCCCTCAAGGCCTTCGAGAGCTGGCGGCTGACAACGCCGGCGGAACGGCAGATGCTCCTGCTCCGGCTCGCCGACGCCCTGGAGGCCAACGCCGACCGTCTCGTCGAGGCTCAGCGCCGCAACACCGGTCAGCTCGCCGAGATGATCCGGGCGGAGGAAGTCGTGACAGGGGCCTCTCAGCTGCGGTTCTTCGCCGGGGCCGCCCGTCTCCAGTCGGGTGTCGCCTCGGGGGAGTACGCCGAGGGTCTGAACTCGCAGATTCGCCGCGAGCCCATCGGCGTCGTCGGGCAGATCGTCCCGTGGAACTACCCCTTCATGATGCTCATCTGGAAGGTCGGGCCCGCTCTGGCGGCAGGCAACACGGTGGTGCTCAAGCCGAGTGCCAACACGCCCGAGAGCGCCATCGTCTTCGCTGAGATCGCCAGTGAGATCCTCCCGCCAGGGGTCTTCAACCTGGTGCTCGGCACCGGGGAGACCGGGCGGCTCATGAGCTCCCACCCGGTGCCCGGGCTGGTCGCGCTCACAGGTTCAGTGCGCGCAGGCTCGGATCTCGCTGAACAGGCGGCCGGCAACGTGACTCGTGTTCACCTCGAGCTGGGAGGCAAGGCCCCCGCCGTCGTCTTCGCCGATGCCGACATCGAGGCTGCCGCCGAGGGCATCGCCGCCGCAGGGACGTTCAACGCCGGGCAGGACTGCACCGCCGCCACCCGCGTCCTGGTCGAGGCCTCGGTGGCCAAGGAGTTCACCGACGCGTTGGTGCGTCACGTCGAGTCCTTGCGGACCGGTCCGATTCCGGAGGAGGAGGCGTTCTACGGCCCCCTGAACAACGCCCGTCACTTCGACTCCGTGCAGAAGATCGTTGAGGAGCGGCCCGCGCACTCCCACCTGCTGACCGGTGGCCACCGCGTCGGCGAGAGCGGCTACTACTACGCGCCCACCGTCATCTCAGGGCTCAAGCAGGACGACGCGCTCGTGCAGCAGGAGATCTTCGGGCCGGTCCTGACCGTTCAGGAGTTCTCCTCCGACGACGAGGCCCTGGCCCTGGCCAACGGCGTGGACTACGCCCTGTCCTCGTCCATCTGGACGACCGACCACCAGCGTGTCCTGCGATTCAGCAGGGACCTGGACTTCGGCTGCGTCTGGGTGAACTGCCACATCCCCCTCGTCGCGGAGATGCCGCACGGCGGCTTCAAACGGTCCGGCTACGGCAAGGACCTCTCCGTCTACGGCGTGGAGGACTACACACGTATCAAGCACGTCATGAGTGCCCTGTGACGCCCCGGAAGCGAACAGGAGGTCACCCCCATGCGCATTCTGACGGCCTTCACCAATTCGCTCGGCGGTCGAGACTCCTACCACCTAGGGGTGTCTCTCGCTGAAGCGTTCTCGTGCCCACTCGATCTCGTCACCGTCGTCAAGGGCGGCGGGGGACGCTACGTCCTTGACGTCACCGATCACGCCTTCCAGGACGTCGTCGCCACGCAGGTCGACGACTGGATGTCGGAGATCATGGAGGAGCATCAGCCCCGTGTGCCGGTGAGCAAGTACCTGCGGTACAGCCTCTCCTTCCCCGAGGGCATCATCGCCTCGGCCGAGGAGCTCAAGGCCGACCTGCTCGTCGCCGGCGGGGGCCGTCACGGGGTCCTGGGACGAGTGTCCCTCGGCTCCGTGGGGCAGACCCTGCTCAACTCCTCGACAGTTCCGGTCGCCCTGTCCCCGCGCGGCATGAGGCACGCCCCTCTTGACGGACTCTCACGCATCACGGTCATGCTGGGGGAGTCCGGCAGGTGGAGGGGGGTGCTCAGCAAGGCCAGGACCTTCGCTGACAGAGCCGGTGTCCCGTTGCGTCTCATCACGGTGGCCACCGGCGACTCGCAGAACACCGCGGAGATCGGGGAGAGGACCGAGGCCCTGCTCGCCGAGGTACGCCTGGATCTCAAGGGGCTGGATGACCAGCGTGTCCAGATCGTCCACGCTCACAGTATGAGCGCCGCCGTGCTGGCCATGGAGTGGAACAGGAATGAGCTGGCCTTCCTGGGATCGGCGCGACTGGCCCAGAGCGGGCGCCTGTTCCTGGGGCCGGACGCCAACAAGATCCTGCGTGTCCTGCCCGTGCCTCTGGTCGCGGTCCCAGCCGACGCGGCCGACGTCGGGGGTGCAACATGAGCGCGGCTACCACGAGCTCCGGAGGCGGGCTGTCGAAGAAGGGACTGGCCGAGGGCTCTGTCGGTCTGCTCGGCGCCATCATCATCGGGGTGTCCTGCATCGCGCCCCCGTACACCCTCACCGGCGCGCTGGGGCCGACCGCCTCAGAGGTGGGCGAGCAGGTACCGGCGATCTTCCTCGTCGGATTCATCCCGATGCTCCTGGTCGCCTTCGGGTACCGAGAGCTCAATGCGGCGATGCCCGACTCGGGCACATCCTTCACCTGGGGGACGCGTGCCTTCGGTCCGTGGATCGGGTGGATGAACGGATGGGGGCTGATTGTGGCGACCGTCGTCGTCCTGTCGAACCTTGCGGCCATCGCCGTCGACTTCTTCTATCTGTTGCTCGCACAGGTGACTCGCAACTCCGCCATTGCGGATCTCTCCGACAACGTATGGGTCAATACCCTCACCTGCCTGGTCTTCATCACGCTGGCGACCTGGATCGCGTACCGTGATATGCAGACCACCCAGAAGCTCCAGTACTGGTTGGTGGGGTTTCAGCTGACGGTGTTCCTCGGCTTCGGCGCGGTGGCCATTTACCGCTACTTCACCGGAACCGCCGTCAATCCGACACCCGTGAAGCTCGAATGGTTCAATCCCTTCGCCGTCGACTCGCTGGGGACTTTCGTGGCGGGCGTGTCCCTGTCCTTGTTCATCTACTGGGGCTGGGACGTGTCGCTGACGGTCAATGAGGAGGCCGACGACGCCAGCTCCACTCCAGGGCGCGCCGCCGTGCTCACTGTCATGACCATCGTCTCGGTGTACATGTTCGTCACGATCGGATCCATGATGTTCGCCGGTCTGGGGAAGGACGGGATAGGACTGGGCAATCCTGCGATCCAGGACAATGTCTTCTTCGCCTTGGCCAGACCGGTTCTGGGGCCGTTCGCGATCCTCCTGTCGACGGCGGTGCTGGTCTCGTCCGCGGCGTCCTTGCAGTCCACCTTCGTCTCTCCCGCCCGCACCCTCTTGTCGATGGGGTATTACGGAGCAATGCCGGAGAAGCTCGGCGAGATCTCTCCGCGCTTCCTCACCCCTGGTCGCGCAACAGTCGTCTCGGCGGTCGCCGCCTCGACCTTTTATACCCTGCTGCGATTCGTATCCACCTCCGTCCTGTGGGACACGGTTCAGACCCTGGGGGCGATGATCGCCTTCTATTACGGTCTCACCGCCTTCGCCGCGGTATGGTACTTTCGAGGGAAATGGTTCTCCTCAGTGAGGAACTTCTTCTTCACGCTGGTCTCACCGGGACTGGGAGGTCTTATCCTCTTCTTGCTGCTCGGCCTGACCCTGAAGGACTCCCTCAACCCCGAGTACGGGTCGGGATCGCAGGTCTTCGGCGTCGGTCTCGTCTTCGTCCTCACCCTCGCCCTCATTCTCCTGGGCGTGGTGCTGATGCTCGTACAGTACGTCCGAGCACCGGCCTTCTTCCGCGGGGAGGTGATCGCACGATCCGACGCTGTCACCGAGGAGTTGAAGGTGGCAACTGTCTTAGAGGAGGACGATGGTGAAGCCTCCCAGCTCCGTGCTGCGTCGTGACCGCTGGTGAACCGGAGCGAACGCGCACACATGAAAACAGCTCCCTCCGCGCCAGGCCGGCGGAAGGAACTGAGAGGAAACACATTGTCATCGCATCGACGGACACAGCTGATCGATGCGCCGGTAATCAAACACACGATATGTGGACGCCAGGCCGGACCACGAAGGAGTGAGCAATGAGCATCAACATGGAGCGAGTCGCTGAGCTGACGGAGATCGAGTCCAGGCGCCTCAATGAACGGACCAAGGGATCCGGCGACATGTACAACCGCGCGAGGAACAGTCTCTCCGGCGGAGTCGCCTCCTCGTACCAGCTGCGCGAGCCCTGGCCCATTTACCTCGAACGGGGGCAGGGGCCGAAGGTCTGGGATGTTGACGGCAACGAGATGTGGGACTTCCACAACGGCTTCGGATCGATGCTTCAGGGGCATGCCCACCCGGTGATCGGAGAAGCCATTCAGGAGCGGTACGGCAAGGGCACCCACTTCGCCGCCCCGACCGAGGACGCCCTGGCGGTGGCGGAGAACCTCTCGAGCAGGTGGGGGCTGCCGAAGTGGCGCTACACGAACTCGGGCTCGGAGTCCACGATGGACGCGATCCGTATTGCACGCGCCTACACCGGTCGCGACACGGTCATGAAGATCTTCGGCTCCTACCACGGGCACCACGACACCGTCATGGTCTCGATCGGCGTCGAGTACGACAAGATCGGTGACCGTGACAACCTGGCCTCGCTGCCCTACGGAGGCGGCATTCCCGACGCCACCGTCCAGATGACGGTGCCGGTTCCCTTCAACGATGCCGAGGCCATGGAGCGCCGCATCATCCGGCTGACCGATGAGGGGCGTAAGCCCGCCTGCGTCATCATGGAGCCGGCCATGATGAACCTGGGCGTCGTGCTGCCGGAACCGGGATATCTGGAGCAGGTCCGCGAGATCACCCGGCGACACGGCGTCGTCCTGATCTTCGATGAGGTCAAGACCGGCCTGTGCATCGGTCCGGGCGGCGCCACCCAGCGCTTCGGAGTGACTCCCGACCTGGTGACCATGGCCAAGGCCCTGGGTGGCGGTCTGCCCTCGGGCGCCATCGGAGGCACCGAGGAAGTCATGTCCGTGGTGGAGGACCACACCGTCTTCCAGGTCGGCACCTACAACGGCAACCCCCTGGTGATGGCCGCAGTGCGGGCCAACCTCGAGAAGGTCCTCAACCCGGAGGCATACGCCCACCTCGACCACCTCAACGATCGCATTCTCGCGGGTTGCACGGAGGTCATTGAGCGCTACAACCTTCCGGGCTACGCGGTGGGCGTCGGCGGCAAGGGGTGCGTCACCTTCTCCCCCAAGAAGGTCGTCGACTACGAGTCCTTCAAGGAGCACCAGAACGCGGAGCTGTCCGAGCTCGCGTGGCTGTTCAACATGAACCGGGGGATCTTCATGACTCCGGGCCGCGAGGAGGAGTGGACCCTGTCAGTGACCCACACGGACGAGGCGATCGACGCCTACGTCAGCTGCTTCGAGGAGCTTGCTGAGGCGATCACCTCCAAGTGACGTCAGTACTCTCTGATCTCATGGGGGCCACCAAAGACGTCGGTGGCCCCCATGAATCGTGTCCTACCCGCGGTGGCGCTCGGTGGCACTCAGTGGCGTTTCCAGGCGCGGATCCTCGTGCGGAAGGAGGTGAAGGGCGCCACCGTGTTGATGTGCACCCACTTGGCCACCGGCCAGGCCGACGGCGTCGAGGAGGCCCACGCCCGCTGTCCGGAGGTGAAGAGCTCGTCCCGGCTCAGCGATGCCACGAGGGCGACGACGCCGTCGACCCTCTTCCGGAAGGCCTCCTGAAGCTGGGGCAGCGAGGCGTCGCTCCACTGCTCGTAGAAGGTGCTGTAGAGATCGCCGAGCCGGTTCCACCGGTAGCCGGGTGCGGGCGTGACCACCTCGCGCCCCGCTTGCTCGCCTTGCTCCCGGCCCAGCAGCAGGTCCGTCCACCCCAGCTGCTAGGCGAGCACCTGCGCCGGTGTGCGGTCCACGCCGTCAGAGGCTCACGTTCGTAGGGTAGGCGTCGTGTTCGTGCCCTGTACCCTACGAACCCGAGGGCTACCCTACGAACTCGCGGCGGTCCAGCCGTGCCTAGTCCTGGGAGGCGACCCCGACGTCGGCCATCTTCCGTTCCGTCCAAGGAGCGACGACGAACAGGATGATGGACACGGCGACCGTCACGACGCCCAGGCCGTAGTAGTAGGTGGAGTTCGCGACGTTCTCCGTCCTGGAGATGATGAAGCCGGCCAGGCCCTGACCGGTGGCCGTCGTCAGCAGCCACAGACTCATTGTCTGGGAGGCGAAGTTCTTGGGTGCCAGCGCCGACGTCGTGGACAGGCCCACCGGGGACAGGAAGAGCTCGGCGACGGTCTGGATGATGAAGACCACGGCCAGGAACCACCAGGGAGACAGCTTTGTGCCGCCCGGCCAGATCTGGAAGCCGTAGCCCAGGATGAAGGCCGATACCCCGATGATGAGCACCGAGATCGCGAACTTCATGATGGTGGAGGGGAACCGGCCCGCCCTCCGGGTGAAGATCCAACCGATGAATGGCGCCAGGATGACGATCGCCGCGGGGTTGATGGACTGGTAGGTCTCCGGGGTGATGGCCCAGCCGAGCCACGGGATACTGCCATCGGTGTTGTCCTTGGCGAAGGTGGCCATCTTGCCGGCCGCCTGCTCGGAGATCATGAAGAACAGGACCGCGCCGATCCACAGGGGGATGTAGGCGCGCAGGTGGGTGCGCTCGCGGGCCGTGACCTTGGGGGAGCGGAACATGAGGACGAAGTAGCCCAGGGCGGCACCTGCCGGGATGATGAGCATGGTCGTGGAGATGGCGTCGAGCAGGCTGCCGGTCAGGGCGCTGAGGACCGCGACGAGTGCGGCCGCGGCCACCACGGTCAGGAGTGAGGCGAGTACGAATCTCCAGCGTTCCTGGGGGCGGATGGGGTTGGGGACGGTGAAGGCGAAGGCGGAGAGCTTGTGGCGGCCGTAGATGAAGGCGATCAGGGCCACCCCCATGCCGACGGCGGCCGAGAAGAAGCCGGCGTGGTAGCCGTAGTGCTCGCGCAGCCAGCCGGTCACCAGAGGGGACGCCAGTGATCCGAGGTTGACCGACATGTAGAACAACTGGAATCCAGCGTCGCGCCGAGGGTCGTCGTCATCGTAGAGACCCCCGACGATCGTGGACAGGTTCGGCTTGATGAAGCCGGTGCCTACGGCCACCAGCACGATCCCCGTCCAGGCGAGTGCGGGCGTGGGGATGGACAGGCAGATGTGGCCCGCCATGATGACCAGGCCGCCGTAGAGGGTGGACAGCCACGGTCCGATGATGCGGTCGGCGAAGATGCCCCCGGGGATGGCCAGCAGGTAGACGGCCGCACTGTAGGAGGCCAGGATGACCTGCCCGGAGTTGGCGCTCAGGCCCAGGCCACCGCCGGCCACGGTATCGGTAATGAAGTACAGCAGGATGGCGCGCATGCCGTAGTAGGAGAAGCGCTCCCACATCTCCACGTTGAGCATCCAGGGCAGGCCCC
>ERZ773070.1971-NODE-1971-length-11963-cov-17.770238_pt1 | contig 11963 bp, 9 predicted proteins | sample MGYA00580618_ERZ773070 | MGnify/ENA primary metagenome ERZ773070 (study PRJEB29015, sample SAMEA2738023) | human oral metagenome | biome: human oral; feature: human-associated habitat; material: dental | place: China | collected 2019 ...
CGCCCAGCAACAGGCACACCTCCCCCGGTTCCACCAGCAGGTCGACGCCCTTGAGCACCTGTTCCCCCTTGTGCCAAGCCGTCAGTCCCCGGCATCGGATGGCCGACACGGTTTCTCCTCTCGTCCGATTAACCTCGGCGGTTTTCCGTCCGCGAAACCTCTGAAAACGACAATACGTCCCGGGGAGTCATGCTGGAGGGGTCGCGAACCACCGTCGGCCACGGGGAACGGGCGAGTCGAAAACAGGTCCGGCCACAAGTCCCCGGGCAGGGTCACCACGGTTTCGACACGACCAGCTCCTTCGTCGCAGGTCGGCTCAACCAGCTCGAAAATAGCGAAGCCGGTCGAGCCAGCACGTGAGCGAAGCGAACGGCTGAGTCGAAACCATCACTGACACCCGGTAGGCAGACCCGACCACAAGACCCCGGGCACGGTCATCATGGTTTCGGCCCGGGCAGCCTCTTCGTCGCGGCCCGGCTCAACCGACTTCGGGGAGGGACCTCGCAGGCTATTTGAGGATGTTGCGGCGAGAGAAGCTGACCGACGCCCAGATCCCGATGACCACCAGCCAGAAGACCACATACCCCAGCGAGTATCCGTAGTCGAGGTGCGGGACCGGTTCCTGTCGCACTCCGTCGCTGTTGTAGATGGTGCGGCTCCATTCGCCGTTGACGAAGCTGAGTACGTTGGCGGTCGGCAGCAACCAGACCGTCTGGGCAATGTCCCTGGAGGATTCGAGGAATTGGGAGAGCGCCAGACCGGCGGAGATCAGCACCCACGTCTTGACCGTTGATGCCAGGGCCATCGTCACCAGCGCCGCCAGCATCCCCATCACGGCCCCGGCCAGCAGCGCACGCCCAACCTGCGCACCCAGCAGGGAACCGGCGGTCAGTCCCTCGATTCCGCGCATGTTCAGGTAGAAGAACACGCCCAAGACCACCATGAGCGCCGTCCAGAAAGCCATCAAGCAGGCCCCGCAGATCGCCGAAGCCAGGGCTTTCGCCCACAACAGCGGCAGCCTGCGTGGGGTGAAGGTCAGCTGGGTGCCGATGGAGCCGGTGCTGAACTCGGCCCCGATCATCACGGTGATCAAGACCACCACGATGAGCAGACCCATCTGCGCCGTCGGTTCGAGGGAGGAGACGACGAGTTGTTCGAAACTCATCTGGGGACGCAGGAACCCCTCCACGGTGATGTTCGTCGGAAGCGCGGTGCAGTCGCTGTTGGAAAAACTCGACCCGCAGGTCACCTCCAGGTTTATCTGGGCGTCGTTGGACTGCCGCCGCGCCTCGTCCCAGTCGAGCGCGGTGTAGGGCCTGAGTGCCTCGGCCATCGAGGCCGAGATCCAGAAACCCACGCCCAGCACGAAAGCCGCCAGCACCATCACCTTCCGGTCGCTGACCAGTCGGAGAAGCTCGGCGCGCAGCAGATTCAGCATCACGCCACGGCCCTTCCCTGCGTGGTGGTGAGGCGTTCGTCCTCGGTCAGTTCCAGGAACACGGATTCGAGGCTGGAGCGTTGCAGGCTGAGGTGTCTCGGCCACAGGTCCGCCTCCCCGAGGACCCGGGCGACGGCTGCCGGGTCGAGTCCTTGGTCACGGGTGACGCGCAACTGCTCTCCCACAAGCTGGCCGTCGAAACCCGCCTGTCGCAGCGTCTCGAAGGCCGCCGGGACGTCGTCGATCTCCACCGCCACGTACCCGGAGCCGTCGTTGAGGAACTCCTCCAGCTCCCCCGTCGCGATCACCCGTCCCCGGCCCATGATGGACACGGAGTCGGCGATCTGCTCGATCTCCCCCAGCAGGTGGCTCGCGACCACGACCGTGCGGCCCGCGTCGGCAAGGGCACGCATGGTGGTGCGGATCTCCTGGATGCCGGCGGGGTCGAGGCCGTTGGTGGGTTCGTCGAAGATCAGCAGGTCGGGTTCCCGCAGCAGGGTCGCGGCGATCGCGAGTCGCTGTTTCATGCCGAGGGAGCAGGTGTGGAACGCCGCCTTCTCGCGTCCCCGCAGCCCGACCTCCAGCAGCACCTCCGTGACGCGACGGCTCGGCACCCCGGTGGAGATGGCGAGGATCTCCAGGTTGCGCCGAAGGCTCATGTTCGGGGCGAACGTGGGGTTCTCGACGATCGCCCCCACTCTGTCGATCACCTCGGGTAACCCGCAGGGCACCTCGTGATCGAAGATGCGCATCTCACCGTCGTCGGGGCGGATCAGACCGAGCAGCATCCGCAGCGTCGTGGTCTTGCCGGAACCGTTGGGGCCGAGCAGCCCGTGGACACCACCGAGGGGGACGTCCATGTCGAGTCCGGACACGGCCTGGACGCGTCCGAAACGCTTGGCGAGACCGCGAATTCGCACGGCCCACGCCCCGGGGGTCCGTTTCCAGCGCTGCTCGGTCATGCCCGCGACCCTAGCGCCCGGCCGCAACGAAACGCGTCGGCCCGCGGTCGCGGAGACGTCAGACCCCGGTCCGTTCATCGAGGACGTCGAGGTCCTCCGCCTCGAGGCGCCGCCACAACCACCAGACAGCCAGCCCCAGCAGTGGGGAGCCGAGGGAAACCTGGGTGGAGGCCGCCATCACGACCACCACGGTCGCGCTCAACCAGATCCGCTGCCAGCGCCTGCCGGGCAGCGCCAGGGCGACGAAGGGTGCCACCCACGTGAAATACCAGGGTTGCAGGGCGGGGCCGAGCAGCGCGAAGGCCAGCAGCCCGCCGAGCAGCACCACCCAGGGACGTCCCGGCTCCCCGGGCCGGGGGCCGAACCGCGCCACCAGCCACACCCAGGCCGTCAGCACCGCCAGCCCGGCGACGAGGGTGAGCACCCGCATCACCGGGGTCAGCGACGCCTCCTGCCCGAGGAACCTCATCACCTGGATGACCCACGACAGCGGCGAGTCGCTCATCACGGCCAGGGGGCTGCCCGCGGTGGGGTTGTTCCACCCGAAACCCAGCCCGGAACCCAGCGAAACCCCGACGAACACCCCGACCGCGACCGCCCCCGCCGCCGCGGCCCGGCCCGCGAGCCGCCACCAGTCGCGCCCCGGCGAGGCCGCCCAGGCCAGAGCGACGATCCCGAGCCCCGCGGCCGCCCCCGACTGCTTGACCGTCAGGGACAACCCGATCAGAGCCCCGCCCAGCAGCAACCCGGACCAGCCGCCGCGAGTCGCCACCAGCACCGCCAGGGCGATCAGTGCCACCAGCACGGCGTCGTTGTGCAGGCCCCCGATCCACTGGAGGATCAGCAGCGGGGTGGCGATTCCCGCCCACAGCGCCGTGTTCACGGGAACCCCGACGCGTGGTGCGACGCGTTTCACCGCCCACGCCACCACCAGCAGACAGGCCAGGTGCAGCAGCCGGAACAGCAGGATCCCCAGCCACGGCAGGCCACCGCTGGCCCAGAACACGGCCGCGAAGATCAGCAACGCCCCCGCCGGGTAGACCGACGTGGTGTCCACCCAGTCCGCCCCGACCGTGATCCCGGGCAGTCGTGGTTCCCCGAGCGTCATGACGTAGGGGTCGTGGCCGCCCAGCACCATCCAGCCCTGCGTCAGGTAGGCGTTCACGTCGAAGCTGAACAGCAGCGGGCAGGCCAGCAGCGGCAGCGCCCACAGCACCGTCGCGACCACGGGATGCGGGAAACGCGGCCCGATCCGCCACCACGCGAACAGCAGGCCCGCGCAGGGCACCAGGAACAGGGCGGCCAGCAGGTAGTCGACGACGGTCACCGCGGGTTGCGGCACCACCCAGGCGAAAGCGGCCGTGACCACGCTGGCGAGCATCCCGAACCCCACCCATCCCCAGCCGCCGGCGGGATCGGTGATTCGGGAACGCGTTTTGAGAGCAGACATCGGGCACAACCCTAGATGAGTTGCTCCGTGGGGTGGCCGCGTGCGGGTTCACCGCGCCCGTCGGGGCGGTTCGGGAGCGATCAGCCGGGTTCGACGAACCGCACCAGGTCCTCGCCGCCGCCGCGCAGCATCACGCCGTGAGTGAACAGTTTTCCGAGGTCCTTGGGATGGAACACATCCGGCGCCACCATGAGTGCTCGGATCACCTTTCCGTCCTTGAGGAACACGAACAGGTTGGCGGAGCCGAGGTAGCGTTTGTCCCGGATGATCCTCTCCCCGAACAGGGACTCGATCTCCTCGGCCTTGGCCCCTTCACCCACGACCCCGAATTGATCCCAGTCGAAATCGGTCATCGAGGAGAGCGCGACCGGGCCACCCCCCTCCTTGATGAACGCCGACAGTGCGGCATCGAAATTTGCATCGGAACTCGGCATGACACCCTCACTCTTGAAACAGGCCGTCAGCGAGATGACGGCGCAGACCACGCACAAAATCCTGCACAAAGAACCACGCACGAGGCTCCTCCTCACGACTTTGCGGACTTATCCGGCTCACCTGGATCCTTGCCGGGAAGTTCCTCGTTCGAAGGATGCCCCGTCTCTCCTCGAGGCACACGGTCGCTCCACTCCAGGTTGCCCTGCTTGTTGACAACGACGGTGTCACCGTTTTCCACGGCTTCCTTGATCTTCTCGGCTATCTCCTCGTCCGAGGCATTGGGGTTATCGCGCACTACTTGGATCCCAACGCCATTGTTGTGGAGGTCCATCGCCTCACGAACGGCGGGGTTTTCCGGAAGGCGCTCGTGAGCGGTGGTGTAGTCTTCGGCCCAGTCAGGCCCAAACCTCTTCGCCAGTTTGGCGCTCCACAAGGCATGCCGATAGGCATCGTTGTGATCATCGTTCTGCCCAGCGTCAGGGGTAGAGGGGAAGACTTCATCCGCCTTATCAAAAGCTTGGTCGTGAATATCTTTGAAGTCCTTCAGTTGAAATGCTCCCAGTTTGTCGAGCATCCTACCCTCAGTGGCCGTGATCTTTTTTGCATCGGTGAACAGGTTGAGCGGAAACCCGGGCGACCATTCGATCACTTCGTCTTCTTTCACCTGGTTGTTCTTGAGAACATCGTCGAGTGATTCACGACCATCGGGGGGTGTCATGGGGGCCTTGTTCCCAGCCAAAGTCATCGCGCCGGGGCTCCCACCCAGAAGTGCAGCGGCCCTGTTGAAGCTGTTCGCAGCCCGACGGAACTCCTGCGTCGCTTGAGCCCCTCGAGCCGCGGCCGCCTGCACCAGTCCCTGAACCTCGGTCACCGCCCCCTGCACCGCGGGTTCCGCGGAGGCAAGGAACTGTGTGCTCATCTGGGCCCAACGTATTGGGTCCGTGGCGTGTGGGGCCACGCTCTGGGCACTGGCAACGAGACTGGAAACCAGCGAGGTTCCCACCATCTCCACCCGCTGACGAATCTCGCCCACAGCACCCCCGCAGCTCAGGGCGGTTGCCGCCAGTGAGTGCCACACTCCCGCAGCGGCAGTGGCAGCGGCTTTCTCGGCTGCCACATGGGCACGGAATCCGTCACCCGCTTTCCCGTCCCACTGCGCCCCATTCCCCGCGGTTTCCATGCTGTCGGCATGAGAGGTCAGGCCGTCCGCGACCCGCTGACAGCCGTCCGCCCACTGGGCCACGGCCCCGGCATCGCCAGTCAGCAGGTCGAGTGCTTTTTCGATGGGGGCGAGCTGACCCACGATCCACGACGACAGGCCAGCAGGAAGCTCTGGCACCATGGCCGCCAGATCGACCGCGCGGTCCAGGCCTTCCAGCACACCCGGCGCTGCGGCACTCTGGGCGGAGCTGTTTCCCAGGGCCTCAGCGGCCGACCGGTAGTTGGCTGTGGACACCACTAGACATTTCCTTCCAGGAAGCTGTGCTCAATGGCCTCATCGGTGCGTTGGTAACTCGTAATGCATTCACGCACCTTGTCAGCGCTGGCGATCGCCGCTGCCCCCAGGGCGGCCAGGAACGCGTTCCCAGCATCTGTCACGGCCCCGGCGGAGGCGCCGGCCGAACCTGCCAAACATTTACCGAAGGCATCAGAACCCAGCGTCCACGCCACCCCCCGAAGCCCGTTCACCTCCGCACCCGCTGAATCCATGCCAGCGGCGGCACTCCGCACCGATGCGCCTTCAATATTGAAGCCCAATTGACACTCCCGTGTACATGCCCAGAGAACGGGCGCCCCACTTCACTCGTGTCGCGTAAGCATAGCCTGCGCCCGAGTGACGCTCCCAGGAGCACGCTCTGCGCCGGAGGCCCCGGCGCTGGCCGGGCATGCGCGATGGCCGCTCCAGCCCATTGAGACAGCGGGTATGGCGAGAATCCGCTGGACCACCGCGAGACGGACCAGTTGCGCATCGGGGGAACCAGGGCTGCGGTCGGGCCTGCGGGAGGGGACCCCGACGAACCACGGCCGTCCTGGAGGGTGGAGAATTTTATCAGAAAAATTTCGAAGCAAATGGTTGGTTCGTGTCATACGATTGGCTGAAAGACCGACGGCAGGGAGAACCATGAAGGCATTCATCCACGTGCTCAAGGGCATCACCCTGATGCTCGCCCGCATCGTCATGGGCCTCATCATGGTCACCCACGGCTGGCACCGCTGGCAGAACGAGGGGATCGCCGCGGAGGCCGGCATCCTCGAGCAGGCGGGCATCCCGAACCCCGGGCTCATGGTGTGGCTGCTGATCGGGTTCGAGGTGATCGGCGGCATCTTCCTGATCCTCGGGCTGGCGACCCCCGCGATCGGCCTCGGCCTGATGGTCCTGAACATCGGCATCATCCTCACCCTCAGGTCGCACAACTTCTACGTCCATGACTCCGGCTGGGAGTACAACGCGGTGATGGCCGTCGTCGGCCTGATGCTGATGGCCCATGGTGCGGGACGGACGGGCCTGGATCACCTTTTCGTGACGCCACGGGAGCAGCCGCTGCCAGAGGAGTCCGACCCTGGACCCACCCACGCCGCATTCTGAAGCACGATCCGAGGGCCGCGGGCTGGCAGAGGTCTGCCACCCTCGCCAGGTCACTATTCCAGTTTTCAACGATTGAGAACTGGAATCAATTAGCGCACTTTTAGATGCCTGAAGTTAATGATGCGCCATCAGCCGACAGCCTGGGGAAACTGTTATGGGCGTCGGGACGGCAGGTTGTTGCATAGGAAATCATCCGTGCACACGAAAACCACCTGTGCACGCAGCGCCCAGCAGTGTACCAGATCAGGAGCATATTCCTCATCAATCCCGGACTGGTCCGGCCCCTCCTAGCCATACGACGAAGCCGTCAGACCCTCAAACACCCCGAAGATGCCCCAGACTGCTTATCCTTAAACCCCGATCAGATGCAAAACACCTAGCCAGAGGGATGTTGATAACTTTTAGACGCGCTCGCGCCACCTCTACCGGCCAGAAGCCCTCAGGGAGTCCAGTCGAGATATACCACAAACCCGAAGCAGCCTTCAGGATCACAAAAACAGTCGCCTTTCCCAGCGCCCCCAGCCGGCGAGCAACAATATGTATAAACGAGATTTTCCAGACATTCTATAAAATAGAGCAAGTCTTTTCTAAATCCCCGCCTATTATCCTTTTCACAAACAGCCTAGAAGGAACCAAAAGAAGCTCCCGGCAAGGCATGACACAGCTTTCGCATTTCATTAGAAAAATGAGGATTTCCTGAAACACAACCGAAACAAAAGAATATATCAACAGCAGATCAAAGTGGCGTTGACTAGGACTTTTGCCCGCAGAAAAGCCAAAATAAAGCGTCCAAGGCGCCCCCACCGCCACCCTATCTGCGACCATGTTTCTAAGAAACTTCACAGTTGACTGGGCCCTTTGGAGTAAAGTAGAGTGCAGCAAACAACCTGAGAGCGCGCCGGGGGAGCATAAAACATTTATGTTGCGTAGCCGATTCCCGCGCCGCGAGACAGCAGGATCGGAGCACATGGATGACAATTTCACATTCAAACAATTCGGCCGAAAGGACGACAACATCCGCAGTTCATGTGGTTCGTGGACTTGAATCTTTAGTGGGGGCGCATCTTCGCTCCCTGCAGACGCTGCACCGTTCCCATCCGGGGCGGGTCACGGTCACCTGGAAGCATCTGCTGATAGCCCCGGCCCTGAATTCAACCGACCTGTCCCGGTTGCACTCGTATCGGGGCGACTACCTGATAGTCGGGGTAGTGTGCGACTCCATAGGCCGGCACACCAAAAGAGTGCTCGACGCCGGCGCCACCGGCGTGTTGAACACGCTGCTGGATCCTTGGGTCTGGGCCAGCGGGATGCTCTCCCAATGGGCCGAGATCAGCGCGGAGAGGCAGCAGGCCAACGTCCTGGAGACCCTTAGTGAGGCTGACCACCAGCTGATGTCCGAGCTGGCCCGGGGAGCGTCGACGCTCGAGTTGGCTCAGAAGTACTTCATCTCGGAACGCTCTATGTACCGTAGGTTGCGCGACCTGTATGCGCGCCTCGGGGTGCGCTCACGCGAGGAGGCGGTCGTCGTGTGCTCGACGGTCAATGCGCGCCTGGGCAGCACGCCGATCACCTTGGACTCGATCTCCCCGGCATCCCCTTGCTGATCAGGCTCACGCGAGTACAGGTCGGCGTAGCGCCCACCGATGCGCATCAGCTCACGATGGGTCCCCGACTCCACGATGCGCCCGGCCTCCATCACCAGGATGCAGTCGGAGTCCACCACCGTGGACAGGCGGTGGGCGATGACTATCCGGGTGCAGGAAAGGTCCCCGAAGAACCTGGAGACGACATCCTCAGACCGGTTATCGAGGGAGCTGGTCGCCTCATCGAGCACCACCAGCTTGGCTGCCTTCAGCGCCGCACGCGCCAGCACGATGCGCTGCTTCTGGCCTCCAGAGAAGTTGTCCCCCAGCTGGGCTATGGGCGTGTCATAGCCCAGGGGTAGTTCCGCGATCTCGTCATGCAACCCGACGTCCCTAGCGGCCCTCTCAATCTCAGCCTGGCTGACCTTCCCCATACCCCAGGAGATGTTGCTGGAGACAGTGCCACTGTTGAGGGTCACGTTCTGCGGCACATAGGCCACTTGCGCATGGAATCTCTCGCGGTCAAAGTCGTACATGTCGACCCCGTCGATGGTGATCTGCCCCTGATCAGTCATGTAGAGCCCCACCAGCAGCCGGCCCAGAGTGGTCTTCCCACAGCCGGACGGACCCACGATCGCGATCTTGGATCCAGCCGGCGCATCGAAGCTCACATCCTGCAGGACGGGGGCCGCAAAGCTGCCGTAGGCGAAGGAGAGGCCCCGCACCGAGAGATCCCCCGTCATGGGCCAGTTGTGTACTCCCCGGAAACCCTGCGGGGTCTCACGCAGCAGCACGTCGGCCACCCGCTCCAGCAGCGCCGCACCCTCGGACAGCTTGGTGTAGGACCCAGCCATGCTGGACACCTGCCCCAGCAGGACACCGGAGAGGGTCTGCACCGAGACGACGAGGGCCATCGGCATGTCCGCTCGGGTTAGTACCAGGACCAGCAGGATCAGCAAGGGCCCGATGAACTGGAGGGCCATGGTCACCGACGAGAACCCGGTCTGGAGGGTCTGTAGCCTGCCGAACTGCTTCAGCAGCGCGTCGTTGTCACGATTCCAGCGTTCGATGTAGTGCTCCTCGAGCGCGTTGGTTTTGATCATCTCCAGGGCGGTGATCGAGGCGACCTGGGTGCGTTCCAGTTCAACCCGGTTCTGTGTCTCCTCAAGGGCCACGGACGTGATCGCCCGCGCCGAGAACACCGATATCAGCACTACTAGGAGGACCAGGGCCAGGGCGACGGCGACGCCCAGCGGCGAGACCCAGGTGATCCAGACGAGCACCGCCACCACCAGCACCGCGCTGACCAGGGTCTGCACGAGGTCCGTCGTGATCAGCGATCTCAGCTCCTGGACTGCCGACAACGTGAACAGCAGATCCCCGGGACCACGCAGGGCGGAGAACTGATACGGCAGCCTCATGAGCCGGGAGAACAGATCACGGGACAGGGAGCGTCCCACGGCGAGGGAGGCCATGACGCCGGCAAGGCCTCTGAAGAACACCGCCAGGGCGTATCCCAGCCCCAGGCCGAACAACACCAGGAGCATAGCCGCGTCGCGGTGCTGGCCGGGGTCGGGAAGGACCAGCCGCAGGATCTCGGGCAGCGCCAGCGACACCCCCGCCATGACCAGGGAGGCCAGCAGGACCAGGCCGATCAGGGTCCTGTGCCGCCTGGCGTAGACACCCAGCAGGCTCCACTGGCTCGGCAGCTGGCCGGACCGGACGTCGCTCTCCTGGCCCAGGGTGATCGCGATGCCGCGGAAGTCACGCTCGAATTCCTCCGTGGTGAGCACACGCCGCCCGCCGCCTGGATCGAGGATGGTCACCTTCCTGCCGTGGAACCGCTCCGTCACGACATAGTGGTGATCGGTCCAGTAGCAGATGGCGGGTGAGGTCAGGAGCGCCACGCCCGAGGCCGTCGTGCGGTACACGTGCGGCACCCCGCCCTCTTCAGTGAGGATGCGGACGATGTTGGCCATGTTCAGCCCGTCCCGGCCGACGATATACCGCTGTCTGAGGTCGTCGATTGAGGCGGAGCGATTGTGCTGGCGCAGCAGCATCGCGCAGCAGCACAGGGCGCACTCGGTCTGCTGGAGCTGGCGTATCAGGCGTGGACGTCGCAATCCCACCGTCAAGCCCCAACCCGGTAGGGACCGAACGTCAGCGGCGACCACAGCGTCAGGCCGCTGGTCAGGCACAACAGCCCGTAGCCTATGCCGGACAGGCCGATCATCAGCCCGTCGTTGAGGAAGGTCTTGCTGTCCCGGGAAGCCAGGCCGTGCGCGATGCCGGGGAGCGCATCAGCGAGGCGACGCCTCACCCAGTCACGCCTCGCAGGGACGGCCTCGGCCAGCAGCATCAGATTGCCCAGGTCCCCATGGCACAGAGTGAAGTTCAGCCCGAAACCGCTGTCGAGGCACTCGTCCAGGAGGCGCTGCCGGGTGCCGGCGGGCAGCGGCGCACCGACGGTTTCCCGGATCCCAGCTGCCAGGAGGATTCCCGGAGCGCCGTGGCACCACCCTTTGCCCCGGGACCCCTCGGTCTCGGCATCCATCAGGAACAGCCTGTCAGGGGCGCCGAACCAGCGATCGTGGCGGGCGATCATCTCGCCCAGGGCCGCGGGGACGTCGGGATGCCGGTCCCGGCAGGCCGCCAGGGCCGCGATCCGGCCGCTGGTGCCGTGGGCCATGCCGCTATACCGGGTTCCCGGGAACTCGTCGCCCAGATAGGGATCGCGGAATAGCACCTGCGGCAGTCCGCGGTCGATCACCCGGGACAGGATCCCGTCCTGGTCCAGGGCGTGCACCTCGGGGACGCGGTCCAGGTGGTGTGCCGCGGCGACTATCCCGAAGATGCCCATCATGAAGTCGCACTCCTCGAAGGCCTCGATCTCGTCGGCTACGCAGGACCACAACCCGAGGCCTGAGCGGATCCAGTCCAGGTTTCCCGTGATGATGCCGCCCGCGACGGCGGACCACGCGACGCCTGGGAAACCGCCTGCCATCCCACCGCTGGCTTGCCGGCTGCGGACGTCAGCGTTCTCCCGCAACGCATCGCAGCGCGCCACGAAATAGCTGCCGGCCAGCTCACACAGCTCCGGGTCGCCGAGATGAACACCGGCTGCGGCCAGGAACAGGGCAATGCCAGAGGCCCCGGCGTACATGTCGTCGCCCAGCTCCTGGACGCGCCAGGGATGCTTCTTCGCGGCATCCTGGATCGCTGCCCCCAGCCATCCGGGAGCCCCGCCGTCGCTCCTGAGGGCGAATCGCACCAGCTCATCGGCAATGGCACGGATCAACTTCCCCGGCTCCGCATCGCCAGAGCGCGCGGCAGCACGCATCCGCTGGTATTCCGGGGCCTTCTCCTCAACATCTAAATTGTCGATGAAGGAGGCTTTTATCAGGCGCTCGTTCAGCAGAAGGTCGTTGCGCGAGAATTTCTCCAGCAGGTACTGCGCATTGGACAACGGCGTGCGGCCGAGGACATCGGCGAGCCGGTCGCCAGTCGA
>ERZ773070.1973-NODE-1973-length-11957-cov-10.328600_pt1 | contig 11957 bp, 7 predicted proteins | sample MGYA00580618_ERZ773070 | MGnify/ENA primary metagenome ERZ773070 (study PRJEB29015, sample SAMEA2738023) | human oral metagenome | biome: human oral; feature: human-associated habitat; material: dental | place: China | collected 2019 ...
GTAAAAATTTTATATATAAAAAACTCCTAGTAAAAACTAGAAGTTTAGAGGATGTTGTCAGGCTTTATCTAAATTTTATCGTAGATTTCTTATACTTAATTTCCTTATCTAAAAGTTTTAATAGAGGAGTCACGTACTCAGGATTTGGAAACTTAGGTCCGAAAATAACTTCACCGATTTGGATTGAATTTTCACGTTCTACATAAAGTTTGCCTATCCCAGAGGTTTTGTCAATTTTGATTTCCTTATTACTTGGGTCTAGATTAGCATAGCGTAAGATACGTAGTTCATTCTCATATTTATAATCTACAGATTTAAACAGGTAACGAATTTCTTCGATACAGTTGGAGATAGCTTTTTTATAAAAGTCATCATCATCATCATTCACTCTCTCATACAATTTTTGTTTTAAATTATTCACAGATCCTTTTAATTTTGTGATTTCATTGTCATCAAAGAGTTCCGTTTTTTCTATGCTAAACTCACCACCTGAATCATTGACATAGGCTATTCGGTAGAGATAATCAATATTCCCGTTAGCTACCTTATCTTTTTTTTCAGGTTGGGGCTGTATCTCTTCAATCCTAGCAGAAAAAGTTTGCTCCTTTTTCTTGGATTCGTTTGCTGAGATTTTTAAATCACTGCTTGATTCCGACATAGACAAATCAATCTTATTAATGAACTCTAGGGATGTAGTTTCTCGACGCCATGAAACATCATTGAAAGAAGTAAATCTTGAGAAATCATCTTCCTTAAGTACCAGACAAACACCCTGTGCATCATCGCCGTATTGGGACCACATAGTCAAGTCATCGGTTTTACTGGTGAAGCTCATTAAAAACCATGAGCTAGGATCTAAAATATTTTGCTTTTCGAAGTAGGATGTTCTTTCCCCATCTTTGCTAGGTTCCAATATTTCTTCGATAACTAAACCTTCTTCGGGGTCGTTCATATAATTGGCATTATACAAACGAGTTTTTCCAGATACGGAAAACTTTGTATCATCTGTATTTCCTGTATCCTGATCTAATAAATTTTGGAGAGTTTCTCCTTTGGTATAATGACCAAATTTAAGATTCGAATTTTTATCTTTTACTTTCAGGCCAAGTTGATATTTGATTTCTTGAACAATTCTATAGATATCTATTAACTGATTGAGCTTATTTTCATCATCTTTATAGCGTTTTATCCAATCCTTTAAAATATCGTATTTTGTATTTATAACAAGGTCAAGATTTAAAGCCCGAATGAGTAGTTTTCTGTCAAAATCATCATTGGAATAAAAACATAGTTTATCTAAAATCTTTGTGATGCTAGTGGATGGAGTATCATTTGTATCTAATGGAGTATCAGGATTGTTTTCTAATATTTTCACTACAATTTTAAATATTTCAACGCTAGAGAGATTTGTTAAGATAGCTAATGTTTGTTTAACTGTATTGTCTATTTTATCTCTTTCATTTTGAAGGTTTGCTAGATTAAATAAAACCTTAGCATATTGTAACGCAATGTCTTCAGATTGCTTGAACTGTTCAAAGATTTGTTTGACTAAATTAGCGGTATTCTTTCTCTCTTCTACATTTCCTTGTTTAGCTGACAAATTGACTAAAGCTTTAGCATATTGTAACGCAACGCCTTCAGACTGCTGAAACTGCTCAAAAATTTGTTTGACTGAATTAACGGTATCGCCTAGTTCTTCTACATTTACTTGTTCAGCTGACAAATTGACTAAAGCCCTAGCATATCGTAACGCAATGTTTTCAGAATGTTGAAACTTTAGGGTTAAAGTTTCTATTTCTGATATGGTTTCTTTACGTTCCTTGCTATCAGTTTGCCTGTTTGAAAGATTGTATAAAACCATAGCGTATTGTAACGCAATGTCTTCAGAATCCTTGAATTGCTCAAAAATTTCTTTGACTAAATTAGCGGTATTCTTTTTCTCTTCAACATTTACTTGTTCAGCTGACAAATTGACTAAAGCCTTAGCATATCGTAAAGCAATGTCTTCAGACTGCTGAAACTGCTCAAAAATTTGTTTGACTGAATTTACAGTCTTGCCTAGTTCTTCAACATTTACTTGTTCAACTGACAAATTCACTAAAACCATAGCGTATCGTAAAGCAATTTCTTTAGACTGTTTAAACTGCTCAAAAATTTGTTTGACTGAATTCATAGTCTTGTCTAGTTCTTCAACATTTACTTGTTCAACTGACAAATTGACTAAAATTCTAGCATAGAGCAACGCAATATCTTCTGATTTAGGGTATTGCTCATAAATTATTCTTGCTTTTTCTGCTAGAGCTTCACAGGCAGTCTTATCTGTCTCCTTGGTTGATAAGTCAAAGAGCTTATTTAACTCCGCTATACTCTCTTCAAGACTGAATTTCTGTTTGTTCATTTACTTTCCCTCTCCCTCTCCAAAATCATTATTATTGGTAATTTGAACTAATTTATTTTTGCGTTTCTTAGTTAGTTTTTACATATTTTATTATATCAAAAATCATATCATTCTACTAGCATGTTTATGATAATTATGGATTTCGAGTTACCAAAAAAAACCAGACAGAGTCTGGCTTTGCATTGTTTATATCTGAGAAGTGTTTTAGAAAAATTAAAGTATCTTATCCGCCCGATCCACCATAAATAGTGAGACGGTCATGATGATATCGATGGCTAGAAGGGCAAGGACAGCTGGAATCCAAGATCGGAAAAGGTCAAAGCTATAACCAAACAAGGTGGGACCAAAGGCGCGCCAAGTGCGCCGCGGCGACCGTGACGGCTCCGACGTGCTGTCGGTCGTGGTCCACGGTGACGCAGCCTTTGCCGGCCAGGGCGTCGTCATGGAGACGCTGAACCTGACCGAGACCCGTGGCTACAGCACGCGCGGCACGGTGCATCTCGTCATCAACAACCAGATCGGTTTCACCACCTCCGACACGCGCGACTCGCGTTCCACGCTCTACTGCACCGACGTGGTCAAGTCCATCGAGGCACCGGTCTTCCACGTCAACGGCGACGATCCCGAAGCCGTGGTCTTCGTCACCAAGCTGGCGCTCGACTACCGGATGAAGTTCCGCAAGGACGTGGTCGTCGACATCGTCTGCTTCCGCAAGCTGGGCCACAACGAGCAGGACACCCCGTCCGTCACCCAGCCGCTGATGTACAAGCGCATCGGCGTTCACCCCGGCACCCGCAAGCTGTACGCCGACCGCCTGGAAGCCCAGGGCACCATCGAGAAAGGCTATGCCGACCATCTGGTCACCGCCTTCCGTGACGCCATGGACGCCGGCAAGCACACGGTTGACCCGGTCATCACCAACCACAAGCGCTTTGCCTCCGACTGGAGCCAGTTCCTCAACCGGAAATGGACCGACGCCGGCGACACCGGCCTGCCCATCAGTGAGCTCAAGCGTCTGGGTGAGCGCATCACCCAGGTTCCCGAAGGCTTCAAGCTGCACCCGCTGGTCCAGAAGGTCGTTGCCGACCGCCGCGCCATGGCGCTGGGCGAGCAGCCACTGGACTGGGGCATGGCCGAGCATCTGGCCTTTGCCTCGCTGGTCGCCGCCGGCTACCCGGTGCGCCTGTCCGGCCAGGACTCGGGCCGCGGCACCTTCTCGCACCGTCATGCCGTGCTGCACGACCAGAACCGCGAGAAGCATGACCAGGGCACCTACATCCCGCTGCAGCACGTCACCGAGGATCAGGCCCAGTTCATCGTCATCGACTCGGTGCTCTCCGAAGAGGCCGTGCTGGCCTTCGAATATGGCTACGCCAGCGCCGAGCCCAACAGCCTGGTGATCTGGGAAGCCCAGTTCGGCGACTTCGTCAACGGCGCCCAGGTGGTCATCGACCAGTTCATCTCCTCGGGCGAGACCAAGTGGGGTCGTGCCTGCGGCCTCACGATGATGCTGCCGCACGGCTACGAAGGGCAGGGTCCCGAGCACTCCTCGGCCCGTCTGGAGCGCTTCCTGCAGCTGTGCGCCGAAAGCAACATGCAGGTGCTGCAGCCCACCACGCCGGCGCAGATCTTCCATGCGCTGCGTCGCCAGCTCATCCGTCCGTTCCGCAAGCCGCTGGTGCTGATGACGCCCAAGTCGCTGCTGCGCCACAAGGAAGCCGTCTCGCCGCTGAAGGAACTGGCCAATGGCCGCTTCCAGACCGTGCTGGGCGACACCGTGGCCGATCCGTCCAAGGTCCGGCGCGTGGTCTTCTGCAGCGGCAAGGTCTACTACGACCTGCTGGCCGAGCGTCGCACCCGTGAGCTGGAGAACGAGGTGGCCTTGGTGCGCATCGAGCAGCTCTATCCGTTCCCGCACAAGGCCTTCGAGGCCGAGTTCAACCGCTATCCGAACGCCACGCAGATCGTCTGGTGCCAGGATGAGCCGCAGAACCAGGGTGCCTGGTTCTTCATCCAGCATCACTTCCAGGAAGTCCTGAAGGACGGGCAGAAGCTGTCGTATGCAGGTCGTCCGGCCTCGGCTTCGCCGGCCGTCGGCTACTACGACAAGCACTTTGCCCAGCAGAAGGAACTGCTGGACAACGCTTTCGGTGGTGCCGGCCGTACCAAGGGCGGCAAGGACAAGCACTGATCCTCCCATCTGACGGGAACCCCCGCGGCCGGCTGTTGCCTGGCCCCGGGGTGTTCCGCCATATCCCCATTCCCAAAAAGATCCCGGAGTTTTCCCAAAATGGCTCAGATTGAAGTCAAGGTGCCGCAGCTGTCCGAGTCGGTGGCCGAAGCCACGCTGCTGCAATGGCACAAGAAAGTCGGCGACGCTGTCGCCCGTGACGAGAACCTGGTCGACATCGAGACCGACAAGGTGGTGCTGGAACTGCCCGCGCCGTCGGCTGGCGTGATCACCGACATCAAGAAGGGCGACGGCGCCACGGTCGTGGCCGATGAGCTGATCGCCATCATCGACACCGAAGCCACGGCCGGTGCGTCCGCGCCGCAGGCCGCTGCTCCCGCCCAGGCACCCGCCGCCGCTGCCCCGGCCCAGGCTGCCGCACCGGCCACCACCGGCGGCGCTGCCAGCGGCATCGCCATGCCGGCCGCTGCCAAACTGCTGGCCGAGAAAGGCATCGATCCCGCCCAGGTGGCCGACCTGGCACGCACCCGTTGCGTGATCGACGGACGCAACTGCCTGGATGCGCAGGCGTGGAAGGCGGCCGGCTGGAACTATCGCGGTATCGGGCGACGGTGAGCGGGCTGGGCAGCGTAGGTTTAGCGTTCCCTGTTCCGTCGGGCCAGGAACGCTGTCACGGCTCGAGTGCTGCTGGCCAGGACTGTTATGTCGCTGGTTGCCAGCAGGACCATGCAGACCCAGACCGCGGCAGTCAGCCAGAGACCGCCGTCGAAAGACATGAACACGGCTATACCGCTGAGCAGCACCAACTGATAAGTGAGACGAGGACGGTCTATGGGCAGGTCGATACGGCGTCTGAGGTCACGTGCCCGCACCACCAGGACAAGGGCGTAGGCCACCACCCCGGCCAGCCCGGCACCCCACGGCCCCATGAACGGCACGAAAGCCACACCGAGCACCACGTTGACCACCGCCCCCAACATGGTGGAGACCATGAGAACACCACTGTTCTTCAAGGCCTGATAGAAGGTCCCGAGGAAGATGGTCATCGCCCCGAAGGTCGCGGCCAGCATGAGCAGGGGGACATAGCGCCACCCCTCCGAGAACTCAGCCTGAAGCATCAACCGGGAGATCGGTCGATTCAGGGCAATGACCAACCCTGCGGCCGACAGAGTCGCCAGGGAGTAACCCCTCATCACGGCACCGAAGAAAGCGCCCCGGTCGGGCGAGTTGATCTCACGGGCAGTCGAGTACTGCCAAGCCTGCTGAAACACGGAGGCGACAATATTGACCAGCGCAGGCATCTTGCTCGCCGCCGTGAAGAGCCCAGCAGCCACCAAGCCACTGCCCCACAGGACCACGTAACGCCCCGATACACTGACCAACCACCATGACAACAAGTTGGGCACAAGCGGCAAACTGTAGACAAGCATCCGGCGCAGCAGCACACGATCGCCCCGAAAGGGCACCAGCAGCCGATACTCGGCCGAGCCCAGGAACGCAGCAAAGCCACCCACCAGGTAACCAATGCTGAAGGACCACAGATAACCCTCGACACCCGCATGTGCGCGGACCAGGAGCAGATAGGTGGAGACAACCATGGCCAAGGCGTTGATGAGACCATAAGCCACGAAGCGGCGCACATGCCCCAACCCACGGGCAAGCTGGGTCGTGGCCTTGAACAGGCACACCGAGCAGAACAAGACAAAGAAGGACGCCGCATGCTCCATGCCCCACACAGCACTGCCCAAGACACACAACACCCCGGTTCCCACAATGCCGCCACCCAGAACCAGCAGAGAGTTAGCAAAGAGCTCATCCTTGGGAACATCATCGTCGATCGAAAAACGATAAAGAGCCTCAACCACGCCCAAGGAGAGCAACGGCAGCACAATCTCGATCGCACTGTTGAGCAGCTCAGCCGTCCCGTACTCACCAGCCGTCAAGGCACTCGTGTACAAGGGCATGAGGACCAAGGACACCGCCTTGACCGCCAGACCCCCCAAAGCAAAGACCAGAGTATTGCCCAGCAAGAACGCAATACGGCCCTTATGACTCACCGACACCAAACTGCGCCTTCCACGCCTCAATGAGGTCGAAGTCCAGACCGTCGATCCTGGTTGGCCAGGAGGCCTCGACCATGTCGGCCAGGTCAGTCTCGATGGAGTCGCGCTCCACCAGCGGCAGGGAGTAGTCCTTTCCCATCTCCCGCGCCCGGTAGTCGATAGCCACGATGATGGCGCGTCGCCGCCGCTGCAGGGCGAAGATACCACCGTGCAGGCGGTTCCCCACATAGTCGGCGCCTCGATCCAGAACCGCCCGAAACCCGGCCAGGTTCGGCGGGACAATCTCGACGTCGTCGGTCGCGCCCAGCGAATACAGGTAGTCCAGGTCTTTGATGGACTGGGGCCAGAAGTGCAACCGGGAGTAGTGCCTGCGCAGCACATCGATCATCATCCGGTCCTTGCGGGGATCAGGGTGGTAGGAGGTGAGGGTGAAGACGACCTCGTCGCCCTTGGTCCGAGCAATGGCCTCACAGTGCTCGGGGGTCAGCCCCCACAGGGTTGGACAGCCCGTGTTCCACGCCCGTAATCCCAAACTCTCCAGAAGCCTCCTGCTCCGCTCGTCACGCGCGGAGTGCACGACGTCACCGGCCAGTACCTTGCGGTAGAGGGCGCGCGTGTAGTGGTTGACGCCTCGGGAGTTGACTCCGGCCCCCACCCCCAGGCACACCGCCCCAGCAGCCATTCCGCAGTTGAGATAGTTGATGTTCCACGTCGGCAAAGGCCGCAGCATATTCGTGTACAGAGCATTAGTGCCGCATAGGAACTTGATATCAGCACCTTTGAAGATACTGAGCTTGCGCTTGTACAGGAGGTACTGAACAGGCGTGTACATCGGAGTGTGAGTGGCCAGGTTCATAACATAGTTGAAGGAGAACAGTTCAGGCCAGTTCACCTTAATTGATCGGCCGATGATTTCATCACCCATGTTGAGCGAGCCAACAGACGTATCCAAAAGCAGAATATGCTTCATAACCTCCCCTTCTGCATTCGCGAAAATTCTTAACGCAATCAGCTTGACAAGGATACGTCGCATCGACGGATTCTCTTCCTCGGAGACGTTACGGTAGGGCAACAGGTGCTACCACACTGTACGGTCAAGACAGAAGATACCGGAGACTACAAAAGCAATACTACAAACGGGGCGCTGAGCGGTCTCTTTGCTCACAGAAATGTTCCCCGACACACATCCGGTGCCAGGGCTCCATGCCGGCGTAGGTTTAGCGTTCCCTGTTCCGTCGGGCCAGGAACGCTGTCACGGCTCGAGTGCTGCTGGCCAGGACTGTTATGTCGCTGGTTGCCAGCAGGACCATGCAGACCCAGACCGCGGCAGTCAGCCAGAGACCGCCGTCGAAAGACATGAACACGGCTATACCGCTGAGCAGCACCAACTGATAAGTGAGACGAGGACGGTCTATGGGCAGGTCGATACGGCGTCTGAGGTCACGTGCCCGCACCACCAGGACAAGGGCGTAGGCCACCACCCCGGCCAGCCCGGCACCCCACGGCCCCATGAACGGCACGAAAGCCACACCGAGCACCACGTTGACCACCGCCCCCAACATGGTGGAGACCATGAGAACACCACTGTTCTTCAAGGCCTGATAGAAGGTCCCGAGGAAGATGGTCATCGCCCCGAAGGTCGCGGCCAGCATGAGCAGGGGGACATAGCGCCACCCCTCCGAGAACTCAGCCTGAAGCATCAACCGGGAGATCGGTCGATTCAGGGCAATGACCAACCCTGCGGCCGACAGAGTCGCCAGGGAGTAACCCCTCATCACGGCACCGAAGAAAGCGCCCCGGTCGGGCGAGTTGATCTCACGGGCAGTCGAGTACTGCCAAGCCTGCTGAAACACGGAGGCGACAATATTGACCAGCGCAGGCATCTTGCTCGCCGCCGTGAAGAGCCCAGCAGCCACCAAGCCACTGCCCCACAGGACCACGTAACGCCCCGATACACTGACCAACCACCATGACAACAAGTTGGGCACAAGCGGCAAACTGTAGACAAGCATCCGGCGCAGCAGCACACGATCGCCCCGAAAGGGCACCAGCAGCCGATACTCGGCCGAGCCCAGGAACGCAGCAAAGCCACCCACCAGGTAACCAATGCTGAAGGACCACAGATAACCCTCGACACCCGCATGTGCGCGGACCAGGAGCAGATAGGTGGAGACAACCATGGCCAAGGCGTTGATGAGACCATAAGCCACGAAGCGGCGCACATGCCCCAACCCACGGGCAAGCTGGGTCGTGGCCTTGAACAGGCACACCGAGCAGAACAAGACAAAGAAGGACGCCGCATGCTCCATGCCCCACACAGCACTGCCCAAGACACACAACACCCCGGTTCCCACAATGCCGCCACCCAGAACCAGCAGAGAGTTAGCAAAGAGCTCATCCTTGGGAACATCATCGTCGATCGAAAAACGATAAAGAGCCTCAACCACGCCCAAGGAGAGCAACGGCAGCACAATCTCGATCGCACTGTTGAGCAGCTCAGCCGTCCCGTACTCACCAGCCGTCAAGGCACTCGTGTACAAGGGCATGAGGACCAAGGACACCGCCTTGACCGCCAGACCCCCCAAAGCAAAGACCAGAGTATTGCCCAGCAAGAACGCAATACGGCCCTTATGACTCACCGACACCAAACTGCGCCTTCCACGCCTGGTGGAGTCACGCGCATCCTGTCGGCAGCCACCGTTCAGATCACTGGGACCGGTTCTACACGAACGCGCAGAATGGACAGATTCCATCACGGGACCCCTTTCTCAAAGACGGTTCGGTAGGGGAACAGGTGGTACCAGTCGGGGCGGTACAGGAAGAAGATCGTGGTAGCCGCAAAGGCGATGACGACGAGCAGGGCACTGACGTAAGAGCGTTCAGGTCTCCGGCCCCGCACGGCGATATTCGCCAGGCCAACAACGAAGGGCAGGGTCAGGTACATCTCCAGGCGGTCGACCAGGTTGAACCCAAGTGACACCGTCACCATGGCGATATCACCAACAGCGAGTCCCAGAAGGTTGCGGGTACGCCCGGAAGGGTCGGCCTCCACCGCCTCATTCCAGCCACAGGTCGCTGCCAGAAGCATGATGAGGATGCGCACAGCGATGAGGAGAACGGTCGCCGACCGCACCCCGCCATCAGCGTAGTCGGTGTTGAGGTAGTGACCGTAGTAGGCGGAGGACGCCGCAAGGGAATTCATCACCCAACTGAGTGAGAACATGCTGGCACCGATGAGCGTTCCCCACTTGAGCCAGTCCCCGAAGGTGCTCAGTCTCATGATTGGTACGAGGTAGACGATGAGCAACAGCACAGCGCTCATGTGGAACTGGGTTGCGAGTGCGATGAGCAGGATATATCGCAGCAACCTGCGCTCCATGAGCGCGGGGACGGCCAGCAGGAAGATCGCCACCGCGACGCCCTGCCGGGCGAAGAGCGTGAAGTCGTAGAAGACGGACATGCCGAAGGCGAAGAGCACCGCCAGGGAGTAGTTGGCGGCATACCGCTTGATGAAGAGCAACGCCGAGCCATAGACGAACACCGAGATGATGAGCAGCAGGACGTTGAAGCTCTGCGTAATACGGCTAACCAGGTAGTTCAGCAGGACGTAGCCGTACTCGAAGCGGCTGACGGTGAAGGCCTCTTGGAGGGACGTGGTCGCCTTGATCGCCTCGAAGACGCGGTGGTACTCGATCGTGTCGTTGCCAATACTCGCGGCTCGCGACGAGGAGAAGGCCACGAAGGAGACGAAGGCGACCCCTAGAAGTACCGGTGAACCGCGACGGCCGGCGTGCCCCCGCAGACCCAGCAGAGCTGCAGACAGGAGAAGGGTGGCGAACAGCGCGAAGTGGATCCACATGCTCGGGCGTCACCATTCCGCCAGAGACCGGTACCGGCGTGCGAGCCGGTCAGCCTCGCGGGTGATATCAAAGCCCGCGGCGCTTGTCATCGCCGCGCCCTGTGCCCTGAAGCTCAGGTCTCTGCCCCGCTCGAGAGCCTGGCTGACGTGGTGAGCCCACTGGCGCACCGGCGTCTCGAACGGAAGGAACGTGGCCTCCCCAATCGCGACCTCGTCGGTCACCTCCTTGGAGCATACGAGCGGGAGTCCTGCGCACTGCGCCTCGACTCCTACCATCGGCAGACCTTCATAGAGGGAGGGCAGGAGGAACATGTCCATGGCCTGGTAAAGGGAGGCAACGTCCTTCCTGTCCCCCAGGAACAGGACGCGATCCGCCAGACCGCGCTCAGCCACAATCTCCTCGATACCTGGTCGCAGCGGTCCGTCGCCGACGAGAATGAGGCGAGTCCCGGGCCTCAAACGCGCCAACTCGGTGTAAACGTCGATGAGGAAGCGGTGGTTCTTCTGCTCGCTGAAGCGACCAACGTGGCCGACAACCGGTGCTTCATCCAGCCCCAGCCGGGCTCGCACATCCGTACGTACCGGCTCCTTGAACCGGTAGGTCTCGACATCGATCGCGTTGGGCAGTTCCTCGTAGCCGCCACGACCGAAAAGAAAGTCGCCGGCCGCCCGAGAACAGGCCAGGCGCACGTCGGAGTAGGCACCAATGTTGCGACAGACCAGCCAGTTACGCACGCTTCGCAGACGGGAGTCGGAGTACGCGGTCGCGTGAGAGTGCACAGCGAAGGAGCGAACCCCTTGACGATGCGCCACCGGGTAGAGGAAGCGCGACAGGATAGGGTCATGGAGGTGCACCACAGGATACTGTCCCGCGTGCCTGCTCAGCAGCTGTCCCAGGAATGATCGGATGCGTCCGATACTGCCTCCGGCGTTGGTGACGTAACAACGCCCTCCCAGCGACTCGATCTCCGCGCGGTGGGTCTCGTCGGGGGTGGCGTAGCAGAAGAAATCGAAGACGACCTGGGAGCGGTCCACGTGTCTGAAGTAGTTCATGAGCATGCTCATGACTCCGGAGCGCCGAGAGATCGATGAGTTGATCTGCAGGACTCTTAGGGGCCCGTCCCCGGAGTCCTGCGGGGCCGCTGACTGTTCCTGACTCACTGGCAGTCTCCCTCCATTGATCCCGGCCCGGCCGGGGAACCGATTGTTCTGTGAATACACTTCCTCATTTCACCTTGAGGGTCTTGATGAGGACCCACACGCCGATGTGGAAGACGGAGCGGGGGACGCTGAGATGCTCGATGTCGCGGTAGAGCGTCCAGTGGTACTTGACCAGGCTCCGTTTGTTGGCCGACACCGATCCCGAGCGGAGCCGGTACCTCATGAGCACCACCGGCATCCCCCAGATGTAGGGCTCGGTGCGGAGCATGCGCAGCCACAGGGCGT
>ERZ773070.1976-NODE-1976-length-11952-cov-5.951753_pt1 | contig 11952 bp, 6 predicted proteins | sample MGYA00580618_ERZ773070 | MGnify/ENA primary metagenome ERZ773070 (study PRJEB29015, sample SAMEA2738023) | human oral metagenome | biome: human oral; feature: human-associated habitat; material: dental | place: China | collected 2019 ...
TTACGCTTCAGATTATTCATAATAGAAGCCACTGTGGTATAAGGAGGTTTAGGTTCTTCTAACTCTTGTAGCACATCTTTGATAGTGCAAGTTTTTAAACTCCACACCTGCAACATTACTTCTTCTTCTTGTTTAGTTAGTTTCTCCATAATTATATATCCAAAAGTTCACGCCACAAAGCTACGAATTATTCGTAATGATGTCAAATATAAATAGCTAAATAAAGTTAATTAAACAACAATTCATATTATCTTTCAATATAATACGAAATATTAGTAAGAACAAACAATAGGTAAAGTATTAGCTTTTACAATAGTTTCACCCTATGAAATATAAAGTTATTACTTCAGAATTATTAGCCCCTATTGATAATAATATTTATCGTTTTTTTCAACATCTCTTGCCTTTATGCGTGTAAAAGTGTACATTTGTACTTAAATATTAAGCGTAAAACAAAATGATTAGAAAACTATATACCCTCCTTACTATGGCTGCCTTAATGCTGAGTAGCTGCGACAAAGGAACACAAGAAAAACCGAAGGAAGACTTTCATGGTATTAAGACGATTACTACCGAGATTGTTGATAAAGGCGATCAGGCTGTTAAGAATGCAAATAGAAGGGATGCAGGCTTCATCAGCAACAGAGCAAACGAAGTTACACTGACTATCCCTTGTTTTGGAACTATTAATATAAATAATGAAAGTTCAGCAGGTATATATGCTCCTAAATCAACTGTGTCTAAAGTAGGAAAGATTAATCTAAAAGATTCAACAGATAGTAATGGTTCTTCTGCTGTATATGTTTCAGAAGGTGGAAAAGTATTAGATACAGCTAGTGCTGAAATTAATTTAGGAACAGTAAATCAAAATAGAGTTGCTTATTATGTAAATGGTAAAGATAGTGCCTTAGCTGGAGCTAATATTGGGAAAATTACAGGATATGGAGTTGGAGTATATTTACAAGGAGCAAGTGGAGATAAAGCTACATTGGATAGTAATACTTCAAAATTAGATTATACAGCTCAAGGAAGTGGAGATGGAATAATAGGATTGCTATTAAAAGGTGAAACAGATATTCAATCTTATATAAAGGGAATCAAAGTTGGAAATACAGTACCAAAATCTAATCCAAGTGATAAAGCTAAATATGCAATAGGTGTTTATGCAGATGCACAAGGAACAGCTGGAACTCCTTATAATATAACAACTCCTATCACAGCTGGAAAAAGTGGAGTAGGAATATTTGCTGATAAAGACAGTAATATTAATTACACTGGAAATATGGAAATTGGTGATGGAACAACAGCTGGAACAGGAATATTTATAACTAAAAAGGTTGGAGCAACAGGAGGAAAAGTTACTTTAGGTACTAATACTATTAAATTAAAGGGAACAAAAGGAGTTGTGGCTATTGCTTCTGAAGGAACAGAATTTAATGGTGGAACTGCAACAATAGAATTGGAAGGAAAAGATGTTCAAGGTGTAGGAGTTTATGGTAAAAAAGGTTCAGACGTTGATGTAAGTCACTGGAATTTCAATAACCATGGAAACTCAGCAGAAGAAGTTCGTTCTGAAGAAGGAAAAGTCCATATTAATGGAAACAAAAATTTAAAACCTAGGATGGTTTTAACTCATGTTATCAATGGAGAAACTTCTATTGTTACTGGAAAAACAGTTACTTCTGTAAATGATGGAACTATTACAGCTAAGGAAAATATTGGACTTATGGCAGAAGGAATTAAAAATCATGGTATGACTATTTGGCAAGAAGGGAATTTTGAAGCAGTAAATCATGGAACTATTGATTTTTCAGCTGCTGAGAAGTCAACAGCAATGTTTATAAATTCTGCAAGAGGTAAAAATGATGGAACTATTAAAGTTGGAAAAAATTCAATAGGTATTTATGGTTTCTACAATAAAGATACAAGAAAATATGAAGGAGCTCCTGCTAGTCCAGACCCAAATAAATTAGAAATAGAAACAACTTCAAATTCTAAAATAAGTTTAGGAGATGCTTCAACAGGAATGTATTTGATAAATGCTGAAAAAATAGAAAATAAAGGTGGACAAATAACTTCTGAAAGTGGAGCAACTAAAAATGTTGGTATTTATGCAGTAAATGGACAAGATTCAATTAATGCCAATAATAAGAATTTAACTATGACAACAGCTGCTAATATAGCATTAGGTAATGGCTCAGTCGGTTTATATAGTAAAGGACAATCTTATACAGTTAGAAATTCTGTAACAAATACAGGAAATATAACGGTAGGAGATAAGATGACTGGGTCACCATCAGTTGCTATGTATGCTGAAAATACAAATTTAACTACTGATTCTAAGATAACAGTAGGAAAAGATGGTATAGCTTTTTATGGAAAAAATTCAGATATCACTGCTAAAGGAAGTGCAAATTTTTCAAATAAAGGTGTGCTTGCATATTTAGAAAATTCTAAATTTATTTCTCATTTAGGAAATTTAGGAGCAACCCAAAATACTATGCTATATCTAAAAAATAGTATAGCCCAATTAGATGGAGCAGGAACTAAAGTTGATATGGATGTTGCTGATGGTTATACAGGAGCATATATAGAAGGAAACTCAACATTAACTGGAGTAAAGACAATAAAATTAGGGCAAGATTCTACTGGACTTTTCCTAAAAGATGCTAATTTTGTTTCTAATGCAGAATCAATAACTGGAACAAAAGATAAAGCAAGAGGAATTCTAGCAACAAACTCTAATTTGATAAATAATAGTAAAATCTCTTTAAGTGGGGCAGAATCTATCGGAATCTATTCTAATGCAAATAATACAAAGTCTGTTGTTAATAATGGAGAATTAACAATAGCTGGTAAAAAAACATTAGGAGTATTTTTGAAGGGTAGTCAATCTTTTGAAAATAAAGCTAATATAAATATTGCTGATTCAGCAAATTCATTGGAGCCAACAATAGGTATTTATACAGCAGAAGGAAGTTCAAATATTAGACATACATCAGGAACAATAGATGTTGGACAAAAATCTATTGGTATTTATTCTACAACTAATTCAAATGTAGAAATGAATGGTGGAAAGATCCATGTAAAAGACCAAGGTATAGGAATTTACAAACAAAATGGAAAGGCTACTATAAATGGTGAATTAGATATTGATGCACATATTGCAACAACAAAAGATAGTGAACCAACTGGTGTGTATGCAGTAAATGGAACAGAAATAAATGATCAAGCATCTAAGATTTCAATTGGGGCAAAATCTTATGGCTTCATTTTAAATAATACTGATGTAAATAAAACTAATATTTATAATAATACAAATACAGGAACTGTAACTATGGGAAATGACAGTGTGTTCTTATATTCCAATGGAAAAGCTATTATCAATAATAAAAGAGATATCAGTGCAAATAATTCTAATCATTTAATAGCTTTCTATATTAAGAACGGTGGAGATTTTACAAATAATGGAACAATAGATTTTTCAACTGGTAAAGGAAATATAGGAATCTATGCACCAGGAGGAAAGGCAACAAATAAAGGAAGAATATTAGTTGGAGCAACTGATGATATAGACCCAATGACTGGAAAAGTATATACTGATGTTTCAAAAATTGTTTATGGTATAGGAATGGCTGCTGATAATGGTGGACATATTATAAATGATACAAATGGTGTAATTAGAGTTTATGGAAATAAATCTATTGGTATGTATGGAAAAGGTGTAGGAACTACTGTTGAAAATAATGGAAATATTCTCCTAGATGGAAGTAGAGCAACAGCAACTAATAAAATTCAAAGTATGACAGGAGTCTATGTTGATGATGGAGCTACATTTATAAATAGAGGTATTATTAGAACAACAGATGCTTATGCTGGAAGAAAGGACAGTAGTGGTAAAAATATAGTAAATAAAAATGTAACTGGAATGACTGGGGTAGCTGTAATGAATGGTTCTACTCTTGAAAACTATGGAAAGATTCATATAGATGCAGATAACAGCTATGGTGTTGTAATTAGAGGAAAAGTAGATGCTAAGGGTAATGTAACAAGATATGCTGTAATTAAAAACTATGGAGAAATTAAAGTAAGAGGTAAGGGAACTTATGGAGTTAGCTATAAAGATATCTCAGCTGATGATCTTCATAGATTAGAAGAATTAGTCAACTCTAAATTAACATCTGATCCTAAGGGACAAGAATTAAGAGGTTCGTCAGGAACTGATAAAAGTTATGAAGGAGTTAAAATTACTGTTAAAGATGGAAAACCATCATTTACAAGAGGTGGAAAACCTGTTTCAGATAAAGAAGTGGCAAAAATTACAGAAATTATAGGTAAAGCTAGTTCAAATCTTGGTCTATCTGATATAGGATTCTATGTAGATACATTGGGAAGAACAAAACCAATAGATATAGATGGTGTAGTGCCTCCTATTAATAGTCAATTGATAATAGGAACTGAATATTCTACTTTAACAAATAAAAAAGAATGGTTTGTAACAGATAATGCTATAAAACCTTTCTTACAACAAATTCAAGGAAGAAACTTTAAATTGACATCTATTGCAGGTTCATTAACTTGGTTAGCTACACCAGTTTTAGATAACCATGGTCAAATAAAAGGTGTTGCAATGTCAAAACTTCCTTATACATCTTTTGTAAAAAAAGCAGAAAATGCTTGGAACTTTGCAGATGGTTTAGAACAAAGATATGGAATGAATGCACTTGATTCAAGAGAAAAGAAGCTTTTCAACTTATTAAATACTATTGGAAAGAATGAACAAGCTGTACTAGTTCAAGCTTATGATGAAATGATGGGACACCAATATGCAAATGTTCAACAAAGAATAAATGCAACAGGAGTTATCCTAGATAAAGAATTTAAGAATCTAAGAGCAGAAGGAAATGCTTCAAAAGATTCTAATAAAATTAAAACATTTGGAACAAGAGGAGAATATAATACTGATACAGCAGGAGTTATAGACTACAAATATAATGCTTATGGTGTGGCTTATATTCATGAAAATGAAGATATTAAACTAGGAAGAGGTACAGGTTGGTACACAGGTATAGTACATAATACATTCAAATTTAAGGATATAGGAAACTCAAAAGAACAAATGTTACAAGCTAAGGTTGGATTATTTAAGTCAGTTCCATTTGATGATAATAATAGCTTAAATTGGACAATATCAGGAGATATCTTTGCTGGATACAACAAAATGAAGAGAAGATTCTTAGTAGTGGATGAAGTATTTGGTGCAAAAGCTAAATACTATAACTATGGAATATCAATAAAGAATGAAATAGGAAAAGAATTTAGATTAAATGAATCATTCACATTAAGACCATATGCAGCATTGGACTTAGAATATGGAAGAATCTCTAAGATAAGAGAAAAATCTGGAGAAGTAAAATTAGAAGTAAAACAAAATGATTACATTTCTGTAAAACCAGAAATAGGAGCAGAATTAGGATTCAAACATTACTTTGGTGTTAAGACATTCAAAGCTGGTTTAGGAGTAGCTTATGAAAATGAACTAGGAAAAGTAGCAAATGGAAAGAACAAAGCAAAAGTAGCTAATACAACTGCTGACTGGTTCAATATCAGAGGTGAAAAAGAAGATAGAAGAGGAAATGTTAAATTTGACTTAAACTTAGGACTTGACAACCAAAGATTTGGAGTAACTGGAAATGTAGGTTATGATACAAAAGGACAAAATGTAAGAGGTGGAGTAGGACTAAGAGTTATATTCTAAAATTTTAATATCTCTCAAATAAAAAACTCTCTCTTGGTAGAAATATCAAGGGAGATTTTTTTATTACATTTAAATAAAAAAATCATTGACAAAAGCCTTTCAATATTATAAAATTTTCTGTATTTAAAATATAATGTAAAGGGAGGAATGATAGGTGAAAAGGAAAAATTTTGAATTTCCAACAGCTTATACAGTATTATTTTTGATTTTAATTTTGGTGACAGTATTAACACATGTTATACCAGCAGGAAAGTATAATAGGCTGTCCTATCAAGAGAGCACAAACGAGTTTGTGGTAGAGACATATGGAAATGGAAATATAAATTTAGAAGCAACACAAAAAAATTTAGATAAATTAGAGATTAAAATAGATGTAAATAAATTCATAGATGGCACAATAAAAAAACCTATGGCTATTCCTAATACTTATGTTAAGTTAGATGGAAAATCACAAGGTTTAGAAGAGTTAATAGAAGCACCAATTTCAGGTATAGCTGAATCAATAGATATAATAATATTTGTTCTTGTATTAGGAGGTATAGTTGGTATAGTAAATAAGACAGGAACATTTAATATAGCAATGAAAGCTATTTCTCAAAAGACAAAGGGGAAAGAATTCTCTCTTGTTATAATAAGTTTTATTTTCTTTGCAGCAGGAGGAACAATATTTGGATTTTGGGAAGAAACAATACCCTTTTATGCAATCTTAATGCCATTGTTTTTAATAAATAATTTTGATCCTTTAGTCCCAATGGCAACTATCTTCCTAGGTTCAGCAGTAGGTTGTATGTTTTCAACAGTAAACCCATTTTCAACTATAATTGCATCAAATGCAGCAGGAATATCTTTTAATGAGGGATTAAAATTCAGATTTGTAGCTTTAATAGTATTTTCAATAATATCATTGTTATACATTCATAGATATATAAAAAGATTTAAAAAAAATTCAAATAATTCTCTTGTTATAGAAGAACAAGAAGAAATAAGAGAAAAATTTTTAAAAGATTACAGCCAAGAAACTAATATTAAATTTGACTGGAGAAAAAAAATAATATTATTTTTATTTATTTTTCAATTTATAGTTATGATATGGGGAGTATCTTCACTAGGTTGGTGGTTTCAAGAAGCAGCTGCAATGTTCTTTGGAGTTGCAATAATCATTATGTTCTTATCAGGACTTAGTGAAAAAGAAGCAGTAAATGGTTTTATTTCAGGAGCTTCAGAAGTTGTTGGAGTTACTTTGATTATTGGTTTAGCAAGAGCTATAAATATTATAATGGAAAATGGAATGATTTCAGATACTTTACTTTTTTATTCATCTAATGTAGTTGCTGAAATGGGTAAAGGTTTATTCTCAATAGTAATGTTATTAATTTTTGCATTTTTAGGAATTTTTATTCCATCAACATCTGGTTTAGCAGTATTATCTATGCCAATACTAGCTCCACTTGCTGACACAGTGGGATTATCAAGAGCAGTTGTTGTTGATGCTTTCACTTGGGGGCAAGGGATTATATTATTTATAACACCAACAGGTTTAATATTTGTTGTTTTACAGATAGTAGGAATTCCCTATAATAAATGGTTAAAATTTGTTATGCCACTTATGTTGATTATAACAATATTAATAATTACTATTTTATATGTAAGATCAGTATTTTTTTAATAATAAAAAAGCCAATTATAAAGATTTTAAAATTTATAATTGGCTTTTTATTTTATAATTTTGCTAATGCTTGTTCAATGTCAGCTATAATATCATTTATATTTTCAATACCAACATTTATTCTTACTGCTTCTGGCAATACACCACATTTAATTAAATCTTCTTCACTTAACTGTCTATGAGTAGTACTTGCAGGGTGTAATAAACAAGTTCTTGAATCACCAACATGAACAACAGCTCTTATCCATTCTAAGCCTTTTATGAATTTTTCAGCTCCTTCTCTACCACCTTTAACACCAACTAAAATTACTCCACTACCACCTTTTGGTAGGTATTTTTCAGCATTTTTATAAGCATAATGGCTAGGTAATTTAGAATATTTTACCCAAGTAATATTTGGATTTTTTTCTAAAGCAGTAGCTAATGCTAAAGCATTTTCACTATGTCTTTCCATTCTTAAATGTAGAGTTTCTAAGCCTCTTAATAGAATAAAAGCATTAAATGGGCTTAAAGCAGCTCCCATATCTCTTAGAATATTTGCTCTTGCTTTTATAATATATGCAAGATTTCCAAATGTTTTATAGTAGCTCATATTATGGTAACTTACATCAGGTTCTACTAACATAGGGAATTTTCCATTATCCCAGTTATAGTTTCCACCATCAACAATAACTCCACCTAAAACACTTCCTTGACCATCTATATACTTAGTTGCAGAATGAACAACTATATTTATTCCATAAGAAATAGGATTACATAAATATGGTGTAGCTAAAGTATTATCAATTATTGTTGGAACATCTTTTTCTTTTGCAATCTTAACAATTTTTTCAAAATTTAAAGTGTTCATTTCAGGGTTTCCTAATGTTTCTCCAAATAAGATTTTTGTATTTTCCCTAAATGCAGCTTTAAATTCTTCTTCACTAGCTTCAGGATTTACAAAAGTAGTTTCAATACCATAGTTTTTTAATGTTGAAGCTAAAAGAGTTATAGTTCCACCATATAGAGTAGATACTGCAACTATATGATCACCTGCCTTACAAATAGTTAGTATTGCAGCAGTGTTAGCAGCTTGTCCTGAAGCAAAAGCTAATGCTCCAACACCTTTTTCAAGTATAGCCATTTTATTTTCAAAAGCAGCAACAGTTGGGTTACTAAGTCTTGAGTAAAAATATCCTAATTTTTTTAAATCAAATAATTCTGCCAATGTGTCAGGGTTAGTATAATTAAAAGTTGTACTTTGAACTAGAGGGACTGTTCTTGATTCTCCTTCTTCAAATTCTTCTAATGATTGTACTAACTGAGTTTCTATTTCTAAATTTTTCTTATCTATAGACATATTTTTTACCTCCTATAACATTTTAAAATGCAGGAACAACAGCTCCTTTATATTTTTCATTAATAAATTTTCTAGCTTTTTCACTATTTAAAGCCTTAGCTAATTTTTTAATATCTTCATTATTTTGATTTTTCTTTCTTGTAACTAATACATTTACATAAGGTGAATTTTTATCTTCTAAAAGTATTGCATCTTTACTTGGAACAAAACCTGCTTGTAAAGCATAGTTAGCAGTTATTATTGCTCCATCAACACTATCCAAAGTTCTTGGTAGTAAAGCAGCATCTAATTCTTGGAATTTTAATTTTTTAGGATTTGATACAATATCTACTGGTGTAGCAAGTAAATTTTTAGGGTCTTTTAATTTTATAATTCCATTGTTATGTAATAATATTAAAGCTCTACCTTCATTTGTTGAATCACTTGGAATAGCAATTTTAGCTCCAACTTTTAAATCTTTTATAGATTTAATTTTAGTAGAATAAAGTCCTATTGTTTCAACATGTACCTTAGTTACTGCAACCAAATCAGTCTTTTTTTCTTTTTGCATTATTAAAGTTAAATGTGGTAAATGTTGCCAGTAGTTAGCATCTAGTTCTCCATCAATTAAAGCTTCATTTATAGTAACAAAGTCTGTAAATTCAACAATTTTTAAGTCTACTCCTTCTTTCTTTAAATCACTTTTTAAATAATTTAAAAGCTCAGCATGAGGAACAGGAGTTGCTCCTACTTTCAAAGTGCCTGCAAACATATTAGCTGATATCAAAAGCCAAGTAAAACAATGTAATAATATTTTTTTCATAATTTCTACTTCTCCCTTCTAAAATAAATTCTAATAAAAAATCTCTATCACCACCGAGTAATAGAGATTGGTTAAAAGCCTTTTATTGACTTCCATCTATCTGGAATTAGCACCACATCTGATGACAGGTTGCTGAAACTTCATAGGGCCAGTCCCTCAGTTTCTCTCGATGGTTATGGATTTGTTATTTTGAGTAATAATACATCAAAAATAAAAATTTGTCAATAGCTTTTATTTAATTATTTTCTATTTTTAAAGCTCTAAAGGAATTTAAAACTGCAAGAATTGTTACACCTGTATCAGCAAAAACAGCCATCCACATATCAGCAATACCTAAGGCACTTAAAACTAATGCAATAGCTTTTACTCCAAAAGCTAGAGCAATATTTTGCATAGCAATCTTCATAGTTTTTTTAGAACTTTTTATTGCAGTTACTATTTTACTAGGCTCATCAGTCATAATAACAACATCAGCAGCTTCTATTGCAGCATCTGAGCCCATAGCTCCCATAGCTATTCCAACATCTGCTCTTGCAAGTACAGGGGCATCATTTATTCCATCACCAACAAAAGCTACATTTCCTTTAGACTTTTTATTTCCTATGATTTCTTCAAATTTACTTACCTTATCTTGTGGTAAAAGATTAGTATAAATTTCATCAAGTCCTAAATCTTCTCCAACTTTTTTACCTACTTTTTCAATATCACCAGTAAGCATAATAGATTTTTTAACTCCTATATCTTTTAAACCTTTTATTGCTTTAGAAGCATCTTTTTTTATTTCATCAGAAATGACTATATATCCAGTGAATTTATTATCTATTTCTACATAAAGAATAGTTCCTATATCATCAATAACAAGATTACTAGGAATATTTACTAATTTTTCATTTCCAACAAGTATTTTCATATTATTAATAAGAGCTTCTATACCTTTACCAGAAATTTCTTTAATACTATTTATAGAATTTTTATCAATTTCTCTATTATAATATTTTTGTATAGACTTTGATATAGGATGATTTGAACCTGATTCAGCCATAGCAACAAGAGAAATAAATTCATCTTCTTTTATGCTTTTATCAAGGACTACAACCTTTTGAACATTAAATACTCCTTTAGTCAATGTTCCTGTTTTATCAAAAACTACTGTATCAACTTTTGATAATATTTCTAAATAGTTTCCACCTTTTATGAGAATTCCTGCTCTTGAAGCAGCTCCTATTCCACTGAAAAAACTTAAAGGAACAGAAATTACAAAGGCACAAGGACAAGATACAACTAAAAATGCTAAAGCTCTAAATATCCAAAGTCTAAAATTATATTCTCCACTAATGATTGGTGGTAAAATAGCTAGCAATACTGCTAAACTTATTACTATTGGTGTATATATTTTTGCAAATCTTGTAATCAATCTTTCAGATGTTGATTTTTTAGCAGCAGCATTCTCAACTAAATCTAAGACTTTATTGACTGTCGAATCAAAGTATTCTTTTGTAACTTTTGCCAATATTAATGCATTTAGATTTATACAACCACTTAATATACTTGCTCCTTCTCTCACTTCAACTGGGATAGATTCTCCAGTAAGAGCTGAAGTATCAAGAGTAGTTTCACCCTTTATAATAATGGCATCAAGTGGAACTCTTTCACCAGGTTTGATTTCAATTATTTCATCAATTTGTACTTCATCTGGATCAACTTTTATAGATTTATTATCTCTAATAACATTGGCATATTCTGGTTTAATATCCATCATATCTGCAATAGATTTTCTTGATTTATTGATAGCATAACTTTGAAATAACTCACCAACTTCATAGAAAAGCATAACTGCGACTGCTTCAGGATACTCTCCTATTATTATAGCTCCTAGTGTAGCTACTGTCATAAGAAAATTTTCATCAAAGAAATCTCCCTTTTCAACATTCTTTACAGCTTTTAAGACAGTATCTTTTCCAAGTAATATGTAAGCTACTAACATTAAAATAAGTTGCAAATTTTGAGACATTCTCACAAATAATGCTATTGCAAATAACATAGCAGAAATAATAATTATTACTTCTTTTTTCTTCTTCATTTTACACCAACCATTCATTTTAATTTTTACTATGCTTTAATCATATTAACATCAGGTTCAACTTCATTTATAAGTTTTTTAACTTTTTCTACCACATCAGCAATATTTTCATCAACACTTTCAAGAGTCATTTTAGTTGTCATAAAATTAATTACAACAGATTTTACTCCTTCTAATTTAGATACTTTTTCTTCAATTTTTGCTGCACAGTGAGCACAATCCAATCCTTCCAATTTAAATACTTTTTTCATAACTATTCATCTCCTTTTTTATCTTCTTGTATATGTATTAAACCTTGTTCAAAAAT